>Ga0209084_1000004_pt1 | contig 326647 bp, 246 predicted proteins | sample C_130820_MF_Meta_FD_187309 | JGI IMG/M metagenome (GOLD analysis project Ga0209084, IMG submission 187309) | Freshwater microbial communities from Lake Croche, Canada to study carbon cycling - C_130820_MF_MetaG (SPAdes) (version 2) | ecosystem: Environmental > Aquatic > Freshwater > Lake... | reverse complement strand
AGGCGTAGCAGTGACTGATGTACCGTCTTGATTTTGTAGAGTCATAGCACCGAGATTTGTATTGTAGAAATCTCTTCCGCCTTGGTCTAAATATAAACGATTCCATAGTGCAGTGCTGGTTTGACCTGCATCCCAATAGCGTGCATCAGGACCAATCGCCTGTAGCGGGAGTAGATATAAATAACTTCTCTTCTCTTGACGCTGGAAATTAGCACCGCCCATTACACTGAATTGTATTTTACCAAAACTAATATCTTTCAAGTATGCTGCCTGTGCACGTAAAGCACTCAGCTCATACCAACGTAAATTTTTATAGGTCCAAAATTCTGTGTAAGGATGGCGGAATTCTGGATTAGCAGCACCATTGGGAAGTGTAGTATTAATATCGATGTATTCCGTATTCATTCCACGGTTTACAGCATTATTACCCTCAACGGTTGTTTTATTTGTATCTCCTGCGACCTCAAAAAATAAACTATCACCAACTTGATGTGTGTAAGTTAGAGCAATATCGCGAGCTAGCTGTGTTTGAGTAGGTTTATTGCTTGTCCATAAATTAGTGACCTTTTGCGTTGGTACACTGAAATAAGATGAACCACTAAGATCAGTATCATAACGTCCATTTGGTACATCATAACCATAAAGCATCGGTTGATTTGCGTAGCTTACGCTACCACTAGCTATACGATTTCCACCAATATAGTTAGAATTTGCTGCTGTACTACTTCCAGCCGCACCTTTTGTTCTAAAGAAATTAGCGAAGTTGAGGACATTTGAAGTGTTAAAACCAGTTGGATCATAAACCCATAGAGGTGATAGCGATGGATTAGCGTTACTTGTTCCATATGATAAGCCTTGCTGTGCTAGTACTGCAGCAGTTGGTGAATTTGCAGGTAAAATTGGACCTGTCATGGTTGTTTTGCCATCCCAGGCTGAAACTTGATCTAAAAGTGAAGTAGGGAAGATTTTAGCAGATGTTGCCATGTATTCACCGTCAAATTTTAGACTAGATTTCGGCGTCAAATTATAAGTACCTGCAGCAAAAATACCTTTTTTATGGCGCCATTCATTTTGACGGAATGTATTACCATAATCGACAACTGCATCTAAACGAATAGCAGCTTTAGCATTTATAGGACGGTTTACGTCAAACGTAACGCGCATTTTATTCCATGAACCATACTGGAAAACAACTTGATTAATAGTCTTTGTCACAAGTGCTTTTTTAGTCATTGCACTAGGTGTTCCTCCAAATTGTGCAGCACCAAAAAGAACTGAGTTTGGACCACGTGCAAAGTCGAAACGATCTAATGCATAAGCATCTGTGTTAGAGTTATAGGGAAAGAAATCTCTTTCAGGGTAATTTGACTCACTAGGAGCAGATCCTCTCATGGTGATATTGATAGCAGGAGAAAATCCGTAACCCTGATCTGTATTATTACCAGGATTACTTGTCATATTAGTAGCCCAGTCAGCTGCTTGGGTTAAATCAGTAATATTAAAAGCATCTAAAAACTCTTTTGTAATAACAGAATATGCAACTGGCGTATCTTTAAGGTCACTTGCCAATCTACCACCCGCAAGGGAACTGGTAGCAACGAAACCGTCGTCTTTTGATGTATTAACTGAAAAAGGAGATAAAACTACAGCAGCATTATCTGCAGCTGCAGATTGAGCACTTGCTGAAATTGCTGAGAGTGTGCTTATACTCAGTAGCATAACTGATTTAACTAAATAAGTTCTTAAAGACTTATCTGCTCTTAATGTGAGTGTATTCTGTGGTGTGTTCATAGGGTTTGAGTCTTAATGCACGTTTCTAAATTACTTTTGAAAGTATTTTTGATCTAAGGTTAGCAGCTTTCTATATATATATTTTACAAGGAATTGTACGTATTTGGAGCGTAGTGTAGGTGCAGAATGCGCCAAGATTACGCCTTAAATAGGGGTAGTAATATTTATCTGTAATTTTATTAACAATTCAATTAACTTTCCTGCTTAAACGTTAAGCATAAATCAAAGACTTTTGTGTTTGATTCTCTTAAATCAATTAATCAGTAAATATACATAAATCACTAACGTATAACTGTTTATATTATCTTAAGATTAAAAATAAAAAATTACTTACCGTCCATTATTAGGAATGCATGGGATAATGTTTGTATCTTAAAACGCTAAACCTAATTACCATGATTAATTTCAACACGAGGAGTCTAGCCGCTTACTTTTAATTTATTTTTAAAATAGCTAAGAACTAACAAAGTAGTTGCTCGCGAACACAAGAACTAGGCATATCGATTCAAAATAATGAGCTAAATTTCACATATCTCACGTATGCTTGTAACATTTATCATTCTCGGTAAAAGTAAGTCTTATCCCAAAAAACTCATCACTATTATGCATTTTCGTTTTATAAATATTTTAGCAAAAATTGCCCCTGCGTTTGTTTTAGGATTACTAAGTTTTCATGCTCGAGCAGAAGAAACTCCTAAAGAGTTATTATTAAATGACTCAATAGCTAAAGCATCGTTGCAGTATACATTCATGTTAGACGACTTACATGGAACAAAACTTTTACCACGTACATACGTTTCGAATAAACGCATAATGGTTAAGGAGAATGATTGGACGAGTGGTTTTTTTCCTGGATCTCTTTGGCTTTTATATGAACTAACCAAGCAAGAGAATTTCAAAATTAATGCACAATATTACACGCATTTACTGGATAAGGAGCAATTTGATCACGGCACGCATGATATCGGTTTTATGCTATACTGCAGTGATGGAAATGCGCTACGGCTTACTCATGATTCACAATATAAAAAAGTGCTGCTTAATGCTGCAGAGTCGTTAAGTACACGGTTTAATCCTAAAGTAAGTGGTATTAAATCCTGGGATGCCAAGCCTTGGACTTATCCCATAATCATTGATAATATGATGAATCTTGAACTCCTAATGTGGGCTTCACAAGTTGATCGTGAGAAAGATTTTAAATCTATTGCAGTAGCACATGCTGATTTAACCTTACGCAATCATTTTAGGTCAGATTCAAGTACGTATCACGTTGTTGATTATGATCCAGTGTCTGGATTAGTGCTCCAGAAAAAAACTCATCAAGGAGCAGCGGATGAATCAAGTTGGTCACGAGGACAGTCCTGGGCTATCTATGGCTACACTATGATGTACCGTGAAACCGGTAATCCTAAGTATTTGAAGCAGGCTCAGAAAACAGCACTTCTTTTTATAAATTATCCTACTATGCCAGAGGACGGTATTCCTTATTGGGATTATAATGCCCCTCAAATACCTAATGAGCTACGAGACGCTGCAGCTGCTGCAATTATGTGTTCAGCATTATTTGAACTCTGTGATTATTCTTCAGGTGCAGAGAAACAAACCTTTCTTAATTTCGCTTGGAAGCAACTTACTTCACTTACAAGTAAGAATTATTTAGCTACTCAAGGAACAAATGGCGGCTTTTTACTGATGCACGCTACTGGACACCATCCTAAAAATAGTGAATTAGATGTACCCATTAATTATGCCGACTATTATTATTTGGAATCAATAATTAGAGCTAAAAAACACTTACAGTAAGCTGCATATTCAAGCTTAGGCCTGCTTAACGCTTAAGCTTTACCATCCATTGCTTCTGATAATAGTAGCGCACTAGTTATAGCCCATGAAATTTACCTCTATCTTATTATTTCTTTTTGTAACTGCACTTAATCAGATTAGTGCTTTTGCACAGACACTTACTAAGACACCAAGTACACAAGTTGACACAGGTGACAAGCATTCGAATCAGAGTTTAATTAAGCTCGATTCAGAAGCTACTAGCACTGAACGTCTTGCCTGGTGGAATGATGCTAGATTTGGAATGTTTATCCACTGGGGATTATACTCACAATGGGGCTGTCATTATCCAGCACCTGATGGATCACTACGTGATGGCTTAGGCGAACATATGATGCTGCGTCTTAAGATTCCACGCGCTGAATACGCCAAAATTGCTAATGTCTTTAATCCAACACAATTTAATGCAGATACTTGGGCAGGTATTGCAGCTAATGCTGGTATGAAATATATGGTTATTACTTCCAAGCATCATGACGGATTTGCTATGTTTAATAGTATATCAAGTGATTATAATATTGTAAAAAGAACACCTTGGAAAAGAGACCCTGTAAAAGAATTAGCTGATGCATGTAGAAAACAAGGTCTCAAGTTTGGTGTGTATTATTCATTAGGTCGTGACTGGGATGATGCTAATTCCCCAACAGAAGTAAAATCAGATGGTTGGACACGCAGTAACACGTGGGATTTCCCTGATGAGAAAAAGAAAAACTTTACATTGTATTATGAGGGTAAGGTAAAACCACAAGTTCGTGAATTACTTGAGCTGTATCATCCTGATATACTTTGGTTTGATACTCCCGAGAGAATAAGTTCTAAACAAAGTAAAGAACTTCTCTCTTTGATACGCAGTCTAGCTCCTCAGTGTATAGTGAATCAACGCGTAGGCAATCGGTACGGTGATTACCGTGTTGCTGAACAAGAGATTCCATCAGGAGGTTGGAGCGATCCCTGGGAATCCTGTATGACATTAAATAAGCACTGGGGATACTACATGGGAGATGAACAATTTAAAACACCCCAAACCGTAGTGCGTAATTTAATTGATATCGTAAGCAAAGGTGGAAATTTGCTCCTGAATGTTGGACCTACAGGCGAGGGAATAATACCTAATGGTTCTGTTACTCGTTTAGCAATCGTAGGAGAATGGCTCAAACGTAATGGTGTGAGTATATACGGTGCTAAGCAAAGTGCAATCCCTGCACCTGTATGGGGTAGGATAACTGCAAAAGCTAATGATCCTCAGCACAAGATATATCTACATATTTTTAATTGGCCTAAAGACGGACAATTAATTGTACCAGGAATATCAAAAGTTAATTCTGCAGTACTCTTAAATAATTCAAGTGTATTATCTACAAGTTGCGATTCAGAAGGCCTTCATATCAAAGTTCCGAGGTCTGAACCCGATGTTCTTAGTTCAACAATTCAATTAACTCTTTAAAAGCAAATTCCATATATTTTAAGCTATTAGAAATGTTGAAAATTGTCACTTGATTGGTGCTTACAGTTTATCACCATTTTAATTCGTAAGTATATTCAAGGTGATACTGTTTCAATTAGATTCATATGTTATTTTTAGTATTCCAGTTATTAGAAATAATTGTTAAATTCAAAATAATTTAAGTGAACGTTTTGGGTTAACCATAAAAAAGACTACATCTCGTATTTACGAGAATGTAGTCTTAGATAAAAAGAATGTTAATTAGATAATTCGATTTAGAATTATACTAGAAACTACGTTTGACGGTGAACTCAGCTTGGATTCCAGGAAGTGCTAGAATAGATCCGTTTCCATATACTGAATTAGGTGGTGACCAATTTAACTGGTTCGTTAAATTAAGTACAGTTAAGTGGAAATTCCACTTATCATACTTATAGTAAAGGCCACTATCTAATGTATATTGAACAGGAATGACGAGCGTTCCTGCTGTGTTGTTATTCATTTCACCAGTAATCACGGTGTTTACGCTGAATCCGAATCCATTATCAAATGTATATGCTAAGAGTGCATTAAACAAATTAGATGGTAATCCGGATACTTTAGTAGTTGAGCCAATTGCAACGGTAGCATTCTTTGCATTACCAGGAGGCAATTCACTTGCACCACCAAATAGACAGACCATATTGATAACCAGCAGAAGCTTTAGCATCAACATGAGAGTAAGATATTGTGCCGTAGAGATGCTTGCTTGGTAATTTAATTCAGATTCAAAACCCTTATACTGATATTGTTGGATAACAGTGCTGCTAGTGCTTTTAGAAGTACGCTTTTGATTATAAGCATCAAAATTTAAGAATAATTTATTATTATCGAGGGAGAATTTAGCACCAATTTCGTATAAAGAACTAGGTTGCTTGAAACTTTCTTTGTCTAGACCAGTACCTGCACTGTTCCATCCGGTTACACCTCCACCAACACCAACTGCACCAGAGGTGTTTTCACTATAGTTGTAGGTTATGTACTCACTTGAATTTGCAGTACTTTTATGCACCAAACTAATATTGTAGTTAGGATCAGTTACTCGGATACTTGCTGTAGGAAAGGGTGGCAATAGTGGTTCACGTACACTTGCTGAGAATACGTCATAGCGTATTCCTCCAATGATATTAATATTGCTAGTCGGTTTCCATGTACTCTGTACGAATGGACCGAAAGTAGTAGCATGACTATCATTAGTATCACCATTAAATAAACCAGGCTCTGCGTAACGACCTGCCCAACCTGGAATAGGAAATCCACGACCACCAGAATTAAATGCACTGGAATTGTAGACGTTGATATCAGTACGGTCTTTAGTGATATCCCATACGTTAGCAGGTTCGAAGAAGTAATCATCGTATGCTTTGGTATGTTGGTATCTGAGATCTAAGCCGCTATTCGTAGTGAATGTTTTAGAATTATAAATAAATTCAGTGCGATTCTCTGCGAAGACTGATGGATCGATTACTTCACTATAGTAATAAGTGCTCAATGTATTACGTCGTGTGTAGCTCGCAAAAGTAGTATTCTTGATGAGTAGTTCGTCGCTAATACGTTCTGTCTGTATTACTTGATAATTAAACTCAGCACCATTGGAGTGGTTACCTGGCTTAAGTAGGCGTGTATGACGATTAATTTTTACCGTAGGTCCCCAGGCAATGACATTACCACCGCTAAGAACATTCTTAGCATTCTGAGGATCTGCTGCAGTCGCTACAGTTCCGCTGTTTATGTTTGTTCCAGTGACATAGTTACCGTTATCGATAAGGTCCTGTGTGACACGGTTAATACCCCAATTTTCTGTATAATCAGCGAAGAAAAGTTGTCCGTTAGTAAATAATTCATAGTTCTTTGAAGGACGCCATGTCAGAGCACCATAGAACGATTGTGTGCGCTTATGTTCATCGATATAGTATCCTTTAGAGAATTCACCAGAAAAACTAAAACGGTATGCTAGCTGCTTTGATATTGGTCCACCGAAATCTAGAGTACTCTTATTTACGCCATAGGCTCCGACAGTTTGGCTAAATGAGCCCTTTGTGCCATCGAAGTATGGACGTTTAGAGACAAGATCAATAAAACCTCCAACATACATGGACGTACCTTGCACAGCTGTCGCTGGACCTTTGACGATATTAACGGATTCTACAGAGTTAAAATCCACAGGAAGGCCGTTGCCATTGCTTGTAATGCGCGAACGCACACCGTTTAAGAATAAATCAGCTGATTGACCACGAATACTTGCATTAGAGGGTGCTCCGAAATTAGTAGTAGTGAAAGCACTTGATGTTAGCTTTGAGAAATCAAGAACATTGCTTATGCTTATATCGCTGAGCTGTTGGCTGGAGATAATTGTTACATTACGTGGTACATCAATGATGTTATCATCAGTACCGAATACTGAATTAAAGGGACGTGCGGTAGGAAGTATTTGTTGTTCTATAGGAACTTCATTTACTTCAAATTTCTCCATTTTAAGCGGCTCATCTTGTGTAGATGTAGACGCAGTTTGAGCTACAAGGGGATAGCTTAACAGTGAAGCTATTACTGCTAAGTATGCAGCCTTAGTGTATGACAGGTGTTTGTGGTGTATGAGCATCGACTCTCATACAGCAAAAATAATACCAAGCTACAACTCATTATCTGAATTAAATTTAAATACTTTATTAATTTATAAAGTTTTATTTATCCAAAAAACTAAATTATGCAAATTATTGATTTACAATAAATTGCAATAATTAAATTACAATATTTAATTGAGCTAAATCATGTCTTTTGTTTAGTAATTGGCATGGCAGATTCTGAACGTAAATAAAAGTAAAGAGACATGAGCGAGAGCGCTGTTAAGACATGCCATAACGCATGACCTTGAAATAGAAAATCAGGTGCACTGAATTTTTTAGCGACATCTCGCAACCAAATTATCCTAGCACTCACTAGTGCTAGCACCGAGAGCATTAGCCACTTAAAACAAAACATGTGACGGAAAAACAAGTAATCTATTAGACCAAAGATTCCTAGAATCGAAATTAAGCAAGTTAATACTTTAAACGCACTCATAGACCATTTGAATTTATAAAGATAGTAACTCATAACTGTAATTAATATATAAAAAATAATCCAAAGTTTAGAATCATCAGTATTATTTTTGATAAAAATATATTTAATCCATCGATTCATGAATATGGCTATACACGAAAGCAATGGGGGATACATCGATGCGACATCGAGATGTTGTCCTAATCTGGATAAAGATGCGTGAAAGAGCCCACTGCAAAATCCCAGAAAACAACATGATAAGCCGAATAGTATACTCAACTGAGGTGATTGTATTAATTCGTTTTCGCCAAAATTTATAGATTTTTTGCTATCTGTATACGCAAATGCGAAAGCATATAGCCCTACGAGTATATATGCGCAGTTAGACCAAGTGTTAGATCTAGTTCTGAAAAAATCGCTTGGGTATATGTGTTCAGTGTACGTTGGATGCTTAAGCGTTCCATTTTCTAACCAATCTTTCCAGAAATTTTCACCCTGGTAATGTACTGTAGCTGCAAACAGCGCTAGGATTATAAAACCAAAAATAGCTAAAACTAAAACATGCACAAGTCCTGCTATTTTAATATTATTTTTCAACGTGTAATCCGTTTGTTGGGTGATTTGAACTTTGAAAATAAGTTACTTTATCAATTATATAAAAATTATTGAATCTATTCAATTTAGAATTTTTTACCTGCTGGATAAGGTAGCACATGCGTACGGTAAGCCCATGCTGTCCACAATTTCTCAAGATCTTTAACACGCTGAGGCTCTGTATAGGATAAATTATTAAGTTCTGTGCGATCAACTTTCATGTTGTATAACTCCCAATCACCATCTCTGTGATATCGAACAAGTTTCCAATCACCTACACGCACTGCAGCATTACCTTCATGTTCCCAATATATGGCCTCACGTTCAAAAGGTTCATTTTTAAATGCTGCCATTAATGATTTACCCTCCATAGGTAAGATTAAATTACCTTTATAACTTTGTGGGTAGTGTGCACCTGAAATCTCAACACAGGTTGGCATTATATCGATTAAATGACCTGGCTCTAAGCGTAATTCACCATGACTTTTGATACCAAGAGGCCAATGAGCAATTAGTGGAGTTGAGACTCCACCTTCATGATTAAAATGCTTATAAAGTCTAAAAGGTGTATTCTCTAGATTTGCCCAAGATTCACCACATCTTACATATGAATCAGCATTCCCGATAATTTTTCCATCGGCTTGTCCATTTGGACCAGCTTCAGCATTTCCACCATTATCTGACATGAATAAAATTAGAGTATTATCGTAAAGCTTACGTTCTTTAAGGGCAGTTATTAGGCGGCCAATAGCCTTATCCATATGAGATACACATGCTGCATAGACTGCCATTATTTCTTGGAAGCGTAGCTGTTCACTAATACTTAGACTATCCCATGATTTAACATTTGTTGAGCGTGGTGATAGCGGCCAACGCTCGTTGATTACACCAAGTTTAATTTCATTTGCATAGCGTTGTGAACGTAATTTATCCCACCCAAGTGAGTATTTTCCACGAAACTGAGCTATATCTACTTCAGGAGCTTGAAGCGGAAAATGAGGTGCATTGTGTGCTAGGTATAAAAGAAAGGGTTTTTTGTTAACCAGTGCATCGTCAATAAATCTAATGCTGAAATCTGTCCATAAATCTGTTGTATACCAATTATCTCCAAGTAATGGGTCTTTATTGCTAAGTTTTTTTCCGTCAAGATACAGTTCTGCACGTGGTGAATGTGAAGAATAAAATCCACCATCAGGTGAGTTAAATGTACGGTCAAACCCACGTTTCCAAGGAACTACTCCGTGTTCTTGACCTAAGTGCCATTTGCCTACCATGGCTGTATAATATCCCGCAGTATGCATTACTTCACCTAAAGTAACACAATTATCATTTAGCCTTCCAAGATATCCCGGCGAGTCTTGCACATCAATCATATGCCCAACACCTACTTCATGTGCATATAGACCGCTAACAAGACTAGCCCGAGAGGGGCAACACCTACCATTATTGTAAAATTGTGTAAACTTGAGTCCCTCGTTTGCTAATCGATCAATATTCGGAGTTGGAATTTCGCTTCCATAACAGCCAATGTCCGAAAAACCCATATCATCAACTAGGATGATAATAATGTTGGGCTTTGTTGTAGCTGCATGGCTATCTTTAAGAATGTACCCTAAACAGATTAGCACTATTCCAAATTTGATAAACTTTTTCATAGAAGTAGAAACAAGTGATTTAGATACCTAAATGTATATTTTTAAAATCGATACAACGCCAGTGGATTCACATTGTGCTACACTTAGCCAGATAAACATTACTTAATTTAAATCTTCTTTGGGTTAGATTATTGCTCTCAGTGATAGTTAAATATGACTTTAATTACCTCAATTGTAATGACTCATTCATACAGATAAGTTTTGTTGACGCCTAAAGTAAAAGCATTCGTAGTATAAAAACCCCTATATGAAATTATTTATATCACTCTTGCTCTTAGGTTTATCTTTATCAGCCTGTGCAACTGGTCCTTTCGCCAACCTTAATGATGTAAATAGGCCTAATTTTGTAGGTCAATTTTTGGGTAAATGGCATGGCCAGGATAATTCAAGTGGTTCACTTGATGTTAAGTTTACAGAAGGTTCTAATGGAACATGGAGTGCCATTTCTGTATTCACCTATGATGGTACAGATGTTAACGCCAAGACTAAATCAGTAAAAATTGATGGTAATAAAGTTGAATTAATTATTACTTGGGAAGTACAAGGTGTTATCGCTTCAACCAAATTAATTGGCGTATTAACAAATAACCAAATCGAAGGTACTTATGTCAGTACCACATCAGAAGAACCTGCTACAGGTAAATGGGTAATTACTCGTAAGTAAGATTTGATTTTCTTTGTATGAAAAAGCGAGTCGCTATCATAGGCGGTGGTTTGTCTGGTTTGTCTGCAGCATGTCATCTTCTTTTACGTGATAGTTCACTATTTGAAGTTCACATATTTGAATCTGCACCTTTTTTAGGCGGGCAATGTGCATCATGGAATACTTCTAAAGGTAATCCCGTTGAAACAGGTATACATCTAGATTTTCCGTGGTATCATAATAAGGATGCTTTATTTGAGGCAATTGGGCATCCCTTAAATCTTAAGGAAACTGACGGTAATTATTATGTCTGTAATGGTGCAACTAATAAGATTGATACCTTATTAGCAGGTAAGTCTGTAATTAAGACCCTAAGAGGCCTAGCAACCTTCCCAGGACTATCTGCTTTTGAACGTATTCAACTTACTGGCTTGATTCTGAAAATAATGTTCATGGATGATAAAACTGCAGAAAGTTATGATCACTTGTCGGTTTCCATGTTCTTGAAACAACAAGGTGCTTCAGCAGGAATACAACGTCAATTAGCACTCGAAGCAGTGACAATTCAAGGTTTAAGACCAGATGATGCCAGTGCTGCTTCATTTATTAAGTTTCTAAGAACAATGTATGGTAGTATGGGAAAATTTGATAGTACTTTCTTTGAGGCACCTCTTGCAGACGCTTTAATAAAACCACTACAAGATTTTATATCTGCAAAAAATGGCGTTATACACCTTTCAACTAAGATTACTCATATAACTCCTACATCAGACGGAAAAGTGAATTTGAAAATTGGCTCCCTAGATCAAAATAATTTTGATCATGTTATTATCGCCATACCAGGTTATGCAGTTTGCGAATTACTCCCCGATAAATACCGAAACGAATCACCATTTCTGCCTTTAAGTCAGCTTAAAGAAACACCGATTATTACACTCACTTTGTGGTATGACACACAGATATTCCAAGATGGTAACGTGTACATATCTAATCGAGACAGAACGCATGGCCCTATTTTTGACGCTGTTGCGGATAAAGCTTTCCACTGGCGTGATTGGAAAGAACTCAAGACAAAGGGTAGTATTATTCAGGTATTAATTGATGCAGCAGATGATGTAGAAAATCTAACAGATACAGCATTAACAGAAATTGTTCTCAAAGATTTAGAAAGATTTTTTCCTAAATTTAAGGATTCTAAGCCCAACGATGTAAATATCCTGCGACATAAAAACACATACTGTGGAACTCGTGTTAATTACTGGTCACAAATTCCTCGTAGCCATGATACTGGGGTAGAAGGGCTATGGCTTGCTGGCGATTACACAGACGGACCTTACAATTACGGAATGGAATCTGCAGTTATTTCAGGAAAGGCAGTTGCAAGCGCTATTCTCAAAGGAATGAAACTTGCTGAATTTGATATATTAAAGCCAAACTATTTACCTTTCGTAGGACCGTGAACTCTGTATTCCACGCTTTACTCGCTCCCAAAATGGAAAATAGCCACTTCCAGCGTATGGAAATAACTCCGAGTCCCATGCCCGGCGCCTCCAAGTCAGCGTAATTCCTGCTGCGCGTAATTCTCTTTCAATCGCGAGACCCTCTTCGAGCCAAGGACCGACAAACGGGCGATAAGCCTCTACGTGCCGAAGATTCTGCTCCCGCGCCCATGTCAGTAGCTGTTTCGAGAGATCATCGGTAGCACCCCGTTCAACCTGTACCTGATAGTGAGCCTCTGCCCGCGTTGCACCGTCATCGATTGCACTCCGAGTCCATTTAGCTACTTCTTTGCTCCAGCCCGCCTGCGTAGCAATCCGCGTTGGCCAAGCTGCGTTTACAGCAGCATATTTACGTCCCGTAAGTTCGCCAATCTCGGCGGCTAGATCTTCCGCATGTAGCCATAGTCCCACACGTTCTCCGGTACCAGTTAGCGTCTCGTGTGTGCTACATAAACTGTCTTCTATCCAAGTCGTTATCCTAGGCAGAGGCTCTTCTGTAATAGGATGTGCGATCACCGCAAGTTTTCCTAGGCTCGGTACGCAACGGCCCTCCGTGTACTTTGCGATGTTCTCAGCTCGTGCTAAGTATGTTTTACCCAGGGTCTGCAACCCCGCGACCCAGCGCCACGATAGCGTGTTACTCGCTGCATCGCCGTCGAAAAGATACTCGTAAAAAAACGCAGCGCCCAGCTCCCAAGGTAGCCGCAGAGTGAAAATCCAAATCGAAGCAAACCACATGCGCGCATGATTATGTAGGTATCCGGTTGCTACCAATTCTTGCGACCAGTCATCAAAACCAGAGATACCAGTCCGTCCTGCGCATGCAGCTTCCCAGACGCTACGCTGCTCAGGGTTTAGATCTGCCCGCAAACGCGGCACCGCAGCCCGCCACCGCGCCCATGCTTCAGGTCGCTGCTCTAACCATCCTTTCCAATACGTTCGCCAACACACCTCTTGCACTATTTTTTCAATCGCTGGAAACGTCCACTGAGCTCGCAACGAGCCCACTACTTCTCTCTCTAAAAGCATTCGCTTCTGCAACCACGGAGAAATTCTTGAGACGTTTTGATGTCCTCGCCGTACATAATTCCGATTAGCCCCATAGTAACCCGCTGTGGGTAGAAACTCTGACCACTGAGCCTGTGCGGCCGCTCGGGTGGGCTCAAATAATATCATAACATGAATCTCTTATTTGAGTGATCGAGTATGTGAACGAATATGTAGGAACAAGATCGCCAAAGTCTGTCAAACGCTAGACGCGTAGACAGTACCACTGTACTCCTTGTTTAATATCGCCAACAGATTAACTACAATTGGCTATTATCACGAGACAAGCAGCAAGATGCAAAAAAACAGCATAAAAGTTGCTGGCAATGACTTCTTTAGCGCATCCCCGATTTTAAGATGCATGGCCACTGCGCCGATCATTAACGCTGCAATCAGACCAGCCGCTGGCATAATCACGATGGGATACCATAGGCCAACCAAAAGGAGGACAGCAGAGATAAGTTTAATTAAACCTATACTATACATCAGACCCACCGGAAGTCCATATGCAGCAAATTCTTGTTTCATATTTTGGGAGGCGGCACCGCGCCACGCTGTCGGTTTATCAAAGCGTAGCAGCCAGACATTAAAAATACCTAGGGCAACTAGAATTTGTAGTATTATTTTAGTAGTGAGCATAAAAAGAGTAACTTCAAAAATCGCCGTCTATTACCCAGCATTTATGAATTCAAACATTAAATATGTATTAAGACAGAGGTAGAAAAACGCCGGTGCAATTTGGACAAGACTATCTCTCAATTTTAATCTTACGATTAAGCCGACTATCATAAGTATGACCAACCCAGTGGAGGCTAGAGCGCCAAGTAGTGGCCTCATTAACCCAAGGCACAACCCAGTGGCTGCTACCGCTTCAACAGCGCCAGTAAAAAGGCGAAATTTAGGCATACCAAATCGCACGAACTCTCTAACCATATGATTACTCAATAGGCAATAAAAGCCGAAAAAAAAGAAAGATACGGACGAAAAAATAACCCAAAAGTTAAATACCATAAAGACTACTTGGTGAAGATAGTTGTAGTATTGTCATCTTTAGTTAGATCGCAACTAAGTTAGCTTAATAAAAGTTATACAAACATCCTTGCAACTAAGTTAATTACCGCAGGTATTTCTGTTGCTTCAAATACAGCGTATGCAAGTTGGTCTACGTCATTAACTACTATGATACAAGTGGGTGCATGTGTTTTATCTGAAAATCAGCAGATTTTACTTCAAACGGTAATGCTTGAACACAACGCCTTCCTTAATTTCGGTGCAGACCTCTCGTTTAGACCATTTTAAAAATGCCCCCACGGGGAATCGAACCCCGGTTAACGAATTGAGAATCCGCTGTCCTAGCCGCTAGACGATGAGGGCAACTAGCTGAAAGGAAGAGCCTCCTAATTTTACCCATTAGGTCAAGTGTCTTGTCTGCAATAGGCGTATTAGCCCACTTTAGTCCTATCCCTCTATTTTTTCCTCTTTAAGGTCTCCTGCGTGCCCACTCACATTTGCACCATCTCTTACCCCTAAGCGTGTAAAGCTAAGTGTAGATAACAGAGTCCAAATTCCCAGCGTAATTAAAGCCTTATGGATGCTACTCACCATTGCTGACGAACTAGTATGCAGGTGATCTGTTATGAATAGCCCAGTTATTAAAGAAGCAACTGCCACAGCAAAACTAGATGCCATCTGTTGTACAGTACTACCAATGGTGCTTCCCATACTGGTATCTTTATCCGACAAATCAGCATACGCTAAAGTATTCATACTGGTGTACTGCAAAGACGCAAAATAACCAAAAGCAAACGACAGTAAAATGACCAAATAAACAGAGGTCGTTGAATCAATGCGTGAGAAAAGGAAAATAATTCCAGATAAAATCAGTGTATTTACAACTAGCACCTGGCGATAACCAAATCGGGCAAGCGCCCAAGGCATTGTCATCTTAAGACTCATCGCAGCAATTGGCTGTGGCATTACAAGAAGTCCAGATATAACGGGAGTATAACCAAGACCTACCTGGTAAAGTAGGGGCAGAAGAAACGATATTCCTCCGATACCAATACGAGTAATAAATCCACCACCCACTGAAGTAATAAAAGTCTTTAGTTTAAATAAATTTAAATTAAGTAAGGGTTTATCCAGTTTCAGTGAATATCTCCAGTAAGCGAGTAGCAGGGATAAAGAAACAATCATTAAGCACGGAATTTCATATGAACCCAGTGTATGTTCACCAAATACTTCTAATACGTACGAAAGAAGTCCGATACCTGAGGCAAATAAAATTAGCCCTACAAAATCAAGCGGTGGTTTTTCATCAGAGCGGTAATCCGGTAGCAATTTGAACACTAAATATAGCCCAGCTAAACCAATAGGTACATTAACAAAGAAAATCATCCGCCAATTAAGATAATCTACAATCAAACCACCAAAGAGGGGACCTATTAATGGACCGATTAATCCAGGAATAGAAACAAAAGCGATAGCTCTAATAATTTCAGAACGAGCAAACGTGCGCACTAAAGTTAGTCTACCCACAGGCACCATCATAGCACCTCCGCAGCCTTGAATAATGCGCGATGCAATCAGGATTGGCATATTCATCGATAAGCCACACAAGACAGAACCAAATGTAAAAAGCCCTATCGCACTAGCAAAAACTCGTCTAGTTCCATAGCGATCTGCAACCCAGCCACTAATTGGAATAAATACCGCAAGACTGATTGTATAGCTTGTCAGTGCTGCCTTCATGCTTAACGGAACAACCCCTAAAGCATGGGCTATTGTAGGAACTGCTGTATTAAGAATTGTCGTATCTAGCGACTCCATGAAGTAAGATACGGCAACTAGCCAAGGTAAGATGCGTTTAATTGCATCCGTAGGATGTGGATTCTCAACTTCCATTATTTCACTTTCTTTAATCTCGATGAAATAACAAATCCTAATCCTGCAATAATTAAAAAGAGTGAATAAAACGTTCCACGACTTAAGCCTAGAATAAGACCTGCATCAGGTTCTCTAAACGTTTCTCCAATTGCACGCACGAAAGCGTATCCTATAAAAAATTCTCCCACTAAGTGTCCGGGCTTAGTCAGTCTTACATCACTCATCCAAAACCTAACCTGGATATAAATAAAAAGAACCAAGCCTTCCAGTCCTGCTTCATACAACTGAGATGGATGTCTAGGTGGAATAATAGACAGAGGTGTACCTGGTGCAGCACTCTGCGGAAAAACAACAGCCCACGGCACAACACTGATTCTTCCCCATAATTCACCATTTATAAAATTAGCAATACGACCAAAAAATAAACCTGCTGGTGCTACAGAAACAATTAAGTCTCCTAAATGTGTAAGCGGAATTTTTTCAGACTTAGAAAACCAAACTATGGCTATAGCTACACCTATCATACCACCGTGGCTTGCCATACCTCCCTCCCAAACACGGACTAAAGCTAACGGATCATCCTTTAATAAATCGAAACGGTAGAAAAGAAAATAACCAAGTCTTCCGCCAAGCAGCACACCAAAGACTAAAGTCACCATTAAATCGCCAATGCGGTCAGCTTTAAGTGCACTTAGTCCACGCAGGCTATAGCTACGCAGTAACCAAGTCGCTGTTAAGAATCCTAGTATATAGGATAGCCCATAGTACCTGATGCCAATATTGCCAATGTGCGGTCCAAGAAACGGATTTAAATGATGTACCCAAAAAGCGAGTGGCATAGTAAGACTATACAGTGGGTGTGCGTGGATTAACCGGAGCAATAGGCTCTGGTGATTTGCGGTACTTCGGTTGTTTTTGCCGTGTATTTCTTGCAAATTCACGCATGTCGACAGCGAGATCGTCCTTCTCGAAAATTTCGCGTCCAAGAAGATGTTCAATTACATCCTCCATTGTGACCACACCCGCAGTAGCACCAAATTCGTCTACCACAATTAAAAGTTGTTGATGCGCTTTTAAAAACAGCTGAAGCGCATTTCCGATTGTTGCAGTTTCTGGAACAAAGTGCACTTCACCCATAAGCTGTTCGACAAGAATCGCATCCTGATCGTTTGCTTTTGCTTTGAGTAAATCCCTACGTCTGACTAAACCAACTATATCATCAAGGCCTTTTCCAATCACAGGAATACGACCAAATGGTAAGTTACTGTGTTCAGCAAAGACGTCATTGATTGTCTCAGAGCTCCTAAGTGTCATCATAACAGTGCGTGGTGTCATGATTGCTGTTACTCGTAAATCTTCGAGTAAAAGGGCATTGGTGATGATGTTGGATTCACTCTTCGATATAGTACCTTGCTTAGCACCTAATTCAGCTAAGAGTATAATTTCTTCATCTGAGCGATGCAACTTTGGCGGCTTACCCACAAAAGGCCTAACTATAAGATGACACACGTAGGTTAACGGCAAAAGTGCTTTCCTTAACCAATAAAGCGGGTAGACGATAACTGGTTGTAATTTTTTACGCTGAACTACACCAATACTCTTAGGTAGAACTTCACTTCCTACAGTTAATAAAGCACCAAAACAAAACGTTGCACTTGCGAAACCCCAGCCGTTAAAAAGTTTAGCGCTAATTGCACCGACCATCACCGAACCAATGCTATTAGCAATAGTGTTCATGGTTAAAATAGCTGATATCGTTTGATCTAAGCCGTGCTTCATTTCCTCAAGCATTAACCCTGGAACTGGTTTAGATTTCTTAAGCGACTCAATTTCAGCTACCGTTGTACTCAAAACAACTGCTTCAAATAAGGAGCAGAAAAAAGAAAGAGTCACCGTGCAACCGATGGCGAGTAACAGCAGGAACATGCCTTAAAGGTTAGAAGAGGTCTATGCGGATAGAAAACACAATTTAAGCTCATTTTGCTTAAATCATCTTGCGAACACTAGGGTCTAGGGGACTACACTAGTGTAATGAGTGAATTGAAGCGTACACCTCTTCGTGATTTTCATGCTAGCCATGGAGCAAGACTAGTTGACTTTGCTGGATGGGAAATGCCTGTACAGTACCGCAGCATCCTAGATGAACATAAAGCAGTGCGTCACAGTGTAGGCTTATTTGACGTAAGTCACATGGGTGAAGTTGATATAAAAGGTATCGATACTCAAAAGTTCATTAACCATCTGATTACTAACAATATAGAAAAAATGACACCGGGCCGTATCGTCTATTCCCCGATGTGTTACCCTGATGGTGGCGTTGTTGATGATTTACTTGTATATAAGAAAGCAGATGACGATTTCTTTTTATGCATCAATGCAGGCAATATCGATAAAGACGTAACTTGGATTAAAGATCAGGCAAAAGCCTTTACAGTTAGCGTTACTGACCGTTCAGCAGATTATGCCTTAATCGCAGTACAAGGCCCACTCGCTGCCGCTCTGGTACAATCCTTAACGGGAGCAAAGTTGGGATTAATCAAATATTACCATTTCTCTGAAGGTACAGTCGCCGGTATTCACTGTATCATTAGTCGTACAGGTTACACCGGAGAAGACGGATTTGAGCTCTATCATGCACAAAGTGATTCAGTTGCACTTACGGAAGCAGTAGTTGCTGCAGGAGTTAATTTTAAACTAGAACTGTGCGGCTTAGGTTCAAGAGATAGCCTACGTCTTGAAGCGGGTTATCCACTCTACGGTCACGAAATCACACACGAGATTTCACCACTCACTGCAGGCCTAGGTTGGACAGTTAAACTAGATAAGCCGCTCGGCTTTATTGGCTCAGACGCGCTAAAAGCTGAAAAATTAAACGGAAGCAGTAAGCAAATCGTATTTTTTAGGACAGGTGATCGCCGTATCATCCGAGCTGAGGCTAGTGTAATTGATGCTACAGGCACCCAGCAGGGTAAGGTAGCTTCAGGTACACTATCCCCGATTCTTAACGAAGCGATTGGCACAGCCCTAGTTAATACTGAAGCCCTTAAGCACCCCTTATTTGTCGAAGTTAGGGGAGAGCGTTTAGCACTACAGCTTGTCAAAGCCCCCTTTGTACCATTAAAGAAAGTAACATGAGCAACGTTCCCCCAAATCTCCGCTATGCAAAATCCCACGAATGGGTAAGATTAGAAGCTGACGGTACAGCCACAATTGGCATTACCGATTATGCTCAAAATTCTTTAGGTGATATTACCTATGCACAATTTCCTAAAGTAGGAGCTGTATTAAAAGCGGGTGAAACCTTTGGCGTTGTTGAATCAGTTAAGGCTGCTTCCGACGTATATACTCCAATTAGTGGAACAGTCCTGGCAATTAATAGTGCCGTAGATAAAACTCCAGAAACACTCAATCGTGATCCCTACGGTGAAGCATGGCTTATTAAATTAGCACCAGCTAATTTAGCAGAAGTAGATCACTTGATGGACAAAGCCGGATACGAAAAAGCAACGGCCTAATTAAAGGTCCGTTGCTTTGAAAAAACCTTAGCACTTAGCGTGCTTCGGAACGTTCGACTTTCTTACGGTCGGTCGCATTAAGAATTCGTTTACGTAAACGAATATTCTTTGGTGTGATTTCTACGAATTCATCAATAGCGATGTATTCAATAGCACGTTCCAGGGAAAGTTTAAGTGGAGGTGTAAGCTGGGTTCCTTTACCTTCACCTTGTGAGCGGAAGTTAGTGAGCTGTTTAGCTTTCACAACGTTTACAGGAATATCTTCTTGGCGTGGGTTTTCACCTACAACCATTCCCATGTAAACTTCTTCACCTGCACCTACAAATAGGCGACCACGTTCTTGTGAACCAGTAAGTGCATAAGCGGTAGTTGTACCTGCTTCAGTTGCAATTAAAGTACCAGTTAAGCGGGTAGTTAATTCACCTGCCCATGGTCCGTATTCTTTGAATAAGTGAGAGAGAACGCCACGACCGCTCGTAGCATTGACCACGTCGATTTCAAGACCGATAAGACCACGTGTAGTGATCACTGCTTCAATCATCGTGAAGGCAGCCTTCTTTTCCATATTGGTCAATAGACCTTTACGGTTAGCAAGATTTTGCATGATGGTACCAACACACTCTTCTGGAATTTCAATCCAAAGTGTTTCATATGGCTCATGTACTTGGCCACCAACTTCTCGAGTAATTACAGTTGGACGTGAAACAAGCATTTCAAATCCTTCACGGCGCATGGTTTCAACTAAGACAGCGACTTGCATCGCTCCACGTGCTTTAACATTAAATACACCAGCGCGGTCAGAGTCATCTACCTTAATCGAAACGTTAGTTTTGATTTCACGGAAAAGACGCTCACGCAGCTGACGAGAAGTAACATATTTACCTTCACGGCCTACTAAAGGACCGTCATTAATGCAGAATTGCATTTCTAGGGTAGGAGGATCGATTTCTGTAAAGGGAAGTGCAGTCGCATCTTCTTTTGCAGCAATAGTATCACCGATATCAATATCTTCGACACCTGCTAAACCGATGATGTTACCTGCGCTATCACTTTCTTTTTCAGTCGTACCAAGTCCTGTGTACTCGAAGAGTTTAGTGACTTTAGCACGTACTCGTTTTCCATCAGAATTACGAATCGTCCAGATGTTGTCACCCATGGTGACAGTTCCACCTAAAATTTTACCTACAGCAATACGACCGACATAATCGGACCAATCGATATTGGAGACAAGCATGTGGAATGGCTCATCTGGCTTTGCGAATGGAGGTGGTATATGCTCAAGGATTGTTTCGAATAAAGGAACCATGTCCTTTTTTTCTTCACCTAAATGTTTCATCATGTAGCCGTCACGGCCTGAACCGTATACTACAGGAGCATCAAATTGTTCTTCTGTTGCGTTGAGCTCGAGTAAGAGTTCAAGCACCTTGTCATACATCTGCTTTGGCTCTGCGTTTAGACGGTCAATCTTATTGATAACAATAACAACCTTAAGACCGTGCTGAAGCGCTTTACGTAAAACGAAACGGGTTTGAGCTTGAGGTCCATCATAAGCGTCAACAACCAGTAGTACGCCATCGACCATACGCAGTGCACGTTCTACTTCACCACCGAAGTCAGCGTGGCCTGGAGTATCAACGATATTGATCGTCTTATCCAAAAAGTGAACAGCAGTGTTCTTAGCTTTAATGGTAATTCCCTTCTCACGTTCTAAGTCCATGGAATCCATGGCACGCTCAGCGACTTGTTGATTGGCGCGGAATACGCCGCCACCTTTGAGCAGTTGATCAACCAAGGTAGTTTTACCATGGTCGACGTGAGCTATAATTGCGATATTTCGGATCTTTTGATTCATGTGCTTGGCCCAAAGAGGGCATGTTCGTAGTCTGTAAAGGTATAGAAAGTGAAGACCTCTTAGCAGTGATGCAAGCATTCGCAGCATCTATACGACAGAAATATCGACAGACCGGTGACTTACACAGGTTAGTTTGTTACATTTGGGCAAAAAATTAGGCCCAGGACCGTGAAGTCCTGGGCCTAAAATTGGGGGTGGGTGCGCGCCACGCACTCTTTCCCGGCGCATACATTGGGCGCTCTCGCTTTCGCGGGCCGTATGCTCCCCGACGCTACTCTCCGCGGCATGCGAAGTTATCGATCTCATAGCGGGATCGCTCCTATCATTACTGATTGGAGTTTATTGAGTGAGGCTTTTTCGCCTAGTTCGGTCATTCTCTGCCGAGAATGGCACGCTAAACGAGGTGCAGACACGCCTGTATTGCGTTTCTTGCGTCGGCACCTTTACCGCAAGGACAGCACCGGTGTTTAGCCGGCCGTTTGCCCTGCGTTTCGGGTCTAGCCTCTTAACTCTCAAGCTGCTTTCGCCTTACAGTAGGGTGAAGTGTTTTTCACTCCGCCCCGTTTGAGGAGGTTTTACGGACTTTGCCTGATCCGCTCGCTCCGCGCTGTTGCATTTCCTTTGCGCGCCCAGAAGTTTTTTAAGGATCCGGGCCTTTTGGCGGGGTCGTCCCGCCGAGAAACACAACTGCGTTCTGGTCATTTGCAGTTGCAGCTAAAACCCTCTGGGTCACTGCGTCTGGCACAAGGGATCGAAACTTTCCCAGATGCCTAACGTTAGCTCGTATACGGTTTCTAATCGTATCTCGCTTCCTAGCTCCTGATTTCATGATACTGGGCCGGTCATGACACCGGCCAGAGGAACTGGTGATAGTGCCTACCGTTTACGTTTTTAGACGTTCGTTTAGGGGATGGAGGCACCAGCTGCCACCATCCTTTGCCCGGTCACCCGGGATTATCCCAGTCGTTCTATGGGTGGGTTTTTCATGCCACCTAAGGTTGCGACTGTTCTATCAAGGAACGAGGAAGACAATCTACCTTTCTGCATCGAAAAGAAAGAATTTCTTCTTCTCAATTTATTCACCGATTTTAAATGTGAATAACCTGAGAATAAAGTTTTACACCACTTATTCACAATTTTAGACACTTGCACTTAAGCTGTGTCTTTGAAGATATACGTCGTAGTGATCGATCCAAAAACACTTCCTATTTATGAGTTAGAGTCCGCACTGATTGCGGGCATTAAATCGACCGGACGTGTTATTGTTCAAGCTCCGACAGGTTCTGGTAAATCAACTCAGATTCCTCAGATGCTTTTAGCTCATGGAATTGCTGAGGATAAAGGAGAGATAGTTGTCTTACAACCAAGACGGCTTGCTGCGCGTTTACTTGCAAAACGAGTTGCTGAAGAATTAAAGACGCCACTAGGAGAACGTGTTGGTTATCAAATTAGACTAGAATCTCGAGTGAGTGATAAAACACGCATTCGATTTGTCACCGAGGGAATACTTTTAAGAAGTATGGCATTTGATCCCACGCTTAGAGGCGTGAAAGTAGTCGTCTTTGATGAATTCCATGAAAGACACCTCTATGGAGATATATCACTTGCACGTGCAAAACAAATTCAGGAAACAACACGCCCTGATTTGAAGATAGTTGTCATGTCAGCTACGTTAGAGACTTCAATTCTTAAGGGTTACCTAAATCCCTGCACAATTTTAACCTCACAAGGACGCAGTTTCCCTGTAAGAATTAATTATCTTACTTCAGCAGTTAACTTTGAATCGGAAAGTGTTTGGGATGTTGCTGCACAAGCCTGCGAGCAGATTGTAAAAGATACTTCAGGAGATGTGCTTATTTTCATGCCTGGTGCCTATGAAATTTCTCGTACAGTTCAGGCAATTCAGAGTTCTCGCAACCTAAGAGACTTTATCTGTTTTCCACTCCACGGAGAACTCTCTTCAGATGCACAAGATAAAGCTGTAGCTCAATATGATGATAGAAAAATTATTGTCTCAACTAATGTTGCTGAAACCTCCCTTACAATTGACGGAGTTACAGCCATTGTAGATAGCGGCTTAGCCCGCATTGCACGGTTTGACCCACATAGGGGTATTAACACACTGTTAGTAGAGAAAATATCAGCTGCGAGTGCTGATCAAAGAGCAGGTCGTGCAGGAAGAACAGCCCCTGGCGTCTGTCTACGACTCTGGACAGAGAAAGAACATGCAAATAGGTCACTACAAGAATTACCGGAAGTTAAACGCCTAGATTTATCCGAAGTAGTACTCACACTTAAATCGACAGGTATTAAAGATATTGTTCAATTTCCGTGGTTTGAAAAACCAGAACCTAAAGCCTTAGAACAAGCGGAAATTCTCCTTAAAGATTTAGGTGCATTAGCCGTTTCTAAAACTGACCTAGTAGGTGAGTCATCCATTACAGCTTTAGGTATACGGATGCTCAAATTCCCTGTGCATCCTAGGTATTCTCGCATGTTCCTTGCAGCAGAAGAACGTGGATGTGTTCGCTCGGTTGCCCTTATGGCAGCTCTTACTCAGGGACGCAGTTTCTTACTACGCAATGTCGCTAAAGATATTGAAGCAAATAGAGAATCGCTTTTTGGAGAGGAACATCAAAGTGACTTCTTCTTACTGATGCGGGCATGGAAATATGCAGATCAAAATAATTACAGTTTAGATGCCTGTAGAAAATTAGGTATTCATGCTCAAGGGGCTAGACAAGTAGGTCCTCTATTTGAACAGTTTTTAGAAATAGCTAAGAAAGAAAATTTAGATTTAATTGAATCTAACGATAAATCTTCAACTCGAGGTGACGAGATTCGCAAATGTGTCTTGGCGGGGTTTTCAGATCAATTAGCACGTAGATGTGATTCTGGCACCTTGCGTTGTGATTTAGTTCACAAGCGTAAAGGCTTATTGGCTAGAGAAAGCGCTATCCAGAAATCTAACTTATTTGTAGCTGCAGAAATTACAGAAGTAGGAGGTAGAGGAGGAGAGGTAAGTGTGCTATTAAATCTCGCAACAGCTATTGAAGAATCATGGCTTAAAGAATTATTTCCTCAAGATTTCTCAGATGTAAAGACAGTCTCCTTTGATGAAGATGCTAAGCGAGTTGTTGCACGTAAAGAAAAGCGCTTTAGAGATCTCATCCTAGAATCTCGAATGAGTGAGGATGTCCCTCTAGATAAAGCAGCCCAAATTCTAACCAAGGAAGTGATTGCCGAGCGAATCAAGATCGAGGCCTGGGATGAAACAGTTGAGCAGTGGATAGTCAGAGTAAATCGCTTAGCAGAGTGGTTCCCTGAACTAGAAGTAAATAAGTTATCAGAAAACGACCGTGCGACACTCATTGAACAGATCTGTTACGGAGAAACAAGTGTGCGTGAAGTAAGAAATAAAGATGTGATGCCAGTACTTTTAGATTGGCTTACTCAAGAGCAGCTCAGTGTCTTAGATGTTTATTTACCTGTTAAACTCACAATGGCTAATGGTAGAAAATCAGTTATCTCGTACACAAAGGACGGTCCTCCTATATTAAGTGCACGCATTCAAGAACTTTACGGAGTTGAGGGAAAATTCACACTCGGGCATGGAAGAGTACCCGTAAAAATTGAAGTCTTAGCTCCTAATCATAGACCCATACAAGTAACCGACGACTTAACACGGTTTTGGAGTGAGATTTACCCTAAAATCAAAATTGAACTCTCACGCAAATATCCACGCCATGAGTGGCGTTAAGTTTTAAGTTTTCTTCTTTTTACGAGCAGGAGTGCGGTCAATATTCAGATACGTCTTATCAAGCATTTGGGTTTCAAACATCTCAAGTAGTCGAACACCTTCACGTGGTTTGATCTGATCTTTACGTGTAGCAGCATCAATCATTACCTTCATGCGCCTTGCTAAATCTTCTTTTTGATATTGAACACCTTCAATAACATCAGCGATCTGACTACCGCGTAAGGTTTCTTCGATATAGAAGCCGTTAGGTTCATCATCTTCTAAGAAGACATGCACTTCATCCACACGGCCAAACAAGTTGTGTAAATCACCCATGATGTCTTGATAGGCACCTGTGAGGAATATACCCAAGTAATAAGGCTTACTATTTAAAGGATGCAGTCTGACATATTCTTTAACGTCTTGCAGATCAATAAAGCTACTTATCTTACCGTCAGAGTCACAGGTAATGTCTACTAATATAGCATTAACACTTGGCTTCTCTTTGAGTCTATGCAGAGGAGCAATAGGAAAAAGTTGCTTCAACGCCCAATGATCTAGCAAAGATTGAAACACACTAAAATTACATACATACTGATCTGCGAGCATTGCCTCTAGATCGTGTAGTTCTTCAGGAATATAACCTGTCTTAGTACCTTCCTTTGCAATCTCTTCACAGATTTGCCAGAAAATAGATTCTGCTGCGGCACGATTTTCGAGATCAAGGTAACCTAAATTAAATAAAGAAAACGCTTCTTCTTTTTTCTGAATTGCATCATGGAAACGTTCTAATCTTCCAAGCTTAGTTTTATTCTTAAGCATCACCTCAAGATCAGTGACGATTTTATGTTTAACCTTAGGTTGATGCTTTTGACCTAGTGATTCACGTTTACTGATTCGCTCAAACACTTCGATGACTAACATAGAGTGGGGTGCTACAACAGCGCGTCCTGACTCACTCACAATATCAGGTTCTGCAACACCAGTATCTTTACAAATTTCTTTTATATTAAAGACCACATCGCGTGCATACTCTTCCATCGAGTAGTTCATCGAACTTTCGAAATTGGTACGTGATCCGTCATAATCAATGCCAAGGCCACCTCCCACATCAAGGTATCCCATAGGGAAACCCATTTTAGTGAGCTGACAATAAAAGCGGGTCGCTTCAATGACCGCATTTTTGATGGTTATAATATTGGGTACTTGTGAGCCGATATGGAAATGCACGAGACGTAAGCACTGTGTGAACTTAACCGCCTTTAATTTTTCGCAGGCAAATAAAATTTCAGCAGTATTAAGCCCAAATTTTGCATTTTCTCCAGTAGAAGTAGCCCATTTACCCTCGCCCCGCGTCTGCAGTTTTGCACGAAATCCTATCATTGGTTTAACACCTGTTTCCTGAGACAGTTTAATAATTTCATCTAACTCGGAAAGTTGCTCAACGACTAAGATAACTTTCTTACCAAGCTTACGTCCCAACAAAGCAAGCCGGATGTAATCATGGTCTTTATAGCCGTTACAAATAATCAGCCGATTGGCACCTTCATGCATCGCCAAGGCAATGACTAGTTCTGGTTTTGAACCCGCTTCAAGGCCGTAGCTAAATTCCTTACCCGCTGCTACAATCTCATCTACGACTTCACGTAATTGATTTACCTTAATTGGAAATACTCCTCGGTATTCGCCTTTATAACCTTCGTCGCGAATAGCTTTCTGAAAAGTTTGATTTAATTGAATTACTCTGTGCCTGAGTAAATCTTGGAATCGTATGACTAGGGGAGCACTTAATCCCATACCAACAGCTTCATCCACTACATCAGTCACACGAATTTGCCTGTCATCAGCTAGGGGGTGTACGTTTACAAAGCCGTCCGAATCGACTGCAAAATGCCCAGCTCCCCACCGTTTAAAGCCGTAGAGCTCTTCGGATTTAGCGGCTGACCAACTGGACGATTGTTTACTTTTCAAAGCAGAAATATGGGATAAATGGCGTAACGAACGTAGGATTAAGGACTAAAATGGACCAAAAATCGAGAAAAGGTGAGCCTAAAGTGAGCTTTTTTACGTTAAAATGAGGTCCTTTAGACCTTTGGTTCGGGCTTGCTTTCAAGGGGTTAGAAAGGGTTGAATAGACCTTCATACTTCTTTCATATCTATCAATAAGTAATTCTGAATATGTCCCTGTTCACAAACACCCCCTTTATCGCACAAAGTTCTGCCGCTCCAGCTGCACCTGGTGGAGGTAGCTTCCAACTGTTATTTTTCGGATTTTTGATCGCAGCGATGTATTTTTTAATGATCGCACCTCAGCGCAAAAAACAAAAGCAACATGAAGAGATGCTTAAGGCGATTAAGTCAGGTGATCAAATTCTTACTTCTGCAGGTATCTTCGGAACAATCACTAACGTAAAAGACGACCGCTTTATTGTTCGTATCTCAGATGAAACCAAAATTGAAATCGCAAAGGGTTTCGTTCAGTCAGTGATTACAAAGCCTGACACCGAGGAGACGAAGTAATTTTAAACTTACGCCTTGGAGTTTATTCCAAGGCTAAAGGCTCATCGTTATCCCTTCTGGATTAATGAGCCTTAAGTCCAAGCCTTTAACCAATACACATCCATGTTCAAACAAAACCTCTGGAAGCTCATACTTAGCGTAGCCATTGCTGGCTGGGCTATTTCACAGCTTCTACCTCTTAAAGACATACCGTTCCAAACTTACGTGACTGATCACGTAACAGCGAAACAAGATGAGTTTAAGAAACTCGTTACCGAAGCAGCCGTGCGTCAAAAAGCAGGTCAAGTACCTAGCGTCTATGTTGGCGTTCGCCAAATTGCCGCTGAGCGCAAACTTGATCTAACGCAGTACTTCCCTGATATTGGGATTGAAAGTTCACTGCGCAATGTGACCAAGCGTAATCAGATTCTTTTAAATGAACTCCTGATTCGTTCGAAGGGTAAGATGCAACTCGGTCTCGACTTAAACGGTGGTGTTGCTGTTACCTTAGAAGTAGATCCTAAAGTCACACAGCGTGACCCAGCGGATGTACATGAAAAACTTGCTAAAGCAGTTGAAATTATCAGTGCACGTGTGAATTCACTTGGTGTTGCTGAACCAATCGTTCGCCCAGTGGGTGATAATCGTATAGAAGTTGAACTTCCTAGTATCACAACAAAGGACAATCCAGACATCGTAGATAGTGTAAAAGCTCCAGCTCGTCTTGAATTCCGTGTTGTAAATTCAAACGTTTCACCTTCAAGCGTGGCTCCCGGTGAAATCCCTCCTGGTTACGAACTTTTAACTCTTGAAGACGAACGTGGTGCACAAAGTGTAAGCGAAGAGCTCTTCATTAAACGTATCCCTGAAGCTACTGGTGATATTATCGCTAAAGCTTTTCCGCATTCAGACATGTACGGTAAGCCAGAAATTTTAATGCAGTTTACCAATGAAGGCCGCAAAAAATTTGCTGCCATGACTCGTCAAATTGCTGACGAAGGTCGCAGAGCTGGTCATACAGGTCGCTTGGCAATCGTGCTGGATGGAAAACTATATTCCGCGCCAACTGTACGTGAAGAAATTGATAATGATTCAGCTGTTATCGAAGGCCAGTTCACAGACCGTGAAGCTATCGATTTAGCGAACGTATTAAATAATCCTCTAGATCTTCCTTTAATTATTAAAGAACAATACGAAGTTGGACCATCCTTAGCTGCAGACGCAGTTTCAAGTGGTGTTAAAGCTTCTATTATTGGAACGGTAGCAGTAGCAGCATTCATGATCACCTTCTACTCAACAGGTGGTATCGTAGCAGTTCTTACACTCGCTGTTAACATTCTTATAATCTTTGGTGCACTCGCTAGTTTCGGTGCAACTATGACCCTTCCTGGGTTAGCTGGTATCGTTCTTACGATCGGAATGGCTGTGGATGCTAACATTCTAATTTTCGAGCGTATGCGTGAGGAAATAGCTGCTGGTAAATCGCTTTCGATTTCGAATCAAAGTGGTTACATCAAGGCGCTTACTACCATTATTGATGCTCACTTAGTGCAGTTAATTATCTGTGCTATCATGATCTGGTTAGGTAGCGGTCCTATAAAGGGCTTCGGTGTTACCTTGGCAATTGGTGTTCTCTCAACACTGTTCTCCGTTTTAATCACAGCCCACTTAGTCATGGAAGAGATCATTAGTGCTGGGTGGATCAAGAAGATCACCATGCGCCACCTCTTAAACACACTACATGTCGATTTTATCAAGTACGGCCGTCCAGCCTTCATTGGTTCATGGCTCGTTGTTTTAATCGGTGTTGTAGTGATTGCTTACAAGGGTAGTGCAATCTACGGCATTGATTTCTCTGGTGGTGACGTAGTTACCTTACAGTACAAACAGCACCTCGATATCTCACAAATCCGTACCGTAGCTGCTTCAGTTAAAGTTGGTGAAATTAATCCTACCTACGAAAACGCTATCGGTGGTGGTAATGAACTTCTAAAGATTGAAACTCCAGAAGGTAAATCAGCTCAAGTTGTAGACGCTCTCAAAGCAGCTTTTCCTAATGCTGGTTTAGAAAAAATTGGTGAAGGCCATATCGGAGCTTCAATCGGTAAAGAAATCGAACTCAATGCACTACTAGCTGTGGGTGTATCGATGCTTACCATTCTTCTATATATAGCATTCCGTTTTGAATTCGGCTTCGGTGTGGGTGCTATGTTCTCTACCTTGCATGATATCTTCATGACAATTGGTATATTCGTATTAACGGGTCACCAATTCTCTGCACCGATGGTAGCAGCAATTCTATGTATCGCGGGTTACTCAATCAACGAGACAGTCGTTGTATTCGACCGTATTCGTGAAGAATTAAAGCTTAATCCAACCGGCTCCTTACGTGATGTAATCAATAGTGCTATTAATAAAGTATTTGCTCGTACAATTATGACAGCGACTACGACCTTCTTAGCAGCACTCTCACTGTACCTCTTCGGTAGCGGTGTACTAAGGGATATTTCCTTCACATTCTTAGTGGGTATCGTAACGAGTACTTTCTCTGCAATATTCATTGCGTCCCAAGTATTCTACTGGTGGCACAAAGGTGATCGCAAGCATGTGGAAGCACACGCTGATGCTGCACCTGAATATGAATGGACAGGTTCTAGCAAGGCATCCAAGTAAGGCGCTGTCCCTTAAAGTTAATAGCAATCTAACTTAGGTTAGATTGCGTTACGTAAGGGACTTTTCCTGAAAGTCCACAAAACCGCCATGCGCTGGTTTTACAAGACGCTACCTACTGAGGATATTGCGTCACTGAGTAAATCAACTGGGGTAAGCTCGGTTATGGCGGAGCTATTGATGCGTTCTGGCCTAACTCAAGCCGAGAAGGCTGGAACATTTTTAAATCCAACACTAGCAGGTCTATCAGATCCCTTTGAAGTGCCGCGTCTTTCTGATGCAGCACAACGCTTAGTTGTAGCTATAGCTAAGAAACAAAAAGTAATTGTTTTAGGCGACTACGATGTAGATGGAGTTACCAGTACAGCTCTTCTAGTCACAGTATTACGCAATTTTGGACTAAGCCCTACATTTGTAGTACCACGCAGGGCAGAGGATGGATACGGCCTATCTAGAAGCGCTATCGACCGTGCTTTAGAAAAAGGTAAACCAGATCTATTTATTGCTTTAGATTGCGGTACTAATTCACACGAGGAAGTAGCATATCTATATGAATTAGGAATGGACGTCATTGTAGTGGATCATCACCGCTCAAAAGAAAAACCACTCGCTCAAGGAATATTAATTAATCCTCACATTCATGAGGATATTTCTGGTAATGATATCGCCTGGCGCAATCTATGTACGGCGGGTCTAGTATTTAAATTAATGCACGGTCTCTTAAAGCACTTAAGAGAAATTCAGCATCCAATCGCATTAACCTATAAACTAAGAGATCAGCTTGATTTAGTAGCTATGGGAACAGTGGCTGATCTCGTACCACTTACTGGCGAGAATCGTATCATGGCAAGTAATGGGCTACGCATTATGACACAAACGCAGCGTCCCGGACTGCGTGCTTTAATGGAAGTCGCTGGATTAAAGCCTGGGCAAGAAATTATGCCTATGGATATTTCGTATCGCTTAGGACCTCGTATTAATGCCTCTGGTCGCTTAGCAGATGCAGCTTTATCAGTTGAATTAATGGTAAGTGAAGATACTCGCTTTTGTTATGAGACAGCTCGGCAATTAGATACCTTCAATCGTGAAAGACAGGACATTGAGAGACAAATGACCGAGCAGGCTGAAAAGATCATTGAAAATCATTTCATCGAAAATCACGGTATCGTTTTATTTGAAGAAGGCTGGCATCCCGGTGTAGTTGGAATTGTAGCTGGTCGTGTCACCCGAAAATATAATCGACCATGCGTAGTTTTAGGTAACGAGGGTGATTTAGCCAAAGGCTCTGGGCGCAGTATTGAAGGGGTTAATTTAGTAGAAGTCCTAGGTAAATGCAGCGATCACTTAGAGAGCTGGGGAGGTCACCCCATGGCTGTAGGTGTTTCCCTTAAGAAAACTAAGGTGCAAGCCTTTAGAGCACTCTTTACGGAGGCAGTCATGGCTTCTTCAGGCTCTGACATTGCTGAACAACGTATCGATATTTCTGCTTGGGTTTCCGTAAATCAAATCAAGGAGAGTTTGATGGATGAACTCGAGACACTGCATCCGTTTGGCCAAGGTAATCCAGAGCCTGTATTTGGAATCAGAGGTATTATTTTAAAACAAAGACCAGACGTCTTTAAAGAACTTCATTTTCGGTTTTCTTTGCCTGATGCAACAGGTAAAAAGATTCAAGGCGTGGCATGGAAAATGGCAAAAAAGATTCCACCAACAGATGAGCCAATAGATTTAGCAGTAGGTCTTCACTGGAATCATTTCAATGGAAGGAAAAATCTCCAAGTTGAGATGCTAGATTGGCGTCACTCCGACTAGTGTTTTATTAAAGCGAGATAATAGCCTTAGAAACTACTTCGCAGGCTTTATCAATAGCTGTGCCTTCATGAGCGGTACTTAAAAATCCTGCTTCATACGCACTGGGTGCTAGATAAACACCATTATCTAAACAAGAATGAAAGAGTTTTTTGTAAGGTACTGCATCTGCAGCAAGAGCAGTTGCATAGTCTGTGACCTCAGTAGCACTAAAGAATATAGAAAACATAGAACCACACTGAGGTGCTTGTAAGGCAATGCCTTTTGTCTTTGCTGCAGTAAGTGCTGCTTTACTTAGTTGCTCACCCAGCGCGTTAAGCCGCCCGTAGGGATTTAAACTTTCCAGTAGCTTTAAAGAAGCGATGCCAGCTGAAAGAGCCAGCGGATTTCCACTGAGTGTACCTGCCTGATAAACTGGTCCAAGCGGTGCCAAGTAATCCATTACATCTGCTCTTCCACCAAAAGCCCCTACAGGAAGACCTCCTCCAATAATTTTACCTAAGGTAGTTAAATCAGGAGTAATTGCTTCAAGTTCTTGTACGCCACCTTTTGCTAAACGAAAACCAGTCATCACTTCATCAAAAATAAGCAGTGCACCGTGCTTTGTTGTGACAGTGCTGAGATGTTTTAAGAAACCAGGCTTTGCTTTAATAAATCCAACGTTACCAATGTAAGGCTCTACAATGACACCTGCAATTTGATCAGGATAAGCGGCGAAGGCTTGATCCACACATGCCGTATCATTGTACGGTAAGACGATCGTCTCACGGGCAAATGATGCAGGGATTCCAGCACTATCCGGATGGCCGTGGGTTAGGGCACCTGAACCTGCTTTAATTAAAAGAGAATCTGAATGACCATGATAGCAGCCGGAGAATTTTATAATTTTATCACGCTTCGTAAATCCGCGCGCTAGACGTACGGCAGACATTGTTGCTTCAGTTCCGCTACTACACATACGGACCTTTTTAATCGAAGGAACAAAACGCGTAATAAGTTCAGCCATATCCACCTCTAGAGGATTGGGTGTTCCAAAACTTGTTCCTTTTTCTAACGCTTCAGCAATTGCTGCTTTAATAATCGGGTGATTATGACCGTGAATCGCAGGTCCCCAAGTACACACGAAATCTATTAAATCTGTATCATCAGCAGTCGTAAGATAAGCACCATGAGCAGCCTTAACAAAAAAAGGAGAGCCACCTACAGACCTAAAAGCTCTCACTGGAGAGTTTACCCCACCAGGAATAAGTTTAAGTGCCCGTTCAAATAGACTTTCAGAACGTTGATTAGACATAAAAATATAAACGGGCTGAAGTTTTAATTAGTATAGCCATGAACGATCGGAATACGGCGACCAACTCCGAAGGCAAGGGGTGTTATCTTTAATCCAGGTGCTGCTTGCTTACGCTTATATTCACTGCGGTCTATTTTTTTAACAATATCATCAACAAGTGCAGCATCAAAGCCTAAGGCAGTTATTGCCTTACGCGAAAGCCCATCTTCTATACACGCTTTTAGAATTCCATCTAAGATAGAATATTCGGGCAGTGAATCTTGATCTTTTTGATCAGGTCGTAGTTCTGCACTCGGTGGCTTATCTATCGTAGACTGCGGTATTGGAGCTTCTTTGCCATGTAGACGAGCATCCTCATTGATCCAACGCGCAAGGGAATAGACTTGGGTTTTATAAAGATCTGATATGACAGCTAAGCCACCGCACATATCACCATACAGTGTACAATAACCCACTGCCATTTCACTTTTATTTCCTGTGGTAAGTAGTAGAGCACCAAATTTATTTGATAGTGCCATCATGAGCACTCCACGCACACGTGCCTGAATATTTTCCTCAGTCACATCAGGTGTTTTACCAGTAAAAGCTGGCTTTAGCGCTAATTCAGCACAGGCAACAGATTCAGCTATCGGTATTTCAAGATAGGCTATACCTAGCGTCTTTGCTAGTGCTTTAGCATCATCCTTAGAATGCTGAGAAGAGATTGCCGAAGGTAAAGATACACCAGTTACATTTTCAGCTCCAAATGCAGCCACAGCTAGAACACCAACAATGGCTGAATCAATTCCGCCAGATAAAGCGACTAAAGATTTTTTAAATCCACTTTTCTGTGCATAATCTTTTAACCCTAAACGCAGCGCAGAAAAAATATCTGCCATATTTGACTCTGTGTAACTCGAAGCAACTTGACGTTCTTGATTAGCACTTGCCTGAGGATCTAAATTAAGCGGCACTACACGTAAATCTTCAGCAAAGGCAGCTAGGCCCATAAGTACATGTCCAGAAGCGTCACTAACGAGTGATCTTCCATCAAAGATTAATTCATCATTTCCACCCACGGCATTCACATACGCCACAGGGCAGTCCAGTTCGAAGGCTGCGTCCGTTACTAAGGTTTGGCGAATGTTACCTTTTTCATTATGCCACGGACTCGCTGATAAATTAACCATCAAGTCTAGTCTGGTTTGTGCAAGTTGCTTAACTGGATCTAAGCCGTGGTAAAGTCCACGTGTATTGATCATCGGATGAGTCCATATATCTTCACAAATCGTAACGCCGATTTTTTTACCATCATGGACTATAATTGTGGCTTTAGGTGCTGGTTCAAAATAGCGGTCTTCATCAAATACATCATAGGTAGGCAGTAGGCACTTACGTGCATAGCTTACTACTTTTCCTTGATGACAGAATGCCGCAGAATTATAAAACGGACGACCAACTCCTGTTGTATTAATTTCAATCGTTCCGATCAGTGCAGGTACATTTCCAATACTCTGCTTAATAATAGCCAAGGATTCTTGTACATCCGTTGCAAAATTCTTCTTAAATAAAAGATCCCTAGGAGGGTAGCCACAGACAATGAGTTCTGGAAATAAAACAAGCTCTGCACCATCAGCAACAAGCTTTGAGTAAGCCTCTAAGATTTTTCGACGGTTACCCGGCAAGTCTCCAACGATTGTGTTAATTTGAGCTAGTCCAAGGCGCATGATTTAAGTCCCTTAAAGTAAACCGCTTTTCGTTCGCTGACAAACTACAAGTTTCTTTGCTACACTAGCTTGCAAGCTGTATTAAGGTAGCTGTTAATGCCTTTAAATATGTCGTTACCTGTTCGCCTAATCCTTGCTTCTGCTTCACCCAGAAGACTCGAACTTCTTGGACGACTCGGCGTAGACTTTGAGGTAATTCCAGCAGAAGTCACCGAGTTCGAAGATCCCACGGCTGATCCTAAACATATGGTATCGCATAACGCTGCGCTCAAAGCAGAGTGGGTATCAGCTCGACATCCTGATGCCTTAGTACTTGGGGCAGATACGACAGTTTTTATCGACGGAACAGTCCTCAATAAACCTGCTAACCTAGCAGAATCAAAGCGTATGATTCGTAAACTTTCAGGAAGAACACATACTGTTTACACAGGTATTGCTATGCGAAGAAAAAGCGACTCTTTGACGCTTAATGAGGGAATTTCAAGTGAAGTAACTTTTAAGGCATTAACAGATACCCAAATAGATGATTACATATTGAAGGTTAACACGTTAGATAAGGCAGGGGCATATTCTATACAAGACCACACAGACATGATTATAGCGGGGTACAAAGGCTCTTTCACAAATATAATGGGTCTACCTGTAGATGAAACGAAACAAATTTTGACCCGTTGCGGTCTGTGCATTTAACTTACTATCCTTTAAGGGATAAACGACAGCCTTAACTCTAATTTAGAACGAGTAAATGAAAGACCTTTTTGAGCCTCCATCCACCCGAGAAGACTTGGGCGAGGCTCCGCGTAGGTCACTTCCGTGGATTTCCGAAAATACGGACTCTAAATCGATCCAAGTTGGCCTTATTGGAACGATCTTACTGCATATTATTTTGTTATTTATTTTACCTCGAATGGCTCGGTTAGGGTACTTCGGTCGCGAGAAGACAAAAACAACATACGTTAAGCCAAAGCCAAAAGAAATTGAGATTCCTTTATCTGCATTTCTTCCACCACCTCCGCAACCCAAGTCGCCCCCTAAATTTGTAGAAGCAAATCCGAATGCTCCAGAAAACACGCCTGATCACACAGATAATTTTAGTGATAGAAATCAGCAAGTAGCTCAAGAAAAGCCTACTCCTAATGGGCATAATGATCATCCAGCATTAGAGGGAAAAAAAGATTTCCACTCGTCTCAAATTGTTGATGGACGTTTAGACAAACCTCAACAAGAAGCACCTCCAATTACGCAACCTGCTGCACAACCTAAGGCAGCCCAAGCAGCGACTGAAAGACGTGAACAAAATCCGCTCGCTGGAAATGAATTCAAGAAAGCGGATGATAAAGATGGTTTCGGCTCTAATTCAGGGAAGATTGCAGAAAACAATTCAAACGTAACAGAACACATTGCAGGTTCAAAACAAGGCTCTTTAGTGCAGACACCAAATGCTCCTGCTGCACTGATTGATCCACGTCATCCTCAGCCACGTAAAACACTTGCTCAGCATGTTAGACCTGCAATTTTTGCGGAAAATAAAATCGGCACTTCTAACATTGGTCCTATCGCAGTTGATGCTAAATGGAGTAACTACGGCGTTTATTTGCAGCGTATGATTGAGACAGTTCAAATCGAGTGGGAGAGAATCTTAATTGCAAGTAAGGTATACCCAAATTCAGGAAGCTATGTTCAAGTTAAGTTCATCATGAACTCCAAGGGAGAAATTTCTAAAATTATCAGTGTCGACCCTACCGGCGCTCCTTCAGATGCCGCTATCAGAGCTTGCCCATCGGGCATTACAGCACGTTCTCCCTATGGCCAGTGGACTGATGACATGATTGCAGTTCTTGGAGAGAAACAGGAAATGACTTTCGTTTTTTACTACGAGTGAGCACATCACATGACAATCCCTGGAAAAGTTTACCTCTTGGTAAAAACGTAGAACTCATTTCCAGTGATGCAAACGGGCTTGCTGCATTTAATAAACCAGCAGGAATATTATCTCATCCTAATCGGTCAGGTGAAGAGTCACGCTCACTGTTAAATGCTCCCTATGTACTTGAAAGTGAATTCTTTCAAGTTGTGGGTGGGAGACGCATTTGGTTACTTAACCGCTTAGATTCTGCAACATCAGGGGTAATACTCCTTACTTCAAGTGAAGTACTCGCCAAAACAATTAAAGATCAGTTCAAAAAGAAATCTATCTTCAAACGTTACGTTGCATTAGTGTTCGGTAAACCTCAAAAACCAAGTGACATATGGCGCGACCGATTAGCAATTCAAAAAAAAGCAGGTCAGATACGTACCTCAACAGGGCACATCCCTTCTGAGAGTGGTATGCTCTTACTGAAAACTTGGACAACTGCTTTAGGTCCAGTAAGTCTTATACGCTTAGACCCAAAAACGGGACGTAGTCATCAATTAAGAGTACAGTGCTCTACACGCCATCTGCCTATTGTTGGAGATCAAACATACGGGGACTTCACAAAGAATAGAGCTTTTTTAAAGAACACGGGTAACAAACGTTTATTCCTACATTCAGAAGAAACAAAATTTACCTACGACTACGCTGGGAAAGCATATCCTTTTCAAGCCCATGCTCCACTGCCTGAGGATTTCCATGGTTAGTTACGATTATTTACTTTATGTCGCTTAACACATCTGAAGACAGTACCATTAGCCGCCGCACATTCTTGTCTTCTGCGAGTTTAGCGGCAGTCGCTGCGAGTTTTGTTAAGCCTACTGCTGCTGCAATTAATGGTAATACCGATTCAGCTCTAAGCTCTGACCTCGTTAGCTCGGTTAACATCCTACAAGGTACAAATTCATCAAAGGAATTTTCACGTGGTAACACTCTTCCTATAAGTGCTCACCCCTTTGGTATGGCGCACTGGAGTCTACAATCACAACCCGGTGGAGGTTGGTTTTTTAATCCTAACGATAATCGCATCCAAGGACTTCGCTGCACACATCAATTAAGTCCATGGCTAGGGGATTACGGCTACGCCACTTTCATGCCTTTTACTGGTGCGTGCGACAGTGATCCCGCTAGACGTGCAAGCAGTTACAATCCAAACGAGGCTACATTAGCACCACACCACATTTCTCTTAATTTACTGCGTTATCAAACTGCGTTTGAACTGATCCCAACAGAGCGCTGCGCCTTAGTTTCAGTTAAGAATCAGTCCACTGATACACTGGGTTTTCTTTTTGATGTACCTGGAGATAAACCCTCCATTGTATTAAGTGCAGATAAAAAAAGGTTATCCTTTGCTTCAGTATTTAACGCCAGTGGAATGCATGGTGCTTTTGCAACACACTATGTATTAACTTTTTCAAGAGCCTGGGAATCAATTTCAATTACTACGCCTAATGCTACACATGTAGGAGTACTCACGTTTGATACCAGTAGCCCTGAACTAGAAGTACGTATCGGCACCTCATTTATTTCTGCAGAACAAGCTGAGCTTAATCTTAATCGTGAAATAGGCACTCACACAGCACAAAGTCTACGCACGTACGGAGCTTTTGTTTGGAATACGCATCTGTCTCGCATGCAGATTGAAGGCGCTTCAGAAGATCAAAGGAAAACTTTTTATTCCTGCATGTATAGAGCGTTACTATTTCCACGCATCTGGCATGAGATTGATAAAGATAATCAAACGGTTCATCGTAGCGCTTATTCACAGCGCGTTGAATCAGGTGTCATGTACGCTGATCACGGCTACTGGGATGTTTACCGTGCGTGGTATCCTTGGATGTCCGTTGTTTTCCCTGAAAGACTTTCCGAAATTTTACAGGGCTGGGTAAATATTTCAAAAGAGGGTGGTTGGCTTCCGCAGTTTCCTTCACCTGGATACCGTGCCTGTATGACAGGGACACTCATTGATGCAGTATTCGGTGATGCCGCAGCAAAAGGCATACAAGGCTTTGATTTAAAAACAGCATACTTAGCACTTAAAAAACACGCTACCACAGCGGGTAACCCTAAAAAGGGCTACGGCAGACGTGGCATTGAAGAGTATATGAAGCTTGGTTATGTTCCTGCAGATAAGGTTGGGCAATCTGCTGCAGAAACAACGGATTCAGCTTATGGAGATTACTGTATAGCTCAAGTAGCCAAGGCTCTTGATTTACACGAGGACTACACTTTCTTTATGAAGCGCTCCGAGAATTGGAGACATCTGTTTGATAAAACGACAGGTTTTATTCGAGGCAAAAATTCTGATGGTACTTGGGTTGAACCTTTCGATCCTATCTCATGGGGCGGAGCACATGTAGAAGGCGGTCCCTGGCAGCACCGCTTTGATGTAGCACATAATCCACAAGGCCTTATTGAGGCACTTGGCGGAAAAATAAATGCGGCTCAAGCACTACAGGAAATGCTAACGATGAAACCTATTTTCCATGTAGGATCTTATCGTAAAGAAATTCATGAGATGTCAGAAATGGCTGCCGTACACTTTGGGCAGTATGCGCACAGTAATCAGCCTGTGCATCATGTACTTTACTTATTTACTGAAGCAGGAAGACCAGACCTTACCGATTACTGGGTAACTAAAACGCTCAAAGAATTATACACCCCAGACACATTCTGTGGTGACGAAGATACAGGATCGATGGCTGCATGGTACTTACTTAGTACATCCGGTTTCTTTTCTGCATGCCCAGGTAATTCTAAATATACCTTAACCACACCCTTATTTCGCAAGATAACAATTGCACTTCCGAACGCAAAACCTCTGGTCATCACTAGGTCTCAGGGATCAGGTAAATTAAAGGATATTCGTCTAAACGGTATACTGTGTGAAAACTACAAATTAGAGCACAGGGAGCTTACCCAGGGCGGATCTCTCGAATTTAGGTATAGTTAGGCTCTCTTTTAGTCCAGTATTAGTCCTGATATTTTGAGTGCAAGAGTAAGCGTTTGGTGATTAGATCACCACTTGCTATGATTCTGCCTAAATCTAATCAATTCACTACTGAACAACTGCGCGAAGTCACGGGCATTGTTAAAGAATTTAGCTGTACAATCCAACCCATCATAGGTGCAGCACGTACTATCTACGCAATCGTAGGAGACGAACGCGAAGAGCTCATGATTAATCGTCTTGAGGGATTAGCCTACGTTGAACGCATAGACAGGATTCAGTCACAATTTAAGTTAATGGATAAACGCTCTGATTTATCCACCCATCGTATCAAAATTGGTGGCGTTACCTTAGGGGAAGAACTTTTTATTATCGCAGGACAGTGTACAATCGATCCCAAAAATCCGCAGCTTTTTATTGAAACAGCACATGCTGTAAAAGAAGCGGGAGCTAATTCACTACGAGGTGGAGTCTGGAAACCAAGAACAAACCCTTACACATTCCAGGGAGACTCTAAATCACTAGATATTTTAATGGAAGCAGCACGCCAAACAGGACTACCTGTGGATGCGGAAGTGATGGATGAAACCCATCTTGAACTCGCACTGAGTGCGGGTGTACATATGTTACAGATTGGAGCACGTAACGCGCTTAACTATTCTTTACTCAGAGCAGTCGGTAAAGCCGTTGCTAAAAAAGATACTGTCGTTCTTTTAAAGCGTAGCATCCATATGGGACCAATTAGTGAATTTATTTCAGCAGCTGAATATATCGCAGCATTTGGTAATCCAAATGTAATTCTATGTCCACGCGGTACTACACCCACCTTAGATGGCTACCGTAATCATCCCGATGAAAGTATCACGCCACTACTCAAAGAAAAAACATGGGCTCCTGTTGTTGTAGATCCGTCGCATTCCGTAGGTAAAGCCGTTTACGTACCTTCATGTGCTCTAGCAGCTGTAGCTTATGGTGCAGATGGTCTGTGTATAGAAACACACATTTCTCCTTCGAAGGGCATCGGCGATGATCCTAAACAAGCTCTGACACCTAAAGTCCTAGCTGAAACCATTGTCCAAGCCAAAGCGCTTTGGAAGTTACGCCATCCCGTTCAAGCTGCCTAAGTCATTTAAAGTTTAAATTATACTCCCGTGTCACTTCCGATTACACTCAAACTCAAAGCCAACGCAAAGCCTCGTATTCTCCTAGGACATCCCTGGGTTTTTGTGAACGAGATTGAGGAAATCTTACCCGCGCAGTACGATGGTGAAGTTGTAGAATGTCGTGACAGAGCAAATCGTTTCCTAGGGGTGGGTATTTATAATAGTCGCTCACAAATTGTGTGGCGTAGACTTGAACGCGACCGTGTTAGCCTAGATGCAGCGTATATTAAAAATGCGCTCACAAAAGCTGTTGCTAAGCGTTCAGGACCCGTTGCAAGGCTAGTATGGTCTGAGTCAGATGGGTTACCAGGCTTAGTAGTTGATCGTTATGATACAACCTTAGTAGTTCAAATTCAGACCCTAGCACTCGAAAAACGCTCTGCGCTCATTGGTGATCTTCTTCATGACTTATTAAAGCCCGAAGAAATTGTATTTCGTAATGACGCACCCATTAGGCGCTATGAAGGTTTACCTCTTGAAACACATACGCGCTCAGGTAGACCTTGGGAAGCTCGCTGGGTTATGATAGATGGGTTTGAGTATTGGTTAGACTTACAATCCGGTCAAAAAACAGGTTTCTATTTAGATCAACGAGATCAGCATACATTAATTGCTTCTCACGTTCAACGCATTGCTAAGTCAGGTAAATCAGTACGTGTATTAGACGCATTCTGTAATCAAGGCCCATTCGCAATGCATGCCGCTAGAGCAGGGGCAAAAGAAATTCTTGGTCTAGATAGCGCTGAAGATGCAATCAGTGCTGCAAGACAAAATATTATTCAAAATAAAGTCACAGCAGAATTTAGCTGTGTTAATGTTTTTGACTGGTTAAACGATCCCTCACGTGGCTCAGAAACACCTTGGGATTTAATTGTACTTGATCCGCCTCCTTTTGCTAAATCAAAAAGCAAGATGGAAGGCGCACTTCGTGGGTATAAAGAAATAAATCTACGTGCTATGAGACTGTTAGCACCAGGCGGTATTTTAGCCACCTATACGTGCTCACACCATATGCAAGACGCTGATTTACGTGGCGTAATTGCAGCAGCTGCAGCTGATGCGCGTAAAAAAGTACGCATTCTTAATTGGGCAAATCAGCCCGCCGATCATCCTGTATTAATTACAATGCCTGAGAGTGAATACTTACGCGGCTACGTACTAGAAGTTGAATAATCCTTAATAGTTTAATACATAAAAAAAGCGCTTCCTTTTAAAGAAGCGCTTTTTTGTTTAAACTTATACTTACATCTTACCGCCGAAGATTGCGCTTTCGCCCAATTCTTCTTCGATACGGATGAGTTGGTTGTACTTCGCAACACGGTCTGTGCGGCAGAGTGAACCGGTCTTAATTTGACCAGCGTTTGTAGCAACTGCGATATCTGCAATTGTAACGTCTTCAGTTTCACCCGAGCGGTGAGAGATAACAGCTGTGTAGTTAGCCTCTTTAGCCATTTCTACTGCATCAAAGGTTTCAGTAAGTGAACCAATTTGGTTTACCTTCACTAAAATTGAATTAGCTGTACCTGTATCGATACCTTTCTTTAAGAATGCTGTGTTAGTAACGAAGAGATCATCACCAACAAGTTGTACCTTAGAGCCTAAAGCTACTGTAAGTTTCTTCCATGTTTCCCAATCGTTTTCAGCACAACCGTCTTCGATTGAAATAATAGGGTATTTAGCAACTAAAGCTGCATAGAAGGCTACCATTTCATCACCAGTTAAAATACGTTTATCAGATTTTTTGAAAACATAATGCTTCTTTTCAGGAACATAGAATTCTGAAGCAGCAACGTCTAAAGCGAGTGCAATGTCGGTACCTAGTTTATAACCTGCATTGTGTACTGCCTGTGCAATAGCATCAAGAGCTGCTTCTGCTGATTCTAACTTAGGAGCAAATCCACCTTCGTCTCCGATGGTAGTAGTTAATCCTTTATCCTTTAGCACTTTCTTTAAAGCATGGAATACTTCGCAACCGTAGCGTAGTGCTTCACTAAATGTGCGTGCACCGATTGGCATGATCATGAATTCCTGGAAATCAATTGGTGCGTCTGAATGTGCGCCACCATTCATAATGTTCATCATTGGAACTGGAAGCACTTTAGCATTAGGTCCGCCTAAGTATTTATAAAGCGGTTGGTTTGATGCGCTCGCAGCAGCTTTTGCTACAGCCATAGATACACCTAAAATTGCATTGGCACCCAAATTAGCTTTTGTAGGTGTTCCGTCTAATTTAATCATCGCACGATCAATACCAACCTGATCGAAAGCATCGTGACCGATTAAAGTTGGAGCAATTTTTGCTTTAACATTAGCAACTGCCTTTAGAACACCTTTACCGCCGTAACGCTTCGCTTCACCATCGCGTAATTCGAGGGCTTCATGCTCACCCGTACTTGCTCCAGATGGAACAGCTGCACGGCCAAAAGCACCGCCTGCTAATTTAACATCGACTTCGATGGTAGGGTTACCACGGGAATCAATAATTTCCCGTGCTGTGACTGAACTGATCGTTGTATTCATAAAAAAATAAGTAAAAAGATTAAGCGTCTATTAGAGAGAGCCTCACGTTCAAATTAAAGACGAAATCTACGAAAATAAGGAGATTCTTAGCCCTAGAAGCTCAAAGCATGCCTATAAAGTAGCTTAAATTGCCTTCTCTAGGGTTAAAAATGTAAATTTAAGCCCCTGATGCTCTGCACTGCGTTGATCAATCTCACGTGCAAATAATAGCTTCCAATCAGGAAAAAGACGATCACCCGTGAATTGGCGATGAACTAATGTGAGGTAAAGTCGGGTAGCTAGAGGATGAGCGATAGCTTCCTGGTAAACAGCTTCACCTCCGCAAATAAAGATTTCACCACTTTGTAAAGATGCTTTTTGAAGCCCTTCATTCAGAGAACTAACAGCCACTGCAGTAGAATCCTTCGGAAGTGGGCTTGTCGTTAAAACAAATACACTACGACCTAAACTGCAGGCATCTTTCCATTCATCAAAACAGACTCTTCCCATAATCACACTATGACCTGCTGTTTTATTTCTAAAGAACTCACTATCTTCAGGGATAGACCAAGGTAACTTACCAGCTATCCCGATTACGCGATTTTCTGAGCAAGCGACGATTATATTAAATGATCTCATTTAGGAGATGCTGTTTTGATAAATGGATCAGAATCTTGAATTACAGTAGCAGAGCCAATATCAACATGGCCTTCTTTAATTACAGGTCGATTTAATTTAACCGGTGATGGGGTTTCACGACCAAAAAAAGGCCCCGCGTTAATCGTGAGTGCAGGAATTGAATCATCCATTGTAAGTCCAAGTGAATTTGTACTGATCTTTGTTCGCCAAAAAAGCACTTTCTTTTTCTTGAGTGCATTTTCGTAATCATACGCTGAAGCGATTATAAAATAACGGTTCGTGTAACATTCATCTACTAACCAGCGAATGTGTTCATCACTGTTTGCAAAATTATCAAGTGTGTTGTGCTGAATCGACTTTAACAATTTAAGGGCAAAGTCTTGACCTCCTATTAAGGCAGCTCGCTCAGCTAAATCCATTATTTCTAAAGGATCTGGTGGTGTAGGATTACTCAAGTCAGGACCATTTACACCCATGGGGTCATCAATCGAATGCTTTTGATTAAAAGAGCCCCATCTAAAAAAAATGACCAGTGAGGGTGGATGCTTAGCATCGTACGGTAAGTAACCGTTTGTTTTAAGAGAGCTTACCATCGCTTTTTTAAGTACTGCATCCTTAGGTGGAGTTTCACCGGCGATAACTTCTCCTTCCTCTTTCATTCCTGAATCACCAGCAACATAGTAAACAGGATTACTGGGTGTAACCTTAGGAAGCTTTCTACCTAGAGCAGAAAATTCACTCAGAATAACAACATCTGCTTTAGGATCTCTTTGAAAACTCCTTGGTATAAAAGAAAACGCTGACTTCTCCCAAACAGGGTATTGCTGCTTACTACCTGCAGTACCTGTGACTTGTGCATGTATATCTGAACTGATAAAACATAGGATCCATGCTATGACTCGCATTTGATTCATCACAGAAATTCAGCATGAAAAGAATCTCCCTAATAATCAAATGAGAAAGGCAGTAAGGCTTGTAAGCTTACTGCCTACTTAGGAACTGATTAGGCTTTTGCTGCTACGATCTCAACAGACTTTAGCTCAATACGCTCAACAGGTGTACTTTTCTCACCACCGTTTGATTTTGTAGGCACATTTGCAATGCGCTCTAATACGTCGTCACCAGCAGTTAATTCACCAAATGCTGTATATTGACGATCTAAGAACTTAGCATCTCCGTGACAGAGGAAAAACTGACTACCAGCAGAATCAGGATGAGCTGAACGAGCCATGGATATGACACCACGGACGTGATTTTTTTCATTAAACTCAGCTTTAATTGTGTGTCCAGGACCGCCGGTACCTGGCATACCACCAACACCGTCTTTAGTGTTTGGGCAACCACCTTGAATCATAAAGCCCTTTATAATGCGGTGAAAAGCGGTTCCATTATAAAAGCCTTCTTTAGCTAGTTTTTTAAAGTTTTCTACAGTCTTAGGCGCAACCTCAGGCCAGAAAGAAATCGTGATGTCTCCGTAAGAAGTCTTAAGGATGGCATTTTCGGATGCAGCAGATTTTGCAGCTACAGGTTTGGTTTTGTCGGATTTGCTCATATATACCAATGAAAGAAAGCCGCCTAGGGCTTAAGTGCAAGCCTTTGAAATAGTCTCACGGGTAAGGCCTAAATAATGCCTCGCGACTTTCCTTAGTAATTTTCTGAAATTCTGGGTTAGGTAGGCATTCAATAAACAAACGGCCGTACGTCTTAGCAAGTAACCTGCTATCCAAAATAGTAATTAAACCACGGTCAGATTTACTACGAATTAGGCGTCCTACGCCTTGTCTAAACTTAACTAACGCGTCGGGTAAAGTTAGTTCATTAAATGGATTTAGTCCTTCTTCACGCAGTCTATCTGAACGTGCTTCAATGATGGGATGATCCGGTGGGTCAAAGGGTAGGCGTGTGATAATGACTTGTGAGAGTGCATCTCCCGGTACATCAACGCCTGTCCAAAAACTATCTGTGCCAAATAAGACAGCATTACCTAAAGTGCGCATTTGCCGTGCAAGTTCTGTACGCGATGCAGACTCTCCTTGGCTAAGAAGCGGACGCCCGATGGCAGCAAACTTAGGTTCTAATTCAGTAGCAATTGCACGTAAATCACTGTGGCTTGTAAATAAGACAAGGGTTCCACCCGTTACTTTTTGGGTACAAAAAAAGATATAATCCGCTAAGATTTGCAGTGATAAACGAGCTCCCTGAATAGACGGTAAAGGCACATCACTTGCAACAAAAACGCGCATATTTCGCTCATAATCAAAAGGCGATTTGACCATTAAACTTTTAGCAGACTCTGCACCAATACGTGCAGCAAAGGGTTCAATTTCGCCCGCCATTGCAAGTGTTGCACTAGTACAAATTACACTTACGCCACAGCCAAAGAGATGACGTCTTAAATCCGGAGCGACATCAATAGGAGCACTGCGCAAAATAACAGTAGACTGATTACGTCCTGCTCGTTCAGCCCAGTAGACATGGGTTTTATCGGATAAGGAAAGCCAATCACTAATACTTGCTTGGATACCTTTTAAACGAGCTTTGTGTTCGAGTAATTCATCTCTTTCACGACCATCTTCAAGTGAATCAGCAATCTTACCCACTAAGGTATGCAGTGAATCAAGTGGTCCATCAATCAGAGATTCAACCGCATCAGGTTCACGCGATCGCACAACAGGACGCACCGAGAGCAACTTCTCATCGACCTTAGAAAAAAAATGTTTAGCTGCTTCCATCACGTCAGTCACTCTGCGTGCAACCTCCGCTTCACCGCGCTTTTTAAGTAAACCTCTTTTTGTCTTTGGATTATATAAAATTTTAAGCGATCTCTCAATTCCGTAGCTGCTTAATGAAAGACCAAAATGATCGGTTGCCACTTCTGGAATAGTATGCGCTTCATCAAGAACTAAAAAGTCTTCGGGAAATAAAATACCTTTCTCTTCATGCGTAGCCCCTTCCGATTTAGCTCCACCAGATTTAATAAGCGAAAATAAAAGCGCATGATTAAGAATGATCACCTGAGCTGCTTTTAAACGTCCTCTCGCTTTATGATAAAAACAGGCAGAACCTTCACAGTGTCTGCGTGAGCAAGTTGAAGAATCTGAATTAACTGAATCCCATACTTCAACTTTGGGTGCAGGTTTTAATTCATGCCTTAGTCCATTTTCTGTTGTTTCAGACCACGCTGCAATGCGCTGTAGTTCTTCGTACTCATCATCTGAAAAAAGCCCTGCTTTCTCGGCGAGTGCATGGGAAAGTCGAGTGCTACATAAGTAGTTTGATTTTCCTAGTAACACTGCTGATTTAAAATCAGAGTAGCCTTTAAGTTCAGGAACTGCTGCAAAAAGCCTACGGCATAGCGGAAGATCTTTAGACTCCAACTGCTCTTGTAAGGAAATGGTATGAGTCGATACAAGCATCTGCCTATTTTGGTCCATTGCTTGAATGATCCCAGGGACTAAATAGGCCATCGATTTACCCACGCCTGTACCTGCTTCAAATAGCAGTGACTGATCTGTCTTTAGTACACTCGCAACGGCTTTAGCCATATGCTCCTGCTCAGAACGATGCTCCAAGCTAAGAGCATCAGTAAGCCATCCGCCATCACTGAAGATAGACGCGACCAAGGCAGGAGCCTTTGATACGGGCTTTTCCTCTCCTTGTTCTTCAGTAAGACTAATCATGAGATAGTGATATAAATAGGTAGCCTACTAACGAATGGATCTTATGGCGTTCGCGCAAATGAATTTGCGGTTAACCCAGATCCTGTTATCTTATGACTAATGAATGTACCTGGGACTCATTTAGCATCATGGGCAGACCAGCTTGCTGAATTCCTCAAATCAAGTCCTGGGGTAAATGCAGTTCGTATAGATCCATTAGCCCATAAAATCTCAGTAGCTGTTCTAGGTGATCAAGACATAAACTTACTCAATAAAGCGCTCTTAGAAACAATCACAGCAATTGAAGCTAAATTAATTGAAGATCGCTCTCCAGTTGTACCCGGTGGTTATCTTATAAAAAGAGAAGGCAGTACTGTGGTGATCGGTAGGCAAAGCTGCTCGACTGCGGAAAGTTTATGGCTTTGGCGCGAAATGGTCTGGCCTGAAATTACAGCTGAACCAACAGCAGAGGATCAGGAATGGAGAATCTTAGCCTTAATGGCGGCCCTGTGTGGCCTCACTGGCATTGCTGGTTTACTGACAGAACATTATTTTCCAGGACTCTTATGGTTATCTAAGAGTCTATTCTTAGCAGGTGTTATTGCTGGAGGGTGGGATGCAGTAGTTGATACGTACGAGAATCTTAAAAATAAACAAATTGATATCCATTTTCTTATGTTAGCTGTTGCACTGGGTGCAATCTTGATTGGTGCGTGGGGTGAGGCCGTGCTGCTTTTATTTTTATTCTCTGCTTCAGGAGCAATGGAGGAGTACTCTTTATATAGGACTCAGCGTGAAGTGGGTTCACTATTAAAATCAGCTCCTAAGCAGGCTAACTTAATAGATTCAAAGGGTGTGGAAATAGAAATTTCTGTAGAGCAAATTCAGGTCGGCAATTGCCTCAGGGTTAAACCCGGCGAAGCCTTTGCAGCGGACGGTGTCATTCTAAGTGGTAAAAGCGCAAGCGATGAATCAGCACTCACTGGAGAAGCACAACCTGTTGCAAAAATCGCAGGTGATTCTGTCTACAGTGGAACTCTTAATTTATGGGGTGCTGTTGATTTTGAAGTTACAAAGCTACCTTCAGAAAGTACCCTTAAAAAAATCATTCGCCTAATCCAGACGGCACAAAAACTTAAAGCACCGAGTGAGCGTTTTACCGATAAATTTGGCACGCCTTACACCTACGGAGTAATAGGAGCTGCTACAGCTATGTTTCTTGTATGGTGGCTTAGCTTTGGCTTACCAGCATTTGCTAATATACCAGGCACTCGCTCTGCATTTTATCGTGCAATGACACTAATGGTTGTCGCTAGCCCATGTGCATTAGTCTTATCCATTCCTTCTGCAATTTTAGCTTCCATAGCTTGGGGAGCAAAACACGGCATTTTATTTCGAGGAGGCTCAGCCGTAGAAAGTTTAGCTAACATAAATGCTGTAGCTTTAGATAAAACAGGCACCTTAACAACGGGGGACCTTGCTGTCACAGGGTGCGAAAGTTTCCCAGCAGGTAAAGAGATGCAAATTCTAGAAATCGCATACAGTATGGAAGCTAAATCTCAGCATCCCATTGCTCGAGCGATTGTGAAATATGCAAAACTTAATAAGGTGCGTGAAATACAAATTGAAGAATTTCAATCACTCACAGGGCAGGGACTTAAAGCAAAAGCTGAAGGCAATACCTTAATCTTAGGACGACGTGAACTTTTAGAAGTTGGCCCACTTGCTTCGTGGTCAAAACAACTTCCCCCTGCACCTGCTGATTTAAGTGAAGTGTGGGTAATTGGAAAAGAGTTAGTTGGCCGCATTCTTTTAAAAGATCAGATTCGCACTGAATCAAAACGTGTTCTAGCAGAACTTAAGGCAAGCGGCGTAAGAACAATCATGCTTACAGGGGACCGAAGTCATTCAGCAGAAGCTGTAGCACGCGAACTCGGTATCGATGAATTTCGCTCAGGTCTATCACCAGAAGATAAAGTTGAAGCACTTCAGCAAATAAAAAAACAGGGCTACAAAATAGCTATGGTTGGAGACGGAGTAAACGATGCACCTTGTCTTGCAGCAGCAGATGTAAGTGTAGCTATGGGTGCACGCGGCAGTGATGCAGCTTTAGAAGAAGCAGAAGTCATTTTAATGCATGACCGCATAGAAAACTTTTTAGAAGCACGGCGCTTAAGTATTCGTGCACGCAAAATAATCCGTCAAAATCTTACTATATCACTAGGCGTTGTGAGTGTCATGGTCATTGCAACAGCACTGGGTACCGTACCACTTGCAATCGGTGTGGCAGCCCATGAAGGAAGTACAGTAATCGTTTGCTTAAATTCTCTACGCTTACTGTTTGGTAAGAATAGCTGAGATTTAAGTTAGTCTACAATCCAGACCTGATCACCTACACGGACTTCTTCGTAGAGTTCTACGATATCAAGATTTCCCATTACCACACAGCCTGCACTGAGTGGTTCACCAATACGGGCATCATGATTGGTTCCGTGGATATAAACATAACGAGAATACGTGTCCACGTCACCCCCTAGATTAACACCAGGTTCGAGCCCCCTAAGCCAAAGGATACGGCTTGTGATCATATTATCCATTTCTTTAACTTCTGAAAAATGACGCCCCGTGGGTACCCGTGAAATAAACACCATTCCAGGGGGCTGACCTGCTCCAATACGCTCGGCTATTTCATGCAGTCCGCGTGGAGTCCCCAATGAATTCTTTATATTCGAGGGTGGTTTCTTAGAGGTTGAGACTGCGTAGCTTCGCACAAGCTTACCTTGTGCATAAAACTGCATCGTAGCGTCAGAGATGCGTACGTAGAGAATACGGTCTGCGGGCTTGATACCGAGGCTAGAACAGATTTTACTAAGCGATTCAAAATTCATGAGTATGACTTCACAATTAACAGTAGGCATCGTTGGAGCGACTGGTGCCGTAGGTCAAGAACTGCTGCAACTATTGCATGCACGAAAATTTCCTATGGCTAAATTGAGGCTCTTTGCCTCGGCTCGTTCTGCGGGAAAATTAGTTAGTCATGAAGGACATACCTACACAATAGAAGAGGCAAAACTTGGTGTTTTTTCTGATATCGATGTCGCATTTTTTGCAGCGGGAGGTCCTGTAACCCGGGCTTTAGCACCTGATGCTATTAAAGCAGGCTGCTTAGTTATTGATAAGAGTTCTGTCTTTAGAATGGATCCTACTGTTCCTTTAGTGATTCCGGAAATTAATCCTGAAGCCTTAAAGACCCACAAGGGCATCATCGCTAATCCGAACTGCTCAACTGCAGTTACACTTATGGCATTATGGCCACTGCATAAACAATTTGGCCTTAAGCGTTACTTTGCATCTACCTTCCAATCAGTTTCAGGAACAGGTGCAGAAGCTGTTAGAGAGTTAGCTGATCAAATTTCAGCGCTCGAAACACACCAACCACTTCCTAGAAAAGTATATCCTTACCAAATTGCATTTAATGCAATTCCACAGGTCGATACCTTTGGCACTAACGGCTATACAGGTGAAGAAACCAAGATGATGCAGGAAAGCCGAAAGATTATGGGCATACCCGATCTTAAGGTATCTGCTACCTGTGTAAGAGTACCAGTTGTGCGTGCACACTCTATTTCTGTTAACGCAGAGTTTGAACGTCCGGTGAGTGTTGAGGCAGCTAAGCAGGCGATTGCAGCTTTTGAAGGGGCTGAACTTGTTGATGATCCAAGCCAACAAAAATATCCAACCCCGCTAGATTTTACACGTAAAGTTAAATGCGGAGTAGGGCGCATACGCTTAGATACTGCTTTAGATAACGGCTTAGCACTCTGGGTAAGTGGGGATAACCTCTGGAAAGGTGCAGCCCTCAATGCCATACAAAATGCAGAGCTGATGGCCAAAACTGGACTCCTAAAAGCTAAAAAGTCTTAAAATTTACGCATTAATCGCTTGTCATAAGGGGTTAAGGTGCGCTTTGTGTACGAGCTTGAGCCTAGATTGAATTTCCTTTAAGGTATTTAACTTAGGTACAAGTTTCAGTTTTTCACGCGACGGTGGGGTAGCTCAGCGGTTAGAGCAGAGGTTTTACATACCTCGGGTCGGGGGTTCGATTCCCTCCCTCACCACCATTTGGTACTTCAGTTAATCAAAACGATTAATGAGGACTTAATGGTTCTTAAAACGTCTTATTCCTAGCAGCTTTACTCAAAGTGCTACTTCCCTGATTAGCGTTTTTTAATGATTGTTTCCTTAAAATACTGTATACTATTGCTATACAAGGGTTAATACAACTTTAAAGGTTAAAAAGATGCGGTTTTGGGTGTTTTAGAAGCCTATTGAGCCTGAAACCCACAAATCTGCAGGTTGAAAGTTTATTAGGGCGTACACACAGACCCTAATATAGGTGCGGATTATGCTTCCTTTTTAGGGCTAAGCTTGGTTGATTTTCCAACTCCCGTTGTTGTTCAACCATAAGTGTTAATACACCTAATGCCCTGAATAATGATCGGATGTCAGCCACGTTCGACTTTAAAACCAAACCGTAACCTTACATGACAACCCACCTGCACACGATATCCGTTCTTGTAGAGAACAAGTTCGGCGTACTTGCGCGCGTGGCCGGAATGATTTCCGGACGCGGCTTTAACATTGATTCACTCAATGTTGCACCTACGCACGATGCTGAACTTTCACGGATCACTTTAGTGCTCAAGGGTGATGATCAAGCTTTGGACCTTTGCATGAAGCAGTTGCGCAAGTTGATTAATGTCGTGGATGTTTCTGACATTAAGGAAACTCAAGCCATTGCTCGTGAACTTGTTTTAGTAAAAGTAAAAGCAGATCCTAAAAAGCACTCTGAACTTTTAGAAATTACTAACTCGTTCCACGGAAAAATTGTGAATGAAACTCCTCACAGTGTTATCATCGAAGTCACCGTAGAACTTTCCAAGGTTAGTGCTTTTCTAACAGCGATCGAAGCTTTTGGTATTCTCGAACTCGCACGCACCGGCCAACTTTCCCTAAAGCGCTAATTTAAAAACTCTTAATCCTTTTTATATAACATGCCCGCAAAAGTATATACCGACAAAGACGCCGATCTAGGCGTATTCCGCAATCAAACGCTCGCCGTTCTTGGATACGGTTCGCAGGGCCACGCCCATGCGCTCAATCTAAAGGATAGCGGCTGTAAGGTCATCATTGGCCTTTATCCGGGCTCAAAATCCCGCGCTGTCGCTAAGAAGCACGGCTTCAAGGTCTACGATACTGCAGAAGCAGTGCGTTTAGCTGACGTCATCTTAGTAGGTCTACCAGACATGAAGCAGGCCAGTGTCTACAAGTCAGACATTCTTCCTAACTTAACTGCTGGTAAGACATTATTATTTAGTCACGGTCTTTCCGTTCACTTCGGGCTTATCAAGATCCCAGCGAATATCGACGTTATCATGGTTGCTCCTAAGGGACCTGGTCACATGGTTCGCCGTCTTTACAACGAAGGTAAGGGAATGCCTGCACTTATTGCAGTTGGCCAAAACAAGTCCGGCAAAGCTAAGCAAAAAGCTTTAGCTTGGGCTAAGGGTATTGGTTCCACACGTGCAGGTGTACTTCAAACCACCTTCAAAGAAGAAACCGAAACAGATCTCTTCGGTGAACAAGCTGTACTTTGCGGCGGCGCAAGTGCACTCGTACAAGCAGGATTCGAAACTTTAGTTGAAGCAGGTTATCAACCTGAAATGGCTTACTTCGAATGCTTACACGAACTAAAGCTTATCTGTGATTTAATGTATGAGAGCGGTATCGCTGGTATGCGATTCTCGATTTCCGAGACCGCAAAGTACGGCGATATCACGCGTGGTCCTCGCGTTGTAAATAAAGCAACGAAGAAGGAAATGAAAAAGATTCTTACCGAAATTCAAGATGGCACTTTCACCCGTCAATGGGTCAAAGAGTACAAGGGTGGACTTAAGAATTATAACAAGCTGCTCAACAAAGGTGCTGCACATAAGATCGAGAAAACCGGTCTTTACCTGCGCAGCATGATGCCTTGGATGAAAAAGAAAAACATCAAGGGCGTACAAGCAAGCTACTGAGTGAAGAAGCTTAACCTCGCAACCCGTAAGAGCCCGCTTGCCCTTGCGCAAAGCGAGCTCGTTGCAGCACATGTGCGTGCTGCTTTAGGAGTCGAGGTTGAGCTCTTTAAAATAGTTACGACAGGAGACCGCCAAACAGAATGGTCTCTTGAGAAGCAAGGTGGTAAAGGTCTTTTTACTAGCGAACTTGAAGAAAGTTTACTACGTAAAGAGACTGACCTTGCAGTACACAGCTCTAAGGATTTACCCGGTGAAGTAATGGCAGGCCTTATAGTCTCAGGCTATATGCCTAGAGAAGATGCAAGAGATGTACTTGTGATACGCGAAGGTCTGCATGAAGCAAAACATGTAGCAACAGATAGCCCACGAAGACGTATCCAAATTTCACTGCTTAAGCCATCTACTACATTCACAACTATTCGTGGAAATGTAGATACACGGCTTCGTAAAATTGCAGATGGTACTGCAGATGCAACTGTACTAGCAGCTGCTGGATTAAAACGCTTAGGCATTAAAAGTTGGCCAGGACTTGTCTTTAAACCATTTGAATTAACTCAAATGGTTCCTGCTGTAGGGCAGGCCGCTATAGCTATTGAAACACGCTTGGAAGACCAATCGGTGTATGCACCTATTTTCGATCAATCTACGGCTAAAGAATTAAGCCTAGAGCGCTCAATTCAGGCACAGTTAGGTGGCGGCTGCCAAAGTGCACTTGGTGTACATGTTCACGGTGACATGCTTTACTTTTTTCACGAAAAAACAGGTGTTAAGCAGATCAGTCTAACTCACTCAGATTGGATTAATACCGCAGAAACAGCAGCACGTATTTTAAAACAATTTGGGTTTTAATTTTTCATCAGCACTTTATTTTGTAATTTATCTTTAGTATGGCTACGGACTTAAAATCACCTCTTAGCAGTAAACGCATTGTGCTCACACGTGCAAAAGGTCAGTCCTCTGAACTCAAGCAACGCCTTGAACTCTTAGGGGCTGAAGTACTGGAACTACCTGTACTGAGTATTACTAAAGAAATTGATAAGCACTTACTTGCTGACGTCATGCTTGAATTAGGCGGCTATGACTGGATTGTTTTTACAAGTGCACACGGAGTTTCTTTTTTCTTTGAAGAATTTCGTAGAATTTTTGATGACATTCGCTCCCTAGGACTTATGCGCATTGCCTGTGTAGGAGAGGGCACAGCTCGCGGTGTTACTGATCTACACTTAAAGGTAGAATGCCAACCCAAGGTAGCGACTGCTGAAGCACTCGCCAATGCACTAATTGAGACAGGAAGTTTAGATAGCGCTAAAGTCCTCGTAGTAATGGGTAATCTAAACCGTGATATCTTAATTACTAAATTAGAAAGCGCTCTTGCTATCGTAGATAAGCTTCAAGTCTACAAAACTGAGAAGTTTGATTTATCAAATGATTCATCTGTAGATGAGTACAAAGCTAAGGGTGCAGACGCTGTGTTATTTGCTAGTTCCTCAGCCGTACAATTCTTTGCAGAGCAAAATAGCTTACTCACCTTAGGCTCATCTGCTAAGAAACCTCTATATGGATCAATCGGACCACAGACTAGCACGACTTTAAAGAAGCATGCCATGGCAGTAGACTTTGAAGCTGAAGAACCAGGTCTAGATGCTTTGATTGCAGCTTTAATTAAGAAGTTAGAACGTGTTTAATCTTGTTTAATAAAACCCATGAAAGTCCCTTTCCTTGATCTTTCAATCCAACATAAAAATCTGCGTACACCGATTTTAGAAGCTATTACTGCTACCTATGATGCAAATCGTTTCTGTCTAGGTAAGGACGTTGAAGATTTTGAAAAATCATTTGCTTCAACTTTTGGATATTCGCACGTCTTAGGGATGAACAGTGGAACCTCACCGCTACATGTTGCGTGCATGATACCTGGATTTAAACCAGGGGATGAAGTTATCACTTCTCCATTCACATTTATTTCTTCGGCTTGGGGCATATCTTATGTCGGAGCAACGCCTGTATTTGCAGATATCGAAGACGAAACCTTTAATATCGATCCAGCAAAACTTGAAGCTGCGATTACTTCAAAAACAAAGGGTATTGTTGTTGTGCATCTGTTTGGTCAACCCGCCAAAATGGATGAAATCATGGCGATTGCTAAGAAACACAATTTATTCGTCATTGAAGATTGCGCACAAGCAGTTGGAGCTCGCTACAAGGGAACCTCAGTAGGTGCAATCGGTGATTGTGGAACATTTAGTTTTTATCCAACTAAAAATCTTGCAGGTTGTGGTGAGGGTGGTGCGTTTGTATCCAAGCACGAAAAAGTTCATACCCAAGCACGTCAAATTCGAGTACATGGATCAGATAAACGATATTATCACGACATTATCGGTGGAAATTTCCGCATGGACGGTTTTCAAGCTGCAGCCCTCTGTGTTAAATTACCACATCTAGAGTCGTGGACAAAAAGACGCCAGACGATTGCTGCAGCCTACCGCTCAGGAATTAAAAAAACAGATATCGTACTTCCAAAAGAAGTTTCTTACGGAGCAAGCGTATATCATCAATTTACAATAAAACATCCTACACGTGATTTATTAAGAGCTCATTTAAGTAACTGTGAGATTGGTACAGATTTGATTTATCCTGTACCAATACATTTGCAAAAATGCTACGAAGGCCTAGGTTATACTAAAGGTGCTTTTCCTAAATCAGAAGTTACTGCAGACACGTGCGTTAGTTTACCTATTTTCCCTGAACTAACCGATGCTCAAGTCGAGCACGTAATTCACAGTATTAATCGTTTCTAATTTTTTATCATGATTGATGGTATTAGACTCAAAGTGTGTGGCTTAACCTCTCTTGTAGACACAGAAGCCGCAGATCAAGCCGGAGCAGATTACTTAGGATTCATTTTTTATCCTAAGTCTCCACGCTTTATATCAGTAGAAAACTATACGGCTATGGCTGCTCGTTTACCCGAGAGAAAAAAAGTAGCTGTCTGTGTAGAGCCTACTACAGCCGAATTAATAACACTTCAGCGTGCTGGATTTGATTATTTTCAGATCCATTTTAAACACGTTGTTCCTGTACCTGTAATAGCGGAGTGGTCTCGTTTAGTAACCTCAGACAAACTTTGGCTTGCCCCTAAATTACCCCAGAGTGAGCCATTTAACATAGCATGGCTATCTCATACAAAAACAGTTCTCCTAGATACTTTCCATGCAGACGGATTCGGGGGCTCAGGTCAAATAGGCGACTGGAAAAACTTTGTGCAACTACGCCTTGAACATCCACACATTCAGTGGATTTTAGCGGGTGGCCTAAATCCTACCAATATTGCTGAAGCCTTACGCTCAACCTCAGCTCGTTTTGTCGACGTAAATAGTGGTATTGAAAAAGCACCAGGAGTAAAAGATAATTCCCTTATAAAAGCGTTCACAGACGCGATGAAGAGAAAATAGTACCTCTAATTACTTTAGAACTGTAATGGTAGCTGTCTTGATATAATCAAGATTTGGGAATTCTTTTTGCAGATAACTATTTCCGATGCGCTCAATCTTTGCTTGATCAGGAAGTTCGCGGTCTCCTGCGTATAAGCTATCTACAACTTCAAGACCTTTAGAAATTTGGCCGATTCCTGCAAAGCCGACTTTATCTAGCCGAGCATTATCACCTAAATTAAAGAAAAGCTGTGTTGTACGTGTATCTGGATCTCCACTGGCTGCAAAACTTAAGACACCACGGGTATTTGATTTAATAACCTTGTCGTCTTTAATTTGTATATTCCAAGCTTTCGTCACGGGTGGAGTAGAGGCGACGCCAAATTGAACCACAAAACCAGCAACGATACGGAAGAATCGGCATTCAGTAAAATAGCCTGCTTTAACTAAATTATACAAACGGTCAGCTCCAATAGGTGCATCAGCTCGGTTTACATCGACTACGATAAGCCCCTTAGAAGTATTAAAATTAACTTGAAATTTTGCAGGTGCAGTAAGTTGAGTAGGTGGCTTGGGTGCAGATAAACAACCAGCTAGAACCAACAGTGCAGCAAAAGTAAGGATTAATCGTTTCATGAGTCTTTTGTTTAAATTAGAATGAAAAGCCTTCCAGTTGAAGAAGAAAACGCTTCGCTGTGTCACCAAAAGCAAATCCAGTTAAAGAACCGTCAGCTCCAATAACTCGGTGACAGGGTATGACTAAAGCGATCGGATTTCTACCAATAGCTCCACCAACAGCACGTGGGCCAGACTTAAGCTTATCTGCTATAGCCCCATAACTGGTTGTTTCAGCATATTTTAACTGAAGTAACTGTTTCCACACGGCCTTCTGAAATGCAGTTCCTTGGGGATTAACACTTAGGCTAAAACGCTTAATCTCATGATTTAAGTAAGAAATCACCTGATCTTGTACATGCCTAGTTTTCTTTGGATCCAAAGTAGCTGAGCTACATTTACTGCGTTTTAAAAGAAGCTCTTTAGTTCCGATTACTGCTCCAACTAAAGCTTTAGATTCATCTACTTGAACCCAGAAATCCCCTAAAGGAGTTTTAAAACTGCTATAAAATGTAGTGATCAGCTCTGGCATAAATCGTATTTAATTAGAGCTCACATATGCGCTACGTGTTCCATAGTTTTTAAAAAACTAGGAATGCATTCACATACCCATGCCGGGAAATCCACCTTTACCTTTCATTGCATTCATTTGGCGCATCATCTTCATAGCACCTCCGCCTTTCATCATCTTCATCATTTTTTGCATCTGCTGGAATTGTTTTAATAGTTGGTTCACATCAACTATTTTTGTACCAGAACCGCTCGCAATGCGTTGTCTACGGTTTCCGTTAATAACACTCGGATTGCGTCTTTCCTGAAAAGTCATCGACTTAATAATAGCTTCGGCTTGTGCCATTTGCTTTTCAGCTCCGTCTCCTAACTTAACACCGTTCATACCAGGCATCATACCAATTAGACTCTGCATGGAGCCGAGTTTTTTCATCTGCTGCATCTGAGATAAAAAGTCCTCTAAATCAAAGTCAGCTTTGCGCAGTTTCTCAGCCATCTTGGCTGCTTCTTTTTCGTCAATTGATTCCTGAGCTCTCTCTACAAGGGATACCACATCTCCCATACCTAGAATACGCGAGGCTAAGCGGTCGGGATAAAAGATATCAAAGTCTGCAATCTTTTCGCCCGTACCTACAAATTTAATTCCTACACCTGCTATAGACTTAATTGATAGGGCAGCACCGCCACGTGCATCACCGTCTAATTTAGTTAAAATAAGACCAGTTAATTGCAGCGAATCATGAAATGCTTTTGCAACATTAACAGCCTCTTGTCCCAGAGCACCGTCCACAACAAGTAAGATTTCATCAGGATTAATTTCTGATCTTAATTTCTTAACTTCTTCAATTAAATCGGCATCAATTTGAAGACGACCTGCGGTATCAAATAAAATTGCATCTGAGCCTGAGGCAAGAGCATCGCTTAGTGCTTTCTTTCCTAAACGAGGTACATCTGTTGAAGTACGATCAGCAAAAAATCCAAGCTCTTCTTGTTTAGCTAAAATCTCAAGTTGATCGATAGCAGCAGGACGATACACATCACAGGCAACCACACTTGGACGATAGCCACGTTTTTTAAGTAGCTTACCTAATTTTGCCGTAGAAGTTGTTTTTCCTGAACCATGCAACCCCACAAGCATAATCTTTAGCGGACGAGCGGCACTCAGCTCTGTAGAGCCTTCACCAAGTAACTTAACTAGTTCGTCATTAATAATCTTAACGACTTGTTGTCCTGGAGCGACTCCCTTTAAGACCTCTTGACCAGCACACTGCGTTTGAATGCGCTCAATAAATTCACGAGCAACTTTAAAATGTACATCTGCACTCAACAAAGCTGTACGCACCTCTTGCAAGGCTTCCGCCATGTTTTCAGGAGATAGAGTACCAACGCCCCTGAGGTTACGAAGTGCCTGTCCGAGTTTATCGCTTAATGATTCAAACATGGTTTCCTCTATTGGTAGCGGTCTATTGCAAGGCGTCAACTACCTGTCTTAACGATCTGAAGTGCTTAATATACCGTTTCTTAGGCCTATTTTCAGTCTGGTCAAAGTGCCTTTAACCGAGAATACTCTACATTCGTCTATTTATCCGGATTTAGCTATCTGGACAGGTAGACTTACTTAAACCACTGTTAATCCAACACTTTCCATGAACCCAGTACTAAAGCTCCTAATCGAAGGCGGTCAGCTCTCCACAGCCCAAATGGCTGTTGTAGCAGGCCTGTCTGAGGCTGATGTGAATAAGCACTTGGAACAGCTAAAGAAAGACAAAATCTTCTTAGGCTGGCGTCCCGTGCTTGATCTTTCCAGGGAAGCGGTAGCAGGAGCGGCTGTGCGTGCAGTCATTGAAGTGCGTATTACACCTGAACGTGGCGGTGGTTTCAACAGACTCTCTGAGCGTTTAAGTCATTTCGATGAAGTTGAATCCTGTTACCTCATGTCAGGTTCCTATGATTTACTGATTTTTATCACAGGTCCAAGTTTGCAAAAAGTTGCAAGTTTTGTGTCTGAAAAATTATCCACTCTAGAAGGCGTACTATCTACGAGCACACATTTTATGCTCAGGTCATACAAAGAGGGTGGCTTCTTAATTGATGCTCCTGAACAAGCTTCGGGGAGACTGAAAGTAGCACCGTGAAGAAAAATATAGCACGCCACGTCGTTAGTCTTCCAAAATCTGGAATTCGCGACTTCTTCGAAATTGTTTCGAAGATGAAAGATGTTATCTCACTGGGTATCGGTGAGCCAGACTTTGATACGCCTTGGCATATTAGAGAAGCTGCCATCTACGCTTTAGAAAAAGGAAAAACCCATTACACTTCCAATTTAGGTACGATTGAATTGCGACGTGAAATTTGTAAGTACGTTGAAAAAAATTATGCTGTTTCATACAAACCTGAAACGGATGTAATTATTACAGTCGGTGTATCCGAGGCAATTGACTTAGCATTACGTGCCTTAATCAATCCAGGCGATGGGGTACTATTCCATGAGCCATGTTACGTTTCATACTCCCCAAGTATTGCTCTAGCTTTTGGTGAAGCGATTCCAATTGTTACACGAGCACAAGACGGCTTCTCACTAAATGTAGAAGACATTGCTAAGGCTTGGAAACCAAACTGCAAAGTCCTGATGATGAATTTACCGTGTAACCCAACAGGTGGCACGTGTGACTTAGAAAGACTTCAAGCAATTGCAAAATTTGCAGTTGAAAAAGACTTAATCATTTTGAGTGACGAAATTTATTCAGAACTTGTTTACGACGGAATCCACACAAGCATTGCCAGCTTACCAGGCATGAAAGAGAGAACACTCTTTTTACATGGTTTCTCTAAAGCATTTGCTATGACTGGTTTTCGTATTGGCTACGCTTGTGGTCATCCAGACTTAATTGAAGCAATGATGAAGATTCACCAGTACTCAATGCTGTGTGCACCAATCTTAGCTCAAGAGGCTGCCTTAGAAGCACTCCTTCATGGTGAAGATGGCATGAAAGTCATGAGAGACCAGTATCACCGTAGACGCGATTTAGTGGTAAGACGCTTCCGTGAAGCAGGCTTATCCTGTCATTTACCTAAAGCTGCGTTTTACGCTTTTCCAAATATAGTAGCCACAGGGGTAAGTGAACGCGACTTTTCATTTGGGCTTCTTGAAGCTGAAAAGGTAGCTGTCGTTCCTGGCACTGCGTTTGGCCAAAGTGGAACTGGGTTTGTTCGTGCTAGTTTTGCTACAAGCTACGAACAACTCATTGAAGCCTGCGACCGCATAGAACGTTATACTCAAAATCTTGCCTCGAAACGCCGCACCTAAGTCGGCCGAATTCATTACACTTCATGTCACGCATTGTTGCAATTGTTGGCCGTCCTAATGTCGGCAAGAGTCGCCTTTTTAACCGACTCGCTAAAAAAAAGATATCGATCGTCCATGACGAACCCGGTATCACGCGTGACGTTATTTCTGCGGACATTGAAGAAGGTGGATACACCTTAATGGATACGGGTGGCTTAGGCCTAACAGGAGATGAGGGCACACTTGCTATGGCGGCGGCTTCTGAAGTCCAAGCAGGCTTCGCAATCGATGCTGCAGACTTAATTCTATTTATCATCGACGGCTTAACGGGTGTTATTCCTTTGGATGAACGCATTGCAATGCGCCTACGAAAAGCGAAAAAGAAAGTCGTCTTAGTCGTTAACAAAGCCGATTTCACAGATGATAAAGTTGATCTAGCAGCTGCCTACCGCTTGGGCTTTGGAGAACCTGTACGTACATCAGCAGAACACGGAAATGGAGAGGGTACCTTACGTGAAGTTATTTTAGAGCGCCTTGGCCCTGTACCGGCTGAAGCTGGACCTAAATCTGCAACAGATCCCATCTGTTTTTGTTTCGTGGGTAGACCTAATGTAGGCAAATCCTCACTTGCTAATCGTTTCTTAAAAAGTGACCGCTTAATTGTAAGCGATGTTGCAGGTACAACCCGTGACGCAGTAGAACTTCCCTTTGAATTTAAAGGTAGGGACGGTGAAATGTATCCATTTAGATTGATCGATACTGCAGGCATTAAAGCGTCTGCAAAACTTTCTTCGCCTGTTGAATATTTTTCCCGGTTAAGGTCACTGGATGCGATTCAAAAAGCGGATGTTGTTTACTTAGTGCTGGATGCTGTAGATGGAGTAACCTTACAGGATAAAGCAATCGCTGGTGAAGCCCTCAAAGAGCGTAGACCTATTGTAATCGTAGTTAACAAGTGGGACTTAGTTAGACACGCCTACGAAAAGGGGCAGGGTATTGGTAAATACAAAACTGAAAGACAATACCGTGAAGCGTATGAGAAAGCACTTTTTGAGCGTCTATTCTTTACACCAGGTGCACCCGTTGTGTTTGCATCAGCAGTATCTGGTTACGAAGTAGATCGTATGCTTAATGCTGCGGTACTACTTAGCCGTACTCTGGATAAGAAGCTGCAGACGGCTAAATTAAATAGTGTACTACTGCATTTAACAGAACGTACTCCGCCTCCTGCAATTGGTGCTCGTAGATTTAAAATCTATTATGCCACGCATACAGGAAATCGTCCTTTTAGAATTAAACTGTTTTGTAACCGAGAAGAAAAACTTTCGGAATCTTACCGCCGTTATCTTGAGCGAGGCATCGTGGAAGAGTTCGGCTTAAACGGGTGTCCTGTTTACTTTGAACTCGTTGGTAAACCACGCGAAAGTCGCGCCGGTGTTGCTTTCCCAAAAACCCATGCAAAAAGCGAAGATTAAGTACAAAGACTATGATGCAATCCAGTTTAGTAGTGGCTCACTTGAACTGATTGTCACGACGTCATGTGGTCCACGTATCATTTCTCTTAAGTCTAAGAAAGCTAAACAGGCGGGAAATTTCTTTTTTGAATTTCCACGTCCCGAGAAACGTTATCTAGGTCTTTATTTACGTGGAGGTCACCGCTTGTGGCATGCTCCTGAAGATTTAGTAGATACCTACTTACCAGATGACGAGACCTTAACAGTCAAAGCGCTTAAAAAGGGTGCCTTATTCATACAACCAATAGAAAAAAAGACGGGACTACAAAAATCAATTCAAGTTGAACTGTTGAAAAACGATACAGTTAAAGTAACCCACGTTTTAAAGAATCGATCAAAAAAATTTATTAAGCGCGCTGCATGGGCTGTCACTATGCTACCACCCGGTGGCTATGGTGTTCTGCCGTTACTACCTAAAGGAGATCACGCTAAACAAGACCTTTTACCGAATTACATTTTAATTCCATGGAGCTTTACTAACTTAGCTTCAAAGGTGTGGGATTTTAAAACAGATTTTATCGGTATAAATGTTAATCTTGCTAATCGACCTGAAAAGTTAGGCATAAGCCAGTACCCAGGTTGGTCTGCATACTGGAATAAGAATAGTGCGTTCGTAAAATACTCAAAACCTTTAAAAAATTCAGCCTATACAGATCTTGGTTCAAGTTTTGAAACATTCACAAATGGTAACATGTTCGAGCTCGAAACATTAAGTCCAATTCGCGAGCTAAAGCCTGGTCAAAAAATTATCCATACTGAATTTTGGACTGTTGTATCTAAAATTCCTAAGCCAAATACGGACGCTCGTTTTACTAAGTACCTACAGCAGCCACTTAAAAAATGGCTTAAATCTTTACATTAGACAAATTAATTAGTAGTGCTAGTTTTTCTACTACGCTGTAATTAGGAATTTAACTTGTATCACACCAAGCAAAAATATTTTTTACAATTTCAAAACGGACACGTGTCCTATAAAATAATATAATTTAAACCCTACGATATAAACATATGAAAAAACTAATCACCAAAATCAGCTGCTTGTGTCTTTTACTAACTAGCTTAGGATATGCTCAGGGTCAAAAAGACGTAGGCCAAATCAATGGATCTGTAATTGAAAGCTTAACTCGTAAATACCTAGAAGGTAGTGAAATTACGTTACAAGGGACAGACATCAAAGTAACCACAGAACACGGTGGTAATTTCAATTTACGTAATGTACCTTCGGGATCTCAAACACTGATCGTAAGTTACCCTGGTTTACTTACAAAATCAGTTCTAGTCGAAGTCACGACAGGTAAAACTACTTCCGTAGAAGTAAAGTTAGCTGAATCTGACGTAGTGACACTTTCGGAATTCAAAGTAGCTGGTGCCAAAGAAGGTATGGCGCAAGCTGTAGCACTACGTAAAGCGTCGCTAAACTCTAAAATAGTTGCTGCAAGCGATCAATATGGAGATGTGGCTGAAGGCAATGCTGCTGAGTACCTAAAGTTTCTGCCTGGTATTGGTATCGATTATAACGCTAATGATGCACGTGCTGTTACACTGCGTGGTATGAATACACAGTTCACGAACGTGAACTTAAATGGGAATCCCATTGCTAGCGCTACCTCAGGAAATTTGAATCGTCGTTTTGAATTTGAACAAGCTCCAATAAATAATGTTGAAACAATTGAAGTCATTAAAACTTTGACGCCTGATATTGCTGCAACAAGCACTGCTGGAGATATTAACTTTATTTCAAAAAGCGCATTCGATCACGTGGGCTCACTGGCGACATATAGAGTTTATTTTCAAGGACTAAATAATGATCTAACCTTGAGCAAAACAGAAGGTTGGGGCCAAGAAAAAACCCGCAAGATCTTACCTGGTGTAGACGTTAATTATTCTACGCTCATTAATACAAACTTAGGATTCAGTATTAGCTACAAAAATTCACAGTTATTTAATGACTATCCCCGCGCTCAATATACCTGGGAATATAATCCTGCTAACGGTGGCACTCCATCTCGTCCTATTATAAGTAATTTTGCTCTTCAAAATGAACAAAAAGATACACGTCGTCAGTCTCTCTCTGCGCAAGTGGATTATAAGTTAAGTGAAAACACAAAACTAACATTCCTTTCGTCCTGGGCATTTTACGACTTACTATTTACAGACCGCGTTGTCACTGTTGCACCAGGTGCATCAGCAGCTTTATCGACTAGCTCTACACCTACAGCAGCCAGTACCTTTACAGGCACAGCAGGCAAAGGCACTGTTGCACTACAAACAATCAATCGCTGGAAATCAGGTGTGACGTGGGACTTTCCTTTAATCTTGTCTCATGATTTTTCAGACGGCTCAAAATTAGATGCGAGCGCCTACTGGACCCAGGCGTATAGCAAATATCGTGATACAACTGGCAGTTGGTATTCAGATATGACCATGACACGTGGTGGCACCAATCCCTCAACGAACACTGTAACAGATCCACTAACAATTACATTTTCAAATATTGGATCTATTGCACCTACCTACAGCGCAGTCACTACATCAGGCACTGCAGTTGATATGAATGATATGTCGAAATACGTTGTTACACAAATTCGTAGCAGACCTCAAACAGGTGTTGATAGTAAAGATGGCTACAACGCTGATTACAAATTTGCCCTAAAAACAACGATTCCAATTACCGTTAAAGTTGGTGGACGTATTGATGAAAATTCACGTAATATTTCAAATCCAATTTACAATCGTACAGGCACAACCGTCGCTACTGGATTTTTAAACAATGGAATTACAGGTGCTCAACTAGCAGCTTTGGCCGATAAAGGCTTCTCAACGCATCCTATAGGATACGGATTACCTGCTTATAATTTCATAAACCTTTATACAGCGTATACAAATTTAGGTGGCAATTCCATTCTACCTTATACACCTGCTTCAGACATTCAGGCTAGATTTGAAGAAACAACAAATGCAGGTTACGCACGTTTTGATATCACTCCTATTAAGAATTTTGTTATTTCAGGTGGTGTTCGCTATGAAGACAGAAAGACAATGTCACAAAACAGACTTCTTACATTGGCAGCTCCTGTGACTGCTTACTTTACTGATCAAAGCTATTATCCTTCAGTTAACATCAAGTACACACCTACAAATAAAATTGTAGTACGTGCTGGTTATTCAAAGTCTCTAGGTCTACCTGACTTCTCTGACTTACTTCCCGGACCACTTACAATAAGCGATCCAACATCAAGCGTTCGTGGTAAAGTAAGTATCTATAACCCAAACTTAAAAGCTTACAAAGTTGATAACTTTGATGCTGGCATAGAATACTACTTCGGTTCTTCAAGTTACGTCTCAGCTGCGCTTTTCCGTAAAAAAATGGTAAATTATATTATTACTGCGACGCAGTCATTAGATGATAACTATGCAAAAGCCCTAGGTATTCCGCTTACGTCTTTTGGTGCTCCAACAAATCAATATGATGTGACCACAAAGTTTAATGTAGCAGATCCTGGTTACTATAACGGAATAGAGCTCGCGTATGCTCAAACCTTCACATCACTACCTGCGCCGTTTAATACACTAGGATTGCAAATAAACAGCACACTTATGTCAATTGACCCAATCAACAGTAAAGCAACGTTTAACTCACTAGATGCAAACGCCAACGCTGTAATTCTTGATCAAATTAGTAAAAACTTAGAGCTATCTTCTGTTAAGCAGGCACTCAATGTTTCTATTAATTATACTTATCAAAAAATTGGAATAAATATACAAAGTCACTACACAGGCCATGTTCTCAAAACAGTGACTCAAAAAACAGTTAAGTATAGTGATATTGCCCTTAATCAGTACTTCAATGAATTACAGTACCAAGCACCACGTGAAACACTCGATTTTAGGTTAGATTACAAGTGGAGCACTCGTTTTACTCCTTACGTACAGGTTAGAAATATCCTAGGCAGACCAATCGTTTGGGCTACACCAACTCTACCTTTCAATCATGCTGAATATGGTGACCCAATCTATGAGGTAGGTATACGTGGCGTTTGGTAATTACACGGAATCTGCACCTCATCAAGTCGGTCTTTAAATCTCCAAGGTGCTGCTTAAATGCGGCACCTTTTTTGTTTTTATAGAAAGCAAATGTACTATACTTTTACATTAGACTTTAAGTACTAATCCAGCGCCACATCAAGCAAGCTTGCGGGCTTAATGGTCTTAGGCTAGCGTAAGTTATGTCTGTGATCATGCGCATTGTCTTTATGGGTTCAGATCCCATTGCACTCCCGATGTTGGAGTCGCTGCTGCACGACTTTAAGAGTGCGTGCACATTTGTTGGTGTCTTTACCCAGCCAGATAGACCTTCGGGACGTGGTCAAAAGACCGAGCCAAATGCTATCAAGGTATGGGCTATAAAAAATAAACTTCCCGTCTTTCAGCCTGAAAAATTTACTGATGATGATCGTTTAATTCTTATCTCACTTAAGCCTGACATGACCTTAGTCATGGCTTACGGCCACATATTGAGAGATCCCGTCATAGCAGTACCCGCACTAGGAACGTTTAATTTACACACATCTTTACTTCCTCTTTTACGTGGGGCTTCACCTATTCAAACAGCGGTTGCACTAGGAGAAAAAATAACAGGTGTAAGTTTAATGCGTATCGTGCGAGAACTAGATGCGGGACCAGTTGCTGATCAAGAGAAAGTAGAAATTGCTGAACTTGATACTGCCACTGATGTAGAATTAAAGTTATCAAAAGCGTGTGTTCCTTTAGTCACACGCAATCTTGAAAAGATTTTAAATAAAAGTCTTCATTTCAAAGACCAAGATAAAGAAGTGGTAACTTTTTGCAGACGTCTAACCAAAGAAGATCAGAATCTTGATTTCAATTATCCTTCGTCACTTTTAGCGGCTCGTATAAATGGGCTAAATCCATGGCCAAGTGCCAGCATCGAAATCCATGGCCAAAAAATCAAAGTAGGCTTAGCCGACAGCCTAGAGAGTGAAAATCTAAGCCAGTATGGGGTAGGTACAATAACTGGTTCAGACGCCTTGGGCTTACTTATTCAGTGTAAAACAGGCCTTTTACGTCTAAGACAACTACAGCGTCCAGGTGGACGCATGCTTAGTGCTAAAGACTTCCTTCGAGGTTTTCCTATAGAAACGGGGACTCTCCTTAGCTCAAGTACTATGAAAGACCTAGTTTCTAAGACTGCTTTTCGATGAAGCCAGACTTGTTATCTCACAAGCTTTCGCCAACATTACGGTATATGGGTAAGCGCCTCACAGTAGTCCTTTTATTACTAAGCACCTGTTTTTGTTTTGCGCAAAATACAGCAACGACTGTTGACGTAGCTAATTTACGCGAAGACTTACACGGCTTATCAGATAAAATAAATGATTTAAGCTTGAGGCTTGAACAACTCGAAGCAGAAAACACTAAGCTACGAAATGCAGGCCCAACGAAGACGCAGTCCTACGTAACCCAGGCTCAATTAAATGACGCGTTAAGTGAACTGAAACTCACCAATCAAAATGGTTCAGAAACAAATAAAGATGAACAGCCCAGTCACTTAACGACTCAGCTTGCAACTAGTACATCTAAGAAAATAGTTAATTCTAGCGATCACCCATCATCAGCATCGCATACAACTACATCGGGTAACTTTAGTGATGATTTCCCTAAAGACGGTATAACCTATGTTGTACAGCGGGGAGATACGGTGGCTTTAATCGCAAAGAAAACCTCTTCTAAATTTAAAGATATCATTAACGCTAATAAATTAAACGATCCGTCTCGCATTTTTGTAGGACAAACGCTTTTTATACCCGCAGCCAAATAACTTATGTCTATCCCAGCAAAGTCACGTCTAGGAAGAGGTCTTGGGGGCCTTATTTCAGCAGCTAAACCCGCAGTTACACCCACTGCGCCTGCACCTACTAAAAGTCCTACAACGAGTACACCCGCGCCAGTACAAGCTCTGGGCTACCAAGAAATTTTAATCTCCCAGATTGAACCAAGCCCATACCAGGCAAGAAAAGAAATCTCTGATGAGCAATTAAGAGAACTTTCAGAAAGTATCCGCAATGAAGGCCTTTTACAGCCAATCGTCGTACGTAAAAGTGGTGAAAAATATCAGCTCATCGCTGGTGAGAGACGTTGGAGAGCTTTCCAATTATTAAAGCTTAAATCAATTCCTGCCCGCATTGCAGAAGCAACAAATGCTTCCGCAGCAACCCTAGGCCTAATCGAAAACTTACAGCGCGAGGGTTTAAACCCGATGGAAGAGGCAATGGGCTTTGCTAGTTTAGTTAGAGATTTTGATTTAACTCAAGAAACAGCAGCCACACGGGTTGGTAAGAGTAGGGCATCCGTTGCCAATGCTTTACGCCTTCTGTCATTAGATGGTGAAATCCAAGGCTATTTAAGTAAGGGTCTTCTTTCGACTGGCCACGCTAAGGTTATCCTAGGTGTAGAAGATGCAAGCCATAGGCTAATATTGGCACGCCGCGTAATATCCGAGGGCCTAAGCGTTAGAGCCACTGAAAAGCTCGCCTCCAGCGTGAAGGGCCAAGGAGCCAAAGGTGCACCTTCTAAAAAGAAGGGGGTAACCGCCGCCGATGCAGCCGCTGTAGACGGAATTCAGAGGCGTTTAACCTCCCATTTAGGGGCTCGGGTAGCACTTCTACATACCCCTAAAAAGGGCCGTATTGTTATCGAATATCGTGGAAATCAAGATCTTCAGAGAATTCTGGAAAAAATCGGTATTGAGGCCTAATTTAGACTCTTTAGCTAATCGCATTGACAGTATGCCCCGGTTTGATGCGATAGACCCCTTACAAACATGAGCATCCTCCTCGGTATCCTCACTCTAGCACTCGTATTAGTTTCACTATTCCTTGTCTTAGTCGTCCTTATGCAAAAGGCGAAATCAGACGGTGGAGTTGGTGCAGCTATGGGCGGCGGCATGGCCGAAGCCACATTTGGCGCTGAAACAGGCAATGTCCTTAGTACAGCAACAATCCGTGCTGCAGTTCTGTTCTTCATTCTTAGCATCAGCCTTTATTTAGGCCGTCTTTATCAGCACAAGCATGCTGTAGTATCAGGTGGGGCTCTTCCAAACATTGAAGCTCCAGCAAAAGTAGCTCCTACAGCACCAGCGGCTGCTCCAAAGAAGCCTTAATTTGAAGACGGAAAACCGTCTTCTTATCTATGTATTTTAGCCGATTAGTGTCTTTAAACCTAATTCGGCTTTATGTTCTAGCTTTTAGCCTTAGTTTTTTTGCGTACTTACCTAGTGAAGTAAGAGCAGAGGATTACAGTGCAAGTACAGCTTTAGATGAGTCTAGTGCTCGCGCCCTAATTAAAAAGTTTAGAGACGCCTCTCCATCCACGGCTTATTACCTAGAGTTTACACTTAATCAGATCCCTAGACATGGTGATACAACGCGTATTCCTGGGCACCTATGGGCCACACGCAATGAGAGGGGAAATGTTTGGCGTATCGAAATTAACCCAGGAAAACCAAATGAACGCCGTTTCTTAGTTCAAAATGGGGTAGATCCAGCCGTATGGTACTGGGATCCAAAGGGTATGGCACAAACAGCGCAAAAAATTGGGCTAATGACGCCTTTATTTCCTGGTTCCGAGGCGAGCGCCTTTGATTTACAAATGCCTTACCTGTATTGGTCTGATATAAAAATTCTTGGGCTAAGTCGGATGCGGGGTAGACCTTCGTATCAATTTTTATTTAAAGCTCCGAGTGATTTTAACTCACTTCCTACTCAAGTATCTGCAGTAAGAGCGTATCTGGATACACAGTACAACGCACCCGTCCAAACTGAGCTTATAAGTAATAGCGGTAAAATTCTGAAGACGTTGACTTTAGGCGACTTAAAAAAAGTTCAAGGCCAGTGGATTCCTAAGACTGTAGATATTAGAAATGAGAATACTCGAAATAAGACCCAATTTGAGGTGATTTCGGCAGCATTAAGCCTTGATCTAAGCCCTTGGGTATTTAACCCAGGTGACTTAAACGGGCCTACTCAGGTACCAGTCGAAAGCGAAATAACGCGATTTTAAATAAATATTATTTTTTAATTGGACAGATCTGTATTCAGGAACATACAACAGATCCTTTACACAACTGAATATTTCCCATGGCAAAAGCTAAATCCAATCCAACATCTCCTGTAACATTTGATCTTCCCGAAGATCTACTCAACAAAATCGAAGGAGTCATGAAAAAGAAGGGCTTCAATTCTATCAGTGAAGTCATTCGTGCAGCCCTCGATGAATGCGATTTTAACAGTTATAAGCGCGAAGAAAGTGACCATAAGCAAATCTCCGTTCGCTTATCAGGCAAGCAGCGCTCGACTTTAAAGCGCTATTCTAAGAGCAAAGGTGCTAGCGTAGGAGAGCTTCTACGTGTCGCAATCGACGAAATGTCCTCAAAAGGACCAGCTAGGAGCTAAGGAAAGCCTAATTTTCTAGGCTTTTTAGGCCCCAAGAGGCTTGCGTTTAGAGCCCGAGGATTCTTGTCTGGAAGACTTCTAATTATGTCTTCCCCGGCACCATTATCCTCTTGGGCTCTTAACGTATCGCCTTCACCAACGCTTACCATAGATGGTAAAGCAAAAGCGCTTCAAGCAGCTGGTGAAGATGTTTGTGGTTTCGCAGCAGGTGAACCTGATTTTGATACACCTGAGCATATTAAAAATGCTGCTATTGAAGCCCTAAAGTCAGGTAAGACTAAGTACGCAGCAAATCCTGGTATTGAGCCATTAAGACAAGCACTTGCAGCAAAGTACCTCGCTGATTACGGACTTAAAATTGCACCTACCCAAATAGTTGTAAGTCCAGGCGGAAAATTTTCATGTTACTTAGCAATTCTCGCGGTGTGTTCACCAGGGGATGAAGTGATTATACCAGCACCTTACTGGGTGAGCTATCCTGAGATGGTAAAACTCGCAGGTGCAGTACCTAAGTTTGTACTAGCCCCAGATACGACAGGTTTCCGCATAACTGCAGCACAACTCGAAGCTGCAATTACGCCTAAAACAAAACTGCTGATTTTAAACTCTCCTTCAAATCCAACTGGAGCAGTTTATTCACGAAAAGAAATCGAAGATTTGGTAGCGGTAGCTTTAAAGCACAACCTCTACATCATGTCTGATGAGATTTACGAGCACTTGGTTTATGATGGAGAAACCATGGTGGCACCAGCAACCTTAAGCCCTGAAGCTCAAGAGCGAACCATTATTGTTTCTGGTTTTTCAAAAACATACGCAATGACAGGGTGGCGCTTAGGTACACTTGTAGCCTCAGCCCCAATTGCAAAAGCAGCCGCAGAACTCCAAAGTCAAATGACTTCCAATGCGACCACCTTTGGTCAATACGGCGCACTCGCAGCCTTAGTAGAAAAGGATAAAACCCAAGCTTCGTTAAAGCTAATGCTTGAGGCCTTTGATCGTCGCCGCAAATTTCTACACGCTGAACTCAATAAAATTCCTGGCGTTTCCTGTGTACTTTCAAAAGGTGCATTTTACTTATTTCCAAATATTTCGAGCTTCGGTTTAAGCTCCAATGATTTCTGCGCTAAATTACTTGAAAATGAAAAAGTAGCAGCTGTTCCAGGCAGTGCCTTCGGAGCAGAAGGTTACCTTCGCTTAAGCTACGCAACCAGTGACGCTATTATAGCAAAAGGCGTGGAGCGCTTAGCTCGCTTCTGCCGTACACTTAAATCTTAATTTCAAAACATACCCTATTACACCTATGGCCTATAAAGACGTAACTCCTCCTGCTGGCGGCAAAATAACGATTGCTCACGGAAAACTAACTGTTCCTGACCAACCTATTATTCCATTTATTCGGGGTGATGGTACTGGTGCAGATATCTGGGCCTCATCGGTTCGCGTGTTTGATGCAGCAGTTGCAAAAGCATACGGCGGAAAAAAGAAGATATCTTGGTTTGAAGTGTTTGCTGGTGAAGAATCATTCAAGAAATTCAACACTTGGCTTCCTGATGATACAGTAGAAGCATTCCGTGAATACCTAGTCGGCATTAAAGGACCACTCACGACTCCTGTAGGTGGTGGAATTACTTCCCTAAACGTAGCACTGAGGCAAATGCTTGATTTGTACGTGTGCTTACGCCCTGTACAATGGTTTACTGGTGTGCCAAGTCCTGTAAAACATCCTGAAAAAGTCGATATGACTATTTTCCGTGAGAACACAGAAGACATTTATGCAGGAATTGAATTCGCAGCTGGCACTCCTGAAGCGGCTAAGATCTTAGATTTTATAGCAAAGGAATTCCCAAAGCGCTTCGAAAAGATTCGTTTCGGAACTGAAGAGAAAGCAGCTACATTCTGGAAAGCAGTTGGCTCTCAAGACGTATCCAACGATGTTAAAGTTGGTGTAGGTATTAAACCTGTCAGTGAATCCGGCAGTGTTCGCTTAATTTATAGCGCGATTGCTTACGCAATTAAACATAACCGCAAGAGTGTTACTATCGTTCACAAAGGTAACATTATGAAATACACCGAAGGTGCATTCCGTGATTGGGGTTACAATGTAGCTAAGAAATTCTTCGGTGCTGTAGAAATTGACGGAGGCCCATGGTGCAAAATTCCAGAAGGTAAACCTGGTGCCGGAATAGTTATCAAAGACAGCATTGCAGATATCGCTCTACAACAAGTACTCACACGTCCAACTGATTTCGACGTTATAGCAACCTTGAATCTTAACGGTGACTATCTCTCCGATGCACTCGCTGCGCAAGTGGGTGGTATCGGTATAGCTCCTGGTGGAAATATCAATTACATCTCTGGTCACGCTATCTTCGAAGCTACCCATGGTACTGCACCTAAGTACGCTAATAAGGACGTTGTTAATCCAGGTTCCGTTGTTCTCTCCGGAGAAATGATGTTCCGCTACATGGGCTGGGATGAAGCAGCTGACTTAATCCTTAAGGGTCTTAACGGTGCAATCGGTTCGAAGAAAGTTACCTATGACTTTGCACGTCAAATGGAAGGTGCGACCGAAATTAAGTGTTCTGCATTTGGTGATAATATCATTAGCCACATGTAATATATAAAAGCCGCAGACAGCTGCCGCTTAAAATAACGTCCCACGATGAAAGCACGAGCGATGAATATCGGGTGCCTAATTATCGTGGGACTTTTTTATGCCCTAAGACTGAGTACTATGTGTATAGCTTCTGAAGATTCTTACGCAGAAGCACTGAAAGAAATTGAACTCAAGGTTGAAGATTTAAAGACAAAGCTAGGTCCTAATGCCGGTATTCCTGAGGTAGCTGATACCTACACAAAAGTTCCACACAGTGCTCGAATCCTAACTTCAGCTGAAGTTGAAAAAGCATTTAGTCCTATCTACAGCCAAATTCATAAAGAAGAGAAAAACTGGCAAATAGGAATTAATCCTAGAGAACTTAAATACCCACTACGCGCTGAAGCTTCAATACTTGCAGCACTTGTGACAGCAATACGTTCACAATTTGGAGATGAAAATCTAAGCATTAAATTAGCTCACGATATATCCCAATTCCTTATTTGGACTCAAACACAAGCTAGAACGGGTGTTTATCCTTTCCCGATGACTAATGAAGGCAAAGGGGCTGCGTTTAATGCAGTGAATCATTTTTTAAGTGAGGCTAAAAAACAAGGAAACCTCAAAGAAGTAATTAACAATAACTGGCTTTGCGCAGATTTTTCAGACGGTGGTCTTCAGTTTGATAATGCCGAAGTGGGTATCGCGATGTTTCAGTTATATGAATTAACGCAGGATAAAGCCTATCTCATTTCAGCTACACAAGCTGCAGATTGGGCCGCACATCACATCATTGTTCGTAACTGGAACTACAATGCATTCAGTATCGGTTTATTAGCCAAAGCTTATAGTGTAACACACAATCCTATATATTTATACGAGGCTATACACAAAGCTATGCTAGGCGTCATTCCAGGACAATTAACTACAGGTCCAGAACGTGGCAGGTGGCTTGATCAGCATAATGCTAGACCAGCGTATCACTATATTATGATGCAGGCGCTTTGTGAACTTATTGAAGTGATGCCTGTAAGTAATCCAGCACACAGTGCAATAATTGACTGTATTAAAATCGGCTTAATAAATCGCAATGAAGATTTCTTAACCAAAGGGGCACCAACTAAAGAAAAAGCTTTCACTGCACTTATAGCAGCTAAACGAGTTTTTAAAAATGATCCTCAATTTTTAAAAGACACACACACCCTAGAGGCTCTTCATAATTTAGAGCTTATTATTTCTTCACAGTACTTACATGGAAGCTTTCCATTATCACCACGGGAATGGGCACTGTTTTTAGCGGAAGTAAAACAGGGTAGTGATTAACTTCTAAAAGATAGCCGCTTATTGCGTAAACTTAAGAGTTGGTAAGCTATCGCAGTTACTCCGGTGAGTAGTGCTGGAAAATAAAGCGCAGCATAGTTAATTTTATTAAAGAGTAGCGTTCCTACAAAACCTCCAAAAATGAATCCAGAAATCACTATGACACAGAGTCTGAGACGTCTTGCATCAACACGTCTACCACGCAGTACGTGACCAATTGCAATTCCAAGATCAGTGAACATGCCGGACACGTGGGTTGTTCGAACAACTGAACCACTGTAGGTCGTAGCCATGGCATTTTGAAGGCCACAGGCACAAGCAGCGCTGTAATATCCAAAAACACTGTTGTGCTGCATACAAGGAACCGCACAAGCAAGTAACAGTGACTCTAAAAGTAAAACTACACTGTAGTGGCCACCAATCTTTAAGGTTGAATCTTCGATTAAAAATCCACTTATTGCAGTACCTAGCACGAATGCAAAAATCCCACCAAATAGTTTTATACACGCGAACATATCAAAGTGACCAAGCGCTGCACCAAATAATGACGTAGAACCAGACAAGTGAGTGATACCTTGATGCTCAAAACCTAAAAATCCGACCACGTTTACAATTCCGGCGATGAAAGCTAAAGCCCACGCACCAGACCACACCCAGCGTGGTAATAAATTGATCATATCAAGTAACTTATTCGTTTAAACCTTCGTAGCAACTGAACACTAAATTACCGATATAACGAAAGAGTCGTGGTATCTTAAGGTGCTTACTAAAGACACCTAAATGTACAGTAAACTATAGATTTATTCAGGATATTATTATTTAACATAATATCTATTGTGCGATAAATCATATATTCATGAAACTGTAGTTCTTTATACATCAGTTAGTTACAATAGTATGATATGTGCGATGCGTATTCGCATCTATTAAATTAACCTGATTTACATAGGGTCCACAATTAACCCTACAAAAGACGGTATAACTACTTAGAATGCGTAGAAACACGCCATAACGTTCCATTGGCATCATCACTTACAATTAACGCTCCATCATGAGCTACGGTTACACCTACAGGTCGACCCCAAACGTGACCATCATCGACTACAAAGCCTGTAATGAAATCTTCGTATGAACCTGTAACTTTACCATCTACTAAATGAACCCGGATAACTTTACTTCCAGTGCGGCCAGTTCGATTCCAGGAACCATGAAAAGCTGCGAAAATATCACCCGTATAATCCGACGGGAATGCAGATACACCAGCTTGCTGCTTTGGATAGAATGTTAGTTGTAACGTAGCTGAATGAGGCTGCACTGGTAAATCAGGGACAATCGCTTTTCCAGCCAAATCAGGACGTTCTCCAGCATGACGTGGATCTTCGTGATTACCCATGTAATACCAAGGCCAACCATAAAATCCACCTTCTTCAATGTGAGTAATATAATCAGGTACTAAATCATCACCCAATGCGTCACGTTCATTAGTTGAGACCCATAATTTGCCTGTATCTGGTTGTATAGCTATGCCAACGGCATTGCGAACACCCGTTGCATAATATTTTAAAGGTAATTTACCTTCTGGATCAGTGTGTAGTATATCAGCTCTATTTTCCTCGTCATCCCAAGCTGCTCCAGGTGCATGTGATAAGTTCCAAGCCTTAAGTGATTCACTCGTTTTCTTAGACATTGCCTCTGCAACATTTGATACTGAGCCAACGGATATAATCAGTCGTTTGTTATCGAGTGTAAAAGCAATATCACGTGTTGAATGCCCACCTGTATTATGAGCTAGTTCCGGGATAATCACTTCAGGCTTAGCAGATGCTTTTAAATCACCTGAATGATAAGGATAACGTACAACCGTATTTAAAGTAGCTATATAAAGCCACTTAGGATCATCTCCTAACGGATAGAATGCTATTCCAAATGGCCCTTGTAAACCCTCAGCAAAAACGCTCAAAGAAACAGGTTCATTAGCTCCGTCCTTTGTACGAAGAATTTTAATTTTCCCTGCTCTTGTCTCAGCTATGAAAATATCACCATTCGGTGCTGTGCGCATAAGCCGTGGTCCAGACAAATGTGATGCAAACAACTTAACTTGAAATCCTCGTGGGACTGATAAGGAAGCGCCCTCAGGACGTTTAACTGTTTTAGATGAATTCCCTGCAGATTTAGTTGCATAAGGTTTAGGTAGATTACTTAGATTAATTTGATGCGTAATACCTGGTGCATCGTTTTGATAATCACCTAATGTTTTTACGTGCGCCTGCTTAACTAGATTTCCTTCTTTAACAATCGCAGGTGCCGTCAGTGTACAAAGATATGAAACTAGATCAGATCTATCTGATTCATTTTGGATCATAACAGCCATTGCTGTTCCTGGTATGAGTAGAGCTGGACCCTTTAAGAATTCATTAAGTGTTTTATTTGACCATATAACACCCGAGGTACTCAGAGCTTTTGTATAGCTAAAATCAGAAAGTGATCCTGCAGGTTTACCTACAATACCAGCAATCAAAGGCCCCTGCCCTGATATCGCTTGATCCTTAAGTCCTATAGAATGACAGATAGAACAATTCTGCTGAAACAACAGTTTACCATGATTAATATCATCGGAGGCAGCAGCTAATACAGATAAACAAAGAAAACTTGAAGATAAGCAAACACGCAAAGAAACAATAATTCGCATATATAAATAGTAGGTAGCAGAAAACACCGGTTATCATCTATAAAAATAGTCTGTGAACAACTCCAGACTGTCTCTGACAGTCTGAAATTGTACTAAACTACTTTTTAGCCATTTAGCGTGTAGCCTGCCCTGTAATTACGGCTGAGATAAGTATTTGCTTCGCTGGAATTAGTAACTACGCCATTAGCTCCGTCATACTCAATTTTCTTACCAACACGGTAAGCCACTAAACCAAGAAGCATCTGCTCAATCATAGTACCTGAATAATCGAAATTACAGGATGTTTTTTGACCAGTCTTACAGGCAGCAAACCATTCTTGCTGAAACCCATTTACCGTAGGTATAAGTTCATCTTTAGATGGAGACTTGTAATAGGTCATATCCGCATTATCTCCTACAGGAATGATTAAACGGTTATTAAAATCAGCAACGACAAATCCTTTACTGCCCTTAAACATAGCTCCGTGATCAATCTTTTTTAAATCAAGCCAACTCTTAGGAGACTTAGGCATTGCACCACCTTGATACCAACTAATTTTAATAGGTCCGCGCCAGTCATTAGCTGGATTATCATAGTGAGATTCCATGGTAACTGGACTTACCTCTGGGTTAAACGCCTCACCACTAGCTTCTGCACTCGTAGCATGTTCTGCATCTACAACATTCCATAATAAATCCATGGTATGACTGCCCATATCCCCTACTTGGCCATTTCCGAAATCCCAAAACATATTCCATTCAAGGCAATTTGCTCCTGAACCACCTCTAAAGTATCCAGGATTGTATGGATGGTAGGGAGCAGGCCCAAGCCATAGATCATAATGAAGATTCGAAGGAGGTGCACCTGCTGCAGGATAATACCCTGGCCTACGAATTTGACGATTACCCCAAGCATAGGCTGCCGTTAATTCACCAATTGCCTTATCCCGTATTAATTCACGTAAGCGATTAAAATTCTGGAAAGCATGACGCTGCATTCCAACCTGAGTGGCTAACTTATCTTTTTTCGATAAATAATTAGCACGCACAATACGGGCTTCCTCAATTGTATTTGCTAAAGGTTTTTCGCAGTAAACATGAAGTCCACGATTTAATGCCCAATTGGATACAAAGGCGTGATGATGATCTGCAGTACAAATCACTACCCCATCTAAACCTAGTTTCTGATGGTCATCTAATAATTTTCGCCAATCAAAATACTGCTTAGCACGTGGAAACTGTTTTGCTCCAAACGCTAAGTGGTCTTCATTAATATCACACAAAGCTACAACATTTTGTGTTTTAAGCGCATCAAAGTGAGCTTCACCTCTTCCCCATGTACCAATAAGTGCTAAATTGAGCTTATTACTAGGTGCATCAGCTCCAAAAAGTTTAATCTGAGACAAAATAAGCGGTGCAGAGACGGCCATAGCCGCCGAAGTGATAAATTTACGACGATTCATAATGGGTATTGGGATTAACTATGATGACTAAGACGTATTGCACTAATCTAAGTTACAGCTCAACCCTATCCGCATTACTACATACCCGCTGTAAGATAGATCACTGCTGAAAGTGTAAACAGACTAAGAATACTACTTAAAAGTAAACTAGCTCCTGATACTTCAGATTTAATGTCATTGGCTAGACCAAAAAGGATACCAAAAAAACCACAAGGAACTGCAGCAATTAAAATAGCTGCGCGTGCCGTAGGACCAGTAAGTCCTAGGGCTATAACAAAACCAAAGGCAATCAAAGGCTGTAAAAAATTCTTAAGTACAACGCCAATGATAACAGGAGGACTAAAACGGATCGTCTGAGTTGATAACACTAGTCCAGTAAGAAACAGGGCAACGCCTGGTGTTGCCTTACCAATTAAATCGCAAGAAGTGAGAGCAATTTCTGGAATGTGCCAGCCAAGTAGCGCTACCGCAATTCCAGCAAAAGGCCCTATCATGATAGGTCTTTCGAGAAGATGAATAGTTAAGTCTTTCATCTGCTTACCTAGTGGTAGCCCTTGAGTGGTTGCTTTTGTAGCAGCTAGGATAGCTAGCGTAATAGGTGACATAAATACAACACCCACACAAATAGAGATAGCTATATCAACTAAGATACCCTGGCCTAAAACACTGACTAATAAAGGGAGCGCAATCGCTGTAGTATTAGGTAGTCCTACGGTAAGTGCTCGTACTGAATTCTCTCCGCGAGTTGCTCCGAAAAATCGCCCTTGGATAAAATAATTAATGGCATACACAGTCCACATAGTTAGCACTAAAACTGCCACGAAGTTATATTCACCCAGTAACTTAGCACGTGGCGTTTGAGAAGTAGCTTTGAAAAGCGCTATCGGAAGCGCAAAATTCATCACAAATAAATTCAGACTTCTTACTTGAACGTTATCTATAATCCTTCTTTTTCCTGCGATAAACCCGAGTGCTAAGACAAAAAATACCGGAGTGAGTGTATTTGTGATAATAGTGAACATAGAATGCTAAAAAATTATAAGAAGCAAAAGTACCTACAAAAGCGTGTGTTTTATTAGGGGTAAACACCAATAGGATTAGGTATTTATACTACATAACAATACAAAAGGTCGAATTGAATTTTTGATAAAAAGATAACTCTTGAGTGCTTGTGAATATGGATAAAATCATTTTATCTTATTAATTCCCCAATGAGCCCCACATCCCTACGTCAGTCATGGGTTAATCATTTGATCCGTGTAGTAAAAAAACCCCTCGAGGCTCAAGCCAACGGTAAGCTTCGCCTTACTATGCCAATCGAGTCTAAGTCATCCCGTGAGAATAGAGCTCAAGTAACCCACTTAGAAGCTGTAGGGAGAGCCTTAAGTGGATTAGCACCTTGGCTGGAACTTAAACATGTGCCAGAGTCTGAAAAACAATTGCAGACAGAAATGCGTGAAATTGCCCGCGCTGCACTTAAAAATGCGGTAGATCCTACCTCTGCTGATTATCTTAACTTTTCCCATGGGCAACAACCCGTAGTTGATGCGGCGTTTCTATGCCAGGCACTCATTAGAGCACCTAAGGCACTTTGGTTCTCACTGGATAAATTAACTCAAGAACGTCTCATCAAAGAACTACAGTCATCTCGGACAATTACTCCGGGCTATAATAACTGGCTTTTATTCTCAGCGACCGTCGAAATCGCCCTACTTAAATTCACCGGTTCTGCTGATATGGAGAGAATAGACTATGCCGTTCGCTCCCACGAATCATGGTACAAGGGTGACAGCATTTACGGTGATGGACCTGATTTTCACTGGGACTATTACAATAGCTATGTAATACAACCAATGTTACTCGACGTTTTAGAAGCATCAGCTTCTCACAATAAAGCTTGGACTGCACTACTACCCAATGTGCGCACACGCGCAATTCGCTATGCTGCGATTTTAGAAAAACTTGTTGCTCCTGACGGAAGTTTTCCAGCAGTAGGTCGCTCACTTGCATACCGTTGTGGAGCAATGCATCATTTAGCTAATATGGCTTTACGTCATGAGCTCCCTGGTTCTGTTACACCTGCACAAGTACGCAGCGCCTTAACTAAAGTAATTGAGCGAACCTTAAGCGCTCAAGGCACCTATGATCAAGAAGGTTGGTTACAAGTTGGTCTTTGTGGGCATCAACCTAGCATTGGTGAAGAATACATTTCTACAGGCAGCCTTTACTTGTGTTCTACTGCATTTCTTCCACTAGGACTTCCAAGCGATGATTCCTTCTGGGCTGATGATTCTGTTTTAACCACAAGCGAGCGCGTATGGAGTGGTCTTAATATAGCGAATGACCACGCCTTAATCGTAGAAAAAGTTTAGCACTTAGTTCGCCGCAACTTTTTGAGCAGTCCCAACGTGCTCTGCAAGGAACTGAAGCACAATAGGACGTAAGTCATAAGGTAGTGGCTTTTTATTCCATTTGGTCAGATCAAAGGTGTGTCCGATACCTGGAAGAAGAATGAATTTATGTGGAACATGATACTGGGTTAGTACCTTATCAAGCTCTTCAGATTGGCCGTGGTTTACCGTAGGATCAGCAAGACCTTGAGCAATCAAAACAGGCGGGGACGACTTTGAAACATGAAATACAGGGGAGACATCACGCCATAGTGCATCGTTTTCATGGCGAGCTGCTCCAAATACTTTTTTAAATTCCTTATCATCAGATAATACACCAGTAACTTCACCATGTGGGCCTGGTTTTTGACGCGTAAATAAATCGGTTATTCCATAGAAGTCGCCAATAGCCAAAACGCTATCTGAAACACCTGGATAAGGAGATTCAGGCTCCAAGTTTGGTCTATCAGAAGTTAAGCCAACCATTAGAGCTAAATGCCCTCCAGCTGATCCTCCCATAACTGCGATACGCTTAGTATCGATATGGTATTTAGCATTATTGAAACGAAGAAAACGCACAGCATTCTTACAGTCATATAAATTAGTAGGCCAAGATGCGGCACCCAATTTGTATTCAACGCTGACTGCAACATACCCTGCATTGGCAAGCGTTGTGCATATACTTAAAGCACGTGCTTCACTCTTTGTACCGTTTTGCCATCCACCTCCATGAATCCAAACTACGGCAGGTAAATCTCCTGTATACACTTTAGAATCGGGTAAATAAATATCTAGTTTGTCGCTACGTGATGCATCTAAATATGAAACATCATTTTGTATGCTAATATCTGCTTTTACACTCAGCTCAGTGAAGCAATAAAGAGCTATTATACTACATAGTAAGTAAGAACGGATTAGATTATACATAGGTATTAATTCCCCTGATTTAAAAGTGCACCAATAAACCAACCATGACTTAAGTCACTTGGCGAGTGAGATAGATAATCTTTTCTTGGATCATCTTTTAATGGAGCTAGCCCCCCAGAACTAGCGGCTGAATCGCTGCCTATACTAAATACTTTACTCGGCGCATTCCAGCCTGCTTCAGCTGCACCGACAGCGCCTACTTTAGGATCAGCAATAAATTTAACATCCTCATTTGGTTCACTCTTAGGATGATAGCCCCAGTATAAATTATGCGAGAAATGAGTTCCAGTGCTACCGCCATTATCGTAAATACTTTGTTCAGATGAATTATATACAAGGTTATTAAATATAAAGGTATTCTTAGCCCAACCATTCCACGATTTGAAATAGAATATCTTAGGCAAATCTCCTGCTGTACGTGGATTAGTCATGTCTGATTTCGCATAAAGCGTATTATTATAGACATAAGTATTTGTTACAGTACCCGAAAAACGAACTAAAACTCCGTTATCATTTTGACTAATATTGTAGCGCACAATGGTTCCGTCATTGAAGCCCTTACCCATACAGCACACGAGAATGAAACCATAATCATTATCGTGACTATAATTAAACTGGAAAATACTACCTCTGCAGTTCCAATCACTGTCATACCCAGCTGCATCCACATCACCAGGATTAAACTTAGTAAAGCAGGACTCATTGTACTGAAAAAGAGCACCATCACAATCAAATGAAAAACAGGCATTTCCACTACCCTGAATTGCACACTCTTTGAAAAGATTGTGTTCAATTATAGGATTAACACAGGCGCGAATAATCAGTCCATTGCGAGCAGAACGCATAATCGTATTTCCACGAATAACAACATGTGTACTTGGAGCCCACGTTGCTTCATCGTTCATACGATGACCCTTCGCCCAAGGTGAAACAAACGTTATACCAATCGCATTTGCATCAGTAACTTTACATCCCTCTACTAAGAGTTCATCCCACCAAGTTCTCACAGCATTACCCTCAATTAAAAAGACTATACCACCATAAGATTTATGCGAAGTGTCTTCATCATGATAATTTGCCACTGGGCCAGTAATATCATGTACGTATAAATTCTTTACTGTCACCTGAGCTAGTTTTCCTGAATTAAGCGCATGAAAAGTTATTCCGCGAAGCAACTTCTTGTGCGTATTATCAATATTAGTAATTTCTAGATTCGATATTTCTAGGTACGAAGGATTATCGATTACGACTGTTGATAAAGCTACACTATTGCCTGCAATAACTGGAAGAGCACCTTCGCCGTACGATGTCACCTTGATTGGATTTTTCTCATCGCCATGCGCAGATAAAACCAAGCATTCATTTTCCCAGACAGATCCAGATTTTAATAATACCTGATCTCCGGGACGTAAGGCTACACCCCCTATCTTAGCTAAACTCTTCCAAGGGTGCTCTGTGTCCAAACCTGAATTCTGGTCCGACCCAGTAACATTCGATAAGTAGTACGTGTTTGCGTAAGCACTGGAAAGCACCACGCAGCTTAAAATTAAAGAGTATAAGGTTTTGGACATGGTAGAGTAAGAGAGTAAGACTAACATAGCATACACTCTCTACTTGCGGAAGTAACATCCCACTGTTATGCATACCATGCATGGATTCGATTCAAGTAAAGATAGCCAAAAAAGCAAAGGTCTCACAATCCACAGTCTCACGAGCACTCAAAAATCATCCTGCATTACCTGAAAAAACCCGGTTAAAAATACAGAAAATTGCCCGTGACTTAGGTTACACTCCTAACCCACTAATTGCTTCTATTTTTAGATCAATGAGACGGGGTAATAAAAAAGAATCCCTAGGGACCTTAGCCTTTCTTACTGCGCATCCCACTGAACACGAATGGAAGGATTTTGCTACATACCGTGACTTTTACGAAGGCGCCTATAAACGCGCTATAGAACAGGGCTTCACAATTGAAATCCACTGGGCAGCTAACCCATCGATTACTGCAGAGCGCTTAGCTTCAATTCTTTTAGCACGTGGCATTGCAGGAGTTATCATAAGTAGTCGCGGCTCAATTAAAACTTTCAATGAAATCCCGTGGGAAAGATTCTCTGTAGTACGCATTGGACTATCTCACCAGACACTACGTTTTAACTGCTCTGTTAATCATCAAACGCATACCCTTCGTCTGGTAAGCAACCAACTAGTAAACAAAGGATATACCCGTTTAGGATTTGCAATCACAGCTAAGCAGAATGCAGCTGCTGAGCAAAATTGGATTTCAGGAATACTGCTTTGGCAAAGCACACAATCTGCAGAAAATATTGTTCCTATTTACTTTCCTCAAAATCTAGAAAAATTAGCATTCCTAGAATGGTATCATACTCATAAGCCAGACGCCGTTGTTTCGGTAAATCCAGATACAGCGCAGTGGCTTAGAGAGCACGGTCTTATCATTCCAGATGATGTTGGTTTCGCACTACTTGATTGGCATGCAGATTACGGCAACTACGCAGGTGCAGATCAAAATAACTACCTAGCTGGAGAAGCAGCTGTGGACATGCTTGTAGACCAACTTAGGCGAAATGAATTCGGTATACCTGATCACCCACGCACACTACTTATTGAAAGTTCCTGGCATGAAGGAGAAACCGTAAGGCAGAACCTACATGTCTAATACTTCAGAACGTAGTATAAATAGTGCGAAACCCAGTGCTCTAGCCCTGAGTACATGGCTACTGCTTATTCTTGCTGGTTTAGTCACCCTATTAAGCAATTTAGATCGAGCAATTCTAACCCAACTAAAAACTACATTTACTACTCAACTCGGGATTAGTAATAGCGACTACTCGATTTTAGTAACTGCATTTATGGTGCCTTATATTGGCATGTATTTCGTCGTTGGAAAATGGGTTGATCGTTACGGTACACGATTTTGCATCACCTTTTTCTTAACTATTATTAGTGCATCAACTTTACTGTTCACATTCTCGCACGGCCTGTGGCAGATGGCGGCTCTGCGTTTCATTTTTGGTGCAGCTAGTGCTGGTATCTTGCCCGCAGTCTTTGTCGCTGTAACAAAATGGTTTCCAGTAAACGCACGTGGAACTGCAATCGCAATTTCTGCTCCTTTAGGAACACTAGGCACTGTATTAGCTCCTCCCTTTACCGCCTTAATCACCCTGCATATTAATTGGCAAATGGCATTTTGCATCCCTGGGGTTGTGGGACTTGGCCTAGCCTCAGTCTGGTACTTAGTGGATAGATCTCCCAAAATAGTCCAGATCGATAAAAAGGATTCTTATATTAAATCGATTCTTAGAAATAAGTCCCTTTGGGGAATATTTGCTGCACGTATTATTACAGATCCATTTTGGTTTATTTTGCAATTTTGGCAGGTCGCTTATTTCCAAGAAAAATTAGGCTTAAGTTTATCTGATACTGCCGAACTTTTATGGATTCCTCCTGTAGGACAAGCAATACTGGGAATTGTCCTTGGCTGGTATTCTGATCATCTGATCAAAAAAGGTATGCCTGCACTTAAAGCACGTGCAGTAATTCTAACAGGGCTAATCATATTTACTCCCTGCATCTTTATTATGGCCTGGACCCATAATGTTCACGTGGCACTAATCATGTTAATACTTATACAATTCTTAGGTCGTGGTTGGTTAGGTGGTGCATCCCTTTTAGCCTCTGAATTAGTTCCTGCGACAAGTATTGCTTCAACGATTAGCATTATGAGTGCCTTAGCTGGTATAAGTAGTCTTATATTGAATGCCGCAGCTGGAAACCTCATAGATTGCTTTGGCTACTCAGTACTTTTTACAGTAACAGGCATTGCCTTTCCAATCGCCAGCTATCTTGTCTGGTATAATTACCTCAAATCAAAATCTGCTACGTAGAGTAGCTACCTTCTAGAATCTATGAAATTACTCCGCCACTGTTTAGCTGTACTCGCATTATTATTATGCTCTTTAGTAACACACACGTTGTTTGCTATCGATGATTATAAACCAGGTCCTGACTCAAAACCTCAAGCAGGTGTACCCAAAGGAGAAATACTGAAGTTTATATTTGAAGAGTCTAAAATATTTCCGGGGACAACACGTACAGTAAGTGTATACATACCCGATCAATACACTGGCAAAACACCTGCCTGTCTTTCCGTTTTTCAAGATGGAATCAGTTGGCTAGCTCCAACTGTACTAGATAATCTCATTTCTAAGCATGAGATTCCAGTCATGATTGGTGTATTTGTTACACCAGGAATTGTTAAAGCACTTAATCCCACACAAGCGCTAGACCGCTTCAATCGCAGTTTTGAATACGACGGACTAGGTGATGCATACGCACGATTCATTATTGATGAAGTGCTACCAGCAGTACAAGCACACACAACAAGCAAGGGTCTTCCTATTTTAATTTCTGACAATCCTAATGACCGTATGATTGCTGGCCAAAGTAGCGGTGCAATTGCAGCGTTTACTGTAGCCTGGGAAAGACCTGATTCATTTAGACGTGTATATACAACGATTGGAACTTTTGTTGGCTTACGCGGTGGAGAACGTTATTCTATTCTGGTAAGAAAAACTGAACCTAAGCCGATTCGCATTTTCATGCAGGATGGTAGCAATGATCACAATTCTTACGGTGGAGATTGGTGGATGGCCAATCAATCCATGGAAAGATCGTTTAAATTTGCAGGCTATGATGTAAATCATGTCTGGGGTGACGGAGAACATAACAGTAAGCATCCTACACTTGTTTTCCCAGATGCACTACGCTGGCTTTGGAGAGATTACCCAAAACCTATTGAAGTAGGTTTAACTCAAAACCCTATGCTGGGTGATATATTAATTCCAGGTGAAGACTGGAAGTTAGTTGGTAGTGGATATATCTCAACAGATGGACCAGCAGTAAGTCCTAGTGGAGAAGTTTTCTTTAATGATAGACCCACTAATAAGACATATAAAATTAGTCTTGATGGCACTGTGAGTGTATTTCTTACAGATGCAGGACGTTCCTCAGGGCAAATCTTCGGACCAGATGGACGACTCTACTGTGTTCAAAGCACATCAGCTCGTTTAGTAGCGCGTGATTCAAGAGGCCAAGTCAGCATTATCGCAACAGGCATAGTACACGGCAATGATGTGGTAGTAGCTCATAATGGGAATATATATCTCACCGATGATTTTCCCCCAACTGAGCCAACTGCACCCAGTAAGGTGTGGCTCATAAAGCCTGACCACACTAAACAAATTGTAGATACAGGCCTTCATTTTGGAAACGGAATAACACTATCTCCTGATCAGTCTCTTCTGTACGTAGATGATTCCAGAACACACTGGGTTTACTGCTATCACATTCAGCCCGATGGAACACTCGCTTACAAACAGCGCTATGATGACTTACATGTAAGAGACGTAGATGATGACACAGCTGCAGATGGAATGCGTGTAGACCGCGATGGTCGTTTATATGTAACCACAAAGATGGGAATTCAGGTCTGCGACCAGATAGGCCGTGTGAATGCAATTATTCCAACGCCAAATGGTAAAGTCACAAATCTGTGCTTCGGTGGTAAAGATTTTAATATCTTGTACGCTGTATGCGGTGAAAACGTATACAGCCGTAAAGTAAAAGTGCATGGCGCAAATGCTTGGGATGCTCCCAACAAGCCAAAGACGCCTAAACTCTAAACTTAATTATTTTTGTTTATGGAAGTAGAATAGACTTCAGTAAGTCTAGTTTCCATCACGGCTTTCTCGGCACGCTGCCAGTATTCTAAATCACTACCGCGCGTTGTCATATCATGCTTCCATAGTTCATCCGCAAGGTGTGCTACCTCGAGTTGCAATAAATACAGCTCATCTTCAAAGAAGTGGGCCGAACTTGATTGTTCTTGGGATTGATTTTTCATGACTAAAGATTGAAAGAGAAAACAGGGTAATAACCTAACTTACATTACACTAGATTGCATAAGGCTTTTACACAACTCAGTGACTGTTAAGATTGAGTTAAGTTCCGATCAACAAGCCCTAAAACTGATTAATTATTTTATAAATACATGCATTGCATATATTTATAAAATATTAATTAAAGAGCGTCGCTGTACAATTTTTCGTAGCCTAGCGTTGCCTTTTTCCAGCTAAAATCAGTCTGCATACCGCGTTTTTGAACTTCTTGATAGGTAGCTTTATCAGCAAATAAAACAAGAGATCTCTTGAGTGCAGCCCTTAGCGATTCTGCATTGGGTTCATGGGTAATCCCTGTACCACGAGTAGCGTACTCGTCTATATCAATGACAGTATCTACAAGTCCACCTACACGACTTACAATAGGAACAGTACCATAAATCTGAGAGTACATCTGATTTAAACCACAGGGTTCAAATAATGACGGCATGACAAAAAAATCACTGCCCGCTTCAATTAAATGACTCATCGCCTCATCTAATTTTGGATTTAAGAAAACTTTATCGGGTGCCTGATTTTGTAATTCGCGGATACGGGCTTCAATTTTTTGATCACCAGAGCCTAAGATTACCAAGCGGCAATTTTGTTTTAAGAAAAATTCTTCGTTCTCAAGCAGTAGATCCATTCCTTTTTGTTCTACTAAACGGCATACGATGCCATACAGTGGACCAGTGAATTGAGGATTAAATCCAGCTACACGTAAAAGTGCCGTACGACACGTCGCTTTACCTTTTAAATCATTCGACGAAAAACGTGCAGGAATTAGAGTGTCAGTCTTAGGATTCCACACCTGGGTATCCACTCCATTGATTAGACCAATAATACCTTCACTACGGGACAACACTACCCCATCTAAACCAAAACCAAATTCAGTTGTCTGAATTTCTTTCGCGTAGCGAGGACTTACGGTAGTGACTTGGTCTGCAAAGAGTATACCACCTTTAAGTAAATTAACTTGGCCGTAATATTCTAGGCCATCCACTGAATTAAGTTCTCTAGGTAAATTCGTGAGCTCAAACACTGCACTCGGAAAGAGCCCTTGATATGCAATATTATGAATCGTTAAGATTGTTTTAATTGCAAGTGTTAGGCCATAGCGTCTTTCACTAAATCTTAAAAAGATTGGCGCAAGAGACGCCTGCCAATCATGACTGTGCACGATATCAGGCTGCAAATCGAGCAAGCGAATTGCCTCTACAGCACTCTTAGCAAAAAAGATAAAACGCTCCGCGTTATCCTCATAGTCACGTTCACCGTTACCGTAAGGGTTCCTACGATCAAAAAATTCATCCCTACAAATCAGATAAATCGACAAGTTACGTTTTGGTGAAAACACCCGCACATCCCCTGAAATGAACTTTTCACCCATTTCAATTTTAAGGCGTAAGCGGCGCTCGCTCTGAAGTGCATCAGGGTGACTCATAGCCAACCTATAGCCTGGGATGATCACAGAAACCTCATGCCCGCTATCAGCCTGGGTGGAGCTAAGTGCACCTACGACATCTGCAAGCCCCCCTGTTTTCATATAAGGGAAGACTTCACTAGCGATATGAACGATTTTCATCGCGAAGTAGTAAAGCTAAGGCTTTATTTAAAGCCAATCCTTTCCATGACACTTCGCGAAAAGCTGCTAGCCCTTCTAGGTAGTCCGGGTTACACACCAGCTAATGAATTTGAGCTCTCCAAGAGGCTCGGTTTAAACAAAAAAGAACGAGCTACCTTAACCCATGAGGTACGCCTACTGCTCTCTAAGGGCGAGGCTATGCGGGTCCAAGGCGATCGTATCAGAAGTAAGGGCAATTCTGGTGAGGTTAAAGGGACAATTCAATTTAGAGCTGGGGGTTCAGCCTATGTAGCCCAAGAAATACCGACTACTACTACCACACGCTTACCTCTAATTCAGATATCACCTGAGGACACCGGCGTAGCACTACCTGGTGATACAGTACTAGTTAAGATATTTGAGGGAATATCAGGAAAAAGACCAGGCGAACTCGTAGGCCGTGTTGTCAAAGTACTCGAAAGAGGACGTACAAGTATCGTTGGTGAACTGCGTCAATTTGGTGTGCGTTTTGTCGTCGTTGCGGATGATCCACGCTTTATCCATGAAATTCAAGTTCCAGATCCTTCGAAGATTGCAATAAAGCCAGCGCCAAAAAAAGGTGAAAAAGTAGTCATCACACTCAATGAGTGGAAACAGCGCCATCAAGCACTCACCGGAACAATTTCAAAAAGTCTTGGAAAAACACACGAGCCTAGAACAGAGCTCTTGGGTGTTTTAGAAAAGTATGAATTAAATCCAGAATTTCCTGCCGAAGTATTAACTGAAGTTGCTCACTTAAATCGGAAAGTACCTGACAAGGATTTACTTGGAAGAGAAGACTATAGGCAACTGCCTGTCTTTACTATCGATCCCGACGATGCAAAAGACTTCGATGACGCTTTATCTTATGAGCCTTTAGAAAATGGCTCTGTACGTGTGGGTATTCATATTGCAGACGTATCTCACTATGTTCGAACAGGGACAGCCTTAGACAAGGAGGCACAAAGACGTGGCAATTCAACCTACTTAGTTGGTGTTGTTATTCCCATGCTTCCTGAAGTCCTCTCAAATGGTCTGTGCTCGTTAGTCGAAGCTGAGAATCGTCTTTGTAAAGCAGCGTTTATTACGTTCTCTAAATCTGGAAAAATAGAAGATACATATTTTGCAAATACTGTTATCTGCAGCCGTAAGCGACTCACCTACAAACAAGCCTACGCACTTTTATTCGAAGATAATTTAGAAAAGATAAAGGCACTACCCCTACCGCCAAAACATCAAACCGGTTCAACGGGTCGAGCCATTAAAGATATGGCAGATTCAGACTTAAAAGATCTGCAAAGTTGGGTTAGAGCATTATGGAAGATAGCTTCCAAATTAAGAAAAGAGCGTATGGCGCATGGTAGTCTTGATCTGGATATGCCAGAGACAAAAATATTCGTAGACGCTCAGGGCTATGCAGATAGACTGGAAAAAATACAGCATGATGAAAGTCATCAGCTCATTGAAGAGTTCATGCTAGCGGCTAATGAAGCAATGGCACGGCTCTCAAGAACACAGCTTCTACCTTCAGTCTACCGCGTTCATGATGATCCAGATGAAGAAAAACTTGAAGAATTTAGCCAGTTTGTAAGCACTTTTGGAATCGAACCTGGAGATTTATCACGCAGAGAAAATGTTGTTAAACTCTTAGCCATTTTATCCGAGCACGCTCAGGGCTATACCCTACGCACTCAATTCTTAAGAAGTCTTAAAAAAGCATGTTACCGATCCACTGCTGATGGGCATTACGGGCTTCATAAAAAAGACTATACTCATTTTACATCCCCGATAAGACGCTATTCTGATCTCGTGGTTCACCGCGTCCTTCACTCCTACCTTGCTAAAAACGGCAAAGGCCCTGAAGGCAAACAAGGCTACGATATTCGGGGAGTTGAAAATCTAGCCGAACATTTAAGTCAGACTGAAGTTAACTCAGCAGAAGCAGAACGAGACAGCATTAAAATCAAGCTGCTTGAATTCTTTGAGAGAGAACTTCAAAAGAAAATTAAAACTAAATTTGCAGCGATTGTAACTGACGTAAGACGTCAGGGGCTATTCATCGAACTCACAGAATCAATGACATTTGGTTTCATGAGTTCAGATAAACTAACCGGTGATACGTATACTCTAGATGGATCTGGTTCTACGTATGTTGGTAGAAAAAAGCATGCAAAGATTAGTGTTGGAACAAGACTCGAAGTTATCGTTGATAAAGTAGACCGTTACAAAAGACTTATTGATTTTAGACAGGTCTAAAATCAAATCATTAGTTTGCACTAGTCTCCCCTAACTGCGTTACTACGTCTTAAATCAGCGACTCCAGTTAAGCTACCATCGGGTAAGAACTCCACTGCGTTAACACCACCAAAGAGTTCTCCCGTGCCTATCTTTTCTGTCAAATTAACCGTCCAGCCGTAAGACTTGAGTAATTGGATTTCTGAAGCAGGCAAACCCGTCTCGCATTCAAGCGTTGGTTTTTTACCCGTTTTTAGAATATGTATTCTAGAATCCCCAATTGCATCAGCAAGTGGACGATGAAATTCAGTATAATCTAAAATAACTTGCGCAATCCCGGTAGGAATACGTGCGCCTCCAGGAAGACCGATGGCAAGTTTTGGATTTCTATTTATATCAAGCCAAATGGTAGGTGCAATTGTACTCTTTGGGCGCTTTCCGGGCATAACGTAATTTGGTTTACCTGGAAGTTTAATAGAAAAATTACTTAAAGAATTGTTCATCACAATTCCCGTTCCAATTGGCACTACACCACAGCCGAAATGATAGCTTAATGACTGCGTAACACACACGATGTTGCGTGCTTTATCTACAATAATAAAATGTGTTGTAGATTGCTTACCGTCATCTGCGCCAGATTGTTCCGCTTCACTTGAACGCGATGCTTCACTACGTATTGACTCGATATTTTTTTCTGAAAGCAGTTCTGCAAACCGAGCTGTAACATTATCATCATCACCAGTAGCTGCATCAAACTTTGGATAAACGTTTAGAAATACATGTCCGAAACGATTTAAGCTCGAAGCACTATGAAATAATGGAGATGACCATTTAGCTTTATCAAACGCAGCTAATACAGCTAACAACTGCCCTCCTCCAGAAACAGGTGCCGTAGAATATAAATTTCCGCCATTAAAAGGCACACTGACTGGTTCTACTATATTAGCATGATAACTAGCTAAATCGTCTAAAGTCATATACCCACCAGCAGCACTCACTGCATTTACAATAGCTTCAGCAGTAACGCCCTTATAAATTGAGTCAGGACCTTCACTTGCAAGGTGCTTTAATGTTTGAGCTAGGTCTAAGTTCTGAAGACGTGAACCTAGTTCAGGTAATTTACCACGAGGTAAAAATATTCGGGCACCCTCCTGACTCTTCTTAATCCTGGCAGCGCTTTCCTTAATTAATTGAAGCGTCTTTGGATATATAACAAACCCTTGCTCAGCTAAACTAATTGCAGGTTGAACATCCTTATCCCAGGAAGATACTCCCCATTTCTTTTGTGCCAAATACAACCCAGCGGCTAGACCAGGTACTGCAGCACTAGGGCCACCTTCAATACGTTCATGGGCAGGTTGCGCTATAAAAGCTTTTACTGGAAGTGTAGCACTAGCCGTGTCCATTCCATCTACGACATATAGTTTCTTAGACGATGCTTCATAGTACAGCATTTCTATTTTTCCACCTAGCCCTGATGCATAGGGTTCAGCAACTCCCAGACATAATGAGACGGCAACAGCAGCATCCACTGCATTTCCACCACCTTGAAGAACCCTTAAGCCTGCCTCTGCTGCTTGAGGATGACCAGCTACTACAACTTCATGGCTTACCTGTGCAACCTCAGGAGCTAGCGATTCAGCACGTAAAGTAAGTGCGATCGCCAATAGAATAAAAAAGTAACGAGCCATAGTTTTTTTAAAAGTAGTTTGGAGTAACAAGATGCTGCAAAGAGATGAAAAATAACATCGACTGTGACTCTAAAACTATTCGTATCTATTTATAGATTAACAACTAAAATCAAATTACTTTGTCTGATATTAATTGTATTTATAATTTTGCAAATGCCTATTATGTAATTATTTAGGATACAACAGAAGGTAGATTGCGGTAAGCTAGAAAACGAAATAGTATCATGTTTAAAATAGCTCAAAAAGAAAACACTGTACCAAAGTATATATACATACCTGGCAACTCACATTGATTCACTCTGGTTTTTCATAAACAGGCTATAGTTAGGAAAACGCAAAAACTTATATGCAATAATTTGCATTCCTGATACTTACACATAAATTTTATCCATCATATGAAGCACTACGAATTCACCTCAGGCTTTCGATCGCTTTATGATAAAGCTGTAGCTGCATATATTTCAGGTAAACGGGGTGCCTTAACTTACTTCACAGAGGATGAATCTGCATGGTTAGCTAGTAACGGAATTAATGCTCAGCACATGTATGATTATGCTGAAGACCACTGTAATTATCAGGATCCTGGGTTTGAACAAGCGCTCGCCATTGAACTCGTGAGACGTGATTATTTTTTAAACCAGCAAAACAAAACTCCTTCTTTAGTTATACTCAAAGAATCTGAATTACCTGCGAAGACAGAGGCCTTAAAAGGAATCACTTGGTTACCAAGACTACTTCCTAAAGCACGTGCGAAATTACGTGGTGAACTTGCACCTGAATTAATGTTTTGCTGCGGTGGTGACCGCAGCTTTTTTAAAAAACATAATATTATGCCTGCAGAATTTTTAAGTGTGTTATGGCGTCTTAATTCCAACGACGATCTAATCGCTGATTGGGTTAAAAGTCGCAGTTAATTTTTTTTAAAAACTACCCTATCCCTATAAATGAGTACGTATAATCTTATAATAAACGGAGAGAAGAAGTCCGTTACTGTCGCATCAGATACACCCCTTTTATGGGTATTACGCGACACACTCGGCTTAGTCGGCACCAAATTCGGTTGCGGCATTGGCCAATGTGGAGCCTGCACCATTCATTTAAACGGTATTGCAGTGCGTGGATGCCAAACTCCGGTTTCCTCAGCCGTGGGTTTCGATATCACGACAATCGAAGGCCTAGATAAAGAAGGTAAGCATCCACTTCAACAAGCCTGGTGTGAACTAGATGTAGCTCAATGCGGTTACTGCCAATCTGGTCAAATCATGACAGCCTCTGCACTCTTAAAACGTAATCCAAAACCAACGGATCAAGACATTGATGATGCAATGGCTGGCAACTTATGCCGCTGTGCTACCTACACTCGCATCCGTGCTGGAATCCATAAAGCAGCAGAACTTACTGCAGGAAAGGAGGCAGGCGTATGAAACCCACTCTTTCTAAAGAACTTAATCGCAGGTCATTTCTTAAGCTCTCTACACTCGCTTCGGGTGGTTTAGCCCTGGCCTACTATTTAAAATCAGCAACGTCGCTTGAAGGCCAAGTAAGTAAGCTAACGGAATCTACTGACGAGAACTCATTTAAACCAAGTGCTTTTGTTCACATTGCGCATGACGGAACAGTGACTCTTGCTTCAGCACGTCCTGAAATTGGTCAGGGAATTAAAACATCCCTACCGATGATCATAGCCGAGGAACTCGGAGTAAAATGGACAGACGTTAAGGTTATATCAGTACCACTTGATCCTATCTTTGGAGGACAAGCTGCTGGAGGTAGTACCTCCACTCCTACGTCCTACATGCACTTAAGACGTGTGGGCGCTACAGCACGTACTCTTTTAATTCAGGCTGCTGCAGCAAGCTGGTCAGTACCTGTCACAGAGTGCTATGTTAAAGACGGATCAGTCGTCCATAAGCCTACAGGAAAATCTCTAAGCTACGGAGCTTTAGTGCAGGCAGCAGCAAAACTACCTGTTCCAGATGAACACTCCGTTGTATTAAAAGATCCTTCAGAATTTACCCTCTTAGGTTCCCGCATTGGTGGTGTGGACAACCAAAAAGTTGTCACTGGACAGCCTCTGTTCGGAATTGATCAAGTTATTCCAGGAATGCTATATGCTGTATATGTCAAGTGCCCGGTCTGGGGTGGTAAAGTAGTTTCTGCAAATCTAGATGTGGTTAAATCACAACCAGGTGTTCGTGACGCATTTATTATCAATGAAACTGTCCCTTATCATAATAATCCAGTACTAGGTTTAGTTCCTGGTGTAGCGATTCTTGCTGATTCAACATGGAATGCTTTCAGTGCTCGCAAACAACTTCAAGTCGTTTGGGACGAAGGCAAATTTGCTAACGATAGTTGGTCTGGCTACAGCGAAGCAGCTAAGCAAATGGCTACTACAGGCAAAGGACTTAAAAAGGTACGAGATAGCGGCAACGTTGATCAAGCGTTTCAGACTGCAGCTAAAGTGATCGAAGCCGACTATCACTTTGCTTTTATTGGCCATACCAATTTAGAGCCGCAAAATACAACAGCTCACTTCACTGGAAATAAAATACATTTATGGAGTCCGACTCAAAATCCTGGCGATGTTCAAGCAAGCGTTGCTGAAGCACTGGATATAGAACCAGAAAACGTAAGTATTGTCATGACTCGTATTGGAGGTGGATTTGGTCGCAGACTACATCCAGATCCTTGTATGGAAGCAGCAGTTATCGCTAAAAAATGTGGTCAACCCATAAAGCTCACATGGAGTCGTGAAGATGATTTCCAGCACGATCATTTCCGTCCAGGTGGTTTCCATCACTTCAAAGCAGGGTTAGATGCCAAAGGTAAATTAATTGCCTTTGCAGATAAAGTTATGGGCTTTGATGCAGCTTCAGGTGCAGATAACTACCCAGCACGCTTCATCGATAACTGCCGAATTGAAGCTGGAAAAATACCTAACAACGTACCGACCGGTCCATGGCGCGCACCTGGAAGTAACACCTACGGGTTTGTTATCTGCAGTTTCTTAGATGAACTCGCACATGCAGGCGGCAGAGACCCAGTTGAATTTAGTTTAGAAATCTTAGGTACAAAAGACGTACTCCCTGGAACCGGCCCTCGCAGTGCTCCTTACAATGCAGCACGTATGCGTGGTGTTATCAAACTGGCTGCAGAAAAAGCCGGCTGGGGTAAAACGCTACCTAAGGGCCAAGGCATGGGCTTAGGTTACTACTTCAGTCATCAAGGCTATGTTGCAGAAGTTGCTGAAGTCACGGTAACAAAAGAAGGTGAACTTAAAGTCACCCGTGTCGTAGCTGCCGTAGATGTAGGCTCCCAGATAGTGAACTTAAGTGGCGCTGAAAATCAGGTACAAGGAGCAATTATCGACGGACTAAATTCATCCTGGAGACAGGAACTAGATATTCAAAATGGCCGCTTAGTGCAGAGTAACTTCCACGAATATCAAATGCTAAGAATGCCTGATACAATTCGTGATATTGAAATTCACTTTAGTAAAACGAAGTATCCACCCACAGGACTGGGTGAACCTGCCTTACCTCCGTTAGCTCCAGCTGTAGCAAATGCTATTTTTGCAGCGACTGGTAAACGTATTAGACAATTACCATTCTCACATACGGATCTGCGCTGGTCCTAAAGATAAAGAGTAATTTAAGTAAGCACAAAAAAACTGTAATCAATCCGATTACAGTTTTTTTATAAATTTAAAGTCTAGTTTAGAACGGTTTAACGTAGGCCATAATAACTGCAACTGCTGAAAATAAGCAGGTAAGTGTAATCCAAAGTCTTACTTGTTCACGGCGGCGGTAAGCAAGGCCTGACATTGCTGAAATACCAAGCCAGCAAATGAGCTTTAAAACTATCCAGCCAGCGAGAGCAAAACCGAACTGAGCTTGCCACATGCGAACTCCTGTTAAGACGATCAGTAGCGCTGCCATACCAGAATACATTGCAATGCGTTTCTTAGTTTCCGGAGCACCAGCAAAAGCATAAAAAGTCGTGCCTATTAAAAGCATAACTGAAAAAATGTGGACTATGTGCAGGGAGTAGATTTCGCCAGGACTCATGGTTTATGTAAGAGGATTATTAGTTAGCTAAAGTAAGTTGACACCCCACCTGTGCCGTATGCCCAAAGGCTCGGGACCTTTTTATGTTAAAGTGGGCGCCTGCGCCGTGTCTTTTGCTTTCCGATTTACGGCCTAGCAGCATTCACGACGTTTTCGGCTCCCGATTTGATTCTAAGGCAAAGAGCTATGTTTTAAGGCACCACGAACACTGCAGGGTGTCAGACTTAGATGTAGTCACCTTAGCCTAAGACGTCAACCTCTCAGGCTTCGTCAGATTTTCCCTCAATATGCTTAATCACAAGCTCTTGAATAGTAGCTAAAAACAGGTAGCCCATAAAAGCCCTAACGACATTATCAGGTAATGTCTCTAGATGTATTTGCCCGGCCTCTAAGTCTTCGTCATTGATATCCCCTAAGACAGTCTCCCTAAGTCTTAAACGAAGCATGGCACTCGCTCTAAGTACAGGTTCAGCATTAGTTGGATCTAAAATAATAGATCCATCGACAAAAAACTGTTCATTAAATAAGCCAAACAAGACATCCATATCTGTCTTTTGATGCTCAAGTAATTCCTGATTCCAGGCATCTCGAAATTCACTATCAATATCCCTAGGAGCCTGCTTCTGGTCTTCTGAGCTTGCCTCATAGGCAAGGCCTTTGAGCACATCTAAAAGAGGTGCAACAACAGATACACTTAATTTGACTTCAATACGCTTCATCGCGTTCTAGAACGGCTGATAAATGCCACTGATGGAGAGTAAAAACGTAGGCTTCTGCTTTTTCACGTAGCCCTACCCACACGATAGATCTACCTTGTTCATGTACTTCAAGCATGTGCTTACGCGCTGTACTTTCATCGAAGCCAAACACTTTTCTAAAGACTAAGACAACGTAAGACATTAAGTTTACAGGATCATTTAAGACCACAACTTTCCAACTTCCCGAGAGCTGTGTTTGCACAGCTACTTGGGTTTCAGTTGAAGGATTAGATTTCGCTAACGGGATAATCATTCAATACGGCTTGCCGCTTGAGCTTTCGTGATCGCTTCAGCAATACGTGAAGAAGCTTCTGTAAGTGCAATCTTGTGCACCTCTTTTTCAGAACGCCATTTAAGCTCTATTATACCCTCTTTAAGGCCTTTACCACCAATCGTTATACGCAGTGGTATACCAATTAAATCAGCATCCTTAAACTTAACACCAGGCCTTTCAGCACGGTCGTCTATTAAGACATCCGCACCCGCAGCTTCAGCAGCTTTACCTAAAGTTTCAGCCCATTGAAGCGCCTCAGGAACGGTAGGATCAAGTAAGCAGACTAATACTTGAAAAGGAGCGATCGCCCAAGGCCAAAGAATTCCATCTGCATCGTGCTTTTGCTCGATACAGGCTTGGAGCGTACGACTAATTCCGATACCGTAGCAGCCCATTACAATAAAGTGTGACTGCTTTTGGTCATCGGTATAAATCGCATTAAATTTTTCAGAATACTTTGTTCCGAGTTTGAATACGTGACCTACTTCAATCGCTCGTTCAATCTTAAGAGGTTCACCACTTTGTGGATCAGGCTCTCCTGCCTTTACACGTCTAAAGTCACCAAAGCGTGTGATATCTAAATCACGTGTAATATTTACATGCTTAAAGTGAAACCCGTCACTATTAGCACCCGTTACTCCATTACCGATTAAACGAATAGCGTGGTCTGCATAAATACCATCAATACCAGAGCGGTCTTTAAAGGTATTTTTTACAGCACCCAAACTTCCTGGATTAGCACCTAATAAAGGCAGAATTTCTTCGGGAGTTGCTGGTCTAAATAAAGTAAAACCTAAGGAGCCAAGCTTAGCTTCTTCTAATTCATCACAGCCGCGTAAGATAACTAAGAAAACCTTACCATCTCCAACATAGACTAATGTCTTAAATTGCTTATCCGCTGGCACACTGTGCGGCGCATTTTCTAGGGATGCAATTGTCACAACTCCTGGGGTTGAGAATTTTTCGAGTGTTCCCTCTGGTGCTTGATCGACTAAATCTTTAGGTACAATGCCACTAGTGGCTTTTTCGCGGTTTGCTGAGTACCCACTTTTTTCACCGTACACGACATCATCGTCACCTACCTCTGCAGGGACCATAAATTCATGTGAAGCACTGCCACCCATAACACCAGTATCTGCTTCTACTGCGATTGTCTTAAGTCCAGCTCGCGCGAAGAAACGCTCGTAGGCCGTCTTCATCGACTGATAGCTGCGGCCTGCTCCTGCATCATCTACGTCAAAAGAATACGCATCCTTCATCACGAATTCACGTGCACGCATTAAACCGAAACGAGGACGAATCTCATTTCTAAATTTAGTAGCGATTTGGAAAAAATTCTTTGGCAAATCCCGGTAGCTTGTAATCTCCGATTGAATCAGTGGGGTGATAATCTCTTCATGTGTTGGCCCTAAAACAAACTCAGGCTCCTGAGGTGGACGCTTACCTGCCCCGGCATGATCTGCTCGGTACATAATCTGGCGTGCGGCTGACCATCGTGGACCCTTCTCCCAAAATTCAACAGGATGCAAATGCGGCATTTGTAGCTCGATTGCTCCAGCACGTTCCATCTCTTCTCTACAGATCTGCTCTAACTTAGACATGACCTTAAGGCCAAGCGGCATGTAGGTATACAGACCACCCCCCAATTTACGCACCAGCCCTGCTCTCACGAGGAGGCGATGGGAAGCAATTTCAGCGTCAGCTGGGCTTTCTTTAAGTGTAGGAATGAAGTACTTAGACCAATATTTCATGCAGGCTTAAGATCGAAACAGTCCTCGGCCTTTGGATCAACGGTAATCGAGCCGTAACTTTCAGCTATCCCGTTGCCATTTACCTAGGAAGAGCCTTATATTCATAGCAGTGAATACCGAAAAACGTAAAGCGTGGCCTATGGGATGGATCATACTAGCTATGGTCCTATTTATAGCTCCGTATACCTTTTTGACCCTGCATTACCGTAAACCAGGCCCAGCCTACCAGCCATACCAAGATGCTAAGGAAAAAACGGTATTAGCTCGCACTGGCTTTACTCGAATCAGCTTACCTGCCTCCCAGCCTGCCTCAGGCTTATTAGTACCCGTTACAGTAACCAGTGCGCTAGTCAGCGCTCATCCCGGTGGCCTAACCCCTGAACTTAACCAAGCACTTGGAGCTGCTGTTAGTTTACCTGTAAGTATAGATTCTACAGCAGCGCCTGCTGTCTGTGAAAGCGGTAAAACCTATCCCTTTAGTTTTGGATGTAATATTTCAGATTTACATCACGCCTTGGCCAGTACTCGGCTATATGTAAAAGCAAATGAAGTGTTCATAATCACCGACTTTGAAAGTCTAGTGGGTGGTCTTTCTGCTCGCAGTACCCATACAGTCATTGCTCTTGAACTACCCGCTGCAGCACTAGAAGCCGGGAGTTATACCTTTACAGTTGTCGGTAGAACTACCTCAAGAAGCTGGAAAGTACTCATTAAATAGGGCAATCGGGCCTGGCTAACACCCAATGTGCTACCTTGACGTGAGGGCCTTACTCGAAGAAAACTAAAGGTCATACATATCAATGAGTAACGGTACTGCACAAACGACACCCCCTACATCGGCTCAGGCTATCACGATCAAGCCAACCGATTTGCGTGGTATTTTAAAATACGTTCCTCGTTTCCAGGGTCAAATTTTTATCATCGCAATTGATGGCTCCATTGTTGCAGATGAAAATTTTAGTAATCTCTTAGTCGATATTGCGGTATTAAGAAGCTTAGGCATTAAAGTTGTTTTAGTACACGGCATTAGTAAGCAACTACAAGAGCTTGCTGAATTACGGAATGTAACAATCAGTAATGCAGATGGGACCGGAGCAACTGATCCTGCGACCTTAGATATTGCAGTGCGCGCTTCATCACGTATATCACACCAGATTTTAGAAGGTTTAACTCAGAATGCACTGAAAGCAGTTATCACAAATGCAGTAAGAGCTGTGCCTGTTGGTATTATTAAAGGTATTGATCAGCAGCTAACAGGTAGAGTTGACCGTATTGATAAAGAACTGCTGAACGAATTAATCGCTCAGCAAGTAGTTCCGCTTGTCTCACCACTCGCCTTTGGTCCAGACGGAAAGTCTCTTCGAGTAAATTCAGATTTACTAGCAGCTGAATTAGCTGAGGCCTTGCACGCTACAAAGATTATCTTCTTAACGCCAAACGCAGGACTAGAAATTGATGGCCAAGTAAGACGTGAAATTTCAGTAGATCAATTGCGCACTCTTTTACACGAGCACCCAGAAAAATTAAACGAAGCAAGTCGCAGTAAAGCCGCTCACGCAGTCAAAGCTATTGAAACAGGTACTCCTAGAGTGCATGTCGTGGATGGCCGTGTATTTGATGGTCTATTAAATGAAATCTTCTCAAACGAAGGCGTAGGTTCTTTAATTTACGGTAACGATTATCAGCAAATTAGAAAAGCAACCCGTAGGGATGTAAGACTTATCTACAATCTTACCCGTAGCGCTGTAAAAAGAGAAGAACTCTTACATAGAACTCAAGAAGGTATACAAAAGAATATCGATCACTTCTTTGTCTTTGAAATCGATGAAAACATCATCGCTTGCGTGACGTTATATTTTTACGCGGAAAATCCAAAGATTGCTGAAGTGGGTTCTCTTTATGTAGTACCTTTCTATCACAATAGAGGCATCGGTAAAAAGATGGTGGAATACGCCTGCTTACAAGCAAAGGAAAGTGGAGCTAAGTCCGTAATCGCACTATCTACGCAGAGTTTTGGATTCTTTAGTAATACGTGTGGCTTTGAAGAAGTGGGTAAAGAAATCTTACCTGAAGCACGCCTTAAACTTTACGACGATAACGGACGTAACGCTAAAGTGCTAGTTAAGCATATCGCTTGACGTTAATTTTCTACCTAAAAGATAAATTATCTTTAAAGGTGAGTTGTTTGAAGGTTTTCAGCAAAGATCTAAATTAATTATGCGTTTCACAGTATTGAACTAACAATGGATCGTTTAGTTCTGCTGTGTGTTAGTATTATTCGTTAGCAAAATTAGACCATTACCTTACACTAAGCAGTTGCCATGGATTCCCATCATCGCAAAGAACGCATTTCAGCAGTCAGTATGCTGCTTCTAGCAAATGCTTTTTGGGGGCTAAGCTTTCCGCTTATAAAATCGCTTATCCTGCTTAATCAAAAATTAAGCCCAGGTAATGGTATTTTTATTGTAGCATGTACTGTGGCACCGAGGTTTCTTTTAGGCACGGTTATTTTAGCTCTGTGGCAATCACGTAAAACGTCACAAAGTGATCAACCATGGCTCACCCGTGCAGAATTTAATCAGGGACTATACTTAGGAATCTTTGGAGCTGCAGGTATGCTGCTGCAAAATGATGCCCTTCGTTTCATGGATGCTTCAACATCAGCTTTTCTAACGCAATTTTATGCGCTTATGATTCCGCTTTGGCTTGCTTTAAAGCATCGTAAATTTCCGAGTGCAACTATTCGTATCAGTTGTATTTTAGTTTTAGCTGGCGTCGCAATTCTTGGAAATTTCAATTGGCATAACTTCACACTAGGCCGTGGTGAATGGGAAACTCTTCTGTGCTCAGTCTTCTTTATGGCTCAGGTATTTGGAGTTGAGGGCTCAAGCCATACGGATTGCCGTCATGGGAAAGTAACCCTTGTTTGGCTTGCCTCGGAAGCAATATTATTTACCTGCATAGGTATTTTTAGCGGTCCCACAGCTAACGCATTTTGGACACCTTGGACATCACTACCGTGGCTTGGCTTTACTTTTGCCCTTACTTTATTCCCTACCCTTGGCTCATTTTCTATTATGTCTAAGTGGCAATCAAAGATTACCGCAACTGAAGCAGGTCTAATCTACTGCTTTGAGCCGATCTTTGGATCTTTGTTTTCCCTTGTACTGCCTGCTTTATTGTCTGTATGGGCAATGATCAATTATCCAAATGAAAATCTAAACTCACACCTCTTGATTGGTGGAGCTTTAATCACTCTAGCCAACGTGTTAATTCAACTTAATCCTCCGCCTAAGTCTCAAGTGAAACTGGAATAGAGTTTATTTTTGTCGTTGAAATTGCTCTTACTGTAACTGCAGTCAAAACAACGACTCCGCCTAAAATCGAGAGTAATGAGGGCTTTTCTCCTACAGCGATGAGAACCCAAATTGGATTTAATATCGGTTCAATAACAGGAATTATCACAGCCTCTAAGGCTGTAACGTGGCGAATCGCTTTAGCGTAAAGCCCGTATGATAGTCCTAGTTGGACAACGCCTAAAAGTAAGAGTGATATCCAGCCTTTTGAACTTAAGTTACTGGAATGAACAATCCATGGTAGACCAATTAAAAATGCTAAGTAGTTACCTAGAATAATAGATTCTACAGGTGAACCATCTTTCTGCCTACGTAAAGCAATCGTCATACCTGCAAAGAAGAGTCCACTTAAAGCAGCCAGTGTATCACCCAGTAAATGATCCCCCTGCAAACCGTCTTTAAAGAACAGTAACATACCAGCTAAAACAAAAAGTATAGTAACCCAATCCTTACGTGTTGCTTTTTCTTTCAGTAACCAAGAACCCAAAAGAGCTATCCACACGGGGGCAGTGTATTGCAGGAGAATTGCATTAGCAGCCGTGGTAAGTTTAGTCGCAGTACAAAATGTGACGGTACACAAAGCATAACCGAGTGCTCCTAAAACCTGTGGCCTTGTAAAGGTGAAGTGAAGCGGCCTAGTAATTAGGATTAAAAAAGTACCCGCAAGTAGTCCACGAGCTCCTGCTACAGCAAGGGGCGCCCAATCAATCGATTTGATTAGTAAGCCACCCAAACTCCATGCAAGGGCAGCAAGGATGAGCTGTGTGACGGCAATTGATCTATCTTTGGAGGAATTCAAAGCAATTTGGGACGACTTTAAAGGAACCCAATACCTCTAACGGTGACAAACCCAATGTTTACATCTTACCAAGAGTTTCCCACACTAAACTAAATGAAGTTATCCCAAATCCTGAGTTTGGCATTAGTCCTAGCGCTTAGCTCAATTACCCCTTTTGTTAAGGCGCAAGTTGAAGCAAACCTAGTTACTAGCCAAACTAGTGTCACTGCTGGCCAGCCCTTTACGGTTGCCCTGCATCTAGTCCATCAAAAACACTGGCACACCTACTGGCTAAACCCAGGGACTGGCTTAGCTACAAGTCTTAACTGGACACTGCCTGAGGGCTGGAAAGCATCTGAAATTTTGTGGCCTACTCCGCATATGATCAAAGACGATCACGGTGCTGTAACAGGGACAGGCTATGATGATGATTTACTACTTCCCGTAACAATCACACCGGCTGCAAATGCAGCACTAGGTTCAACCGTTTCTCTTTCTGCATCAGCACAGTGGCTTATGTGTAAGGATGTTTGTAAGCCAGGTGATGCTACCGTTTCTACAAGCGTAACTGTTAGTGAAAAAGCTGTTGAAGATTCAAACTGGGGACAAAAAATTATAACAGCTGTAAATGAACTTCCACAATCGAGTGCACTTTGGTCGCTTTCTGCATTTAAAAATAATAAAACAGTCGTACTAACAGCTACTGCTTCAAACCAGTCACCTTCGGATGTTAAACCCTCCAACCTTCATTTCTTTTCTGATGATGGTTCAATTGCATATGACTTACCTCAGGTTATAGGTGCTGGAAATACTACAGAAATTACTCTTCCAATCAGTGCAGATATACCTGCTTCAAATCATCTGGTGGGTGTACTTACTTCTGACACATCATGGCTTCCAGGTAAAAATCTTCATGGGCTTAGAGTAGATATTCCAATTTCAGCTGCACGTGCAAGTACGCCTGTTGCATCAGCACAAAGTGCTACGTCTTTTGGTGCTACACTCCTACTGGCACTCTTAGGTGGGCTTATTTTAAATTTAATGCCCTGTGTATTTCCTGTGTTAGGAATTAAAATTTTAGGCTTTGTTAACCAAGCAGGAAGTGAAAGAAAAAAAGTTATCCTTCATGGCCTTACCTTCACTTTAGGTGTCGTACTTTCTTTTTGGGTATTGGTTGCTATTTTAACTATTCTTAAAACAGGTGGAGCTCAGCTTGGCTGGGGTTTTCAACTGCAATCAGCAGCCTTTGTATTCTCACTTGCTGCTGTCATGCTTGTATTCGCACTTAATTTAAGTGGCGTATTTGAATTTGGTCTTTCTGCGACATCTGTGGGAGGAAATCTTCAAATGCAGTCTGGCTTCATGGGGTCATTCTTTACTGGGATTCTTGCAACCATGGTGGCTACTCCATGTAGCGCGCCTTTCCTAGCTCCCGCCTTAGGTGCGGCGTTAACGATGTCGACTGTAGAATCCTTTACGGTATTCACAGCCGTAGCCTTAGGCTTATCAGCTCCCTATCTTTTGCTCTCAATTTTTCCAGCTGCGATTCGTGTTCTTCCAAAGCCAGGTGCTTGGATGGAAACCTTTAAGCAGTTCATGGCTTTTCCATTGTACGCAACTGTCGCTTATTTAGTTTGGGTCTTAGCAGGACAGGTTAATGAAGCAGGTCTTTTATCTTCGCTTATCGGCTTAGTCTTAGTTGCAATGGCTGTTTGGATTTACGGAAGGTATAGCCAAAGAAAAGCACGTGTAGCCACTGTTCTTACTAGTCTTGTTCTTTTAGGCGGCTTATGGACAGGTTGGCCTCTAGCTCCTGCAGCTAGTGAAATCAAATGGACTCCATGGAGTACACAGACAATAGAACAACTCAGATCTGAGGGACGCATCGTATACGTCGATTTTACAGCGCGTTGGTGTGCAACCTGTCAGGCAAATAAGAAAGTCGTTTTTCACTCGAATGATGTCTTAAAACTTTTCCGGGATAAGAATATAGCTACTGTACGTGGAGATTGGACAAATCGTGATCCCCTTATTTCTCAGGAATTAGCAAAATATTCGCGTAGTGCAGTTCCCTTTAATTTAGTATGGCTACCAGGTAAAGCAGATCCAGTTCTACTGCCTGAACTACTCACACCAAATATTGTCATTGATGCAGTGAATCAAAAATAGGAAGTAAATTTGTATTCAATGAGATTAATTACGTGCACAAGAAAGCACAGCCAAGCCATTCTTGATATCTTCAATGATGCGATTGTTAATTCAACCGCACTGTATGATTACAAGCCACGTAATCTAGAAACCATGGCTACATGGTTTGATCTTAAAGATAAGACAAAGCATCCTGTGATCGGCATTGAAACTCCTGAAGGAGTTTTAATGGGCTTTGCAACTTATGGTGTATTTAGGGAAAAACCTGCTTATAAGTACTCCGTTGAGCACTCTGTTTATGTTGCTTCTGAATTTCGTGGCAAAGGCGTTGGACGTTTCTTACTTAAAAACATCATTGAATTAGCAAAGAAAAATGGCCTGCACATGATGATTGGAGCAATTGATGCATCAAATCAAGTCAGTGTGCATTTGCATAAATCAATGGGTTTTGAGCACTGCGGCACGATCAAACAATCGGGCTTTAAGTTCGGAAAATGGCTAGATCTTGAGTTTTTTCAGCTTATATTACCCACTCCTACAGACCCAACAGATGGTTAAGTTGCTGGAATTAGGGTAATTAACTGTTTTTTAGAAACCCTTGACGCAGCCCGATAGAATAATAACTTACAAGAAGTTAGTGTTACTTTTGCCAGAGTAGCTCAGTGGTAGAGCAGAGGACTCATAAGCCTTTGGTCGGCGGTTCAATCCCGCCCTCTGGCACCACTTTTAAAAACCCCATAACCCAAGAAGTTATGGGGTTTTTGCTTTCCGGTGAATTCTCCTTAAACCGAAACAACCGACTTCAGTCAAAAATCATAAACAAGTCCTGCGCTAGGTAATAAAGGCAACTGATCCCTTGGCTTAAGCGTATTGGTCAGAATACCCCCAACAGACGTTACTGTATGATCATAGCCTATTAAATTATAATGATTATAGGCATTAAATATATCCAAGTACATGCGCAAGGTTCCATGGGCTGTTACTAGTCTATGTGTGAGTCTTAAATCCAAACGATGATAGGAAGGTAAATTAAGACCATATATTGCACCATTCCTAGCACTCAAGTACTGCTGGCCGTTAGTTAATGGCACGTACGAATATAAAACATTAGTTGTAGGCCAGCCTGTGTGGTACTGCCAATCGGCACTTAACTGCCATGAATGATTAAAAGAATAAGTAAAATCAGTATAAATAGTATTACGCTGATCACGTGCTCGAGGAGTTAATACCCCATTAATTGTTTCATTAGATTTAGCTAATGAGTAATTGAAATTCCAAGTAAGAGTTTTACTTAATTTATTACTAATAAGTATCTCTACACCCTTAGCTTCTGCACGTGTTGGCGAAATATATAAATAATCACTCTGCACTTCTGGAAACAGCTGGTACCCATTATTCACATTCTCCCAGTAGGGCTTTATATGTGACTCTATTTTATCGTACACTTCTACTCTAATCTCTGCGGATAAACCTAATTTATGCTCATAGCTTAAGATACGATGTTCAGCTCTTTGCTGACGCTTAAACTGAACTTCACCTTCAGCAATAGTTAATTCGTTAAGCTCTTGCACTTGAGAATAAAGGCCCCAGCTAGTACGAAATACACCACCTAAAAAGTTATACGATACAGCAATGCGTGGATTTACCTCACTTCCACGTGATAGATTTGCGTGATCGCCGCGGACACCAATCTCTGCAAATAAATCTTTAAGTGGATTAAACCTTACTTTTGCAAATTCACCTACTTGATCACCCTTAGGCTTTAAAAGTGTGCGCTGCTGAATAAGTGCAGCAGTGACCTTACCATTAATCACTTGGTTTTGCTGTCGGCTTAATGTGTATGAATAATTAGCACTATCTTTTTGAGCATTAAATCCAAAATCTACTACCACTAATTCATTAACACTTACATGCCACTTTTGCTTTAATTTTAACTCATCGATACGACGATCATCAGATAACTTAAAGGGATACCCATCGAGAAATCCAGCGCCAGTACGAGAATTTCTTATTCGATCTACAGATAATACAGTATCCATATCTACAGTGTCGCTTATCTTAGAGTTCCATCGAGACCATAAATAATCATTCGAATACGCACTCTTAAGATTAGGATCATTTGGATGCGTATAACCTAACGTATCAGAGCCGTGCAGGAATTCTAATGAAATAGAATTTTTTGGATTTATGAGAAACAAGTATTTAGTAAATAAATCATAATATCTAGGTGTCACCTCTTGATAGCGATTTGCTAAATGCATCGCTACATCAGGGTAACCACGACGAGCTGAAACTAGAATACTGCTTCTACCCGAATTAAAGCCATGTGCTGTAACAACACCAAAACCAGTTAAACTAAGAGATAATCGGTCTAAGGTCTGAGTGCTCGATTTTGTCTGCATATCAAGAACGCCTGACAACTTACCTCCAAAATCCACACCAAAACCACCTGTAGAAAATTGCAGGCTACTTATAATTTGGGGATCAACAATCGATAAAGCTCCGTCTATATCTTTAAGGTGAAACGGTTCATTTAATTCTACCCCATCTAGAAGTGATTTAATTTCACTAAAAGGAGTACCTCGTACCGAAAATTTAGCCGTAAAGTCGTCGGTTGCTAGACCAGGTAGTCTTGCAATCGATCTATAAAGATCATCACCGATCTGAGGGAGCTCTTCAAGCTGTTGACTACTCAAAGATACGGCAGAAGCATACTGATTATCGGCCACGCTGTATTGACTTGGCGTTACAATCAGCTGACTTATTTTTAGCGGTACATCATCTACTGCAAATGTATGACTTACTAGGCCTAGACTAAAAGCAATAGCTAAAGCCAAATTACGTTGGGGAAGCATTCACATGTGCTATAGCAGTATGGATCTGCACTCAAAGCAAAAATCAGAGATTGAGGACAGCTAATTTAGTTCCAGCAAATATTGGTTAGTCTAACTTGTTAAGTCGCGCAAGTCGTGTATCAGTATACTACAATTAGTATGCATATAGATAAAAAGACAGCAGTCATTGATGCACAAACTATAGTCAAAAGCTATGGTACTAGTATCGTATTAAAAGGTGTATCGTGCAAAGTGTACGCAGGTGAGCGTCTCGCCCTTACAGGTCCTTCAGGTAGCGGAAAAACAACATTGCTTAACTGCCTAGGCGGCCTTGATCATTTTGATAGCGGTACTATTCTTTTCTCAGGTACCAATTTACATGCTTTGAATAGCACAGAACTAGCCAGGTTGCGTAGAGAAAAGATAGGGACGGTATTTCAGTTTTTTAATCTCCTACCCACGCTTACAGTAACTGAAAACATTGAACTTCCGTTACAACTTACGAAGACCCCAAAAGCGGAGCGTATAGGCCGAGTTCAGCACCTACTTTCTAAGGTTGGTTTACTCAAACGGGGCTCAGCATACCCCTCTGAACTTTCAGGAGGTGAACAACAAAGAATCGCGATAGCACGAGCACTAGCCCATAAGCCAGATCTGATCTTAGCAGATGAGCCTACCGGGAATCTCGATTCAGTCAGTGGCCAAAGTATTTTAACTTTATTTAGAGAAATTACAGATGATCATGGTCCTGCTCTAATTATTGTGACGCATAGTGAAGAGGTTGCTGCAATATGTCACAGACGTATCCATCTCAAAGATGGCGTCATCTTAAGGGAGTCCTAAAAGACTATGGCAATTCTTTGGCTACTCATCAGGAGAACCACCTTAAGACATTGGCGTTTCTCATTAAAGCAAAACGTAATTCTTATTTTAGTTTTGTCGCTCGGTATTGGTGTCTATTTTTCAATTCGCTTAGCTAATCGCGCAGCTATCGCTAGCTTTCACAGTTTTACAACTTCTCTAACAGGCCAAAGCGATTGGATCATTGAACCTAAGGTAGGTTATTTTAAAGAAGAAATAATTTCAGAATTAAGCACCCTACTAGGCTCACAAGCAGTACATATCGTTCCTGTATGTGAAGCAAGTGCCACAGAAGTAACCTCTGATCGATCTGTCAGCCAGTTAAACGCAAACACCTACACTTTATTAGGAATTGATTTAATCGGAATTAGTAACTTGCCGCTTAGCCAGAAAAGTTCTGCTGTTTATTTGAATCAAAGTAACGAATTTTGGAGCAATTTAAGATCAGGCCCTAAAGTGTGGGTTCCTGAAGCTCTAAAAAATAAGAGATCTATTAGCCTTATTATTTCTGATAAAATAGTAGTATTACCTGTTGCAGGAGTAATTCCAAGTGATCCAGAAAAACCCAAAATTCCGGACTCACTGCTTGTAATGGACCTACCTGATTTGCAAATACTCAGTGCAAAATTAGGACTATTAAACAGAATCGAATTTGTTGTTGAACCAGGAATTAATTTTGAAGAACGCCGTATCAAATTAGGACGCACTTTATCTGAGGCCGGACTTCAAACAAACCACTGGAGTGTTAAAACTGATGAGTCTAAACGAGTAAATGCTCAGATTATGACCCAAGCGTTTAGTTATAATTTAACTATACTCTCCTTAATTGCATTACTGGTTGGCCTGTACTTAGTATTTCAAGCCTTAGACGGAGCTGTAGTAAGACGACGCCTAGAAATAGCAGTCCTTCGATCACTGGGTGTTTCACCCAAACAAATTAGAGCTATCTGGATATTAGAAGCAGCCTTGTTAGGTCTTCTAGGAGGCTTAGGCGGCTTACTGCTAGGTTGGCTAGGCTCTTACGAAGCTGTCAAAATTGTGGGAAGAACTGTAAATGCACTTTATTTTAGCACTACAGTTAAAGCGACCCACTTTGAAATCAGTGAAGCCTTGCTTGCCTTGTGTCTAGCAATCGGTGCAAGTGTTCTAGCTGGATGGTGGCCAGCCAAAGAGGCTGCTGAGGTATCTCCCGCTCAAGAACTTGTACGCTCACACGTTACCCATCAAGGTACTCCGCTATGGAAAAACCCAACCTTGGGCTTATCCTTAGCTGCTGCAGGGTTTGTCCTGATTCAGTTTCATGCAATAAGACTACCAGGTGGCGTAAGACTACCCTTTGCTGGTTACTGTGCAGCTCTTGCTTGGATTGCAGGAGCCGGGATACTATGTGCAGCAAGTTTACCGTTTGCCGGTAAATGCTTTAAACAAATTGGAAAGGCGCGTATCTCATTTAGAATTGCAGGAGGCTATCTAACTAAGGCCTCCAGTAGGCATCGACTTGCTGTAGCAGCACTAGTCTGTGCAATTGGAATGTGTGCTGGTATGGCAATCCTTGTCGCTAGCTTTGAGAAGACAATTAAAGGCTGGGTCAGTCAGGTACTTCAAGCTGATCTTTATTTATACAGCGCTAGTTCAAGAAATGTTACTGAAGCGAGTCGGATACCAGAAGCAACATGGCATAAGATAGCTTCACATCCAGGCATAGCGGAAGCCTGGGTACTCACAACCTATTTGTTTGAAATGAGCCCAGGACAATCCGTGCTACTAACGGGTAATAATTTAGCACTGATTAAACGCTATAACAATTTACCATGGGTTGAAAAACCAGATGACGAAACTGTTTTTGATCAAACGCGTAATGAACACTCAGTCTTAGTGAGTGAAAGTTTCTCAGAGCGCTACCAATTATATAAAGGAATGACACTTAACATTCCTTTTAATGGAGTAAATCATAGCGTAAAAATTGCGGCTGTTTTTGCAGACTATGGAAATGAACGTGGCTCAATAATCATTGATCGAATTCATTTAGTTAACTGGACAAACGACAATTCAGTTACTCACATTTCTCTTATGCTTAAGCCCGGTGTTAAAGCGGCAACCCTTAGAGCACTATTATTAAAAGAATATCCCGGATTTAATATTTTAACACATGGTGATTTAAGAGACGAGGTTCTGCTTATTTTCCACCAGACTTTTTCTATTACCTATGCACTAGAAATCATAGGCGTCCTAGTAGCTGTTGCAGGCATTGGCTTAACAATGACTAGTATTTTAACGGACCGCTTTGATGAATTGATCACGCTAAGATCTTTAGGTTTCACACATAATGAAATTGCATATGCCTCTGCAATTGAAGGCTTAGCCCTCGCTCTTTGGTCCTTACTGTGGGGCATAGGCTTAAGTTTAGGCCTGGGTTGGATTTTAATCTACATTGTCAATAAACAGGCCTTTGGATGGACACTAGGCACGGCACTACCGGTAACTAATTTAATAATTCTTTGCTGCAGCGTTGCATCATCTGGTTTTATTTTAAGTTATATCGTGGCCTACTTAGGTAGCAGACTGCCTGTCGATAAAGTAAGCTCCCATGAAATATAAAATATTTTTAATCTTATTAGCACTTACGGTTATCCACATCAACTGCGGAGCTAGATCAGTGGAGCAAGATGAGGACTGGGCACTCCCACAAGAAAACCACAGCTTTAATTTCCCTAAAGACAATGGCTCACATCCAAAATTTAAAATAGAATGGTGGTATATCACTGGACACCTACAAGATGATAAGAGTAACCCTTTCGGATTTCAGGCTACTTTTTTTAGAGTCGCAGGCCCGCTTGGCGTGAGTGAATCAAATCAAGCTTTTGGTCATACCCAAATATTCTTAGCCCATATGGCGCTCACAGATATCAAGGGATCTACCTTTATAAACGAAGAAAGATTAAATCGTAATGGATGGGACGCGTATTCTTCTGAAGAATTTTTGAATATCAAAAATGGGAACTGGTCACTTATACAACCTGAATTAGAGCGCTCGTCATTTAATCTCACGGGATCAATACATGCAGATGCTTCGTTTAAACTAAGCCTTAATTCACTTAAACCAGTCGTCATATTCGGTAAAAATAGTGTATCAAAAAAAGGTTCTTCAGAAAGAGCTGCAAGTTACTACCTCACCTATTCGAAATTAGCCGCCGTAGGCACTCTAGATTACAAAGGTAAACACTTATCTGTCTCAGGTCAGGCTTGGATGGATCATGAAATAAGCTCAAGTCAACTCAGTGAGGACTTAGTTGGCTGGGACTGGACCTGTATCCAGTGTGATGATTCCGAGTATGAATTAATGCTTTATAGACTTAGGCGTAGCGACGGCAAAAGCGATCCTCACTCGCAACTGCAATGGGTTAATAAAGAAGGAAAACCAATCACTGAACCTTTTAAGTGGACCGTGTTAAGTGAGTGGCATAGCACTCAAAGTAATACGACCTATCCGGCATGCATCAGTTTAGAGACTATAAACCCTAAAACAAATCTTTGGGTAAAATTTATTCTCACTCCAGCTTTAGCCGAACAAGAACTGATTACTCATTTAGGAGGAAATACCTACTGGGAAGGCTCATGTAGTGTTTTAAATGATGCCAATCAAAAAATCGGTGAAGCTTATCTTGAGCTCACAGGTTACACGAGTCCCATGAAACTATAAGATTCGTAAGTAGTTATATCCCAGAAGAATTAATTGTGTCAGATTTACACGCATTTGGCATCGATAAGTAAATTTAATGCAAAGAAAAAAATGAGTCTTTAAATATGTACTTACGTAACCTTGATATATTCTTGAAGCCCTTCATTAGCAAAATTTCAGCCAGCAGGTAATTCTCCTACTTCTGAACAGTCAGGTATAAAATCAATTAATCATCATTGCTATGCCGAAAAATATGCGCATAGTAAACTTATGCAAATGCAGGAGTCGTCAATTTCTGCACAGAGAAGCCGTTTTTTAGTTTCCCAACTAAAACGCTCACAAATCTACAAAGATTACGAACAAGCGTTTCGTGAAACTACCGGTATGCCCTTGGCGCTTCGTGCCACAGAAGCCTTCGATTTGCCTCACCATGATGATCCTAAGCAAAACCCGTTCTGCGCAATCATGGCAAATTCTAACCAATCCTGCGCTGCTTGCTTACAACTTCAGAAAAAAGTAGAATTAGAAGCACGCTTAGAGCCAAAAACACTCAAATGTTTTGCTGGTTTATGCGACTCTGCAGTACCTGTTCGCGTAGGGGATAACTTAATTGCTTTCTTACAAACTGGCCAAGTCTTACTTCATAAGCCGACGAAAACAGATTTTGCCACTGCGACTAAACAGATCCTTAAATGGGGAACCCAAGTAGATCTAAAGCGCTTAGAAGAAGCCTATTTTAATTCCCGTGTACTAAACAAAAAACAACATGATTCCATTATTCGCTTGGTCACTGTATTTGCCCAGCATTTATCGACAGTAAGTAACCAACTGTTAGTGCAAGAATCGACTATAGAGTCCCCTCAAGTTGCCAAGGCGCGACTCTTCATTACTGAGCACCAAAGTGAAGATCTCTCCTTAGCTCAAGTTGCCAAGGCAGTGAATGTAAGCGCCTTTTATTTCTGCAAAACATTCAAGAAATCAACGGGAATGACATTTACTGATTATTTAGCCCGAGTGCGTGTCGAGAAAGTTAAAAATCTACTTCTAAATCCTCATAAACGAATCAGCGAGGCAGCCTATGAATCTGGCTTTCAGTCTTTATCCCAATTTAATCGCGTATTTCGGCGCGTTGCTGGAGAACCACCTACCACATATAGGGAAAAACTACATAGCGCTTAAATTGATCTAAGTACGTTAAATCATATCAGGCTTTAAGTGTTTCACTGCCTGGGACACGTCCTGTATCAACACGGTACTGGCATAAAGAACAAAAAGCCTCTATCTCACGCAAAGCAGCAGCACGGATAACCCCATAAAGATCCTGTACGGAAGAATCTCTAACATCCGGGTCTAGAGGTCCATTACTGGCTTGAATGAGCACCAGTGCCTCAAGAAGGGCCTGCTCGCCAGCTGTAAAATATGCTAAGTAAGGATTCCTTCCGCAAATACACTTTGCTCGAACCACAGAAAAATCAGCGGTATGCACAGTACGTTTAAGTACTGAGGGCTTCAAAAGAGCGTCTATAAGAGCATCAAAGGTGTCATCGATTAAATAAACTAACGTATCTGGATTTGCTAATGGGCTATTAGCTCTCTCAGTACGCAGCAAATCCTCCCATCTCAAACGGACTTCCTTGCGACGCGCTTCAAGGGCTCGCACACATTCAGTTAACATCCTTTGAATATAACCATTTGTCTCAGCTAGTTCTCCGCGAGCTTTGCCAAACCGTACGCATGAATTGTCATTGTATAAAATGACTATAGCAAAATATGCATAGTGCCTGCCAATGGTCGCGGAGCCGATTTCATTTAAAGTGTATATCTTGTGGGAAGAAAATACGCGTATGAAATTATCCCCACTTGCTCGCAGTAAACACGTAAATAACGAGATCACTTATGTGGCCTGTCATTTATGGCTCCACTATCATGGTGCACACAAGTCACCACAAAGCTATTTCAAAACTGCCCGTCATTTACTGGGCTATGATCATCTAGGAAGTTTGTCAAAAAAGAGTTTATTAGGTCGGTCATAACCAGATCCCTTACACTTAAATTTCCCTTTTAATATTCATCACCATGGCTGTTATTCCACTAACCCTAACTGTTAGTTTATGCCTTGTATTTACTTTTATTGTTTTTTTCTTACGAGAATACACCCGAGATAAAATTAGCAATGCAGAGCGTGACTCACTTATGCCGCTTGCAGAGGAAGGCAGACGTCTAAGCGGTACAATAAAAGTCAAGTAATCATACCCGCACTCCACATTAAGCTTTAGCAATTATTATACCCACTTCGCATGTCTGATAAAAAAATAACGATTGAATTTAATGATCAAATCGTACGCCAATTTTTAATCGCCTCCGTTGTTTGGGGCGCAGTTGGAATGCTTGTTGGCGTACTGATCGCTGCACAACTTAATTACTGGCAGCTCAATTTTGGAACTTCGTGGCTTACCTGGTCACATTTACGTCCTCTGCATACTAATGCTGTAATATTTGCCCTTGTTGGTAATATGATGTTTGCTGGTATTTACTATTCGCTACAGCGATTAGTAAAAGCCCGGTTAGCTAGTAATTTTCTGTCACAACTGCATTTCTGGGGCTGGCAGCTGATTATTGTTTCCGCTGCAGCATCCCTGCCCTTTGGTTTTACACGTGGCAAAGAATACGCCGAACTTATTTGGCCAATCAATATTGCTGTTGTATTAATATGGGTTGTTTTCTCAGTTAATTTCTTTTGGACACTTAAAAAAAGACGCGAACCAAGTCTGTATGTCGCTATCTGGTTCTACATAGCAACAATCGTAACTGTTGCTATCCTTTATATCGTTAATCACTTATCGATACCTACTAGTATCACACATAGCTATCCTCTGTTTGGTGGAGTTCAAGATGCTTTAGTGCAGTGGTGGTATGGGCATAACGCAGTAGCCTTCTTTTTAACGACTCCAATTTTAGGCATCATGTATTACTTTGTTCCTAAAGCAGCAGAAAGACCTGTATACTCGTACAAGCTTTCAGTCGTTCACTTTTGGTCGCTCGTATTTTTATATATTTGGGCGGGTCCTCACCACTTACTTAATACCGCGCTTCCTTCTTGGCTTCAGACACTAGGAACAACGTTCTCACTGATGCTTTGGGCTCCCTCCTGGGGTGGTATGCTAAACGGACTGCTTACCTTAAGAGGCGCGTGGCATAAATTAAGAACAGATCCTGTACTCAAATTCTTTGCAGCAGCAGTAACCTTTTACGGCATGGCAACGTTTGAAGGTCCGCTACTTGCCATAAGATCAGTAAATGCCTTAGCCCATTATACGGATTGGATTATAGGTCACGTACATGTGGGAACCCTTGGTTGGAATGGTTTCATGGCAGCAGGCATGACGTATTGGTTAATTCCAAAACTATGGGATAAGCCTCTGTATTCAAAATCACTCGCAAATCTACATTTTTGGACAGGGCTTGTGGGTATTTTACTCTATGTTGCAGCAATGTGGACAAGTGGTATCACGCAAGGGCTTATGCTAAATGCAACCAGTGATAATGGCACGGTGCTAGCCTATCCTAATTTTTTGGACACACTTAATACCATACGTCCACTCATGCTTATGCGTGTGATCGGTGGCGGTCTATATTTAGTAGGTTGGTTCATGATGGGCTACAACTTTTGGAAAACTGTTAAAGGTGCAAATCAAGTTAATGGGACAATTGAAGTATTTGAAGAAGCAACCCTTGAGGATAGCTCTACATATAAAAGCCCTATTGCACTAATCTTCAGTACTCCGGTTTTATTCTCGGTTATTGGTAGCTTGTTTGCCTGTGTTTGGATGTTTGGAAAAGATTTCTTAAGTATCGTTGGCTTAATTGGCTTAGTCTTAATTGTAGTACTAGCTTTTGCACACTTTGAATCGAAAGGAAAAAAATGGGAGGACTGGTACAATAAACTTTTAGTCACTTCGCTGCCTTTCACTGTACTTACAGTATTAGCTGTCATTGCAGGTGGACTGATTCAAATTATCCCTACAGTTGTTATGCACAATGCCCAGAGTGCTGAAGACAGAAAGCAAACACCCTACACTCCTCTTGAACTACAAGGTAGAGATATATACGTGCGGGAAGGCTGCTACCTGTGTCACTCCCAGATGATTCGAACTTTAGTGCCAGATGTTTTACGCTATGGAGACTATTCCCGCTTAGGTGAATCGATTTATGATCATCCGTATCAATGGGGATCTAAACGTAACGGACCTGATTTAGCACGTGTTGGTGGAAAATATCCTAACATATGGCATTTACGTCACATGGAAGATCCTCGTGCAACCTCTGCCGGATCAAATATGCCAACGTTTAAGTGGCTACTTGAAAATGAACTCAATAATTCAACACTTAATCGCAAAATTGAAGTGCAACGAACCTTAGGAGTTCCCTATCCAAATTGGACTGCTGAAGAAATTAAGAAGCTTGTTCAGACGCAAGCTAATGGCATCGCTTCTGACCTAAATGCAGCGGGTGGTATTATCCAGAGTGATCGTGAAATTATTGCACTAATCGCCTACCTACAACAACTCGGTAAAGCTAAAATCACGTTCACTCAATCCCTAGCGCCTCAAATAAATCCTTAATCAATCTCATATGTTTAAGCATCTTTTGATCTATGATAGTACAACATTAGCAACTGTCATCGCTTTTATCACTGCGAGTTCAATTTTTTGTACGATAAGCTACAGAGCAATACGTATGAAAAAATCCGAAATCGAAAAGTTTGAAAACCTACCTTTTGAAACTGATAGAAATCCTGTAAGTCATGACACCCACACCTCCTAATCCCGAAGAAGATGGCGAAATTAGAGAACACTCCTATGACGGGATACAGGAGTACAATAAACGCCTTCCCAACTGGTGGCTATTCACACTCTATGGGACAATCGTATTTTGGATCGGCTACTGGTCCTACTTCGAGTGGTTTCACATTGGACTAAACGGCCCTCAAGCAGTCCAACAAGCCATGGCTCAAATAGAAGTACAAAAATTGGCATCATCTCCTGAAATTAATGATAAAAATTTATGGAAAATGAGTCGCACCCCACAATTTGTCCTAGCAGGCAAGGCTACCTTTGAAGCAAACTGTGTTGCCTGTCACTTAGTGAGTCTACGCGGTAAAAGTGAAAATCCTTTAGCGATTGGTCCTGACTTAACCCATACCAAATGGATCCATGGGGGCCATCCCACTGAACTTTATAATACTGTCACAAACGGCGTACTCATTAAAGGTATGCCTACATGGGGCCCTGTCTTAGGAGCTAAAAAAATTACGGAAGCAGTAGCCTACATCTTAAGTAAGCATACTGAAGGTGAGCCAATCGAAGTAGTTCAAAACCTACCAGAAAGTCAGACTAAGTAGGTACTTGTAGAGGTAAGTTAATGCAGTCGCAGCATCGTTCTATGCAAACACACCCACATGCAACCGCCCCAACACGAGATTCAGTCACAACTATTCTATCAGATGGCTCAAGACCGTTTATGTATCCGAGTGATACACGTGGGACTTTCACTACAGCACGCCGCATTGTGGCATATACTCTAATTGTTTTTTATTTAAGTTTACCCTGGATCAAAATTAACGGCTATCCTGCCGTATTCTTAGACATTGCACTGCGTAGATTTCATTTGTTTGGCCTTACCTTTGCAGCACAAGATATGTGGCTTTTATTTTTTGTAATCACAGGCCTTGGATTTACACTTTTTTTTATTACAGCTCTTTTAGGCCGGGTATGGTGTGGTTGGGCTTGCCCTCAAACCATTTACCTTGAGCACATTTATAGGCGTATAGAAGTACTCGTTGAAGGCGATTCCTTAAAGCGTAGGGCACTGGATGAAGCACCATGGAATGCAGAAAAAATAAGTAAACGTGTAATTAAACACGGACTATTTTTCATCACATCATTAATTTTAACCCATTTATTTTTAGCTTATTTTGTCTCAATTCGTGAAGTCTGGAAGATGATTACTTCAGCTCCAACCGAGCACTGGGGTACTTTTGTTTTTATCATGGCCTACACAGGGCTTACATACTTTATCTTCTGCTGGTTTCGTGAACAAATCTGTATCGTTATTTGTCCCTACGGACGACTTCAGTCAGTGCTAACAGATGATGACACAATTACTATTGGCTATGATTCACTGCGAGGTGAACCCCGTGGTAAAGCAGGTGCTCCTGGTGCAGGAGATTGCATTTCATGTAACCGCTGCGTAAGCGTCTGCCCAACAGGCATAGATATAAGGCAGGGCTTACAATTAGAATGCGTAGGATGCACCGCCTGCATTGATGCATGCGACAATGTAATGGACCGTTTAAAGCGCTCCCGTGGTCTTATCCGCTATGCTTCACAAAATAAATTACTCAGAAAACCTACACGCTTTTTACGACCTCGTGTTATCTTATATGGCTTCTTCTTAGTCATTGGTGCCAGTGTCGCAAGCTGGGCTATATCTACACTTAAGCCTGCTAATTTAGGTGTAACCCGCATGGTTGGAGCACCCTACATTATGGATGCCCATACGATACGTAATCAATACTTAGTGCGTATTGTAAATAAGCGTAATACTTCTACTCAGTTCTTGGTCCATATCAAGAATGCGCCCGAAGGCTTAGTCCAATCTGGGTTAACTACATCACTTGAAATTCCTGCACTATCAGAAGTTGCCGCACCGCTTATTCTACAGCAAACAGACACAACCTACAAAGGAGCTTTTTTGTTCACCGTTGAACTGGAAGATTCAACTCATTCTTTCTTACTTAAGCGAACAACAGAATTTTTAGGTCCAGATCCTCAGTTTAATCTTAAATAGTGCCAATTACACCTCATGCCAGTTGAGAAAAAAAGTAAAATTTGGCTTTTTTTTGTAGCCGCAACCTTGCTGCAATTCGCGGCATGGACAACTTGGTTTATTATTGCTGCACACCATCCCGTAGCTGATGTGAAAGAAGTCATTCTCCCTCACTAATAATGGAATTAGCATCAATAAATTCACCAAGTGCTGCGTTTATTGCAGGTCTAGTCACAAGCCTTCACTGTGCAGGTATGTGTGGACCCTTGGCCTGTACACTTATGCCAGGTAAAGGTAAAGCCGGTGATCCTGAAACAATTGCAACCATCTACCATACCTCGCGGCTTACTTCGTATGCTCTTTTGGGTGCATTAGCGGGTGGCTTATGCATGCTCCCTTTAGCCTGGATATCGCGCTCCTACGCACAGTGGCTACCGTGGCTCTTGGTTCTTTTTTTTATCGCACTAGCCTTGCGCTTAGATCGTAAATTGCCTCGTCCCGCTTTTTTAAATCGATTTACCTTAACTGTGCATACCTGGCTACGGGGCAAAACGCTAGTACAAGCAGCTGCAATTCTTGGCTTTTGCACTCCTCTACTACCCTGCGGTCCATTATATTTTCTTTTAGCCCTGGCACTGCTTTCTGGTTCAGCGCTTCATGGAATAGAATTTATGCTAGCTTTCGGTCTTGGAACTGTCCCCTTACTTTGGATTGCACAGTTTCAATTCAACCGTATTCGCCAATATCTATCTCCGCTGTGGTTTAATAGAGCTCGTATCTTTCTAGCACTCAGTACAGCACTTATTATTAGTTGGCGCCTACGCGGCACCCTTGGATTTCTAGGACCCTCAGCAAGTAATCTCATTTGTTTTTAAATGAGTATCTTCGTAAGAGCAGGTAATCCTGCACCAGCACGGTTAATTAATTGCAGACACTGCGGAGCTTCACTTCTGGATGAACATATGCAAAAGACTGGGTTTTGCTGTTCAGGATGTAGCTATGTTTACAGAATCATCCATGAAAATGGATTAGATGGGTATTATAACATTAAAGACGATATCACAGCACCTGTTGCTTCCTACGTTTTCCAATCCCACGACTATACTTGGCTTAAGGCTGCACAAACCGAAGCTGAAAATTTTAGTATATCTTCTTCAGGGCGAAAAAAAGTCCCTGAACTAACCTTAGATGTGCAAGGAATATCCTGCGTGGGATGCGTGTGGTTAATTGAGCGCCTTTTCTTGCAGCAGCCAGGAGCGCGCGAATGTATCACTAATGCCCAATATGGAACTTTGATAATACGTTGGAATCCACCCACTTTTTCAGTGGAAGCCTTTGCGCAGAAACTACTCAGCTTGGGTTACCTCCTAGGCCCCGTAGGAGAATCAATGAGTATTCCAGAGAGTCGTGGTTTAGTAAAAAAAATAGGCTTATGTGCGGCATTCGCCATGAACATCATGCTTTTTAGTTTCCCGACTTATTTCGGGATGCAGCCAAGCTTTGAATATGCTTATCTCTTCCAGCTTCTTTCTCTTCTTTTTGGCACATTAAGTTTTCTTGTCGGTGGTACTTATTTTGTAGCACGAGCTTACCGAGCACTAAGGCAAAAAGCACTCCACATTGATACGCCAATTTCGATTGGCATTTTAGGCGCTTATTTAGGCTCTGTATATGGCTGGTTTACTCACGAACTTGGGTTTGTGTATTTTGATTTCTTGGGTACTTTTATCGTTTTAATGTTGGTGGGTCGCTGGGCACAAGTTGCAGCTGTAGAAAATAATCAGCGCCGATTGCTCAGTAAAAACCCAAGACCAAACCGCATTACGCTTACTTCAGGTAAAGAGATACCCGCAGAGCATGTGATAACAAATATGCAGATTTTACTTAAGGCAGGCCATACGCTACCCGTAAACTGCCGTCTTGTATCAGCTGGGGCCGTATTCTCGTTAGCCTCAATTAATGGAGAATCTGAGCCTAAAATTTATAATAAAGGTCAATACATTCCTGCAGGCGCAGTAAGTTTAAGTAATACAAACTGTGAACTCAGTACGCTTCAAAATTGGAATGAATCACTGCTTTATCAGTTACTCGAAAGCAAACAACGCCACAGTGAACGCCATTTATTTTTAGAACGTATTGTGCGTGGTTACTTAGTAGGTATACTTGCCGTTGCATGCTTAACGGGTATAAGTTGGTGGATATCATCACACAACCTAGTACGCACCTGGTCTGTTGTGACTGCAATTTTGGTTGTCTCTTGTCCGTGTGCTATTGGCCTAGCATTTCCACTCGCAGAAGAAATAGCTACCTTAGCACTACGCAGAAAAGGAGTTTTTGTACGTGATTCTGATTTATGGAGTAAACTCTCCCGAGTAAGTAAACTTATTTTTGATAAAACAGGAACACTCACTTTGGAGGCTCCTGTACTCCTTAATCCCGAGTCCATATTAAATCTAACTTCAGAATCGCTTGCGGCTCTTTTTACGTTGGTTCGAGATAACCACCACCCGATTAGTGAAGCATTACTTGAAAACTTACTTGTGAATGAGACACCGCTAGCCATACAGGGAGAGCTAAGCGAGCACATAGGCCACGGAGTAAGTCTTGGTCCCTGGGCTTTAGGTAAAGCGGGGTGGAAAGATAGCGCTGAAATTAATTCAGATACGGTTTTTTCGAAAAACTCGGTTGTACTCGCTCGCTTTAAATTTAGTGATCAAGTAAGGCCTCGCGCAAGAGACGACTTAAAGAAATTACAAAACTCAGGTTTAGTAGCTTATATTCTAAGCGGTGATAGTACCGCCAAAGTAAATAGCCTAGCAGAGGAATTAGGGATTATTCAAACACACGCTTTCGCTCAGATGAGCCCACAAGCAAAAGCGGATTGGATTACATCAAACGCACGCAATGATAGCCTTATGCTTGGGGACGGCGCCAACGATAGCCTCGCCTTTGATCAAGCGTTATGTCGCGGAACCCCTGTTATTCACCGTGGTATACTTGAGCGTAAAGCTGACTTTTATTACTTAGGTCAAGGTATTGGAGGCCTTATCTCTTTATTTAAAATCGATAGAATAAGAAATAGAACCCAAATCTGGATATTAATATTCTCTGTTATCTATAACGTGATTGCTGTTGGTTTCGCAATTGCTGGGCTAATGAATCCACTGCTAGCCGCAATCCTAATGCCAATTAATTCGCTACTGACCCTATCTATCGTTACCTCAGGCATGAAGCGTGCCTTTAGCGTTTAGAACGTAAAGAAGCGTACTGTCTAGAGTTCATTTTTGCCAAAACGAAAGGCTTGTCGTTTTCACGAATTAGGATGATTATTAGGGCTCACACCTATGGCTCCTAAGACATCACTCCTCTGCCTTATAGTACTCAGCTTTTTATCCGCTGGCTGCACAACAGGCACTTTTTCAGTCAATGTGCCAATCGCAGGTGGTAAAATGCGCCAAATACAACTTGGCTCCAAAGGACCTGTACATGCTGAGGATGAGTACATAGCAATTGAAAAAGCATTTATTCAAATCCAAGGCGCTACCAAAGTAGGCAATTTCAACTGGGCTTTTAAGGTTAAAGGACCCGTTAAGCCAATCAGTGTAAAAATTGAAGATATGAGCGATGATGAACCCATGGTTATGCTTTCGCAGTCACCAATTGAAATCGCAGGCAACACCTGGGAAGCCAAAGGCATAGATATCACCCAAACCTACGAGGGTATTAAGTGGATCTATGAAATTGAAAACAGCCTTCGTGTGTACCGCTTTACTATTACTCTATCCAACGGAACGACCTCAGAACTTTATGAAGGTGTATCTTATCCCACCCAGATTAAAGAATATCTAAAGACTCAAATGGGGTTACCCGCAACGCTACCTGTTACACCTAAGGCTCCGGAGCAGCCAGTAACACCCAATTTCTAGTTTTTTACTATTTTTTTGGATATATTCCAATTTAGAGGTGTCTGAGTGGATGTAATTAAAACTAATAAACACCTCTACTCGTCTTGAAACGTATTTTATTAATTGCAGGCGCTCTGTTACTTTCGAGCTATTCGCTACTCAGAGCAGAAACTTTCACTGCTGATCAACTCGAACAGCTCACGGCACCAATCGCCCTTTATCCTGATTTACTGGTTTCTTTAATACTACCTGCTTCAACACAGCCTAACGATATCAGTGACGCAGCATTTTATGTACTTGGTGGTGGGAATGCCTCCCGCATTGAGTCCGCTAGGTGGGCACCCAGTGTTAAATCACTGGCTCGTTATTCTCAAGTTATAGTGTGGATGAGTTATAATACGCCTTGGGTTGTACAACTTGGAACAGCGTTTAGTTTTCAAGAATCGGAGGTTCTTAGTTCGATACAAAGACTTAGACAAAGAGCAATGATCGATGGAATTCTTAAAGATACCCCAGAACAACGTGTCGTTATTTCTGATGGGATTATCTATATAGAGCCCGCTGATTCTGAACTCATTTATATACCTATCTATGATGCTAACGTTTGCTTTAGGCATGCAACCCAAGGCCTAATGGGACCTTGGATAATATTTGATAGACCTTACTTCATGGGAGAATGGCTAACCTACGGCTGTGATTGGAAGAATCACCATGTAGTCTCAAACCTAAAGTATGATTCTAGGTTAAGTCGTTCCCATGAATTGAATCGGTTTAATGGTTCTCACATAGTCACACATGAAATGAGAAGGCCTATACGTGATCCTAGGGTATCTGAAGTCATTACACATCCTGAACTGCAACCAGGGGCTCCGCAAATTCACAGTCATTCGCCTAGGGAAGAGCAAACCCGAGTCTTACAGCTAGGAATGCCAAATCGCAGTATCCCTCAGCACAACGGTTCTATAAATAATCAACAGACTAGACCCGAGAATCCTCACACAAACCAGGGTCAACAGCAGAGACTACCCCCTCAAAATCCCCCGTCTAATTTCGTTCCACGAAATCAATTCGACCCACAACGACTTTACCCTCAAACACCCCAAACTAATTTTGCTCCAATAAATCAGGGTCAACAGCAGAAACTGCCTTCGCAAAATACTGAATCTAATTTTGTTCCAAGACATCAGCCTGAGCCGCAAAGACTTCCCCCAAGATCTGAGCCAACTTACACACCACCCACTCGTACACCTCCTAGCCAACAGCCTTCCACTGTACATAGAGACGAAGAAGCTGCAAAATAACTCCAAATCTTGAACTATTCTTGAGTGGACTTTAGTAGCGTACATAGTAAAAACAATTTTCTTAAGTTAAACCCCTTGATTCTATGTCTATACCCCTGATACGTATCTGTTCATCTGCAACCTTAGCTTTAATTCTCGCATTAAGTTTAGCTACCCAAACTATGGCCACTCCCCTGAATGCACATGTTGAAAAAACTGCGTTTGGATTAGACGGCTCCAGTTTAGTAGATTTGTATCAGTTAACTAACACCCACGGCATGGTTGTTAAAATCATGACTCGTGGAGCTACAATCACTGAACTTCAAGCACCTGATAAAAATGGAGATTTAGATAATATTACTTTAGGGTTTGATACACTTAAAGAATATACAACCCAACAAGTCCCTTACTTTGGCGCAATTGTAGGTCGTGTCGGTAACCGTATCGCAAAGGGCCACTTCACGTTAAATGGTGTTTCCTATACCCTAGCCACCAATAACGGAGTAAATCACTTACACGGTGGCTTAATAGGCTTTGATAAAGTCAATTGGAGTGCAACAGAAGTCCCTGAAAGTAACGGCTGTGCAGTCCGTTTTAGCTATTTAAGTAAAGATGGCGAAGAAGGTTATCCTGGTAATTGTAGGACTGACGTCACCTATGTCCTCACAAACGACAATACCCTAGAACTAACCTACGCTGTAACTGTAGATAAAGATTGTCCGATTAATGTCACTAATCACACCTACTTCAATCTAGCAGGCCCTGAGCATGGCTCAATCTTAGGCCATGAAATCTTAATTAATGCTGACCACTACACACCCGTTGACTCGACCTTGATTCCAACCGGTGAACTGAAAACTGTAACTGGAACTGCTATGGATTTTACAAGCTCTCACGCAATTGGAGAAAGAATTAAGGCAGTAGGTGGTGACCCTATCGGTTATGACCATAACTATGTGCTTAATAAAACTAGCGGCCTAAGTTTAGCTGCACGTGTACACGAATCCACGAGCGGTAGAACAATGGAAGTATACACGACAGAACCTGGTGTTCAGTTCTATAGCGGTAATTTCTTAGACAGTACTCTTACAGGTAAGAAAGCAGTCGTATATAAACAATATGGAGGCTTCTGTTTGGAAACACAGCACTTCCCTGATACAGTTAATCATTCTAACTTCCCAACGAATGTATTAAAGGCAGGACAAACCTATCATTCGCAAACGATATTTAAGTTTTCGGCTAGTAAGAATTAAGTTAGATATAGAGTCTAATCTACAGCGGAGCGACAGTTGTAGCTAGGGATCAAAAAAATCTCAGATAGTGCTCTGCATCACTGGAAATTGAGTGACGTCCTATCAGGTGCTGCTACGTATTTAAATCCAGTCTAAGTGTATTATTATAAGCACTAGCAAAAGGAATCTCATCAAAAACGATACGCTGCTCGGGCACTAGAACTGCTTTAATTTTAACAATAGCTGATTGAGAAATCTTGCGAATTTTAGACTTACGAATTGTTTCTGAATAATCAGCACGGTCGTAAAGGGCAGATATCTGTACAGCTTTATATGTTAAAATGTTGGTAATTGCTGCACGCTGTTCAAAGCCAAGACTTAATTTATCCGTTAGAGTATCAATAAGCTTATTGATACGTAAATAACATCCCGTAAATAGATTCCCTACTTGGTTTGTAGTAAAAGTACCATCTGCATAGCACGATGGTGACACTCTCACTACAGCAAGGGCTAGAGTGTAATAAATGTAATCACGAATTCTCAATGTCTTAAAATCATCCTACTAACGTGGCATTTAATAGCACATCTTATCTGTGTTAAATTTATGTTACAGTTTGATTACAAATTTACATAATTCGTAATTGAAAAGTTGTTGTTCTCAAATTCGAGATTTCATAGCACCTTATATGTCAGACTACAAAAGATAGATTAGTGTCACAGTAGAGTTTCAAAAATGAAACATTTATGAAACAGACAAACTTTCGTTTTGCAATTTATGAAGGAAAAGAGCGCTTTTATACTCCATGCCAGCAACGCGATTGATCGTTCCAGTATTATCAACTCTTGCTACCTTTACTCGCCTGTCACACCCAAACAACCTGCATACCTTGCTTAGGTCTACTGGTTACAAGTTGCGCCCACCTAAGCCAACATTCTACCAAATTCAAACCACGGAAAATTGGGATAAGTGTGCAAGGGATAATAAGCTATCGTATAAAGCGAAAATTTTCTGTGAAAAACGTTTAGGCAATATACCAACAATTGTACTTGGGGGCTTTGTACCTGATTCAACTGAACAAGTATATTTAATGCGCGGATTTTTTTTAAGACGAGGAAGTGTTTACTATATCAACTATCCAGAAGGCTCGTTTTCTCTTGAACTGCTATGTGCTCAAATTGATGACTTAGTGACAGAAATAAATACTAAGCATCATCAAAATCCTATAATCTTTGGTGTAAGTTTTGGAGCTGGAGTTGTGCTGGAATGGCTTAAGAGAAATAGCAAAATTAAAACGAGCTATTGTATTGCAGGCGTTGTACTAGTTAGCCCTGTAGCCTGCCTAGGTGACGTACTAGATAAAACGCAAGTAAAACCTAGTACGCTGTTAGGCCGCGCACTTAAACCCTATTTTGAAAATATCTGCGGAGTTGATCAACAAGGAGTTGAGAGAGCTAGATCAATTTTTATGAAAATGTTTGAAGCTGGTGCACAAAATAAAGAGTGCATTGCAGCAGTGATGACTGCTGAAGAAATAAACGTCCTTAAAGATAAAGTATTTCGTACAATTCAAGGAATCGATTTAAAGGGTTCCTCAGAGCGAGTGCTTGCTATATCGGAGATGAAGCCACTTTTATATTTTGCTGATCAAAAGTCACTACCTCTTACTTTAGCTCCTGTACTCATATTATATGCCGAAAAAGAAAGTGCCGTGTTATGTGAAAATTCACCCACCCGTTTAGCATTGCAATCGAATTTAACAGACTATTTTCCAAATGGTACAATGCGTGTCGTAAGTGGTGGTGCTACACCCGTACAACATGCTTCTCTTATTTTTCATTATTTTCAATTTTTGCAGCATCTTACTTTATTTTATAGAACAATTCGGACTCGAAAGTTTTCAATTGCTGCATGAAAAATAAGGCATCTGCTACCTATTCACGCTCTCTAGTTAGCCTAGGTGCACGTTTTGTTGCATCACGTACAGGAAAACGACTCAAGCAAGTCAATGCAGCTATATCAGATCAAAAGAAAATTTATTCTAAATTAATTAAGTCTTACTCTAATACTTCAGTATGGAGTTCCCTTGGGATACACGAGAATTTATCCTATGATAAATTTCGTAAGAGTATCCCACTAAATCGCTATGAGGATCTTGCTAGCTATGTAGAGCGAATGAAGGCTGGAGAGTCTAGCTTACTATGGCCGGGGAAATGCAGCTACTACGCAGTATCATCTGGTACTACAGCAGGAAGAACAAAATACATACCCATCACGCAAGCGATGCTGGCTCATTTTAAAAAATCCGGGCTTCAATCACTACTCTACTATGCAAGTCGTTCACATAAAGCAGCTGTTTTTAAGGGAAGTCATTTGTTTCTAGGGGGTTCAACAGGCTTAACTCCACATACATATAATTCTGGTTTTACAGCTTACGCAGGAGATTTAAGTGGTATTACTGCTAGGCATTTACCCAGATGGATTGAAAAATACATTTTCGAACCAGGTAAGACAATAGCAGCGATGGATAATTGGCCTGCTAAAATTGAGGCCATAGCAGAAAGAACTCAGCATAGTGATATAAGTTTAATAGCAGGTATACCAAGCTGGATACTAATACTGGCAGAATCATTACGTAAGAAAACTGGCGTAAGTAATTTACAGCAGCTTTGGCCACATTTTGAATGTCTTATGCATGGCGGTGTGCCTATTACTCCTTACGTAAATGAACTAAAAAAGGTTCTAGGGCCATCAGTCAATTTTCATGAAGTGTACCCTGCCTCTGAAGGCTTTATTGCAGCACAAGACACTCATAACTCTGATCAAGGAATGCGCCTAATGACTGATTGCGGTCTTTTCTTCGAATTCCTACCCATGCAAGACTACAGAGATACAGATTTAGGGGGACTTGGTAAATATGCAGTTCCAGTAACTGAAGTTAAGGCTGGAATCGATTATGCACTCATTTTAAGCACCCCAGCCGGTCTTGTAAGGTATGTAATAGGCGATGTTATACGTTTTGTCTCTATCTCACCCCTAAGGCTAGTCTATAGAGGTAGAACAGCTCTTCAATTAAGTGCCTTCGGTGAGCATGTGATTGAAAAAGAAGTCACAGACTCTCTTGTAGAAACCTGCAATGAATTTGAAGTTAATATAGGTAATTTCCATGTGGCACCTTTATTTTCTGATCCAAGCCAAGATCGAAATCGGGGCTGTCACGAATGGTGGATTGAATTAGTATCAGGAAATATCACCGATATTAAAAAATTTAGCATAAGGCTGGATAGTCATTTACAAATAAAAAACGAAGACTACGAAGCAAAAAGAGTATCAGGTGGTCTAGCTGATCCTATAGTACATATCTTAAAGCCAGGGACTTTTGAGACTTGGCTTAAGGCGAAGGGAAAATGGGGTGGTCAAAATAAAATGCCTAGATGTCGTAGCGATAGAGAAGTAGCAGACACTCTTTCCTTTGCGAATAGTGTAGAATAGGAAATGTTTTGTAAGGCTATAAGTTAAGTATGCCTTAACGTAAGTTGAGTGTACCGCTTTGATTAATCACTACTAGCACCGGCACAACTTGATTCTATATATCAACTCATGGATTTGCACTAGATTTGTATTACAACTGTATAAATCTAAATTAATATTTAGACCTAGACTGCGCTTTAACTTTTGTAAAAGCAGTGGGTTTATTATCACTGTGAGGACTTGGATCTTGAGCCACTCCTCCACCACCGTAGCCTAAGACTTCTACATCAAATTCAGAATCTGGGTCTTCAGCAGTTTGTGAAGATTGTGATTGTTTGACCACGTCAGCAGCCGCACTGCTTGCCGCAGCTGAAGCACCTGAGGCAGCTGCCAGAGATCCACCCATACTTGGTGCGGCTGCCATAGGAGAGCCTACTGTAGCACCTCCGACTTGAATATTTCCTGCGTTAATAACTTTTACAGCTGATAGTGTTAAATTTCCTGATGCTCTAATACCTGCATCTCCTGCATTAATAGAGCCTGAAGGGGCAATAAGATCTACGTCAGCAGGAGGTATTCCTGCAACTGTTTCTAGAACACCGATACCGCCGCCAGTTGCTAAACCTGCAAGATCGGTTTCGACAGCACCACTTTGAGGATCAATAAGTACACGTGTTGGAGGCGCAGATTGTACTGTCTTAGCAGATTCACCTGCAGCGATATCACCCGTAGTAGACCATAGCGTTTCATTTCCTCCACGTAGTGTAAAGATACGTGAAGTGCCTACATTTACACCGCTTTGTGTAAATATTGAAATATTTCCTCCATACTCTGTAAGAATACCCTGATCAACTGCTGGATTTCCAGTAGTGTTTATACCAACTGTTAAATAACCACCGGGTGCAAATATGTTAATGTTGCCTCCACTCGCAGTCATAATCTCCTTAGAAGTAAGGTTTATATAACCCTGGTATTTTTTTGCTGGGAACAAAGCTGAAATCGCAGCATAGCCAGCCGTATAATTACCATAACCAGGTGATGACTTATTATTGTGATCACGCCCAGCATCACGTAAGACAAGATAGAAAATATCTAAAGCGTAAATATCTTTTTGCTTGATTGATAGAGTATTAAATTGATTCCAAATCTGAGTAGTACTTGTGCTAGTCATACCCATGAGTTTACCCAAATCAGGTAAATACCTTGCTGAGTAATTACCGGCAGTACTTGGATTTAGAAAATCTGCTATGAATGCAGTAAATCCAATCTGACTTTGATTAAGACTCGAGGCAGCGCCAATACCAGCACCTGTGATTACGTCAGATCCTACAAAGGGCAGATATGGATTTAGTGTATTGCCGATACTTGTGATTCCACGTGCAGTTCCGTCGATTGCATTAGGGCCTACTCCCAAGGTTAAGTTACGTCCAGCTAACACCTCAAGAGTTCCTGGTCCACTTATTTGAATATCGCCAGAGGTTGGATTGCCACTCAGTGGCCCTGGATCATTCGAATTACCAGGAAGTAGACGATTTCCTGCATACTGAGCCTGCAAACGGAGAAGTGAATTAGGATTATAAGCAATCAGATCACGCCCAGCATCAACTATACTTACATTAGAAGGTATAACATTTTGTATATATAAGCCAATGTCTGTAATATCTAAACCAGCTACGACATCAGTTACTTTACCTGAGAATAATGTCAGACCTGAAATACTTCCATTACTTGCATATAAATGTACAGGTAATGGATCATTAAAATGCAGAGGTCCAGGAGCATGAAGTGCTTCTTTAGTTTGGATGAGTGATGAAGAGCCAGTAGTTGAACCAGATACGCTGAAAATACTGTCCAAATTATCCATCAAATGAAGCGGCGTGACTGTTGGAGTGAGTGCATCAGCGCTAGATAAATTGAGTGGTGTGAGTGCTGATGGTATACGTGTTGGATCTGCATCAGAGAGATTAATCAAACTCGAATTCCAAAGCTGTGTTGCCAAACCATTAATTACGGTTTCACCATTAGACTGCATGCCATTAATTGATTTATTAGCAGCTAGATTTAACTGTCCCGTAGATGAAGGAGATAAAACAAGACTTCCTATAATATTTATGCTCCCTGTAAAGGCATTCACATCCAATGTAGGAGGCATTATACTCATAACAGTCTGAAACGGTAAAACAGTGGTTTCAGTCAAGCGTAGCCAAGGCTGCGAATAAGATGAGAATGTTGAGCTATGCGCTGAATCATAGAGCAGTACGTTTTGATACCAGGCAAATAATGACCCAGATTGATTATCAGCAGGACTATCTAAAAGGGTTATGTCTCCAGTTAATGATTTAACACTTACTGAATCTGTAGATGCGTACGTTGAGAAATAACTCTTTTCATAGGCATTATTATTAAGCCCAGACGGCATTAAAAATGGATTAGCTATTGGGCCAAGAAGTAGATCACCTCCAGCATTTACTTGGAAACTACCTTTACCTAAGAACAGTGTTGTCGGTAACCATGTAGATTGATCAGCTATCTGACTTGAACTTTGAAGTTGTATAGCCTGAGACTGGGTTATTGCAGCACGGGTACTATTGGTAAAGATTGAGCCTCCGGCTTGAATAACACCTGCTCCATGTTCAACATAGTAAACTCCAGCATTAATATTCCTTCCTGCTAGAACTGTTAAATTACCTCCTCCTAATTCAACAAGATTAGATGAATTTGGTATACCTGCTGCCATACGTGCATTCGTTGGAACTACGGCATCTATATTACTGATATCACGACCTGCATTGAGTATAACATTGCCACCTCCTAAAGCACCAACGCCTTCAAAAAAGTTAGTAAAGTTTACCCACCAAGCTGTAGATTGAATCGGGCCACCTGCATATGACGAAGCAAAAAGACCAGTAGCAGGATTAACATAACCCTGCCTGTAGAGCCAATTATTTGGCATTTCAAGTGATGAGTCCTGATAGGTAACCACTGGCGAGCCAGTAACAATCTGATGTGTGATGTCCTGCTGGGCGAAAATTGTGACATTACCTCCGTCCATGCTAAATTGCGCAGAAGCGATAGGTAATTGAGCAGCACCTAATTGAGAATTTTTAATCAGAAGTGATAAATTAGGTAGACTAAAATCACCGGCTTTAATGACAGTAGTTGGATTAGCAATCTGAGTGCCTGCTGTATAAATTGTAGCAATTGAATTAAGTAACTGCAAATCACGCCCCGCATTAATATTAATTGAGCCTGTTCCAGTACGTATTACTTGATAATAACTTGGTATTATACCGCTTGAAGGCGAAATCGATTTTAACGGTAGAGGCTGACTTCCTAAGCCTAAAAGTATTGAACCACTGGACGCTGCCAACGAACTTAGGGGAAGTACAGTTGTTAAATTAGCAGAGTTAAAATCTGCACCAGATGTAAGTTGGTATGACCAGGAAAGACTACCAGCAGGGAGTAGATTCTGATCCCATAGTCCATAGCTTGAAGAACCACCGAAGCCATCGCTAAGTGAACCATAACCCTTCTGACCAGTACTTGAATTAACAGCGTAAGCAAAATTGATATTACCCAAAGCTTTTAAAACAAGGTTTCCAGGTTCTCCCGAGCCGGCAATTACTGAATTAACAGATGGACCATAGCGATATGTGGAAAAGTCCCATGCTGTGCTAAGTGTAATATCGCCCGATGTATTTATAATTTCAGCACCGGGTTGTACATGAGTTAAACCGGTTAGATTTGAATTTGCACCAAGTAAGCGATTTGTAATGGATCCAGTATTAGAACCAAACACTTGCCCGTTGGAATTAATAGCATCTTGGAGCTTACTTGTGATAATTCCACCAGAGGATGTTAAATTATAAACATTATAACCTTCTAGGATAATACTAGATGGATTTACAATCGTAGCTTTAAGTGAATTAACCTGCAGATCTGAACCAGCCATGTTTTGAGGCGCACGGATATGAAGTACACCTGTTAGGTTTCCTAATCCTGAACTTGCACTGCTAAAAGAGGCTACAGAAAGATCAATATTAGAACCTGCTAGAACATTTATAAAACCGTTGGGGTTTATTACGCCATTTAGTTCTGAGCCAGCAAAAAGATTCACTAAACCACCCCTACCCGAGTTATTAAAATTCTGCGCTGCTACACTTAAGCGTGCACCACTTTGAAGTGTTACATTACCGTTTGCTTGTAGATCAATAGTGCCTCCCGTTACACCCGATGCATTAATATAGCCTGTGGATGCTACCGTTATTGAACCGGTATCAGCAGCGAGTGAATAATTTTTAGCAGAAGCTAGGCCTGCTATCGTAACGTCACCCGTGCGCAACCTATACTGAAGACTTTCAGTAAAACCACCTGCAAAAAGTAATGTATCAAGGCTATCAACTGAGGTTAATGATAGATTAGCTTCGTCAAGACTGAAGGACGCATTTACTGCGTTTGCAGCACCTAAGCCAGATAGAGTACCAGATAAACCGAACGATCCTTGTGGAGCCGATACATGCAGGGAACCAGCATTGCCACCTGAAGCTTGAGCCGCTACATTAATAACGGCATTAGAGCCTACACTTACAGAGCCTTGATCTGCGGTTAATAGAATAGTACCTGCATTTGTATTTGCTTGAAGATCAAAGAATGCAGCTGATTGTCCGCTTACATTCAGTTGAGCTGGAGCTGTATTGCCAATTAAAAGCGAACCTGAGGTTGCATGAAAAAGCAGTGAGCCACTTGGAGCAAATACGGCATTGTTAATTGCAACAGATGAACCCACAAAATTGAGATTAGCACCTAAACCGGATAACGCGGAATTATATACTGCCGTAGTACCGCCACTGAAATTAAGAGCTTGAGTAGCACTTAAAGTCTGAATGACACCTGCACTTGCAGTAACTAAAGGTGTATTTGCCGTGAGGTTACCTACAACATTCAGTGAACCGCTAGACTGTAAAACTATTGCTTGTGTGGCGTTAAGTGCAACTGAACCATACTGATTTATAAATAAGGCATGTGAGCCAATATCAATTGTTGTAGCATTAAAGGCTAAAGTACCACTAGCGGTAGACATAGCGCTAGGGCCTACGACTTGATCAATATTATTAAGTTTAACGGTTTGCGCATTAAAATTTACAGTACCTGATTGCGCATTGAAGCCACGGATTTCACCTGTAGATAAGCCTAAAAATAAGGAAGTTGGCTGTCCTGCACTATTTGTAATACCAAATTGACCAGTACCGTAAATATCAAGCGTTGAATAACTCAGTAGTGATAAAGACTGTGTACTTTGAAGTGCAGTGACTAGACTTGGCAGTAATGTTAAACCTGTAATATTAGGTACTGTACCTGGATTAGTGAGTTCAAGCTGTATCTGGCCGCTAGCAAGAGATATGGATTGGCTAGTGAAACTTACAGAGGGATCAATTGATGTAGCTAGTGTTGAATCTAGAGTTACTGAAGCGCCAGTTAATTTTACTCCTGAAGCTACACTTAAATTAGGTCCGGACGTTGAGTTAACACCTAAACGATTAATAACTGATGCCGGTCCAGCAGTAACTTCAACAAGCGCACCATTTCCACTACCTGACTTGGAATTTGTACCGATCAGTAATTGCTGAGGTGCAGCGTAGGCTGCGCCTGTTGCCTGTATAATAGAGCCTGATGTAAGAGTAAGAGCACCATTGGCTACCAAAATAACATCTGTAGCAGTCAGTGCAGTTCCAGCATTATTTACAGTTAGATTATTTGTATCGACTGAAATCTGAGTTCCAGACGTGAGTGTACTACGTTTTCCACCAATCAGTAAACTCTCAGCACTAAAAGCAGATAAAGTTGAAGCACTTAAAACAAGTAATCCCGGCTGATTTTGTGAACTCGTTCCTGTAATTAATATATCTACAGGACTAGCTATATCTACTAAACCTCCCAGACCCCCAGTTGTTGCACTTGCAGTAACAGAACCAGAAATTGCCATACCCTGAGTAGCTGTAAAAATAAGCTGTCCTGAATCAATCGGCAAACGTGGTACAGCACTACTACTAGCTATAGCACTTTGGCTTAAGAAAGTATTTGCCAGTGATTTATTATACTGTGCACGTGATGCAACAACTCCACTTGAAGCAACATCAAACGATGTATAAAGTGGTTGGCTCGTCTGAGTTGAATTAAGTCCTTCTGAAAAATAACCTGAAACTACAGTAGATCCATCAGGCTGAATGGCTGGAGATCCAATCGGAATACTCTTTTGTGGCGTAATCAGAAAAGCTCCTGGAAGAAGTGCGTAACGTGCAGGCAGTAAAGTATACATACCAGCAGATAATCCAGGGCTAGCTTGCAAGTACACTTGCTGTCCAGCCATTAAAGTTTGATTCACATATCCAGGGTCGGAACCTAAATTAAATGTTATAGGATTAGTATTATATGCACCAAAAGGAGCGTATGATAAACCGTATGAAGGTATAATTGCGTAGCTTTGTGCGGAGGATAGAATATCACTTGTACCACCTACCCCAGATACCCACTGGTAAGCTAGTAAATCACCACCACCACGCATGTCTATAACTGAACCAGCTTGATCAGTTACGGTTTTAGCTGAGAGGTTAACAAGCTTTGATGGAATACCACCATTGGTAATATCAGTACCCGATGGATCTATCCATGATGTCGCATTGAAAATTAGCCCATAAGGTATTGTAAAATTTATTCCAGTAACTGGATCGATAGCTGATACCGAAGTATGGCTTCCAGAAGTAAGCGTGAGCTGCTGAGTAATTGGACTGGAGAGCAATGGACCAGATAACATATCAAAAGGTGCAGCGCCTGAACCATTCCAACCCAAATTAATAGTTCCGACTGGTGCATTAAGAGTACCTCCTTGTGAGATTGTTGAAGCATAAAAGTTAAGGCTGCCACCTGCAGATAAAGGCAGAGGACGAGTTCCAGAACCAAGTATAGAAATTGCACCTGATGTACTTACGCCATTTAATTTGTAATCAAAGGCAGTAACTTGAAATACAGTTGATGTAGGGGGATAAATTTGCCCTGCAGTCATTACAATTGATCCTGCCACATCAAAATAACCATCTCCTATGATATCACCATTTTGAGCAGTAAAGTTAGCCTTACTGATATTTTGCAAAGACAAATTACCGATATTAATGACAGGAGCTGTGACGTTAAGTGATCCTGAACCTGCGGTAGGTGAAAGAAAGAAACTCTGTCCTTGGTAGCTAAAAGCTGACGTTTGCTGTAGGGGGGCAAAAGGACTAGCAAATTGAGTTCCTACAGATACGAGCGAACTATTTAAATTTACTGCTGCATTAGAATATATTACTCCGTCAGTACCGATAATTAAACTACCTGGAGCGGTTAAAGAAACAGACCCTACAAATTGAGGTGTACCTAAAAGACTTAATGAAGCAAAGCCGCTTGTATTAAAATTTGAAGCTGCAAAATACCCACCAGCTGGAAGTGAAACGCCACTGGAATTTATGATTGCATGGCCTATTGCAGTCTGTCCGGTACTATAAAAAGATGCAGGTATGACTGGTCCAGACTGCGACACAGTCATAGTTACACTTAAAGGTGTCTGTGTATTTGCAGCACCGGTAGGGAAATATAGCCCCGAGGACATTGTGAGCGTACCACCAATTGCTGAACTGCCTCCTGCAGAACCAAATATAGTAGAATCGAAAAATAATTCTTGAGAACCAATAAGCGTAAGTGTTCCGCCATTACTTTGTACACGTGTTGGAATTAAACGCATACCTGATGTACTCCCATCTGAGGTTGTAAGAGCACCCGAGTACCCAGCTTGGAAATCGAGAACACTACTTGCGCCAGAAACATCAATTTTAGAGCCCGTCTCTGCAGCAATGTTACCTAAAATAGTTATATCACCACCATTGAGTACCCTACCTGTTACAGCGTTTAGTGGATTAGCTGTATACAAAACCGTGCCTTTAGCTGATAGTGAGCTACTAGGTGCTAAATCTACTGTAGGTACAACAGCAGTAGCTAGCGGGAATAAAAAGCCTGAATCTTTACCACCACTAATCGTTATAGTGCCACCAGGAGCGAAAAGTGAACCTAGGACAGTGACTGTATCACCAGTAAGCGTAATCTTACCATATGGATCTGTTTCAATAACAGAACCCAAACCGTCGATCAAATTACCTGCAGCTATAAGGGAAGCGCTAGAATTATAGGGATTACGTACCCCTAACGAAGCAAAGCTTAAATTAACAGGGCTGCGTGCAGCTTGAGGTAAAATTATAGGCTGCAACGAGAAGCCTGTTGGTGAAAACGGATCAGCAAGTTCTACCTTACTCGTAACTATTGGCTTTAAAACCGTATTAGGTAAGATTGATATTCCAGGATTATATACGCCAGATACAGCTGTAGTTGTACCTAGACCACTAATCGAAAAACTGTTGAACCCACCTGTACTGAAAAATTGCGGCGTTAGAAGTAGTGTACCAGCAGGTGCTGAACTACCGCCAATTTGTACAAGTGGAGCTGTTATACTTAGGGATGCACCTTGAAGCCCAGAATAACCTTCTAGTGCAGAATTCATGTTAAAACTACCACCGACAAGAGGCGGAACTAACGGATCAACACCGCCACTTACATGAAAAGAACCACCAACTCCATAGGTCGCTGATCCTGTCGCACTAACATTTACACCACCTGACACATTTATAGATGTGCCTGATAGTAAGTTTACATTAAATGCATCGATAGTTACAAAGCCGCCTTTTGTTAGTATTGGAGATACACTAGCCGAAGAAATACTAGATCTCTGATCTATAACCATTCCAGCTACATTTAAATTTGCACCAGAGCCCAGTGTCACTGTGCCACGTGTGAAATCAATATCGGGTATTGATGCAACACCCCCACCTAAAGCTCTATTTGCATATGGAGAGAAATCAAGTGCAGTAAACGATAGGGTTCCATTTGGTATATTTATATTAGCTTGAATATTAATGGATGCGCCAGTCAGCGATAAAGCACCTCCTGCAGCTGATGTAAGATTAGAATTAAAAGGAATAGTAATTATTCCATCACTATCATTGATTGCGACCTTACCAAACCCATTAGAGCCAAGAATTGAAGGAGGTAATATTACCTGGGATTGTAGAGCAGCGCTAAGTGGATTAGGAATACCAGAACTACTTAGACTAAAACCTGCTGCTTGAGGAAGACTAGAGCTAGCCTGAAAACTAAGCGACGGCGTATACTGAGAATAAAATGGATAATTAAAACTTGGTAGCGCTAAATCTTGACCCGCCAAGAGTAAGTTAAATGAACTAGGAGCAGCAGGAGTATTAACCTGGTAGGCCCCAGAGCGAGTTAAACCAGTAAGTGTACCTTGTAATGCGACCGAGGGAGCTTGAATAGAAAGCGTTCCACCGTTGCCACCTTGTATATAACTTGGATCAAAAATCGTAAGTAGCTGTGGATTAGTAGACGTTACTACAGTGCCCCACTTCGAATTAGTTTTAGTATCAAATGGATTATAAATACCTAAATAAATGCGATCTGGTGTAGCCTGATTAATTGGAACAATATTACCGCTTGTATCAACCAGTTCGGTCAAATTAACATTCGAGCCTTGATAGTTAATCCAACCGCCAGATACATCCACAGTAGCACCAGATTTTACTACAACAGAATTACCTGCATTAAACTGAATGGCTCCACCTGCTGTAGTAAGTTCTGCTACATTACGTAAAATTAAACCGACATAACCGCTCGTATCAGCGAGTGGCGTACCAATCCAAGGAGAACCATTATAGGTTCCTGTTTGGCGTATATCAATATTGATTGATTGTCCTTGGAGTGGACCATTTTTTTGTAACGGGGAATTAGCAAGTTCAGGCCCGAGTAATTGAACTGATATGACATTCTCTGCTACAGAGGCACTAACGTTAGCAGAACCAGCCGCATTCACATTTGCACCTGTATCAATATAAATTTGGCCGTTCGTATATGCGAATTGATCTAAAGCAAACGCACCAGAACCAGTAAGATAATAATTACCTGCCGAAAATTTAATATTACCATTTGGCGCTATGACAGATCCATTATTTCCTAAATAGACAGATAGTCCTGTAGCGTTAATTTGCGATGCTAAAGCCAATTGAGTGCCCACTACCGTTGTTGTGGAATCCGAGAGATCTGGTAAGACTTGAGTAATACTTGACGGACCAAAAGTGACTGTACCGGTATTTTGAGGTAAGAATGCTGGCACACCAGAATAGCCACCACCACTTATCGAATTATAAACTGCAGATAAATCAATGCGTCCATTCAAAGCTACTGAAGTAAGACTACTAATGGCACCTAATTGGTTAACAGATTTTCCTATCATACTAACATCGCCAAATGGGACATTTAGCCATCCATTCGATGCGTTTGTTACAGTACCCCCACCACTACCAACATAAACATCAAGACCGCGTAAACTAGGATCTGCAGAATTATGTGGCGCTAAGCCTATTTGCTGCCCAGCCGCTAATATCGTTTGTCCATCTGGAGTAGAAATCGTACCAGCATTAGTTACACTTGTTCCATACAATGCAATGAGTCCACCCGAGTTACTGGCTGTTGTAAGGCTGGCTAGTATAGCACCGGATTGCACAGACACAGATCCCGGAGCACCTGTCGGTGTGAGTGCAGCCACTGGATTGAAAGCTGGTGTTCCGTTTACTCCAGAATCAATTGACAGTGATGAGAAAAGAAATTGTTGATCTGGATTATTAAATAAACCGATAGAAACTAGATTCGAATTTATTGGTAGTGATGATGCCACTAAGCTTCCTACATTAACTTGGGAAGAACCTCCAAAAATGATACCATTTCCATTAAGAAGGTAAACCTGTCCCTGTGATGTTATATTACCTAAGATTTGAGACGGTACACCTGAAGGATCTGTAATTGTATTAAATGCGACCCACTGACTTACATTAGCTCCGCCTAAACTCTGATCAAAATTTATTGTTGTATTTTTACCAACGCTGAAAGACTTCCAACTAAGAAGTGCCTGTTCAGATGTTTGTGTAACTGTAACTGTTGTTTGAGCACCCGACACTGTTTGCGTTGGAGCTTTTGCGCCCTGCCAAAGTAGCGTGTCAGCTGATCCAGCAGGCTGAAGCCCTCCACTAGTTAAGCCATTAGGAACATTAGGAAGCGTTAAACCTATATGATTAGGATCTAAACCTAAATTGTTTGCTCCTGTTAAAGCTAGTGTATGTGCAGCTGTCTGCATCGCCTGTACAGCTGAGATAGCCTGTGCAGTACGGGCCATCAGATCTTGCGCTGAAGAACTTGCTGGAACTACTGCACTACTTGCTACGCTAGATGTTTCACTTGCACCTACAGTGGTCGTTGATGTTGACGATTGACGCAAAATATCACGCGCGTGCAGAGCACTTGTAGTAACAATTACTACCAAAGACAAAAATAAACCAATACCCCCAATTCGCTTCATGGATTAGCCCGTTGATCTCTAATTTTATATTTATAGTCTTGTGCAAGATTTTCTAACTTAACACGTGTAGTACCTACGAACGGCTCTTTAGCTTTTAGCGCCTCACCTAGACTAAATTCCTTATAGCGAGTTAATATCTCATCACTTAGTTCTATAAGTGTAATATTTTTTGCTTCTAGATTACTGATACGGCGTTCTAGCACAATTACTTCAGCCTTAAGCCTATCGTTCTCAGTTGATTCAAGCTGTGCAGCTTTAACTTTACTGTCATAGGACTCTTTTAATTTTTTAAGAGATACGTTTAATGACTCAATTTGTACTAATGCAGCAGAAGTCTTAGCATTAATAGCAGAAAGCACTTTATCTGAATCTACACGATCAGCGATAGCCTGTTTAGTAAGAACTGCTACACGCGCCTCTGCCGATTTTGCACGTGCATCACTTTCAGCTAGTGCAGTCTGTGCAGTTGTTAGTTCACTTTGAGCTGATGCAAGTTGAGTTGACGCTGTTTTTAAAGCATCACGCATGCGTGCTACTGCTGGATCAGATCCATCAGCTGCATGTAACGTAATTCCAGATGCAAGAAGCAATGTAACTGCGGTTAAGTAAAATTTAGGTAAGCGCGACATAATTAAAATTTAGCGTTAATATCCATTTGTACGTTATCACATTTAAAAGTAGGTCCTGATACTTGATCAGCACTCATCCAGCGTAAATTCAACCAAACACCCTGAGATAAACCATAATTCCCCTGAAGTGTATACCCTTTGTGATTAGTACCTGGCATGGTGCCTCCAAAATCAGTATCACAGAAACCATCAATTAATGAGTCTGACTCAACGTAGCGGTAATTAAGCCCTACGTTCCAGTCTCCTGGATTCTTGATAGTAATATCGCCCCATTTAATTCCTACAAGCCATGCCTGATTACCACCTCCAAACTTACCAGGGGAAGTAGTAGTCGAATTGTCATAATTATTTACTGCTTTCGAACCAACATGTCCTTTGTGAAAAGCGATATTGTTAACATATTCACCATTCAAGCTCACTGTGTTAGGTAAAAAATGCGTAAAGTCTACTTCGCCATCGATGACGACATCATCGAATGCTGAGGCTAAACCGAAGTACTGATATTGGTTAATAGCACCATAATTATTAAGAACACTTGGTATAATGTTACGTACTTCCATATACGTATTACCTTCCTGTGCAAACATAGGCCTTGTGTTGTCAGTGTTACCCATATCGCTTGAAGTGATAGGTGTATAAGGCACTGAAAGCTTACCCTGCACTTGATCGAAGTAATAGATAGCAGCAGATCCTTTCAAAATCACATCTGGCAGTTTATCAAAAGTTACACCCGCTTGAGCTGCATAAAGCCACTTATCCGAAGATTTGTATTTTGCTGGCTGATTAGACGGAAAATTAAAATCAGTTGCAAATATCGGAAATACACCAGCTGTTGTATAAGCACTAAGGCCTTTAAATAAAACGTGATTAGCCGTAGCTACAGCGCCATCAAATCCAAGATCATTGGCCCAAAGCATTACAGTATTAGTAAATGGATTCTCAAACCTTCCTATTGTAGCAGAGACTGAATTTTCAGTACCTGCATTTAATTGATATTTAAGAAAAGCACGATCAATCCAAACTGCATATTTTGAGAAACCACCACCCTGTGCTTGATTAGCACCTCCTAGTGTCTGATTTTCAGTGCCTGGTTGCGAATCTTGCCCTGAGCCAATTCTAAATCCTGTAGAGAAACCATTTGTAAGTGCTATATCAGCACCAAAACGAGCACGAATACGATACCTGGTTCTATTTTGATCAACGTTATACTGTGGTGAAAATTGGGTGCCCGCTACGTCAAAAGGAGCACCTGTATTGATTGCATTAAAATTAGGAAAAGCTCCCGTGTTATTATTACCAGTAGGTAAAAATATCCCTTCATAGCGCATCCGAAAATCTCCAAATAATGCAAAGCGTGAAACCCAAGAAGGAAAAGTATTTGGTGTTGCCCAATTATCACGTCGTGCTTCAGCCATTACGTCTAGTTTAACCTCTTGTCTAATTTGATCTTTTACTGATTGCGGAACATAAGTAACTCGTACGGTATCTTCCTCAACTGGCTCTGCAGCAGCCAGTGAATGGGCTTTAGCTGTATCAGCAGCTGCTAACTTAAGTAGCTCAGCGCCGTCTTGGGCTGTGAGTGCTCCACGCTCAACTAAACGATTTATAAGATTAACAGCAATGTTCTCTGACAAGGCAGTTTGGGGCTTTTCTGAGGTATCCGCAAAAGCGGATCCTTGATAAGCTGCCAAAAGTGTAGCTACACTAGCTATCAAGAAAGTGCGTTTCATTTTAATTTTATAATTCCTTAACATAAATTAATTGGGTCTTTTAGCGGAAATACTTAATACGATCGGCATTGGCATATCTTCAGGGGGAGCTTCAGGTAACTGTAAGCCGACGAGAAGTTCTTTAGTCAGTGCTTCATCAACAGAAGGATCGCCAGATGAACTCTTTAATGTAGCTCGTGTAATACGGCCAAGGGGATCAGACCATACGCGAATCTCTACTCTGAATGCCGCAGTACGTAATACTTTATTTTTACGAAGTGCTAAGGTAATGCTCGTCTTAACCTTACCAGCATACCAACCATATTTACTTCCTTGCTTATGCTGGGTTGTTGGCCCACCGAAAAATCCTCCACCTCCACCTGCAGCAAGTCCAAAAGCGTCTGAAGAGCCATCACCTTTAATTGTTGTACCTAAAGCTGATGGAGCAGGCTCTGGAGCAGGTTTATCATCGGGCTTTGGCTCAGGATCGTCCATGTGCTGCTGCTCTACCATTTTCTGCTCCATTGGCTTCTGTTCAGGAACCTTAGGTGGTGGGGGTGGCGGCGGAGGGGGCGGCAGTGGATTAAGTTTAACCATTTCAATCTGCTGTACTTTAGAAGGCTTATGCGATTGAGAATTGAAGGCCTTAACTACCATAACAAACAAAGCAATAGCTCCGCACACAAAAATCGCTACCAAGAATCGGTAACGATACAAGAATGCTGGTTTGTCTTGTTGGTCTTCAGCCATTTTTTATCATCCTCGTGGCTTTGTAGCCAAGCCAACTTGAGTAAGACCTACTTTCCCTAGGATATCCAAAACATCCATTACGCCCTGATACTGAGTAAGACTATCTCCTTTTATAACAATAGGTAGATCAGGCGTTTGAGCTTTCAGTTGTCCAAGACGCTGTTCTAATTCAGTTAGAGTAACCGGCACTGTATCCAAAAATATCTTACCTTCATTATTAATCGTGATAGCTTTAGTTTTAGCTTTAGCTAGACTAGGCGCAGGACTGGCTTTAGGTAAATTAACTTTTACACCCTGCACGGATGCTGTGGTCATTAGAATGAAAATAACCAATAGTACGTAAGCCAAATCAAGCATCGGTGTGATGTTGATATCGTCATACGCTTTACTGTCTTGGACTTGCATGGTTATACTCCTATTTAAAGTTTATAAAATATCACTTATTTGACGGCTCTTCATAATATTCAGCCATACGTGTAACGAACTCATCAACGAAAACGTGCATGTTACTTGTAGCATCTTTAACACGCGCTAGTAGATAATTATAACCAAATAATGCAGGTATAGCGACCGCAAGACCAGCTACCGTAGCAACAAGTGCACCAGCAATACCGGGAGCGATTGAGTTAACATTAACATCTCCTGCAGCAGCAATAGCAGCAAAGGTAATCATAACACCAACAACAGTACCAAGAAGTCCTAAGAATGGGCCGCCAGATATCGCAATTGTAAGTAATACCAATCCACTATTTAGCTTTTGCGTTTCACGTACTAAGCCTGAATCAAGACTCGATCTAATCGCTTGTATAGAACGTGCAGATAAAACTTTAGAATTATTCTTTAGCTCAGCTGATTGCCTGCGGCGTATTTCCTCAACTCCTATATGATAAATACGGTAAACACCTGCGTCTTTCATCAAGCGTTGATCTTCTTTAGTCATACGACCACCTAGACTCCTTATCTTATCCACATCATCACTGTCTAAAAGTGTAAGATCGTTAGCTAAGTGATGCCAATGCTTCATAAAAATTTCGTTAGCCTTTCCTCCTGCATTCAATGACCCTGCTTTAGTAATCATTATGTACCAGCTGATCATAAACATAATTGATAAGATTCCTATGACTACCCAACCGTCTAATGTGAGTGAATGTATAAGAATACCGAAAGTACCGCTGTTCATCCAACTAAGCCAATTAGTTGCTACCTCATCCTCACCTATAGACACAAGCTTGCTTGCAGTATCGCCTGCCTGCTCAAGTGCCTGAAATTTAATATAATCAGCAGAGCGAGCTATGCTTGATATCGTAAGTTCATCGAGTTCACCGATAAAGCCTGTATTACTAATAAATACAGACCCTGTTATAGAGGGTGTGGACACATCAAGGGATGAAACATTAACGCCATCTACATAAAGTTTCTGCTTACTACCATCAGAACTTACTGCGATATTATGCCACGATCCAATAGGTATACCAGTTGTAGCAGTTGCACGTGTAGTACGACCACTATTGATCACCTCTATATAGGCTTTACCCTGATCTAATCCAACAGCAAATTGTGCGATTCCAGAGCGACGACTAATAATTTCTTGATTGGATTCAAATTTTGTTGGCTTTACCCATACGCTTAAAGTGAAGGGAGCAGACTCTGTCCAATTAAGTGAAGCAGAAGCTGGAATTTCTACTGATTTCTGTCCATCAAAACGACTTCCAGTACCAATCATTGAGCCATCCGTGAATGAAGCTGCATTTTTTGCTATATTAGATAAACCGCTAAAATCAAAAGCCTGTTGTCCATGTTCATTGAAATGGTAAACAAGAACTGTAGTAGCATCATAGGTTGCTTTATAATTTTCAGCTTTGTCTAATTTTTCTGAAGTATTGCCGTAGTACATCCAAAAACTCGTAACAGCATTAGCCTTTAAAGCAGGAATCTTAACCCATACAAATCCTGCATTAAGAAGCGTATCGAATTTTTCTATATGATAAGGCAATTCAGTTTTGTCGTCATCTGCAATAAATCTAAGGTCTGATCCATCAGGCTTGGATATAGAAAATGTAAAATTACTATCGTACAACCTCACTAAAACTGCAGTGTCACCGACATTATCAGTAATAGGAACTCCCTTACTTGTAAGGTCTAAATTAATTTTTTTGCGTGCAGACCAATCACTATTCCACCATGCGCTAGCACGTACAGGCAGAGCGATAGCAACGAAGGCAATAATTAAAAGGTATGAGGCCAGTGTTTTGAGCTGTCTTTTCATGGTAATAATTAAAAGTCCGACCATAATCTAAAGGTTATACGTGTATCATTAGCCTTGGTCGGTGAACGGCTAATAAGTGGGACTGCGGCATCAAGTGAGCCGTTAAAATGTTCGTCAAATCGAAGATGTGTACCTATCCCATAGCTAGCTAGAGCAAAACGCCAAGCCTGCTGAGGTAGTGCTTCTGTAGCAACAACTGCACCTACATCTGAAAATAAATAAATGCGCCAATCGTTCATTTTAGGACTTACGAAGTGGGATAACGATGTGGAACGTAATTCCACGGTAGCAAAGCCACCATTATCCCCTACAACTTCAGATTCCAAATACCCCCTAACAGTTGATAATCCACCTCCACTGATTTGTTCGCTATCTAATAATGGTTGAGCTGATATCTGTCCTTGTAGTTTAGCAAATCCCTGTAGACCCCAAGTTAAATTAAGTGTCTGAGATACATCCGCTTTAACATATATAAAATCGCCACTCGCAAGGTACCTGCGCGCATCAAATTGAGTTGTATTACTACCTGCACCTCGGATACCAAAATTGACACCAAAATTTACATCTGTTGTGCCGAATTTTTCTATAATTGTACCACTATACAAAGCACTAAGTGGGACATAAGAAACAGGAGCAGTGAGTAAGTTTGTTCCAATAGATACATTCTGATCAAAGTGCTTATAGTCAGTGCCAAAACTTAAAGACTGATAGAATGTTCTTGAACCTGGCAGCTCCATAATAGCTCGCAAACCAGCCGATTCACCTCTGCCTGCAACGTTCACACCACCAAGTGTTGATACACTACTATCCTGTTTAGTTCCTTGGAAAATTAAGGTAAGCCCTTTTATACCTGTAGCACGCACCAAATAATAACCACTAAACACTTTGGCATCCGCAGTACTCTGCGGTGAAATCTGAAAGCTAACACCAAGTGCATTAGTTGACTGTGCGATGTTTGAATCACTGATAGATCCATTAATACGCAAGGGCCTAGTATTAGAGCTATAACGATTGTTAAGCTCTATACTTCCATGAATCGGATTAGAATCCTTAACATTCAAATCAACGTCTACACTACCTGGTGATGACCCAACAGAAAGAGAAGGAGTGACTTGCCTATCTGGTAGTTTATTTAAACTGATTATATCTTTTGTGACTTCATTAAAATTAGGAACAGTACCTTCAGCTAGTGAAGGTGCATTTGCTTTTATTACATTAGGTGAAAAATATTGGGCTCCATTAACACGTAACTTCTCAATTTTTGCTTCAACAACTTGTATGTAAACTATTCCATGTTTACCTTCTTGTTGAGGTATTTGAACAGAGACCGTTTGATAGCCCTTGGTATGATAAGCATCTTCAAGGGCAAGACGTGCTTTCTCTACATCTTCGCGAGTACGACCTGGGCCTAGATACGGATAAACCGTTTTCTCAATTTCTACCTTACTTAAAATATGAGCACCTTTAACACGAAATTCTTTGATGAATAATGTAGGAAGAACTGCTGATTGATTATCAGCGACAGCATTTGTCTCACCAATTGCTAATGTGCATAAAGCACCCATCACTATAACAATTCCTAAAACGTGATAAACTCGGCGATTAAGGTTCAAAGTGACTATATTTATATAGTAAAAACCCCTATACTATAGAGTAAAGGGGTTTCGAAAAACAATAGCTTTTTGTTACGATTAAGGTACTTCGTATACTTCAACCATTGCACTACCTGATTTACCGCTTGCGCTAGTTACAACAGCACTATAGCTGCCAGGCGGTAAGGTCAGTAATACAGCTGAGTCAACACTGTTAGCATTAAGTGCAAATGCACCTACTGCTGACGAGTATGTTGAAATAGCAGCACTATTAGACCAACCTGTGTTAGTAGCTACGATAACATTAGGTGTTACGCTGGTATTATAAACAACGAGTTTTGGATCTGTTATCATATTTGGCACATTATAAGGTGCGCCAGCAAGTGTAGGAGCATCAGCACGAATGAGTACCGTCTTTGATGCACCACTAATAACAAAACCTGCAGATAAATTACCGCCTGCACTGATGTTATTCAGTGATGATACATTGATTAAACGTGTTGTAGTTGCAGTGGGTGAAGTTGAAGCATCATATATTTCAGCAATAACTTGCCCACTTGTACCGTTATTTCCAGTTACTTGCACAGAATATCCACCTGCTACAGATGGGAATGACTGCGAGAGTGCTGCGTCCATTGAATTCATTACTGTATTAGCAAAAGCACCAGTAGCGGTATCTGCAGCAGTAATTTGTGCAGCTGTTGACGTAGAAGGAGCAAGAGTTGTCTGCCAATCGTTATTAGCACCAACAACAGTAGTTGATCCTTGGAGTACTTTTTCAGTAGGATCTGTTAATACGCCAGTTAAACCAAAACCAGCAAGAGCCTGTCCTGATGCACGAATTAATAGACTTTGTGAACCTGAAGTACCCGAACCTCCATTAACAAATCCTAATGTGAGTGTACCTCCATTAGTTACGGTAGTCAGTACTGATAAATTAACAATACGACTGGTTGAACCAGTAGTCGCTAAACTTAAAGTAGCTGCATTACTTGTATTAGAACCTGTCGAATTAGTCGCAACAACTGTATACGAACCTGTATTAGTAGCTGCTACATTGGTTAATACTAAGCTGGAGTTAGTCTGACCCGCTACGATATTACCATTGAAGTACCATTGATACGTAGGAGTTGGTGTTCCAGTAGCTGTGCTAGTTAATACGACAGTTGAACCTGCTAATACAGTTTGGCTAGTTGGATTAACTGTAAATGAATTATTGCCTTGCGCTGTCTTAAAATAAGTAGGCGAACCACTGTAGGTTAAAACACCACTCGTATTAAGACCAAAAGTACCAAGATATGTTGGTGCTGTTGTGCCAGATGCAACTTGATACAAATCAGCAGCTGAATAGCTACCAGCAGCGATTAATGCGGATACTTCTACCGTAGGATTAAAGTAAGCAAAACTTACTCCGGCTTGTAAGGAAGTTTGGAAAGACCAGCTTCCTGACAAATTAGGGTTAATCGTAGAAGAGTACGAACTATTCACTGACGAAGTAGCTCCATTCAAACCACCTGGAGTACCTGGTGCTGACCCATATAAAGGCTCAATTGCTGATGAAGCTATTGATACAGCACCACGACTTAGCGAGGATAGAAGCCAAGGTGTGGATTGTGTACCAATTGTCGTTTCAGCACAGGTTGCCCATACAGTTGGTGCTGGCTGCGAAGATGATCCGCCAGGACCTGAAGAAATACGTCCTGTAGTTCCAACAATGCCCCAGTATAAATCAGTGCGTGTCGACCAATTAGTTCCGTATGCTGCTACTATATCAGCAACATTAAGTTGGCTGATAACAGTTTTTGAACTCGCTGCAACGCCTGTGAAATTGCTGATAGGTCCAATATCAACCTCGAGATTGATACTTTGGCCCTGACCGCCGTTAGCGTGAAAGCCTAAAATCAAATCATTAAGATTTGCTGAGACTGCCGCCTGAGATTGTGTTGCTAGACAGCCCCAAGAAATCAGGCCTGCCAAGATAAGTTTATTTTTCATGTGTAGTCTGGGCGTCAGCAATTAGTTGTGGTTGATTACGCCACCTTCAACTGAGCGTGAAACATTCATTGCAGAGAGAGCTATACCAGAATAATGCGCTTCAGTTGTTATAATTTGTTGCGCAAGTTGATCGGCTACAGTCTTAGCAGGTCCTGCTAAAGTTGGTACATAGTCTAAGAGTTCGTAGGACCAGAATGTATATGCACCGTTTGTGATATTAGTTGCTGTTGAAGGAATTGGATCACCTGAAAGCGCTAGTTGTCCACTTACTCCGTTATAATTTAATACAAAAGCAGTTGATGGTGATTTGATAGCTGATTGAGCATCGCCTGCACCTAGGTAAGTGATAATCCCGAATTTACCGCCGAATTGATCTCGTGCATTAATGTCAACAGGTGTGTAAATTGTTTTAGCTACATTACCTCCACTTGCTATACCAGAATGACCTACAGGGAAAGATAGGCCGTCAACTGTGTTTGCTGGATATGGCATAATACCTGTGATCGTTGTAGCTGTAGGTGATGCAGGCCATGAAGCTATTGGGTAAGTTACATTATTAGAAATCGAGCCGCCAAAGCCTGGTGCATATTGAACAGGAGAACCGAACACACCGAAACCTGGCTCAGCAAAAGCAACTAAACGTGTACCAGAGTCTTCATCGCGTCCAATAGGATACATTGTTACAGAAGCATCTGCGTCTTTACCTGTTAATAGCGAGAGAGGTAAACCTGCAGATAGAAGCAGTTTAATTTGTTGTGCTGATATACTTGTTACACTGCTCAAACTTGCCTGAACCGCAGTATCATTTGAACATCCCATAACATAGAAGAAAGGCACTACTCCAACCTTAGTTTCCTTCAATTGAGTAAATCCAGAACCGTATGCGAATGAAGAAGCCTGGAAAGAATCAGCCAAACAGATATCAGCAGGAGCAGCAGGATCAGTATTTGATGCTGAAGCAGTTACAGCTGTTGTAATTGTTGTAGTTGTAGCAAGTGATGTCTGTAACCAACCCAACGAACCAGAGAATGTGATTTGTGGACTTTGTTGAGCAAGTGATTGAACACCGCCAACGGATCCTTGAAGGCTTGTTTTGATTACAACCGGATAGTTACCAACTTTAGTTGTACCTGATACGACAAGTTGAGTTGCACTTCCTAGCACAGTGTTAGAACCAGCAATCAAGTAACCAGGATTCATAATATCAACAATAGCATTATTGAGAGCTGCACGGAATGCAGTTGAACCTGAGATGTGAATAACAGTTTGAGCGGAGGATATTCCGGCCAACGCAACAGTGATAATGCCAACGGCAAATGACTTAAGGAGTGCTTTCATTTCGTCTAGTTTTTGTTTTTCTTATTCTTGAAGGACTGATGTCCACCAAGAGTTTTGGTTAATAATTACAATTCTGAGCCATTACTATAAATCACTCATGTTACAATCTGGTGTCGCAACTGTAACAAACCGGTTAACACTTGATTATTCCTAACAGGTGAAAAAAAATTAATGGAACAGCTAAAAGGTAGTACTCCTCATTAAAAGATCACAAAGAATGTATGATACTTTAAATTTGTTAATCAAATTACGTATAAATCATTCTATAGCTTATAGATATGAAATAATATCTTCTACTAATGCGTAACACAGCCCACAGCCGTTCTATATCTCAAAAAATATATATTTAAGGCCTACATCATTTAAAGGATGTAGACCACTATTTCTAAATAAAAAGTACCCTAGACCTAATGACCAATTAATGGCCTGAACTTGTACTTATTTTCCCAGCACTTTGCGCCTTACTAAATTTAGACCAGTTAAAGCCGTAATAAGACACGAACGCAAAGCACACCAAAGGAACAACGAAGCCCCTGGACATATCGGTCTGGTCTGCAATATAGCCCATCAATTTTGGGAGTATAGCTCCACCCATAATTGCCATTACAATGTACGAAGATGCACGTTTAGCGCGCACACCAAGCCCGTAAATACCTAGGGCAAAAATTGTTGGGAACATAATCGACATGAAAAAATAACTAAGAAATACAGCACTAACAGATATCCAACCAAGTTTGCTAAATACAAGAAAACACAAGATCACATTTATTAAACCATAAATACCCAAAACTTTATGCGCATCGTATTTTCTAAGAATAGCAGCCCCACTGAAACGCCCCGCTAAGAAGAAAATAAATCCTAACGATGCTAATTTTGCTGCACCACTGTCGCTGAGTGACAATACGCCAGATTTAGAGGCCTCAAACCAGCCATGTAACATACCCGAATCCCAAGACTGCGGAATGGCAGGTACTTGTGATGTCATATAATTAATAAAGAAACTAAATATACCTGATTGTGCAGCGACGTATAAAAACTGAGCAACTACTGCCATTACAAAGTGAGGATGCTTCCAAATTGAGTGTGAGGTCTGATCTGCTGAGTCATCCAGATTGTAGTCATCCTTCATTTTGATATCGGGCACATTAACAAAATAAAATATTCCCGCTAAAATGATCACAACTACAGCAACACCAGCATAGGGTATCCAAAGGGTTTGACTTCCGGTACCATGACCAGATGCATCTTTAGAATAGAAAAACATAGCTCCAGCAATTGGTCCAAAAACCCAGCCAATTCCGTTAAAGGATTGAGCTAGATTAATTCGGGTAGCACCATACTGCGGATCGCCAAGAACTGTTGTATATGGATTAGCAATCGTTTCTAAGAAAGTTAACCCAGCTGCTATCATACATACGCCGACTAAAAATGCCCAGAAAGAGGCAATGTGAGTTGCCGGAATAAACCATAAACCACCTACAGCCACCATGAGTAATCCAGCAATAATTCCTCCCTTATAGCCTAATTTCGTTGCTAGCCACCCTGCTGGGAGAGCCATTAAAAAGTAGCCTAGATAATGAGCAAATTGCACCCATGCCGATTGTGATAAAGTTAAATGCAACTCCTGCTGGAAGTGCTTATCCATCACATCAATCATTCCGTTACAAAACCCCCAGAGTAAAAACAAGGAAGCAACAAGAAAGAAGGTGAACGTATGGCTCTTGCCATCAGGTGTTTTGAAGAGACTATTTTTATTCATAGGGGTTTAGAAAAGAAACAATTCAGAGAAAACTTTAGCTTTATAATTGGACTTTATCATCTGCTAGTTCAACGCATAGCGTTACAGCCATAGGATCAGGATTAGAACGAGGTAACTGAACACATCGTACCCCATCTCGTACTACAATTTTAAGTGGGGTATGCTCTGGGTCTGAGAGCATATAAGCCTGGGTAACTTTTGTTTTAAAAGCAGGTATTTCAAATCCATCTCTTGGATAATACTTCCTAAAAAGAGTGAAGAAAAGTTTACCTTTTGAAGTTGTGCAGCGCCAATCAGTTCTAGGTAAAAATATTGGTTTGCCTGCGTGATCTTTGATAGAAGCACTATACTCACCAAATTCATCACCGAAGGGAGACTTAGTTGCTCCGTAAATAGCATCACCATTTAACTTAAGCCATTTACCTACAGTAAGAAGATTTTCCTGTATATGCTCAGGGATTACACCCGCAGAAGTAGGTCCTACATTGAGTAAATAATTTCCTCCCTTACTTGCTACATCAACAAGTTTAAAAACAATTTCACCAGGCGACTTCCAATCTGTATCATCTTTGCGAAAACCCCACGTATTGTTTGTTGTAGCAGGAACTTCCCAATCTTCAGTCATAGACTTATTAGGTACAACATTGTCTCCAGTTGATACATAATCACCATGGACTTCTTTACTCAGCCTTCCATCAATTAAGCAGTTAGGCTGTACAGAGCGTACCAAACGCATAAAGCGACTCCCCCGCTCTTCAGTCATCATGAAAGGTGTATCAAACCACATAAGACATACAGGACCATAGTGTGTTAATAATTCCTTAACTTGTGGTTCAGATTTTTCAGTTAGGTATCTATCAAAATCCTTTTTTTCATCAGGCCCGAAATCTGCAGTATTTCCTGCACCGTTGGGTTCATGCCAATCCTGAGATTGAGAGTAATAAAATCCAAATTTAATTCCATGTTTAGCACACGCATCAGCCAACTCTTTTAGCGGATCACGCTTAAATGGCGTTGCATCATAAATGTTATATTTACTGACAGATGAGTGATACATCGCAAAGCCATCATGATGCTTAGATGTTATCACTATATACTTCATCCCAGAATCTACAGCGAGCTGAACGATTTTCTCTGCGTCAAACTGCGTAGGATTAAATTGGTCGGCTAATTTAACATAATCTTTAACAGGAACAGGAGCATTATGCATAATCCACTCTCCAAGTCCAAGGACCTGCTTACCTTGCCATTCCCCTGCAGGAATTGAGTAAAGACCCCAGTGAATAAACATACCAAATTTGGCTTCCCTAAACCAAGCAATGCGTTTTTCGTGACCTTGATCACTGGTTTCAGCCTTTGTTTCAGCATGCACAAGTGGCGCTAAAAGTAAGGAAGTACAAAAAAGTCCTATAAGCGGGGTAAGTCTCATGGTTATAAAGACGTAGAAGTATCTACAAAATAACACAATTTCATTCGCTATAATCAGACGCTTTTTCTTGAATCTGTAAGAGTGGATTTAAATATATCAATTTTCGTCATTAAAAAGTTTGTTTCACTGGCCTTACTCCCACTACCTTTTTGCCTGTGCATGCTAGTTTTTGGATGCTTCTTTCTCTGGTTTAAAAGATTTAGAGACCTAGGCCGTATTTTTATCACGTTTAGCGCCATAGCTCTGATTCTTTTTTCAAATACGTCATTTAGTAATTGGCTCATGGTTCCACTGGAAAATCAGTACGCCAGCATTCCTGCAGTAACTACTAACAGTACCCCAAAAGAACTAGCCTCATGTAGTTATATTGTCGTCTTAGGCTCAGGAAATTCTAATGATGAGAGATCGGCACTAGCTAAACTCTCAAGTTCGGGGTTGGCTCGAATTACCGAGGCAGTGAGACTAGCTAACTTACTACCTCAAGTAGGAATTATAGTATCGGGACCTGCTTATAAAGATTACCCATCCCATGCATCCGTTCAAGTAGCTGCTGCTTTAGAATTGAATGTAAAAAGTGATAGATTAATCAAAGTAGAATCTGCAAAAGATACTGAGGAAGAAGCCAATGCTATTCGCACTCTAGTTGGTACTAAAACTGTAGCGTTAGTGACCTCAGCGTGGCACATGCCAAGGGCTGTTATACTCTTCAAAAAAGCGGGTATTACGGTGGTCCCTTGCCCTACAGATTTTACTACCCATACATCTGCACAAAACAGTGCACTAGAACTAAACAAATTTAATGCATCACTTACACGCAGTACATGGGCAATACATGAAAGATTGGGTCTTTTATGGCTAAAATTACGCTGGGTTAATTAGTATCTGCGTGAGATGGCTCTTATTAAGATCACTTAAGTTCAGTTGCTTAATCAAAGCATATGTTACAAATTAACTACAATCGTTTATACAGTTGCCGATATCGCTTTTAGGTTAAGACTTAATACCAGAAAATTTTGTTACATGCATAGAAAAGTCTAAATAAAAAAACGGATGAGTAGAATATATAAAATGAAGCATGTCGTTTACGCAGTTTATATTCTAGGTCTTTTTTTATCTAGTGCGGCAGCTCAAATTTTAATTAATGGAGCCGGTGCTACATTTCCAGAGCAAATTTATCAAAAATGGTTTTCTGAATACCAAAAAATTGATCCAACAGTTAGCTTTAACTATCAAGGTATAGGTTCTGGGGGCGGGCAAAAACAAATTCTAGCTGAAACAGTAGATTTTGGTGCTTCCGATGGTCCAATGTCAGATCAGAATATAGCAAGAGCTCCTCGTGAATTGTGGCACATTCCAACGATTGCTGGAGCAGTAGTCATTAGTTACAATCTACCTAATTCCCCAGTTATCAATATTGATGGTCAAACACTTGCCTTAATTTATTTAGGATCGATTAGTAAATGGAACGATCCACTAATTGTTAATCAAAACCTAGGAATTCAAATACCTGATATTGATATTGTTGTAGTACACCGCTCAGATGGAAGCGGAAGTAGTTTTATATTTTCCGATTTTCTATCAAGTGTTAGCTCGGAGTGGAAAAATAAAGTAGGCAAAAATACCTCTGTAAATTGGCCTGTTGGTTTAGGCGGCAAAGGAAATGCAGGTGTAGCAAGTCAAATAAAACAATCTCCAGGTGCAATAGGATACATTGAATTAGCCTACGCTCATCAAAATAAATTGGCTGTAGCAAATATCAAAAATAGCAGTGGCATATACATTACTCCTTCAGTTCAAAGCGTTAGTGAAGCACTCAAATCTGTCAGTATTCCAGATGACTTTCGCTTTTCGATGGTAAATCCAGCAGGCTCTAAAGCATACCCTATATCTGGAATTTCATGGCTACTCGTTTATTCCCAACAAAAAGATGCGGCTAAGGGTAAAAAACTGATAGAATTTTTAACTTGGGCTTTTGCAAATGGTGAAAGCTATGCAGCCTCTTTAGATTACGTTGCATTACCCGATAGCTTGATAAAAAGAGCTATGCTTCGAGTTAATGCCATAAAATATTAAGATTAAAATGGCCATCTCTTCTTTTATTCGATCCGTAACATTCATCCTCTGTAAATTATCGTGTAATTTGTACAATTACACACGTTTGTTTCTTGCATGCATAATAATTCACAGTGAAAATAGTTAAGCTAATTTCATATCAATTAACCCTATATCTATACGATGCTATCCCTCCAAAAACTATTCGGCAAAGACGAACTTTTTTTTGATTTACTTGAAGCAGCATCTGAAGAAGCCAGAGTAAGTGTTGTTCTGTTCGCACAATATCTCCAAGGCCTCAAAACTGGTGGTAATCCTACCAACTTAGATGCATTTGTAAATTCACGCCGTGAAGAAAAAAGACTAAGAAACGAAATGACTGCTGCACTGAGCAGAACATTCGTAACTCCCATAGATCGTGAAGACATTGAAGCACTTTCCTTCGCCCTATACCGCATACCAAAGCAGGTAGAAAAAATAGTTGAGAGGCTTTCAATTTGCCCTTTTCAAATCCCGTTGGAAGGTTTCCAAAGGCAAAGTCAGCTGATGCAAGAAGCAGTTGAAGATGTTGCTTATATGGTTCATCAATTAAGAGCTGGCGCATCACTCGAAAGAATGAGTACAGCAAACAGCCGGCTTCAATACGCTGAAGGTGAAGCTGACAAAGTAATGCTAAACCTATTACGTGACTTACACTTTAATTGTGGCGACGTTAAGCAACTTGTAATTTTAAAAGAGCTTTATGAATTAACTGAACATGCTGTGGATCGCTGCCGTACCGCAGGCAATGTCGCTATTCAAATCGCACTTAAAAACTCCTAATCACTAGGCCACGTATGATCCTGTTTCTCCTGGTTCTAGTGGCAGCACTCGCATTTGAATTTATTAACGGTTTTCATGATACCGCTAATGCAATTGCAACAGTTGTTTCAACTCGAGTTCTAACACCTCGCGCGGCTATTCTTTGGGCTGCATTTTGGAATTTACTTGGTGCTTTAGCAGGAACTGCTGTAGCAACGACGATAGGAAAAGGCATTGTTGATATTAGCACTATCACGATGACAACAGTACTTTGTGCTTTGATAAGTGCGATTCTTTGGAATTTGCTTACATGGTGGCTAGGACTACCCTCTAGCTCTAGTCACGCTCTCATTGGAGGTCTTTGTGGATCAGCATTTGCAGCCTCAGGAAATAATTGGATGGTGCTAAATTGGAGCAGTGGAATTTGGCCTAAGGTTGTACTACCCATGTTGCTTTCACCTCTCTTAGGTTTTGTAGGAGGTTTTATCCTGATGTGGTTAATTAAAATTCTTTTTAAAAAAACTAGTCCACGAATTGTTGGTAAAATATTCGGGAAAGCCCAATTACTTAGTGCTGGATTTATGGGCTGGGGCCATGGATCAAATGACGCCCAAAAAACAATGGGAATCATAACACTGGCACTTTTTACAGGCACTCAAACTGGAGTATTCTCACATCTTCCTAGTTGGGCTCACTTCTTGCACGTTACAGAATTCAAAGCTGTTCCTTTTTGGGTTATACTTTTATGTGCACTTACCATGGCCTGCGGTACTGCAGCGGGTGGCTATAAAATTATCAAAACGATGGGACATAGCATGGTGAAATTACAACCCGTAAACGGATTTGCTGCTGAAACAACTGCTGCAATTATCATCTCCGGAGCCAGCTCTTACGGAGTTCCCGTTTCGACGACTCACGTGATTGCTACTTCAATTATGGGTGTGGGGGCTACCAAACGTTTAAGTGCTGTTAAATGGGGCATCGTAGAACGCATAGTATGGGCCTGGGTACTTACTCTGCCCGTAACCTTCATACTCGGGTATATCTTTTCTAGATTCCTTTAAGCAGCCGCTAATGGCAGAGTGAATATAAAGGTAGACCCTTTACCCAACTCACTTTCAACCCTAACATCGCCACCATGTGCTTGAACCACATGCTTGACGATAGCTAGACCTAAACCTGTTCCTCCTTGATCTCGTGAACGGGCTTTATCTACGCGAAAAAACCGTTCAAAGATTCGTGATTGAACATCAAGTGGGATACCTGGTCCATCGTCCATTATTCTCACTTCGATACGCTTCGTAGCAAGTACTGATGAACTGATATAAATTGAACCTTCATTCTTACCATACTTGATGGCATTATCGATTAAGTTAGATAGCACTTGGCGGAGTCTATTAGGATCAGCACTTGCATAGATATCTTCTTTAACCTGGTTCACTATAGTAATGCCCCTGCGCTGTGCTGCCGGTAATAGATCCTCACTGATTTCATTAATTGCTAAATAAAGTCCTACTGCTTGTAACTGTAATTGCATGCGGCCCGAATCTAAGGTAGATAGCAGAAGCAAATCATCAATCAGCAGCGATAATCTGTTAGCATTACGTTCAATAATTTCAAGAAAACGGCCCAGAGTTTTGGTATCGTCTTTGGCGCCATCGATGAGTGTTTCTACAGCGCTTTTAACTAGGGATAAAGGAGTTCTTAATTCATGACTCACATTACCTACAAACTCTTGTCTGACTACTTCTAGTTCACGCATTCGAGTTAAATCGTGGAAAACAAGTATTGCACCGTCATACATACCATCTCGGTTACGGAGCGCTAATGCATTAATTTGTAAAAACCGTGGTGGATTAACACCTTCTATACGTAAATCATGACCTAAGACCTCTGAATCTTCAGCTAGTCGAGAAATAATTTCATTAACTTCATAGTTACGTACTACTTCTATGAGACTTCGACCCACTGCAGGATTTGAAAAACCAAAAAGAGAGGAAGCTGCTTTATTACTAAGGCGTATGAATCCTTTAGAATCTAAAACGATTACCCCCTCAATCATGCGATCGAACAAAGTTATCGTACGCGTTGCCTGCTCTTCTAGTTCCGCTTCACGAATAAATTGCTGCTGTTCAGCCTCTACCAATTTATCGGCTTCAAGCTTGGTGGCTCGCTTACGCTCCATCACCCAGGCTATAACAGCAATGAGTGTAATGATGTTTGTTATTAAAACGTAATAGGACATAGGTTTAGACCATTCACTAAGAATGACCGTTTAATAACAAATTACCATACGCATTATTCACCAATAAAACGGTAGCCAACACCCCTAACCGTTTCTAAATAATTTGCTGATTCGCCTAATTTTTCTCTCAAGCGTCTCATATGAGTATCGACTGTGCGACTATCGATTGGATTTTCATATCCCCATACATCTTGCAATAGTCGTTCACGCGATTGCACTCGGCCACGCCTCTTTGCCAATATTTCAAGTAGATTAAATTCGGTCAATGTAAGAGTCACCTCTTTACCAGCTAATTTGACGACATGTGTTGGTATATCGATTTCTATATCACCAATCTTAATATAGGCGCCAGACTCTGGAGTGCTCGAGTTTCTAGCTAACAACTTTCGAATTCTTAATACAAGTTCTCTAGGACTAAAGGGTTTAGTAACATAGTCATCTGCACCAAGCTCAAGGCCTACAACTCTATCCATTTCTGCAGCCCTCGCAGTTAGCATGATGATTGGCATCTTGGCTGTATTTGCATCACGTCTTAGAATTTTACATACTTCAAGACCATCAACTTCAGGCAACATGAGATCCAACACCATAAGGTCAGGCTTTTCATCTCGAGCAGCTGCTATGGCACGCGTGCCATCTTTAGCAAATATTGGATTAAATCCAGCTTCACGAAGCTTGAATCCAAGAATTTCGAGTGCATCACTCTCATCATCTACAATTAGTATCTTAGGTTTCATTTTATTTAATATTTTGGTGACGGATATCTACAGCTTCATATAAATAGACAACTTCTTCGGCTATATTCGTGGAATGATCAGCTATCTTTTCTAAACTTTTGCATATTGTCATAAGACTAAGACAACGACTTATGGTATTAGAACGATCGATCATTAAGCTCATCAGTTCTTGATGGAGCAGATTATTAAGGTTATCGACTTCAGTATCCTTAGGTATGACATTACGTGCACGTAAAGGATCGCGATTGATAAACGATGCAATCGAATCATTTAACATCTCAAGAGCCATCGAAGACATACGCGGTATATCAACATAAGGTTTCAATTGAGGCTCAGCTCCCAAATCAATTGATTTACGAGCGATAGTAACAGCAGCATCCCCTACACGCTCCAGATTCTGCGCAATCTTCATTGCAACCATAGTAAACCGTAAATCAGTTGCTAATGGTGCTTTTGCTAAAAGATGAATTGCTACGTCATCTACCCTCATTTCAAATTCATCAAGAACATTATCATCGTCTATAACCTGCCTAGCTAGCGCGTCATCTCTTTCAATCAACGCACGAATTGAACGTGCAACAGAGGCCTCTGCATGACTAGACATAGAAAGCACAATTTGCTTAAGCGTATTTAATTCTTCTGTATAGTGGCTCATTTAATTAAATATTATCCGAATCTGCCTGATACATAGGCTTCAGTTTGTGGATTAAGGGGATTTGTGAATATAGTGCGCGTTTCACTGTATTCGATCAGTCGTCCTAAATAGAAAAATGCGGTTTTATTAGAACAACGAGATGCCTGCTGCATATTATGCGTAACAATAACAATAGAGACTTTAGTTCTTAATGTCTGAATTAATTCTTCAATTTTCATCGTCGCTATTGGATCAAGAGCAGAACAGGGCTCATCCATAAGCAGCACTTCAGGCTGTACTGCTAAAGCCCTAGCAATACATAAGCGCTGCTGTTGACCACCAGATAAACTAACTCCTGGACGATCTAAAAAGTCCTTAACCTCATCCCATAAAGCAGAAAGTCTTAACGATTCCTCAAGACGTTGCTTTAAAAACTTTTGGTCATTTACACCGTTTAAACGTAGTCCAACTAAAACATTCTCAGCAATCGACATTGTTGGAAATGGATTAGATTTTTGAAAAACCATTCCTACACGTCTTCTAACATAAGCCGCATCGATGCTCTTTAAGTATAGATCGTCTCCAAATAACTTTATGGAACCCTCCATACGCGAGCCAGCAATCGTTTCATGTAATCGATTTAAAGAACGTAAAAATGTTGATTTCCCGCAACCACTCGGTCCAATGATCGCTGTCACTTGGTTTGCTGCTATATCAAATGAAACATCATGCAAAGCCTGGTTCTGAGAATACCATAGCTTCAGATTCCTAATTTCAAAAGCAGGAATCACAGACACTGTGGGTTTTATTACCTGTGTGCCTATAATTATTCTCTTTTTTAGATTATCTATTGAAGTCATAAAATTAGGTGGTCGATTTATTCCGAGATATAAAGCGAACAATAATATTAATACCTAATATGAGTAACATAAGCACAAGGGCCCCAGCCCATGCCTGATGATGCAGATCTTCATAGGGAGATATTGCATAAGTATAAATCTGCAACGGAAGTGCTGCGATAGGTTGCGCTAGACTGTGATTCCAAAAACTATTTCCAAATGCTGTAAATATAAGAGGCGCAGTTTCACCTGATACACGAGCAATTGCAACTAATACACCGGTTACAATTCCTTTAAGCGCAGTTCTTAAAACAATAGATGAAATTATCTTCCACCGTGCGATCCCTAAGGCTAGACCTGCTTCGCGATAGCTTTGAGGAACTAGGAGGATTACTTCTTCTGTAGTTCGCATAATAAGAGGAATCATGATTAGACCTAGCGCTAGACCCCCTGCATATGCAGAGAAAGCTTTAAAGGGAATAACTAGAATAGCGTAAACTACCATACCCCAAACAATAGACGGAACACCATTGAGAATATCAGCACATAACCGAATCCAATAATTTACTGTTTCATTACCATACTCAGCTAGATATACACCGCCTAAAATACCTAAAGGGATCCCAATACAACTAGCCAGTGCGAGTAATGTGATAGAACCAACAATCGCATTAGCCATACCTCCACCAATTTCACCAGAGGGTTTAGGGAGTTGAGTGAAGAAATCTACAGTAAGTGATGAGGCACCTTCTTTAGCCAAAAAATATAAGACTAAGAAAAGTGGTGTAACAACAAGGATCGTTGCACAGCCTAGAGCAAGTTTTACAAAGTAGCTCTTCCATCGTCTCAATTTCTGTTGACGCTCAGAAGGACGAAAATGAACAACATTTGAGTATAAATTATTCATTAATTTTTTGCAGACGCTCCATTCGTCAATTGCCTGAGCATAAGTTGAGCAATAGCATTAACAATTAATGTAATCACTAAGAGCACAAGTCCGAGTTCAAACAAAGAACTCATGTATAAATCTGTAGTCGCTTCTGCAAATTCATTAGCAATCACACTTGCTAGCGTATACCCAGGAGCAAACAGTGAAGCGCTAATCACTGGACTATTTCCAATTACCATCGTGACAGCCATCGTTTCACCCAGGGCACGTCCTAATCCCAAGACACCTGCACCAAACAAACCACGCTTTGCATAGCTTAAAACTGCAATACGAATTACTTCCCAGTGTGTTGCACCTAGAGCATAAGCAGCTTCACGTTGGAGATCAGGAACAGCACGTAGCACTTCACGTGAAAAGGAAGTCACTATAGGTAAAATCATAATAGCTATTACAATTCCACCGGAGAGCATACTTACACCATAAATAGGGCCTTTAAATAACGGGAGGAAACCGAACGTACTTTTTAAAAACGGATAAAAAGAATCTCTCATCCAAGGAATTAAAACAAAAATTCCCCAAAGGCCATATATTACACTAGGAACTGAAGCTAAAAGCTCTATGATTGTTATGATAGGCTGTCTAATACTCAGGGGTGCAACTTCTGTTAGAAAAAGTGCTGCGGCAACACCTAGAGGAATTGCTATGAGCAGTGCAAGCAAAGAGGACACTAGCGTTCCATATATAAAAGGTAATGCACCGTAGATATCAGCAGCTGGATCCCAGGCTAAATTTTTTACGAAACTAAAACCAAATTGATGCACGGATAGAGACGAACTTCGGTAAAGTTCATACCCAACAAGTACAATGAGTAGAACAATCATTAAAGCGCCTACCATGGCCAAATATTTAAATGAGATATCCGGCCACTTTCTACCCTTTCTATAATTCAGGGCCGCACTATACTGAGGAGCAATCTCATGCATTTAATAAAAAGAGTGTAAAATCTGTGACGCGCTTAATTAACTAGGATTTCAATATGAAGAGTTAGTTTATTAAACGAGTTAACATTAGTCTCCCAAGTAACATGATATACACAGATTGTTACAATTGTGTTAAGGACGTGTGACGATCGTGGCAAACCAACCATGTAACTCGTAGACCATGTAATCATTACGGCTCTTTACTATTTAGAGCTTAAAATAATCTAATATACTGTTAATTAGCTACTTACAATTAATTTGATAGATTCGGTAAATGAATAAGTTTCAGATTAGTGAATTTAGAATTTATAACTGTTAAATCTCATGCTGAATAGTGAATATACAGCATCAGACCTAATTCATGGATATAGAACCTTTAACTGAACTAAATGAAATCACGGGCGAAGTTGCCGCCTTGAGCTCAAACATGTTCAAAGTTCGGCTGCCGTTTCTGAGCGAACTAAAAAGCTATACTTGGTCGAAATTTAAATCTGACCTGATTGCTGCAGCAACACTCACGTTAGTTTCAATACCGCAGGCAATAGGATTTTCCTTGATCCTAAATTTACCCCCTGCCCCAGTTATAGCAGCTGTTATAATAGGTGGTTTCATTGGTTCACTTTTTTTCTCATCCAGGCATCACGTATTTGGCCCTACTAGCTCTATTAGTTTAATTGTAGCAGCAACTATCTCAGCGCATACAAACGCGACAGGACTAGCTCCCCTACAACTAGCCATCTATTTAGGTGCAATGATTGGATTTATCCAATTACTAGCGGGACTTTTAAATTTTGGCGAAATCACAAAATTTATCTCACGCTCTGTCGTTGTAGGTTATAGCACAGGCATAGGTGTTCTGCTTATCGCAAGTCAGCTGCACAATATTATTGGATTCTCAGCAGACCCACATGAACGCTTTGTTACAGACGTATGGCGCGCAATAAGTAGCATCGGAAACGTACGTGTTGAGTACCCATCGATTTTAGTAGGTGCATTAACTTTTTTAATATTTTTAACTGTCAAACGCCTAAAACCAAATTGGCCAGAGGCATTAATAGGGCTAACAACACTCGCGTTAGGAGCTTTTGTATACGCTCACTTACCACAACTATTTCCCAACGCTAATTTGACTTCGTCCCTTCCATTTAGATTAGTGGGTGACGACGGGGCTTTAACAGCTGTAATACCCGCATTTGCAGGCTTTCACTTTGGACCCCAGAACGGAAAACTCATAGCTGAACTCGGAGGTACAGCTATCGCTATTGCAATTTTAGGGATGCTAGAAGCAGCATCTATTACCAAAGGACTTGCTGCACGTAGTGGGCAAAAAATTGAGCCAAACCAAGAACTTATTGGTATGGGTGTAGCAAACATTGGATGTGCTTTATTTGGCGCAGTTCCTGGTTCCTCATCTTTTGCACGATCAGCAGTTAATTATCAAAGTGGCGCTGCAACTCAAATTGCATCAATGTTAAGTAGTCTAGTAGTACTGGTAGTACTATTATTTGTTACTCCTATATTTAATTACATTCCCGTTGCAGCACTAGCCGCTCACTTGATTCGTGTAGGTCTTAAAATGATCAATACGCATCAAATCAGAATTGCTTGCCGCTCAACACGCTCTGATTTAGCTGTATTTTTGGTAACGTTTGTTTCGTGCTTACTGTTTAAGTTAGATACTGCAATTTACGTAGGTATCGGTGTTTCACTTGCACTTTTTTTACAACAAACTTCAACCCCTACTCTTGTTGAATACATGATAGATGATGTAGGTGCATTAACCGAGCTCGAAGATCCTTCTAAAAGACCGGATAATCAGATTTCAATTATTCACGTTGAAGGAGAACTCTTTTTTGGAGCCGCAGATCTATTCCAAGAACAAGTCAGACGTTTGGCAGAAGATCAAAATATTCGCGTATTTATTTTGCGAATGAAAAATGCACGCCATTTAGATGCATCCACTGTTATGGCTATGGAGACGCTTTATGATTATTTACGCAAAACAGGGAGACATCTTATAATTAGTGGAAGCAACCCAGACGTAACTAAAGTTTTACGTAGAAGCGGTCTACTTAAACAAATCGGTGAAGAAAATCTTTTCCCAGCACAACAAAATGCAACAGCAGCGACACGATTAGCACTGATACGCGCTAAAGAGCTTCTGCCTAATCAAGACTCCGAAGTGCGCATTTTCTACGATAGACCACAAGAAGCCGATATGGCTTAATTCAGAATAGAATTAAGTCGTTTGCTCAGATTCAGCATTCTCAGTTAGCTGCACAAGACTTTTAAGTGAAGTAAAGTGGCGACTTAAATCAAAGTCCCCACCTATTCCGTCAATTAAGCGATCGAAGAGATCTCGTTTAGATTGTTTTAATACTTGGATACGCTCTTCGACAGTGCCAGCAGTTACCATACGATAGACGAAAACAGTATTTGTTTGGCCTATACGATGCACGCGGTCAACAGCCTGAGCTTCTACAGCAGGATTCCACCAAGGATCTAGTAAAAAGACGTAATCTGCAGCATGAAGTGTAATTCCAGTACCAGCAGCTTTAAGTGAGACAAGCATCACAGCTGAACCAGAGGCCACTTGAAAATCATGCACTGGCTTTTGCCTATCTAACGTCATACCTGTGAGTTCATAGCGCGCTAGATCAGGGAAATGCTGAATCAAAGCACTTCGAACACGATTAAGTAAGAGTACGAACTGCGAAAAAATAACTACTTTATGTCCACTGCTCACCACTTCCACTAATTTCTCCATCAGCAGATTAATTTTACCTGAATCTGCTAAAGGAGCATCAAGCCAAGGCAGCATATCAGGATCGCAGCACGTCTGTCTTAAACGAGTAAGTAGAGCTAAAAAGCCAAAAGATTTTTCTCGCATAGCAGCACCTACGTCATCACCAAGACGGGATAAGCCCTCAGAGCAAATGCGAGCGTACTCTGCTTTTTGTACATCTGTGAGTGGACAAATCAGATCCATCTCGACTTTTTGAGGAAGCTCCTGGGCTACTTCACGTTTTGTACGTCTTAAAATAAATGGAGCAAGCTGTGCACGTAAACGAATGAGGGTGCCTTCGCGGTCATTATTTAAAGCGGATTCAAAACTTGCGCGTGAACCTAATAATCCAGGAAGTAAGAATCTAAAAATACTCCATAAGTCTAACTGTCTATTCTCAAGTGGAGTGCCAGTAAGAACAATTCGGTGTTTAGCTTTAACAGCAAAACATGTCTGGGTTACTTTCGCATCCGGATTTTTAATAAACTGTCCCTCATCTAGAATAACATATGTAAAGTCATGTTGATCTAAAAGCGCACGGTGTTTTCGTAGCTGCGTATAACTGGCTAACCAAATAACAGAATCAGAGCGCGTACTAAAATCATGTCCGGATTTTAATGTATCCACTAAAAGTTCTGGAAAAAATTTCGCGATTTCTTCTCTCCATACAGGGACAACACTCGCAGGACATACGACGAGACTTGGTTTGTCTGTAACAGGACGAGCAGACAATAAAGACAATATCTGAATCGTTTTTCCCAGACCCATTTCATCTGCTAAAAGTCCGTGACAGCCTACGTCGCATAAATGATAAAGCCATTCAACACCACGTTTCTGATAAGGTCTTAACCAATCCTTAAGTACAGGGGGTGTTGTCTCGGCATTAAGTACATTCTTTCTCCAAGCAGCTACCTCAGGAGATAATGTTACCTTAAGCCGTGCATCATTAAATAAAGAAAAAACAATATAAGGCGGCAATCCTCCACCCGACGGGACTTCATCTAGATTTTTCTTCCACGCGATATACGAAGTCCATTTATCTGCAGGTAACGCTACTATCCCAAGATTTGGCAAAATGACAGGGCCGCCATCACGCTTAAGTAGCACAGCCACTTCAGTGTCTGTAAGCATGCGCTCACCCGCCCTAAAAATCCACCTTAAATTAAGTCCAACCTCATTACCTGGACTAGAACCAGTTGTGGTACTGCGTTCAGCAACGGCTTCGAGTTCAATAGTACGTGTGCCCTTGAGTAACTTCTGTGAGCGGTCATCAAGTTCGATTGTAAATATCTTATGCCATGCAGGCATTGTCACCTTTAGGAAATTAGGGATTTCAACTAATGATGCCAAAAGATAAACGCCTGTTTCTTGATCGTAATGGAAATGGGCCTTACGGGCATATGAAGCCAAGCCTATTAGCTTTGCTCGCTCACCCGAAGAGACATGACCATTACCATTCGCATGGGATTCACGGCCTAACGCAGGAATGCGTGTTTTACCTGAGTTTTCCACCCAAAAGGCTTGAAAAGTTAATCCTGCAGATTTCGTTTTAAAGACAAGGACAAGAGGCCTATTTACTCCTGGTGCCGCAGGACGCTGAGCTGCAGCCATAGAAATAGTGCGTGAATTTGTATGCTCTGCTACAATTGAACCAGCAGGTCGTCTACTTCCATCAGGAAGTGGTGATATCTCATCAGCTACCAACTCCTCTATCTCATGTAGGCCCGCTACAGCCAAGGCATGGGCTAGCTCCTTATCTGTAGAAGAAGACCTTACAGAGATACCTGACTCAGGCCATTCTACGACAGCGTATTCATCTTTTTTATCAATACGGCGATGAATAATCGCATCCTTATCGGTCAATTCTAACTCACGTACTTCACCTTCACGGTAGATTCTACGACCTTCTTCGAGTTGCTCAGCAGTGAATGCATCCGCCCAGTCATTTTCTAATCGTTCAAACCAGAACTCGAGGGAGTGTGGCGTGTAGAAGCGTTTTGGACCGTGGGATAGCATCCGCTAAAAGTAAGGACGTTAGCGTTGCTTATAGGGGTGCTGCAACCCAAATTTACTCTGAAACAGCATTCTTTTGATAGGGTGTAATATTTGACACAATTAGGTTACATTATTACAAGAAAGCGTAATTTATCAGCCAGCCTGACTTTACAGCTTGCGGCATTCCTAAGAGCGGTTTGCGTAGTACACGTAGCATGTCGTTTTACGATATACTCAGTAAAACTTATTATCCTATTTTTCGATGCCGAGCGCACCTTCAAACACCACGTTATACACGCTAAACGAGGCTGAACTCTTTACTCAGCTAGGCAGCTCGGCCACGGGCCTAACTAGCGAGCAAGCAAGTACGATTCTTGAAAAAGTAGGGCCCAATACAGTTGCAGCTGGAGAAAAAAAGTCAGTGGCTGGTGATCTTTTCGAGCGCTGTAAAAATCCACTTGTCATACAATTACTGATTATCGCAGCTCTTTGCTATGCAACCGGTGATATACCCTCCACGATTGTCGTTTCTGGAATGGTTCTTTTAAGCGTAATTCTATCCTACGTTCAAGAAAGACGATCATCGCAAGCTGTAGAAAAACTACAGAAGATGGTTAAAACAAACGCGATTGTTGTACGCAATTCAAAGGAAACTGAAATTCCTTTAGATGAAGTCGTCCCTGGCGATATCGTTATACTAGCAGCAGGTAGCATTATTCCTGCAGATTTACGCATTCTGTCAGCAAAAGACTTCTTCGTTACGCAATCAGCACTTACAGGCGAATCAATGCCCGTGGAAAAATTAGCTGATTCTGCTCAACCTGCAAACCGCGTTTCTTTTGAATGCACCAATGCTGTATTCATGGGAAGCAACGTATTAAGCGGCTCAGCTCGAGCTATTGTTTTAGCAACAGGTGCTAATACATACTTTGGTTCCCTGGCTGAAAAGCTTCTATCGAAACGTGAAACAACCAGCTTTGACAAGGGAGTTCAAAGTTTCACCTGGCTGATGATTCGCTTCATGGTAGTAATGGTTTCTGTGGTGTTTTTAATCGTTGGTCTTAAAAGCCACAGTCAACATCACTGGATTGATGCTCTTTTATTTGCTCTTTCAGTTGCCGTAGGTCTTACCCCTGAAATGTTGCCGATGATTATGACGGTGTGTCTGTCTAAAGGAGCATTAATGATGTCACGCAAGAAGGTCATCGTTAAACATCTACACGCCATCCAGAACTTCGGAGCCATGGATATCCTGTGCACAGATAAGACAGGTACGCTAACCCAAGATCATGTTGTCTTAGAGAGGTATGTAGATGTTACTAATCGCATTAGTGAAGACGTACTTAGGTACGCTTACATGAATAGCTTTTACCAGACAGGACTTCGTAATCTTTTAGATCGAGCAATTCTTTCCCACAGTGATTTAGATGTAGAACGCAATTGTAAGAAGGTAGATGAAATTCCATTTGATTTTAAACGTCGTAGAATGTCGGTTGTAATCGATTACGAAGATCGCCACGTACTCATCTGTAAAGGAGCTGTAGAAGAAGTCGTTAATGCCTGCGATAACTACCAAGTAGATGAAGACATCAATCCTCTCATCCAACTAATTCGAGATGATATACTAGATGAATACCGCAGCTTGAGCGCACAGGGCTACCGCGTACTTGCGATTGCTTACCGTGAGTTTGACAGGACCAAGCAAAGTTTCAGTGTACATGATGAGTCCGAACTCATCTTGTTGGGTTATGTAGCTTTCTTTGATCCACCTAAAGAAACCTCAGCACGAGCGATCGAAGGCCTTCAAAAAGCAGGTGTAACTGTTAAGATTCTTACAGGAGATAATGAACTCGTCACACGAAAAGTCTGTGAAGATGTGCATCTTGATATAACGAAAATTATCACCGGTCCACAGTTATCACTCCTATCTGAAGAAGCCTTTGCAGAAGAAGTAAGTCACTGCAACGTACTCGCTCGTTTGACTCCAGATCAAAAAGAAAAAGTCATAAAGGTCTTACGATCCAAAGGGCATGTCGTAGGCTTTATGGGTGACGGCATCAATGATGTGCTAGCAATGAAGGCAGCTGATGTAGGCATTTCTGTGGATACAGCTGTAGATGTCGCAAAAGAATCTGCAGATTTAATTTTATTAGAGAAAAGCCTTCTTGTTTTAGAAGAGGGCATTCTTGAGGGCCGCAAGGTATTTGGTAATATCATTAAATACATAAAAATGGGCGCTAGTTCCAACTTTGGTAACATGTTTAGTTACTTAGGCAGTAGCTTCATGCTTAAATTCCTTCCTATGGAACCTATACAAGTCTTAGTGAATAATCTTCTCTATGATGTTTCCCAAGTAGGTATTCCTCTCGACAATGTTGACGCTGAATATACTGAAAAACCAAGACGCTGGAATATTAGAAGTATCCAAAACTTTATGTTTTTTATTGGGCCAATTAGTTCAATTTTCGATTATGCAACGTTCTTTCTTATGCTCTACTACTTTAATTGTAAGGCGTGGGAGCTACCGGGAACGAGTATCTTAGATAAAGAACATTACGAAAAACTCTTCCACACCGCATGGTTTGTTGAATCTTTAGTCACACAAACCTTGATTGTTCATATTATTCGTACACGTAAGATTCCATTCTTTCAAAGCAGAGCAAGTACCCCGATGATGTTGACTACGATATCAATCATGGCAATTGGCGCTTGGCTTCCTTTCTCGCCCCTAGCTACATTCCTAGGCCTAGTTCCTCTACCAGCTGTGTTCTTTGCCTGGCTAGCCCTCTTTACTCTGCTCTATAGTGTACTCACTCATTTGGTTAAGACTTGGTTCTATAGAAGATTCGGCATGGACTGATGCTCTGTATCCATTTAGTTTCAAACATTCTTCACTATGCGCAGTATACTCACAGCTCTACAAGATGGCCGCTTATTTGAACTTCCCGAAGGGGCAGACAAAGCACGCGTACTCGCGTTTTTAGCCCGTATCTTAGATGCTAATCCAAATATTGAGTCAGGTATAGATGCTGGTGATGAAGTAGTAAGACGCGAACAAGAAGGCAATACGGCAGTCGGCCTTGGCGTGGCCGTCCCTCATGTACGCGGCAGAAAAGAAGAAGGTGAACTCTTCTGCGCTATTGGTTGGTCTGCTCAAGGAGTAAACTATCTAGCTTCAGATGATAAACCTGTGCACTTAGTGGTCATGTATTATATTCCAGGAGCACAGAAAAACATCTACTTAAAGGAAATTTCGAGTTTAGTAAAAGCGATTAAGAAAAGTGGCGGTATAGAACCAATTTCAGGAGCTACAGATTTAAACGCCGTAAGAAATCAGCTCTTAGATTGGGTTAGCTCTGGTTTAGGCGATGCAGGTCCAGAATCTGTAGCACGCATGATTCGTCTTGAGGTACGAACCGCACAAGCAAGTCATGAACCAGCTTCCGAGATTTCAATTCCGGCACCTACTGACGGCTCTAAGGTAAACTCATTTAACGTTCTAATCACCCCTACTACTTCATACGTATTAGGACCAGACAGTGAATGGACAAGAAGCCTAGAAAAAGATCCTCAATTAAGTAATAAGTTGGCTGCGGGACATACTTTTAGCTTACCAGGTTTTTCAATCATAGTTACCTCCTCAAAAGTTTACCCTGCAGCTCGTATTCTTTATGAATGCGTAGCTGTACATGTAGGTTAATAAGTAAGTCTAGTCATACATTTGTAACATACGAATAAGGCTGGTCATTCATTCGTAATGTAGCGTAATTGTGACAGAATCGTAACGCTTACGCCATGTGAATAAGTTATATTGCTAGAAGACTTTATGTTCTTCTGCATGTGAAAATCGCTTTTGTAACTGAAACCTTTCCTCCTGAAATCAACGGAGTAGCAATGACCTTTGGGGTTATTACTCGTGAGCTGGCTCGACGACACTCAGTTACAGTTTATAGACCTACACGTACAGATCTTAAAACGCGCGAAAAGCAAACTGGTATAAATGAAGTATTTCTACCAGGTCTACCTATACCCCGCTATCCTGAGTTGCGTCTTGGTTTTCCAGCGCATTCAAAACTAGAAAAACTGTGGATAGAAAATAGACCCGATCTAGTGCATGTGGCCACCGAAGGCCCGCTGGGCGCATCAGCTATCACAGTTGCACGTAATCTAGGAATTGCAGTCACCTCTAGTTTCCATACAAACTTTCACACTTACACAAAACACTACGGAATTGGCGCACTCAAAAGTGTAGCCATCTGGTGGCTAAGACGTGTTCATAATCGCACCTTAGCAACTTTCACACCCACAGAAGAATTACTGAAAGAACTTCATGCTGAAGGCTTCAAAAATCTAGCAATTTTATCACGTGGAGTGGACACAACTCAGTTTGGTACTCAGCGCAGATCTGAAGAATTAAGACAGAGCTGGGGTGCAAAACCAACAGATCCTGTTGTTGTACATGTTGGTCGTATGGCCCCTGAAAAGAACTATCCCCTTCTTTTTAAGGCGTATGAACGCATGAAGGATATCGCACCTAATACGATTTTCGTAATGGTGGGAGACGGACCTTTAAAATCTCAGCTTGCTAGAGAATTTCCGAGTGCAGTTTTTACAGGGTTTGTGTCCCGCGATGACCTAGCTAAGCACTATGCTTCAGCTGATATTTACATTCATGCGAGTTTATCGGAAACTTTTGGTAATGTACTCACAGAGGCCATGGCTAGTGGCTTAGCTACTGTATCGTTTGATTATGCTGCAACTAGAAAATTCGTGGTAAATGGCAAAAACGGACTCTGCGTAGATACCGATGATAGCATTGGTTTTATCAAAGCTTCAGAACAACTTGTACGAGATGCAGGGTTAAGAATTAATATGGCAAACGAAGCAAACGCTTCAGTTAAAAATCAGTCTTGGGAAAAAGTAATTAGTCACTTTGAGGAGCAGCTCATTGAAATTGTTAATAATTTTTATAAAAAGCCGGCTAATACTATTAAATGAGTCTCACATTACAGTCAGATCTTTCGACAAAAATTTGCACTAAGGTGCTAATCTTAACCGCAGGATACGGCGAAGGACATAATGCTGCAGCACGTGCACTTGCCTCTGCAAGTGAAGAATTATCCCCTGGTTCTTCAGCAGTTGTAGATCTTTTTAGTATAGCGTCACCTAAATTCAATGATGTAGCGCGAAAACTCTACATCCAAATGATAAATAAAACACCCCATCTATGGAGTGCCGCATACAGTTGGATGGATACATCTAAACTGCTTCCCAAAATTATAAAATCAATGAAGCGTGAGCATAGGCTTCTCTTAGAAATTATCACAAAAGAGAAACCTGATGTTATATGCAGTACATACCCCGTTTATGCTTTCTTGATCGAGAATCTAAGAAATGAAGGTAAGCTTAATATTGCTCACTACAATATTGTCACCGATTCAATCAGTATAAATTCTCTATGGTGGAAAGCTGGAGCGCACGGTTGGTTTGTACCCAATCAAGACTCGGCAGATTTCATGATAGAGAAAGGTGTAGAGAGGTCAAAAATTCATAATAGCGGCTTCCCAGTAAATCCGTTTTTTTCTCTTAATAAAGATATTCTTAAGCGCTCAAGTCTTACACAGGGAAGTGCGCCTAGAGTACTTTATATTATCAACTCTGGAACACGATATGCGGAAGAAACAGCATCAGCACTACTTGCACAAAATGATTGGGAAATTACATGTGCTGTTGGGCGTGATGAATCACTCAAAGCTAAACTAACAGCCAAAGCTCAAGGCCGTTTAAGACCAGCAAGTGTACTTGGTTGGACAAATACAATTCCTGAACTACTTATGACACATCACGTCGTGGTAAGCAAAGCAGGAGGAGCTACAACCCAAGAAGCTATTGCTGCATGCTGTCCGATGATCGTAAATCAAATCGTCCCAGGACAAGAGGAAGGTAACTACGAATTATTGAGGCGTCGAAATATAGGCTCACTTTCTCAGACACCTGAGGAAGTAATCTCGTCTCTTAGGAACGCATTTTCAAATTCCGGAAACGTTTGGGAATCGTGGCATAATTCACTAATGACACTCACCCAGCCTAAAGCGGCATATACGATAATCAATCACTTGATGAAGAGTTAATTAAAATTCGTACCTATTTCTAATAATCAAATGAAAATTCACTTCATTATAAATCCAAAATCGGGACGAAAAGGTGCATTACGTCTTTTACCTGTAATCGAAGAATTTTCTAGAACATATAAGTTATCTAGCACCATAGCATTAACTCAAGGACCAGGACATGCAACTACACTAGCTAGAGAAGCTGTAAATCAAGGATTTGAACGCATCGTAGCTGTAGGTGGTGACGGTACGATGAACGAAGTAGCTCAAGCTCTACTGCATCAGAATTCAGCTCTAGGATTATTGCCCTGCGGTTCTGGTAATGGACTAGCCCGTTTTCTTAAACTTCCTACGTCCCCTATTGAAGCACTTAAAATTGCTACATCTAAAAACTCTTACATAAAAAAAATTGATACTGGCAGTGTAAATGGTCTACCGTTTTTCAACGTTATGGGTCTAGGACTCGATGCAGATGTAAGTCGTAGATTTAATTTACTACCAAAACGTGGCCTACCTTCATACACAAAAGCTGCAATACAGGCGTTTATCGGACGTAAAACAGAGCATTGCGACATACAGTGCGATGGTAATGCATATCCCTTAGATATTCTCTTAATCAGTATAGCTAATTCAAACCAATACGGAAATGGAGCCATAATTGCTCCTAACGCTCTAGTAGACGATGGACTACTCGATTTAATCGCAATTAAACCTATTGGAATAATGGGTGCCCTATCACTTGCCTCCAAGCTTTTTGCTGGGACTATCGATAAGAGTGTATTTGTAAAACGCATAGAAGGTCGACGTTTTAACATACAAAGAGCACAACCGGGTTTAATTCACACAGATGGAGAAAGCCACGATACAGGTGCCTTAGTAAAAGTTGAAATCATTAGCAGCAGCCTACGCATAGCCTGTTCGAACAAACTTATAGATCAAAAAAAGAAGTCAAAAATCTTAAAAGATAAAACCCAGCAAGAGTCTTTTTCATTAACGCTTTAGCCAATTAAAGACATGCCTAAATTACGCGTACGTACCGTTATCCTTTCTGACATTCACCTAGGATCAGTTGAAAGTAAAGCAACTGAGGTGAATCACTTTCTTAGACATGTACGATGTGAAAAATTAATTCTAAACGGAGATATTATCGATGGCTGGCAACTCAAGCGAAGTGGTCAGTGGACCAAAGCACACACTCGGTTCATTCGCATAGTACTTAAGATGCTAGAAAAAAGAGATACACATGTCATTTATTTACGCGGTAATCATGATGACATTCTTTCCAAATTCCTTCCACTAGATTTTGAGAATTTACAGATTGTAGAAGAGCACGTACATGAAACACCTAAGGGTAAATACTTAGTCTTACACGGTGACATCTTTGATTCCGTTACGAAGAACTTTGTTTTTATATCACACCTTGGTGACTGGGGTTACACTCTACTGCTTAAGATAAATCGTGCCTATAACATATGGAGATCATGGAGAGGTAAAGAATACTGGTCGCTAAGTAAGGCAATCAAAGCTAGAGTTAAGGAAGCAGTAAACCATGTATCAAACTTTGAGACACATATTGCTGATCTTGCAAGAGATCGTAACTGCATGGGTGTAATGTGCGGCCATATTCACACACCAGCTGATAAATATATCGATGAAATACACTATCTAAACTCAGGTGATTGGGTAGAATCTATGACCGCAATAGTAGAACACTTTGACGGATCATTTGAGATGATTGAGTACAATAATTTCGTGAAAGACTACCCTGTAGTTGATGAGAACAGCAGCGACGAAATATCAAGTGAAGCAGTTAGCAGCACTGTTTAATCCTTAAAGTAATACTTTTATATTTAAGACAGATTCTTAAATATACTTATTCACTCAATCTCCTAAGCAGGTACCAACACGCCTAGCAGATTCAATCCACTGGTGTTCAAGAGGGATTGTTTTTAAATTACCTGCGACACTTTCGATGGGCACTGGCTTAACGGAATTGCCTCTCGCAGCTACCATCACACCGAATACACCTTGATGTATTAGACCTGCACACTCAGTTCCTAAGCGTGTCGCTAAAAGTCTGTCTGTAACTGAGGGAGTTCCACCACGCTGCACATATCCCAAAATTGATACACGTGCCTCAAGACCCGTTTTCTCTTCAAGTTCAGCAGCTAAACGCCACGTATTACCGGAATGCTTTGCATCTAATTGCCTAAGCTCTGCTTTAGCCATTTGGCGCTCCTCATCAGTTTTAGCTTGTTTCTTTCGAGCCGTTGCCGCTGCAAATGCCTTAGCGTACTGTTTTGACAAGGCACCTTCAGCGACAGCAACAATACTAAAATTAGCATGCTTGCGATCACGTCGTTTAATTGCCTCGGCTGCTTTATCAATATCGTAAGGAATTTCTGGAATCAAAACAACATCTGCACCCCCACCAATGCCCGCTCCCAAAGTTAACCAACCTGCGCGGTGGCCCATGATCTCTGCGACAATAATACGGTGATGGCTATGTGCTGTACTATGCAAACGATCTAGTGCTTCAGCTGCGATTCCCAAAGCAGTATCGAAACCAATGGTAGCGTCTGTGAGTGCTACGTCATTATCAATAGTCTTTGGTAGAGTAATAATATTTAAACCTGCCTTCATCAGACGTAGCGCATTTTTATGGGTACCACCGCCACCGATGCACACGAGAGCTTTCAACTTTAATTTTTTGTAGTTTGCGACAATTTCATCAGTCATGTCATAAACTTTACCGTCAATCTGCATCTTGTGTGGTTTATCGCGACTTGTTCCTAAAATTGTTCCACCTACTGTCAAAATGCCGCCTAGAGTGGCTTTATTTAACGCAGTGTAATTATTCTGAGCTAGACCTAGAAAACCATCCTTAAAGCCTAAAACATCATAGCCATATGTACCTATAGCTGCTTTGCCTACAGCACGTATAGCGGCATTTAATCCTGGACTATCGCCACCTGCAGTTAAAATACCTATACGTTGCGTCTGTTTACTTTTCATCTTCATTTAAGCAAACAGAACAGTTGTAAACGTCGATTTTTTTGCAAATTAAGCGATAAAACGTAACACGTCTGTAACCTTTATACTCAAGGCATAACCCCAAGTAATAAAGCACCTGTTAACGAGGAACCTCAATTGATACTGTAGTTGACTTACCCCAAACAATATTGCCCTGTGAAGCTTTAGTATTCCAAAGGCACTCACGTGCAGTCAATAGATGTGTCTTCGTACTAAACGTCACAATTTGAAATGCTAGTTTGCTTTCATCTTTACCTGAAAATTGTCCTTTCATAGGTGAATCGGAGCGAAAGGTATTCAATTGTACATTCTTATCTGGTCCCTTCCATGTGTAGAATTCAGTGAAATTGGAATGACCATGAAAATACGCAACGATTTGGGGATGGTCTTTGATAAAGCTAGCAAGCTGTGTTTGTTCAATATCTGTCTCTCCATCGGACTCTGTACCATCAGAGTAAATATCACAGACTACATTTTCAAATTTATCTTCACGATTTATATCATGCTTGCCGTTCGGATTAGTGAGATGCCTTGCATCGATTGCTGGCATATCATGGCAAAAAATAAATACAGGAATGTCTTTAGCTACCGTTTTTAGATCATGGGCAATCCAGGCGCGTGCAGTACTATCTGGCCACATTGTAATAAAAATTTCGTGTGCACCACCAATATTTTTTGAGTAATAAATTCTATTATCTTTAAAATTATATGTCTCTTTAGTAACTTTCGTGATCGGATGCATGTAGCGATTATAAAGCTCGGCCAAGGTGGTTGCATCTGTAGCCGGGACTAACTTGCTTGGAGAACCAATTGCGTTCGAGACATCATGATTTCCAGGCACTAGAAATAGAGGAGCCTTATTTCCTGTTACAGTTTTAAGATTAAGGCCATTTAGATAACACTGCTCAAATTCCTTCCAAGAGGCTTGAGCACTTTGTATTTTTATAGGGTACAATTCTTGTCGATTCGTTAGATCTCCTGTTATAACTGTAAAATCGATTCCTCCAATTTTTTCCCCCGAGCGAACGCCTGTATCTTCAGGTATAATTGCATCAGCACTTGAATTAATAACACTCAGCATCGCTGCATTCACATCCTTTGAAGGAACATTTACCTTACCTCGAAATCCTAGGCGACTTAATCCAAAATGAACGTCTGATGTAAAAACGAATGTAGCTTCGTAATTATGTGCTTCAACAGCCTCATCGCCTAATAGGTTTCTGGAAACTGACAATGAAACCAAAACACATATTAGATAAAGCCAGGATTTATTTTTAAAATAAGACATCTTTATTTATTTATATAAACACAATCTATGCTGAATGCAGCAACGATAACCGATTAAAAGTTACAAATAAGTTACAGACAAATGAATCTGAACCTATTGAATTTAAATAATATATCGATCGGTGTCCTAAAAATGTACAGCTACAATTCAATTTAGCTGACTACGTATCACTTCAAGTGTTCGTTCAACAGCGCCCCCATTCTGGCTGTGCCATTTCTGGGAAGCTTGTGAGAGTGCAAGACGCTTAGTCTGATTTGCCAGCAAGTCTTCGATCACATGGGAAAGCTCAGCAGCTGAAGCAATTTGAACCAATCCATTTTCTGCCTTAAGTTCATTCACAATTGCTTTAAAATTAGCCATGCCTGGCCCTACGATAATAGGTATCCCTAAAGCAGCTGCTTCAACTGGTGTCTGCCCTTCAGTGTGGGGATGTAGACTCTTTCCCACGAAAGCAATATCAGCTAACTGCGTTAAACGGCGCAATTCTCCGGTCGTATCTGCCACTGCTACGTCAACTGCTGCTGTAGCTAAGCCTTCAGATCTAAAGTGATAACTTAAAGTACTTTGTTTTAATACTTTTTTAATCTCATCACGCCTTTCTGCATGCCTTGGAACGATAAGTAGGGAGCATGCTATACCCGCTAAGCGAGTCGCCTTTAGCGCTTCAATTAAAATCAGTTCTTCCCCTGGCCATGTTGACGATCCTAAAAGAACAAAATTTGTATTTAGTCCTACATCACAACGCAATTGCTGTAGTGCTTCTAGTCCTTCCCTAACAATAACAACATCTAATTTTATATTACCAGTCAGACGTAAACGTTTTGTCTCTACCCCAAGCTCTCTGAAATGTTCAAGATCTCGTTTTGAAACAGGTAGTATCCATGTAAGATCACTAAAGAGTAGATTTAAAATAGCTGGTGCTATACGTTTGATTGTTCTAAGCCGTGTAAAACTTTTATCTGAAAGACGTGCATTGATATTAATCACTGGTACATGTCTTTTCTTTGCCTGAGCCATGTGTTCAGGCCAACGCTCACCCTCGGTCAGGATTGCAAGATCAGGATTAATACGCCTCCACGCAAGTGCTGAGCAGACAATAAAATCAATTGGGAAATACCCTATACCAACAGTTAAACTGCGGTACTTTTCATGCGCCAACTTAAATCCGGTACTTGTCGTAGTAGTTAAATAGACACTGACCTTATCTTTTTTGAGTGCCTCAAGAATTGGAGCAATAGCTAAGACCTCTCCAACACTTACAGCCTGTAGCCACACCTTTTTTTGATTTTCAGGCCAAGTAATGAACCGAGAATGCAGCCCAAAGCGGTGGCTAAAATGATGACCATACCCACCCCTTCTGCGCATCCTTAAAAGGTAGCTTGGAAGTAAGAGGATAAACCCCAGCGGATATAAGAGTCTATAGAGCCAAATCATTTACTTAAACTAGTCTGACAAAACATTGCCATCTGGGGCAACTCATTGTTACGGTTTTTGATTACCAATTTACGTGTTTTAAAGTAACCCCAAAGAAACTAATTCAGCTTATCTCTGTCACACCTCTATGCGCTCGCACTACACTCTTATCGCACTGCTTAGTTTAGGTCTTTTAGCCTTAAGTCTTAAAGCTGATGTAGGCTTCCCCCAAGCTACAAGCGATATAGCAGCTGATCCTAATGCACGTTTTGGAACACTAGATAATGGCGTACGCTTCGTAATACAGCCAAATCACGAACCTCATGACCGCATTTCAATGCGCATGCTTGTCCTCAGTGGCTCACTGATGGAGAAAGATGAACAACGTGGTCTCGCTCATTATCTAGAACATATGGCCTTTAACGGCAGCTTACATCACCCTCCAGGAACCTTAGTTGAATACTTCCAGCGTTTGGGAATGAGCTTTGGAGGTGACACCAATGCGTATACTACGTTTGACCGCACAGTTTATAAAATAGAACTTCCCGATACAAAAGCTGAAACAATTCACGAAGGATTGCAGGTGTTTTCGGATATGGCAGATCAACTTTTATTAACTCCTGAAATGATCGCCAAAGAAAGGCCGATTATTTTAAGTGAAAAAAGAGCAAGAGATTCGGCCTCTTACCGCCAATTCGTAAATTCATTTAAATTTATTCTCCCTGAATCACTACTGCCCAAACGTCTTCCGATCGGTGAAAGTACTACTATTGAATCAGCAACACGTGAACGATTCTTAGATTTATATCAAACGTGGTATAGGCCTGAGCGCATCATTGTAATTGTCTCAGGTGATACTACAGCCAGCGATATTGAACCCGTAATTAAGTCTACCTTTGGTGGTATAAAAGCACATACCACACAAGCACCAGAACCTAATTTAGGTAAAGTCGTGCCAGCTGTAGGCTTAAAGATATCGTACGATCCTCAGCCGGATGCATCTGCAACCACAGTGAGTATCAATGTAATTACACCTTACAGCTACACACCAGATACAATTCAAGTAAGAATTGCCCATCTAAAACGTAATTTAGCAACTTCGATGCTCACACGCAGACTCTCTATATTATCAAAAAAAGAGAATGCTCCGTTCAATGAAACTGAAGTTATTATAGATGAAAATTTCGATTTTTTTAGATCAGCTGGTATTACACTTACCTGTGATCCCACACGCTGGCAGGCATCCCTAAATGTAGCAGAACAAGAATTAAGACGCGCACTTATGTTTGGTTTCACACCAGCAGAATTAAGCCAAGCTATTTCGAATGTTAAAAACTCCCTTAAACAATCCGTTGCTGGCAGTTCAACACGTCGCTCGAGTAATCTAGCTGATGAATTAGTTGATACCCTTGCTAGCAAGCAAGTCTTCACTAGCCCTGAGCAAGATATGGCCCTCTATGGACCTATCCTAGATAAGATTACTCCTGAAGATTGCCTAAACGAACTAAGACTAGCATTTTCAGCTCCAGGACGCTATGTGATGGTAGCGGGAAATACAAAAATTTCAGGTGATGCAAATAGAGTCATCGAAACAACTTATAAAGATTCTAGAAAAGTAATGGTTAAGCCTCCCGAGGGACAAAAGACTTCAACTTTTGCTTACACTGAATTTGGGAAACCAGGACAAGTAATCCAAAATAGAAAAGTCACTGATCTTGATCTCTCCTTAATTCGGTTTGAAAACGGAGTAACTGTTAATTTCAAAAAAACACCGTTTGAAGCAAATCGCATTCGTATTTCAATGCGCGTTGGTGCAGGTACACTTACTGAACCAAACTCAAAACCAGGTCTTAGTATTTACTCTGATATTACCTTCAAATCAGGTGGTTTAGGTAAGCATAGCCAAGATGAACTAGAACGCATTCTAGCAGGTAAAACAGTAGGCGTAGGCTTTCGAGTCGATACAGACGCTTTTCAATTTACAGCTTCAACAACCAAAGAAGATCTTCTGCTACAATTCCAGCTGCTAGCTGCTTCAATTACAGATCCAGGCTACAGACCTGAAGCAGCCCGGAGGGCACAAAAACAGATTGATGAAATCTACACTTCCTTAGCCCATGAACCTCAAGGACCACTCGAGACTACAGTACCTCGTGCACTCGCAAATAACGACCCTCGTTTTGGACTGCCAAGCAAAGCCGTTTTACTCCAGAGAAATCTTGCAGAAGAAAAGGCATGGCTTACACCTGAATTTACCCAAGGCCCTATTGAAGTTGCAGTCGTAGGTGATGTTGATGAACAAAGTGTCATCTCTGCAGTAGCTCAAACGCTGGGAGCTCTTCCTAAGCGCAATGAAAAACCAGATTATGCTGCGGAACGTAAAGTCTCTTTTCCTTCAGAAAAGTTTTCCCAAGATTTAACAATCATTAGCGAAATCCCTAAAGCTATCGTACAGATTACATGGCCTACAGATGATTACAAAAACATTTACCGCACACGCCGCTTAAATCTTTTGGCCGATGTCATGATGGATCGTTTACGTATTAAAATTAGAGAGCAATTAGGTGGAGCTTATAGCCCTGAAGCCTTCAGTTTGCCAAGCAACACCTTTACTCATTACGGCCAAATGACAGCGCAGTGTCTAGTTGCTCCCGAACAAGCCACATTGATTGCTGAAACGATACGTTCAATTAGTTATGATTTATCCACCAAGGGAGTAACCGAGGATGAACTCAAACGAGCAAAACAACCTTTACTTACTTCAATAAAAGAATCGGTTAGAACAAATCCTTATTGGCTTATGTCAGTTTTAGCAAACTGCCAGGAAATGCCTGAACGTCTGGAATGGTGTAGAACTAGACAAAGCGACATTGAGTCAGCTACAAAAGCAGAAATAGATTCACTCGCTAAACGCTATCTTTCACCTGACAAAGCATTCCAAGTTATTGTAAGGCCTGTTAAGCCCGCCCAATAACTAGAGACGCATTGGTTCCACCAAAGCCGAAGCTATTCACTAAAGAATATTCTACGTCTTTTTTAACCGCTTGATTCGGTGTGAAGTTTAGTTCGAGAGCTTCACACGCAGGATCTAAATTATCTAAATTTATCGTTGGAGGAATCATTCCTTTAGCAATTGCCAAGGTTGCTGTGAATGCGCCCATTGCACCTGCAGCGCCAAGTAAGTGGCCTGTCATGGATTTAGAGGCACTGACATGCAAGTATTTATTGCCCTTAAAGACGGCTGCGATTGCTGCTGCTTCTTCAGTATCTCCACCCGGAGTTGACGTAGCATGCGCTGAAACATAACCAACACGCTCTGCACTAACTTTAGATTCTTTGAGTGCTAAATTCATCGCACGGCGTGAGCCCTCTGCTTCAGGTGCAAGCATGGATAAGTGATGTGCATCCGCTGTTGCACCGTAGCCCAATAATTCAGCATAAATTCTTGCACCGCGTTTGATCGCAAATTCACGTTCTTCAATCACAAAAGCCAGTGAGCCTTCACCGAGTACAAAGCCGTCTCTATCTTTATCGAAAGGACGTGACGCTTTTTCCGGTGCATCATTACGGGTTGATAAAGCGCGCATTTGAGCAAATGAACCAACCGCAATCGGAGTGACTACAGATTCCGAGCCACCAACAACCATCACATCAGCATCACCTCGTTGAACCGCTCTAAAGCCTTCACCAATAGCGTGCCCACTAGTAGCACAGGCTGAAGCTACACTCATATTAGGTCCTCTAAAATTTAAAAGCAGTGCAAGTTGGCCTGCTAAAATATTAGGAGCTGCTTGGAGGATGAAGAAAGGAGAAACTTTACGAAAACCGCCTGTTTTCCACGTTTCATGGGTTGCAACAATTTCGGGTAATCCACCTAAACCAACTCCCATACCCACTCCAATTCGTTCAGAATCAATAAGTTCCCGTGCGGCATCTAACCCAGAATCAATGTAGGCCTCTAAGCCTGCACCCATACCTAAATGGGTAAAACGACCCAATTTCTTAACATCCTTAAGGTTTAATGGTGCAGTGACAGCCTCCCCAGATTTACCCCTTGGAAATAGGGGTGTCGCAATGGGTGAAGCTGGGTCAAAATCCTTCACTTCAGCTGCAATTTGAGCAGTACAACCTGTTGGATCAAAACGAGTTATCTTCGATACACCACTTTTACCAGCAAGCATAGCTTCCCAGGTTAAAGCAGCACTATTACCTACCGGAGTTACAGCACCGATTCCGGTAATAACAACACGTCTAGGGATATAGGAGTTTGGAGAATGCACTGGCTTATGTATGCCAAATCCAGGGATCTCTCTCAAGCCTATATCTGGCCCATGTTGCTTTGACTTAAAGGCTCAAAATCTCTTTTATTGTCAGTCTTTTACTATGAAGCAGCTCCACGCTCATTGGCGGATGGACTACATTGAAGCCCCGAAATATCCGGCTGAAATGAAGCGTCCTTTTACCGAGCTGCCTACATTGGCAGACGACAGGACCGCCCTGATCATACATAGAACTGCTTTGAGCTATCTTTTACTCAACCGCTTTCCATATAACCCAGGCCACTTACTGTGTGTACCATTTAGAGAGGTATCAGATCTTGATGAACTCACTAAAGACGAGAGATCAGATATGATGGAGATCATTATCTTTGGAAAACACGTTCTCACAGAAGCTATGAAGCCTGACGCCTTTAATATTGGTTTTAATTTAGGTAAAGCCTCAGGTGGTAGTATCGAGCATCTGCATGCACACATTGTGCCTCGCTGGAATGGAGATAATAATTTCATGCCAGTACTTGGCCAAACACGCATTTTACCTCAATCCCTTGAGGCAACATGGGTGAGGTTAACCGAAGCAGTAAGTAAACTTTCTGCCCACTAACATGAGTGTAAGAAATCAATTTAAACTCTTAGTCGGAGGCTTAGGTGCTCACAGAGCAGACAAAACTTCCTCTGCTGGTTCAGCTTTTCGTGATTTTTTAGATAAAAATCAACTCGTTGCTGTTTCAATATTCATATTAACCGTAACAGCAATCGTACTGATTAGTTCGGTTGGGATGACAACGATTAATCTACCCGTTCATCCCAGCGAGTTAGCAACCGTAAGAGTTGTAGCAACGTCCTCATTCTCTTACGTCAGTGAAGCTAAAACAGCAACAGCACGAACACTGCTGCTCGAGAGAGTGCCTCCTGTATTTCACTTAGATTTAGCACCACTTGATCGCTTTAGTTTAAGTCAACAATCCCTTTTAAACCAACTGCGTACATTTGAAGAAACCCACGCTAAATACGGTGCTAATATTGGTAGTTACCAGTCTCAACTCGACAATCTCGCAACTCAATTTAACACAACGACACCCTACCGCGTTAGTGGCGAAGACTTAGCTGTACTCTTAGCAGCTGGCGATACTCAAGTCAGACAAGAACTTTTTCAGAATGGTTTAGCAGCACTGAAAGAAATTTATGCTGAAGGAGTGCATGACTCATCACTTGGCTCCTTGAGTTTAAATAGCACTACGGTTTTTCAAATTGCGCATGCTAATGGCAATGTAAGTTCACATCCCGTAGAGTCGATGGAAGACGCACTTACATTCTTGCGCGTGAGTGTATCACCAGAAGGAGTTACTCGTGCTGTTTCTCAAGCTCTATTTCGGTTCTTTAAAAACGGCATCACTGCAAATCTTGTTTATGACCGTAAAGCCAGCGAAGAGCAGAAATTAGCTGCCTTAAAGCAACTTACTCCAGTCTCGGTTCAAGTAGCTCGTGGCCAAGTAATCATTGAAGCGGGAGAGCGCGTAACTCCAGAGCAGTATGAAATGTTTAGAGCACATCAAGACTATCAACGAACCCATGGCGAAGCAGAGCAAGTTGCAGGGTTACTTTTATTTGGCCATGTCCTTTTAGTGTTAGCAATGGTACTTGCTTCAATTATTTACATACGCCTTGAGGATCCTGAAACTCTACGCAGCAATGTTCGTCTCGGACTTTTAGCTTTAGTTGTTATCATCAATATAGCCTTAGTTCGAATTATTTACTCCTTAGGTGGAGCAGAATTTTTTATTCGTGACGGCTCTTGGGCGGCAACCCTACCCTACACTGCACCCACTGCACTAGCACCTCTGATAGTTGCTATTTTAATTGATACTGGATCTGCCATTTTTATGGCACTGCTGATTTCAATTTTTACAGGTGTAATTTATGGAAACAGATTGGATCTTTTAGTCCTCACCTTTCTTGCCTCCATGGCTGCAATCTATGTCTGCCGTGACGCAAGTAGACGTGGACGCGTGGTGAATGCAGGTGTTACAGGTGGTCTAGCGATAGCTGCATTCGCAGCTTTAATTGGTATAGCTCAGCAAACACCCTTAGAAATTATTTTTAGAGAAATGGCAGCAGGTTTACTTACAGGCTTACTCACAGGTATCGCAGTAGTAGGATTTTTACCTGTGCTAGAATCCTTATTTAAAAGGACTACTGATATTACACTCTTGGAATTAACGGATTATAACCATCCACTGCTTCGAAAGATGCAACTAGAAGCCCCAGGAACCTATCACCATTCGCTGATGGTTGCTCAGCTTTCTGAAAATGCAAGTAATGCAATTGGTGCAAATCCTCTTTTAGCACGTGTATGTGCATTATTTCATGACATAGGTAAAATCACGAAAGCTGGATTTTTTACAGAAAATCAGCGCGATCGTGGAAATCCACATGACCAATTAGAGCCTGCCGTATCAGCTCAAATTATCCGTGATCACGTCAGAGAAGGAGTAGAACTTGCCCATAAGCATAAATTACCTCGCTCCATCATTGATGTGATTCGCCAACATCACGGAATGACCCACGTACGCTACTTTTACGAAAAAGCCCTGGCTATACGCGCACGCCTTGAGACTTCCTCAAAGCATACAGATCATGCGCAATCAAGTACCGCCTTAAATCCTTCATTACCTCATACTCAAAATAGCAATTCTCACACTCACCTAGCTAAGGTCGATGAAACACTGTTTCGCTACGAAGGACCTAAACCTCAATTTAGAGAGTGTGCAGTTATTTTCCTAGCAGACGCTGCCGAAGCTGCTTCTCGTTCACTACGTTCTGCAACGCCTAAAGAATTAAGCGAGTTAATCGAAAGTATAGTTAACGAGCGCATTGCACAGGGACAACTCAATGAAGTGGCCTTAACCTTAGAGGATATCGCTAAGATAAAAAATAGCTTTACCTTCACCCTTCTTAACATGATGCATTCAAGAGTCTCATATACTTTGGCTAATCAAGAATTACCAGTAGCTAAGCCAGATAAGTCAGTTGCAACTAATTCCGCATTATAAAGCATGGCAAAAGCAAGTGATAGCTCCAAGCAGCGACCTGTGGCAGTAAGATCTTTACATCCGAAACTTTCCTATTCGGACAAAGCTATCGTAAAGGTAATTCATTTACTAGATGAACAACACGCCAAGTGGGCAACCAAGGATTCTGTACTAGGAAATAATAACGAACTCTCCGTTGCATTCCTGCCTGCCCTAGCACTTGCAAGATTACATGAGCAATTCCTAGACGATCCCTCTGAAACAGACGTCATAACCTTTCCCGGCGATAAAGACCTAGGGCATGCAGGTGACATATGCGTTTCGCCTGATGCAGCCGAAAGCTACTCCAAAGAACATAAGCGCGACTTTTCCGAAGAACTGACTCTTTACGTGGTTCATGGCTGGCTACACTTAGCTGGCTACGATGATCTAAAACCAGAGCTCAAACGAGCTATGCGTAGAGCAGAAGCCAGGGCCTTAATTCTATTACGTAACCACAAAGCTATCCCAAAGTTTGTGCTAAAGCGCAAATAATATAGCCTAAAGGTATTAAAAACGCGTGCGTTTTTTAAGCGCTTAATTAAGGTAATACTATGCCTCCTGTTGTGTCACCTATTGTAAAAATTAGAAACGGCTTTTTTGCAGGCGCAATTCTTGTCGCACCTCTAGTCGTAACGGTGTGGGCATTTAGCCGAATCATTGATTTAGTAGGTGGAACCTTTCGGCCAGTATTCTTTTTTTATCTTCCAGATACAGTACGCAATAATCCTAATTTAGAATTAATTTGGGATATCTTAGCTACATTTCTTGTTATTGTAACGGTCACTTGCCTTGGCCTTATTTCGAGAGCATTTTTTGCTAAGGTTTTCTTAGGTACAGCAGAACGTTTTATTCAAGGAATTCCTGGCGTTGGCGCTGTGTACAACACTGTCAAACAAGTCGTCGATACATTTGGTAAGCAAAACCGAAGCCTTTACAACAAAGTCGTTTTAATAGAATTCCCACGCAAAGGTGCATGGACGATAGCATTTCTTACCAACAAAATACAGGGGGAAGCCCAGCAAAAATCAGGCGAAGAATTATGGACTGTCTATGTCCCTACGACACCTAATCCAACAGGTGGCTACATGATTATGGTTCCTGCTAAGGAAGTGATCGAATTAGATATGAATGTAGGTGATGGTATGAAAATGCTATTATCTGCCGGTGCCTTTGTCCCGAGTTGGAACAAAGAAACATCTCCTCAGCTTTCAAAGTAAGCGACTATGGCAGCTACGACGCTTCAAACTGAGGCATTCGTTTTAGCGAAACGACCAACCACGGCTGACGGGTGGCAAGCCTTCACTCTATTTTCACCTGAAGATGGCTCACTGCATGTCATGCAGCGCTTATCAGCTAAAGCAAGCAAGGGACGTGTGCTACTAGACTTATTTGATGAAGCCTCACTTACCCTAGACAGTTCGAATCAAGGAAAGACATGGTTTATAAAAGAGGTAAACTTAATTGCACGGCACGCTGCGATTGGTAAAAGTTACGGCGCACTGCAAGCAGCCTCTACATTTGCAAATATCTTAGCACGCAATCCTGTCTCACCTGAAAGTAGAGGTTCTGTAGCCCACTTACTTAGAAGTGCACTTGCTGCCTTTGAAGGCACTAATCGTCCTGAAATTGTAATTCTAAAATGCCTATACAGTTTTGCACGTGATGAAGGTTATCCAGTAAAACAAGAATGGATTCCTTCCTTACCCGCCTTAGATCAAGAGAATGTCGCACGTCTTTTGCACAAACCTCTTGCTGACCAAACAGCAAGTGCTGCTGAAGTAGCTGGTTACACTCGCAGACTTGAGCAATACCTGCGCGAGCATACCGATATTCTCATTGATTAACCCATGCATTGTGACTTAGACCAAAAAAGAGTAAGTCTTGCGGTCGGTGAATTAGCAGATTTCTCAGTAGGCCCGCGGGAGGCCGGCAGTGGGCAACACGCCCTTTGGAGAGCTCAACTAGGGGTACAGTGGCACAACACTTCAAAAAAAGAATATAAGGCACTACACCCTACCGCATCCTTCGAAGTTTCGATCGAAGGTCGTGTCATAGAACATGGTTGGGCAATCACCTTAAGTGGGCGTATCGATCAACTTCTAGATACAGAAAATAATTCCCTCATCAGGGAAATTAAAACAGTCACTGATCCGCTGCCACGAGATGAGCGTAGCTTAAGATCAGATTATCCTAGTTATTTTGTTCAATTAGCAGCTTACGCGTCACTTTATCAAAATAAGCTAGGTATTAAATCTCAGAAAAAAATACAGGCTGAGCTTATTTTTGTAGAAGTTGCTACAGGCATTACCCAAACACTGAGTATTAATTCAGATGACTATATCGCATTTAAAACTCAGTTAGTAAAAATTGCTGAATTTTACTCACTTCAATTAGAGAACAGAGAAAAACGTAAAAGTCTTAAATTTAACCCCGCTTTTTCTGAATTAAGACTCGGCCAAGAAACAACATTAAGTGAAATAGAAGCGACTATCTTAAGTGAAAATAAAGCACTGGTTCTTAAGGCACCAACAGGCTTTGGTAAAACAGGAATACTACTGGAATTCGCACTAAAGAAATTAAAGTCTGCTGAATGTGAACGTGTAATTTACTTAACCAGTAAATCAACCGGTCAACTTCAAGTTATGGAGACTTTAAAACGCATGACTGAGTCAGCTGATAAAACCTCAGAAACAACCACCCCAGTTGCAGCCTGGCATATACGTAATAAATTTGAGCACTGTATTAATTCCACCTTTTACTGCGTAAAGGATTCATGTTCATTTCTTGCTCAGAGTGCAGAAAAATGGCCCACCAGTGGGTTATCTCGGTTTTATCTTTTTAGAGATCAAGCCCATGATCTAGAGACTTTACGTAACGCAGGTTCTTTAGCAGGTGTTTGTCCCTACGAGATTACCCGTACTGCACTTGCCTTTCAAGATATGTGGATAGGAGATTATAATTACGTTTTCTCACCTTCTACGGAAGGCCTGTTTAGTGATCAGCCAGGATATGCTGCAGAAAAAACTCTGCTTATCATAGATGAAGCACACAATCTACCAAGCCGCGTGGCTGGGGTTTATTCTCATCAACTCAGTGCACAAAGTGCATACGACGTGCGAGATGCACTCGAGCGAATTCACGCACCCGCTAATCTTATTTGGCACTGGGATAAGTGGGCTTTATTTTTAAGTGAATGCTCAGTCTGTGAATCGCTTGATGATAATGAAATAATCGATGCTAAACAGCTACTTAGTCAACTTAGTTTAGCCACTGAAACGCATGGGCTTGATTATAGTTCACTGGAAGCAGCAGATGCAGAAAAAATCTGGGCATTTTTATCCGTTGCTGAACAAGTCCAGTTAAGTGATTTACCCTTACTGTGGTGGGTAGCTCAAACAGCACAAATAAACCTTACCTGTCTTGATGCCTCTAAGGTTATAGGAAAAACACTAAGCCGGTTTGGAAGTGTGATTTTAGCAAGCGCAACTCCAGGTCCACTGGATGCATTCAGTGCGGCCTGTGGTGTGCCACTTTGCACCGTGGAAGCAAAAGCACCTTGGAGAATAAATGCCTACGATATCGCCTTTGATACACGTGTAGACACGCGCTACCAAGTCAGGAAAAGTCATCACGAGCAAACCGCTCACAGCATCACACGCCTAGGAAGGCAAAGTCAGGCAGGTCGACCTGTAGTAGTGTTTTTTCCAAGCTACATTTATGCAGAACAAATTAAAGATGAATTAAGTGTATTAGCTCCTCAGCTAAGAGTGACCATACAACCAAAACAAGCAGCCCTAGCTTCACAACTTAACTGGATACAATCATCACTCAATTCAAGTGATACACTGTTTCTTATCTTGGGTTCAAGTTTTGCAGAGAGTATCGACGCCTTGGGAGGCAAAATAGATTACACGATGGTAGTTAGCCCTGCTCTACCTGAAGTAAATGCCGTACAACGTGCTAAACTAGCTCTATTAAGTCATCTAAGCCAGGATGAGGCCTTTAACCGCGTTTACCGCATCCTAGGTATGCAGAAAATTAATCAAGCCCTAGGTCGTCTTGTGCGTGCACCTGGACACAGAACTCGTGTCATCTTACACTGTAAGCGTTTTGTGGAACCTAATTTTTCGGCACTCTTAAGTCTAGATTCAGAAGTAACTACAGTTATCACTGATGATAGCGAATTTGAGAACTGGCTAATGAAAAGTTAGATTCAAATCAGGCAGTTACAAAATCAATCAGTCGACGTGTAACTCCGTAATCGACCAGTTTACGTCTTTAGCATGTGTAACAAGTTTAAGTACCACATACCTACCATATGCTGCATCAGGAAGAGTAATCACTGTAGCATCTGCAGTACCTGCTGCAGTCATAACTACACGTCCTAACTGGTTAAGATCATCGGAAACATAAACTTCAAGATGCTCAGGGAATTCTCTAGAATTACGTCTTTGATCTAGAGTTATTTCACGAATAAGTCGTGATTCTTTAAGATCAATTATAAGAACAGGCTTTGCTGCAGATGATACAGCCCATGCAGATTTGTAATTATTATCTATCATATTATGCAAATCCTTAGGATTTGCTTCGCACGTAAGTGCAGCAGGCCAATTCTTGTTGGTATTAATTTCTGCTACAGCATTTTTTGCTTCTTTTGTATAGATTGAATCACTTACAAGCGTAGATACAAAGTCTAGTGCTTGCTTACTCGAAGAGCGTCCAAGTCTATAAATAATCTTATTTTTAAGATCAGCAGTTATTGATGTGTTATAAAGTCTAATCAAAAGATCTGCTCTCTCATTTTCTGGAGATCCTCGATTGATATTAAGCTGACGAAGCACTGCTTCAGCAGATTCCTTACAGATTGCTGACTGAGTCGATTTCTCGGCAAGCAAAACTAGGCTACTTAGTCCTTGATCATCACCCCAAGATTCAAGACTAGCAATTGCTTCATGTGAAACATCAGGATATTTACCCAATGCTAAATTTTTTGCGCATACTAACGCTGCATTTGAATTTAATTTAGGCAGTACACTTATGAGCTTCAATTGTACTTCAGCACCACCTTGATTTATTGTATCAATTATTGATTTACCGCGGTTGGCTTCATTTGTCTCTAAGAGAGCAACCTTAACGAGAGCTCTTTTTGCATGAATAAGCTCCTGTCCTTCAGATGCTGCGAGTGCCCAATTTAGAAGTTGATCCTCACTACTTTTTGTAACCAGATTTGATAAGGCATCTAAAGCGGCCACACGTACTTTTACACTCACTGCACTGCGAAAACCTAGTAGCATAGGGATTGAATCTGTCATATTCCTTTGCCCGAGCGCTTCGATATAAAATACGCTGCGTTTTAGATCACTTTCACTTGCTCCATGCAGAATCGCTTCACTAACACCTGCTCCCGTGAGTTTTGATATACTATATTTGGCAGTACGCAGTTCTTCTCCTTTTGCCGAGGTAGCAACATCCCCTATCCTATTTGCAACATAAGCATTGCATGGAATTGAACCTAGCGCCTCAAGCGCTGCACAGCGCAAAGTAACATCCTCACTTTTTAGACAATCAGTAATTACAGCTAAAGCAGCGCTCTCTTTACGTCTGCCCAATACTGCAACGATTGCTCTTTTTGTACTTACATCGAACGAAGGTAAATTTAAAATCAAGGCTTCAGTAAGACCAGGCGCTTCAGAACTAAACAGTGACTCAATACATACTCTCTTAAAGAGTTGATCTGAGCCCTTTAGAATTAGGATAGAGCGGTCCGTTACAGCGTTTGGTTCTAACCTGAGTAATCCACGAAGTGCGGCAGCCCTACTTGCATGCAGCAGTGTATTATCTAAATAAATTTCAGATAAAACCGCTAAAGTTTCATCAGCAGGCAAAGTGTAGGCTGCGCAAATCTTTGCATCTATTAAAAAATGGTTTCTTTGATCCTTGGCTGAAGCTAAGGCACTCAATGCATCACGAGTACCGATTTCACCCAGACCGTAGATAGCGGCATTCGCAAGTGCTGAATTCTCATCATTTATCAGTTTCGATAATACAGGGATAGCTGAACTTTGTTTACGTCTAGCAAGCGCCTGAACAATTGCTAATTTCACTTCCTCTTTAGAGTCATCCAAAGCACTTAAAAAAGCCTGATCAACATCTTTTCCTGGAATTGGAACAAGTGCTAGGCATGCAATATTCACACTTCGTGCATCTAACAAAAGTGGTGATACAGCGGCCACTACTGACGATATGTCAGCAGGAGATAAGGATAAAAAACCAAGCCTTTGACAAATAGCCTGTTGCGCATCAAAGGTAACTCCAGGTGAACTTAAAACGCCAACCATAGAAGAAACAAGAGCAGACGTGCGTAAGGGATCTTTACCAGCTTCTGTAATTTCTTTGTTAAGATTTGCCAGCGCAGTTTGACTACCGTCATAGGTTAAAGCAGCAAGACTTGCATGCTCTACACTGGACTGAGTTGTGCTTAATTCAGCACATCCGCTAAACAGTATATTACTTAAAATTAAGGCCGTGAGTGAAAAATAAAATGATTTCATAGAACGTAGGTTTAAGCCTTTAAAGGATTGCATAAGGTGCACGGCGTGGACGATCAAGCCAGCGTGAGGCTGCAGTATCTGCGATTATCTCTTCTTTTAAAGGATCCCAGCGAAGCGGGCGTCCGAGTCTTTCAGCAATTGCATTTAAATGACATACAGTCGCTGTTCTATGGCCTATCTCGACATCAGCAATAGGTCTTTGCCGAGTCACAATTGAATTAAGGAAATCATCATGGTGATCTTCACTAGCATATAAGTGTACTTCACCGGGCTCGAGCGGCTTTGATGCCATCGCTACGGGATCAGTCTCAAGATAGTCGCCACGGGAAACCCAAATTGTTCCCTTTGTACCTGTAAATTCAATCATCGCTTTTAAATGCTCGTCCACTCGCTCAACATGAACTCCATTAGCATAAATATGCGTTTGATACTGGGTGCCATTCCAACCCTTAGGAATAAATTCCACTGGGCCTGTATGATCCATACCTAATGCCCACTGAATAATATCAAAATGATGGGCTCCCCAATCTCCATTCTTACGTGCACCATATTCATAGAAGCATCTCCAGCCACCACCATAATCTCCCTTCATGCGCTGTAAATTAAAAGGCCTCCATGGCGTGGGACCAAGCCAGCGATCGTAATCAAGTCCTTCAGGAATTTTTTCTTCAGGAAGTGCAGTAACAATAGGGAATTCACCCAGTGAAGTTCGAATACCTGTAATCTCTCCAAGCCAACCATTGCGTACCATTTCAGCTGCTTTACGAAATGCTCCGTTTGAGCGTTGTTGACTTCCTGTTTGTAAAATACGTCCGTAGCGGCGTGCTGTCTCTACAAGCACTTGGCCCTCCTTGATCGTCAGAGTTAATGGTTTTTCACAGTACACATCTTTACCTGCTTTCATCGCAGCATTTGAAACAGCGGCATGCCAATGATCAGGTGTACATACGAAAACAGCATCGATATCGTCTCTAGCAACTAAGTCTTCGTATCTGTGATAGATATCTACCCCTTTATAAGAACCACCACGTTTATTTTTACCGTAGGAAGTCTCGATTCTATCTTTTTGCTTCTGTGCCTTCTCTTGCCACACATCACATACGGCTAAAATACGGCAATTATCACGTCCAAGCATAGCTCCGACATGACCACCACATTGTAGACCCATGCCCACAAACCCTAAATTAATTTGATTACTCGGAGCAGTAGCACCAAATAATCGGGAGGGTAAAATAAGGGGCGCAGCAGAGTAAGCAAGTATACCAGCAAGGCCCTGCTTGATTGCATCGCGCCGAGAGGGAAATATTACCGAGCTTTTAGAACGAGAAGAATCCACAGTTTTCATGAGGGGGGTAAAAAATAATCCGAAACTAAGACGGATAAGGTTTATGAAACTACATCATTTCTAAAGCCAAGCTTAAGCGATTAGCAAACCATCATGCACAGATGATTCAATATTTGTCTGGAATCTGATACAGATCATTAGCACTGTAACTCTATCCCCTATCGCACGTCACAAGCCATATACCCAAGGTACGTTCTATGCTCAAAATTACCCCCTCCCGCGTTCTATGCTATGGCTCACTGTTTTTTGCTATCATCTTCATAGCTAGCTGCGCAAAACAAAGCTCCGCCACTCTATGGCCCGCCCATCTGCATGTTGAAAATAGGGTTAATCCCATGGGTATTGGAGAAATATCCCCAAGGCTAAGCTGGACACTGATGCAAACAGACACGCGCTTACGCGGACTTAAGCAAATGGCCTATCGCATAGAGATTGCATCGTCTCTGGAACGCTTAACAAAAGATCAGCCCGACATTTGGGATACTGGAAAAGTAGGATCAGATATAACCCACGATGTTGTATTTGCGGGTAATCCATTAACTTCACGACAAGACTGCTACTGGCGAGTGATGGTGTGGGATCAAGACACCCATGCCTCAGCATGGAGCCAGCCAGCTCGTTGGACGATGGGTCTAATCGATCAAAAAGAATGGAAAGCACAGTGGATAGGCCTAGATTTACCAATACCTACAGACGGATCTGCATTAAGTGAAGCTCAGCAAAACCACTTCAAAGAATTATCCTGGATCAAGGCTAAGCTGCCTACTTCTAAAGATAACGCTCTGAATGCTTACTTGAGGCGTTCTTTTAACATTCCAGCTGATGATTCAATTACTCATGCGAGCTTAATTTTTACGGCCGATCAAAATGCATTCATTAGTATTAATGGAACAGCCATTACCTCGGTACATCGCAGAGAACGTGCACGTGTTGTAGAGGTTACCCCATATCTAAAGTCAGGCCTTAACGTACTAGGTCTTTTTGTAAATCAAGAAGATGGTTACCCACCTTCTGCAGTTGGTGAACTCACAATTACTTTCAGTTCTGGGAAAACCTTGCAGATTCCAACAGACTCAGGATGGGAGTGGAATTCTGAACTCATCGCTGGTTGGGATACACCTCACACATCCACAGATACATGGTCACGTGCTGAAGTAATGACACAGCGTAGTCCTTGGGGTACACCTGATGACAGTTCCCTATATCTTCCACCTGCTCCTTTTTTGCGTAAAAGTTTTTCTGTTTCAAAGCCAATTAATAAAGCAACGCTTTATGCAACTGCACTTGGTCTTTACGAATTACATCTCAATGGAGAACGTATAGGTCGCGATTACTTAACTCCAGGTTGGACCGATTATAGTTCACGTGTTCAATATCAAACCTACGATATCACCCTACAAATCACTCAAGGCTCCAATACACTTGGAGCTATTCTAGGCTCAGGTTGGTTTGCAGGTACTTTAGCTTACACAGGCCGTGATCACGTCTATGGCGGTACACCACGTTTTGCTGCTCAACTTGAAATTGACTATCAAGATGGAACACGCGAAACAATCACAACAGATTCTTCCTGGAAAGCTAAAGTCAGTTCAGTTGTTTTTGCAGATCTTTATCAGGGTAGTTCGATTGATTTAACAAAAGCAGACTCAAGTTGGTCTACTTCATCTTTTGATGCATCTAATTGGACTTCACCAACTCTAGGATGGAATGCAGTTGGCTATAACCCAAAAACAGAAAAGCCACTACCTGGGAAAAAACTCATTCTTGCTAAATTACCTCAAGTTATTGAAGCATCGAATGCAGACCCTATTCGTATCACTGAAGAAGTTAGCCCTGTAACGATTACAGCTGATAAATCAGGTGCGTATATTGTAGACTTTGGTCAAAATTTAGTGGGCTGGGTTAAATTTAATACTCAAGGAGTACGTGGCCAAAAAGTCATTGTACGCCATGCAGAAATGCTCAACCCAAACGGTACTGTCTACACATCTAACTTACGTGGAGCTAATGCTACGGACTACTACACGCTTAGTGGCAACGCAGATACCCTTGAGCCAATCTTTACATTTCACGGGTTTAGATATGCCGAGATTTCTGGGCTAAGCACTAAACCTCAACTGACTGATATTCATGCCGAAGTTGCTCATAATGTTATGGAGAGAACGGGAGATTTCTCCTGTTCAGATCCTCGTTTAAATCAACTCTTCCATAATATTATTTGGGGACAAAAAGGTAATTACGTAGAAGTTCCAACAGACTGTCCACAACGCGATGAGCGCATGGGATGGACTGGCGATACTGGATTTTTTATTAGAACTGCTACCTACAACTACAACGTACAACCCTTCATTGAGCGCTGGCTTACTACCCTCATAACAGATGAGCAAAATGAAAACGGAGTCTTTCCAAATGTAGCTCCAATTGGATCTAAGGACGATCAAAGAGCATCAACTGCATGGGGAGATGTTGCAGTAACAGGTACCTACAATTTATGGCATGTTTATGCAGACACCCGCATAGTCGAACGGCACTTCAATGCACTTACTCGTTACATGGGCTTTTTACAGGCTCATGCAAGTAACGGCATTAGCCATGTAGGTGGTTTCGGAGACTGGGTTAATTTAGGAGGAGGTGCTACTGCTGAAGTTATGGATACAGCCTATTACATCTATCTGTGTGATTTGATGGTTCAAATGGCTACGGCAATACATAAGCCTGAATACGCTACCTTCTATACTTTCTTAAAAGAACAAAGCTTAGAGAGTTTTAAAACTAACTTACTGCTTCCTGATGGAACAATTAAGGATAGTAGCCAGACAGCCTACGCACTCGCCTTTACGATGCATTTGCTACCAGATAATATGTTTCAAAAATCTTCGGATCAATTCTTAGCATCAATTAAGAAATTTGATTGGCATTTAGCGACCGGCTTTATTGGTACTCCACGTCTACTACCTGCTTTACATAATGCGGGACTTAATGATGTAGCATATAAATTACTCCTTCAAGATACCTACCCATCTTGGCTGTACCAAGTTAAATTAGGTGCAACGACCATGTGGGAAAGATGGGACGGCTGGACTAAGGAAAAAGGATTTCAGACAATCGGAATGAATTCCTTCAATCACTACGCTTTTGGCTCCGTAGGTGAATTTCTCTACCGCTATGTCTCTGGTATTGATACTGAAGGTGCAGGCTACAAAACAATTACCGTAGCACCCTACCCAGGACCAGGACTTACCTCAGCTCGAGCCACATACCAAGCAGTCACAGGTCTTATCTCAAGTGATTGGTCGATTACTTCAGGTACACTAAGTCTCGAAGTTAAGATCCCACCAAATACTACAGGTCATATCCGCATTCCCACCTCCAACATAAACGCTGTTTTAGAGAGTGGTAAGGCAGTTACTTCTGCAGATTCAGTGAAGGTGCTGCATAATGACTCTGAAGCACTCTACGTAGAGGTACAATCCGGCACGTACCGGTTTACCGCGCCTTACAGTAAATAAAAAAAATCATTATATTTACTTAAGCACTATGCCTACAACATAGTGTGATCGCTCTAGGAAGGTTTTTACCTACCTTCCCAGCAGAAAATAATTTTAGAAAGCCGTTTAAACAAACGGCCTGGAAATACGATTAGATTTTTATCTAACCAAAGAACTAAAGATTTCAAATTCTGTAGCGGAATGTGGCGTTCATGTTGACGTGCAACTAAATGAACAAAAAGAGCCCCTATTGTTGTGATGCTTTTGACAGCTAAGGTATTACTGTTTATTCATGTTTTGTAACCGTGAAGTCCCTTTTACCTAAGTTTTATTTATCTAAACTTATAGTTAAGTTTAATCGTATAAAGTATACGTTTCTTTCATTTACTTTTCTACTAGCGCTTACCTCGCACTTATCTGCAGCTCTATTTTCAAATGCGGAACCTACGACAAAAGAAAAACTACAAGGATTTCTAGATCAAACCATTCTAGCTAAACCTAAGCAAAGCCAGTTAGGCAGTATTGATACAGATGAAGCTAAAGAGAACTGGGTTAAATTAAAAACGTTTCAACGATTCGGCGCTTTAAGAGTTTTACAAGTTAAGGCAGGTGATTCAGCTCAAGACTCAATCAATCGTTTGATTGCAACTGGCCGTTACGAATTCGTTGAACCAGATTATTTACGTCACGCCTACAGCACATCTTCTACTGCTCCTAATGATACTAATTTTACCTCACAATGGGGTTTATCTAACATGGGTAATAACCCAGGCATTCCTGGACCAGGCGTAGCTAATGCAGATATTCATGCCTTAACTGCTTGGGCAAATACGCGCTACGATGCCTCAAATGTTATTGTCGGTGTTATTGATACGGGTGCTTTAATGACCCACCAAGATTTAATAAATAATCTCTGGAATAACCCTAAACCAAATGGAACAACCAGTAACGGATTTCAGTATGTTAACGCAGCGCATGGGCTTAATTCCACTGTAGGAAGTGGCTCAGTTAATAGCGGAAATCCTACTGATGACAACGGACACGGCACCCATGTAAGTGGCATTATTGGAGCTCAAGGAAACAACGGACTAACAACAAGTGGAGTTGCATGGTCTGTGCAACTGATGCCCCTTAAATTTCTTACTGCTACGGGTGGGGGCAGTACATCAAACGAGATTAGCTGTATTGATTTTGCTATCGCTAACGGAGCTCAAATTATAAACGCAAGTTACGGTAGCAACGTCTACAGTTCATCTGAATATACTGCGATCCAAGCCCTGCAGTCTGCAGGTATTATTTTAGTGGTAGCAGCTGGTAACGTTGCAGAAGACATAGACCTTACACCTAGCTATCCTAGTAGCTACTTACTTGATAATATTGTCAGTGTAGCCGCTTCAGACAACCGAGATGATGTCGTTTTCTTTAGTAGTACGGGCTCTGGCCTAGTTGATCTAGCTGCCCCTGGTTATCAAATATTATCACTGTCTAATTCAAGTACTACAGCCACAGCGACACTTTCTGGAACCTCAATGGCGACACCTTTTGTTACAGGTTCACTTGCCTTATTAAGAGCGCAGTTTCCAACAGATACTTACAGGCAATTAATTAATCGTCTACTGCGTCACGTTGATTTGAATGTGAACTTTAATAATCGAGTAGAAACCGGTGGCCGTTTAAATCTTGCTTCAGCCCTCGCATCTCCACTAAACGAAAATACTCCCTTTAATGATTCATTTCAAACACGTGCACATGTCAGTGGCTCACGCATAGCTGTACGATCCTCTAATGTTGGAGCTAGTTTAGATAGCTTAGAGCCTCTTATTGGCGGCTATACTGGAGGAGCATCTCTGTGGTGGGAATGGACAGCACCTGTCTCTGGCCCTGTTAGCTTAACAACCACAGGCAGTAACTTCCTCACGCTAGCAGGTGTATTTAGTGGAACCAGTTTATCTGCTTTAAATCCAATCGCCTCAGCTAGGGCTACAGGAACGAGTGCAACCACAACAGCATCCTTAAACTTTAATGCAGTCGCAGGTAGCGTCTACGAAATCGCAATCGATGGGGTAAACGGGCAAACAGGATTAGTTAATTTTACACTCCAATACCAAAACGACACCTTTGAAACACCCGTAGTGCTTTGTGGCTTAAGTACATTGGTTACCTCAACAACAATGAATGCCACGAGGCAATCAAGTGAGCCGACTATTTTAAATAACACGGGAGGTCATTCCATGTGGTACCAATGGACAGCACCTAAAACAGGCCAGTACCAAGTCTCCACGTTTAGCTACGACTTTGATCCACTATTAGCAATATACACAGGAGGTAAAATTAACGGCTTAAACCTTGTAAGTTCATCTAAAGGTAATGCGATCAACAGTTCAGCAGTTATTGCTGCTAGTATCACGCAGTGCACTTTTACGGCACTTGCTGGAACTACATACTCAATACAAGTAGATGGAGTCACCGATTCAAGTACTACACTTAATAACGGTCAATTTACACTCTCCTTAGTCGATTCCAATTGGCAACTCACCACAGCAGATGCAATCACATGCGGACCCTCAGTCGCTGCTAATGGAACTGTATATATAGGAAGTGAAGACGGAAATTTTTATGCTCTAAATCCTGACGGCACAACTCGTTGGACTTACTCCACAGGTGCTTACTTTGATACTTCAACTTCAAGCGTAGCTACTGATGGTTCTATTTATTTTGGGACCTCAACTACTGTGTATTCTTTAACACCAAACGGTACTCTGAGATGGACCTACGTATTACCTACAGGTACCACAACCGGTCCGGTCACACTTGCTTCAAATAAAACCCAGGACGATACGCTGTATATCAAAGCAACGAATAATACACTCTATTCACTGTCTACACAATCTGGGGCAGTCAATTGGACCTATCAAGTACCTGGCACTTCATATGCAGCCTGCTCAATTGCACCCGATGGCACTGTCTATATAGGATCTGACAACGCTACACTTTACGCCCTGACTTCTTCTGGAACACTCAAGTGGACCTATTTAGCAGACGCGGCAATTTATAATGCACCAGCTCTAGATAGTTCAGGTAATCTCTATTTTGGTACACTTGGAGGAACCTTCTATGGGGTTAATTCAAAAGGCGTAAAACTATGGTCTTACACAGCAGCTAACAGTATAAGCTCTTCACCCGCATTAGGAACAACGGGTAATGTGTATTTCGCAAGCTACGATCATCACTTGTATGCAGTTAATACTACAACAGGAAACTTAGCTTGGAATTTATTACTGCCCAGTGAAATACGTGCAAGTTCTCTAGCAATCGACTCTAACGGAGTTATCTATGTAGGCTGCTACGATTATAATTTATACGCTGTAAATTCAAACGGCACTATCAACAGAACCTACGCAACAGGAGGTTGGGTGCGCTCTTCTCCAGCAATATTTGGTACAAATCTGTATTTTGGAAGTTACGATCATAAACTCTATAGTTTTAATATCGCTGGGAATACAAGTAGCTCGGCATGGCCAATGTACTTAGGAGGCGCTCGCAGATTAGGTCACATCCCGAGTGACAACTTTGGTTTTTCAATTCAACCCCATGCAACACTTCCAATCTCAGTAGGCTCTCCTCTAAATCTTACCACTTCAGCAACAGGAATAGGTCCATTAAGTTTTCAGTGGTACCTCAATGGAACTGCTATACCAGGAGCTACTAGCTCAACCTACACTGTATCTAGTGCCAGCAGTTCTGACTTAGGAAACTATACTGTTATAGTCACTAATCCTACAGGTACACTCACAAGCCAGACACTAAGCACTGTAGTTGGAGCAAGTCGTCTCACCAATTTATCCACACACGCGAATGTACTCACTGGAAACCAAATTTTAGTCAGTGGCTTTGCTATTGGGGGAAGTGGAAGTAAAAATGTTCTTCTGCGCGGCGTAGGACCAACACTTAGCAACTTTGGCCTTTCAGGGGTACTGAGTCAGCCAATCTTAACTCTCTTTGATTCTAATTCTTTAATAGTCGCTAGCAATACTGGCTGGAACAGTCAGTCCCTTGCAGGGAGTTCGACGCTCAGTGGTATAGTGAGTGCTGCTACAGCAACAAGCTTCGCTCAAAGTGGTGCTTTTAGTGTACCCGTTAATTCCGCAGATAGTGCTTTAGTAGCGACTCTTCCAAGCGGCAGTACCTACACAACCAAAGTAGCAGGTTTAGCTAATGGTACAGGAATAGCGCTTTCTGAAATTTACGACTTAGATTCACTTAGCTCACCAAGTAAATTAATAAACATTTCATCCAGTGCCTATGTTGGCTCTGGTTCGAGTAGCTTAGTCGCTGGTTTTACGATTACGGGAACTTCGCCAAAAACGATACTGATTCGGGGTGTTGGCCCTACTTTAGCATCCTTTCAAGTAGCTAATACCCTCACTAACCCGCAACTTTGTCTCTACGACTCATCAGGCAACATAATTGAGTCAAACTATGGATGGAATAACAGTCCTACCCTAGCTGCAGCTGCCCTACAGGTGGGTGCCTTTGCCTTTAAAAGCGGCTCTTTGGACACGGCTATGCTCGTTACCTTAGCCCCTGGGGCCTATACGACCCAATTGACTGGATTAGGCGGTACATCTGGGATGGGAATGATTGAAATATACGATTTTCAGTAAAGGCTTTCTTTTTTAGCAGAACCAAGCTTTTCTAGGTACGTGAGTAAATCATCTGCCAAGACGATAAAAGCTCCAGAGGTTCACGTTGCCATCTCACGTCTTGCCTCGGTCATCGCGGAACATCACCGAGCGACCGAGCAAATCTGGCTTTTGGGTATTGCAAACGGAGGAATAAAATTAGCTTACCGCTTAGCAGAGCTAATTAATAAATCCAACAAAGCTATACCAAACCACGCAAAAGCAGGAACCTTGGATATTTCATTTCATAGAGACGATCTTGGACGCCATCCAATCCCTAAGGAATTCATTGCTACTTCAATTCCTGGAGATGTCACAGGGGCAACTATAATCTTAGTCGATGACGTCCTTTTTACAGGCAGAACAGTCAAAGCCTCTTTGGATGAACTCTTTGACCACGGCCGCCCCGCCTTAGTAGAATTAGCAGTCTTAGTAGACCGCGGCGGCAGACGACTTCCCGTAACCTGTAACTATGCAGGAATAACGCTAGGTACACATTTCAAAAATCGAGTAAATGTTACTCTTTGTGATAATCCAAAACTGGACAATATCACCATTCATACCGAATAATACATAACTTATATGTCCTGGACTCGAAAACATCTACTCACCATCGAGGAACTCTCCTTAGATGAGATTAATCAAATCCATGCTACTGCATCAGCATTTAAAAAGATATTAGGACGTAACGTTAAAAAAGTTCCAGCTCTACGCGGTAAAACTATCGTTAATTTATTTCTAGAACCTAGCACACGTACTCGCATGGCCTTTGACATGGCCGCAAAGCGTCTTAGTGCAGATGTCATTTCAGTAGACGCAGCAACATCCTCGACAACTAAAGGGGAAACACTTCGCGATACAGCGCAAAATATCCAGGCTTTAAATGCAGATATGCTTATCATCAGGCACTCTGCTTCAGGTTCCCCGCTTTACCTTTCTCGCATCCTAGATATCCCAGTGATTAACGCAGGAGACGGTGCACACGAACATCCAACCCAAGGACTGCTCGATACCTTCACCATGAAGGAACACTTCGGTTCTCTTAAAGGTAGAAAAGTAGTTATACTAGGAGATATTCTATTTAGCCGCGTTGCTCGCTCAAATATTCATGCACTGACTAAACTGGGTGCAGCTGTTACTCTTGTTGGACCCTCTACCCTAGTTCCACACAGCTTTAGAGATCTAGGAGCAACAGTGTCTCATGATTTAAAAACAGCACTTGCTGATGCTGAAGTGGTGATGCTTCTACGCATACAACACGAAAGACAATCCAGCAGCCACTTCCCTTCCCTTGGTGAATACACCAGTATGTTCGGCCTTAATAAGGCACGCGCTGAGTGGCTTCATCCTAAAGCTATCATTATGCACCCTGGTCCAATCAACCGCGGGGTTGAAATAGATAGCGATTTAGCTGACGGCTCTCGCAGTGTAATTCTTGAACAAGTTTCCAACGGAATTGCCGTACGTATGGCTGTTCTTTATTTGTGCTCAGGTGGTATTCCCGAACAAGCCATCGCTGGCGCCTAAAACTCTCTAAGCCCACTTTTACCATGTCCGTACTCTGGATAACTAACGCCCACATCATTGATCCGGCTTCGAAGCGCGATGAAAAAGGAAGCCTTTTTGTACGTAACGGTATCCTTGTCGCTTCACTGAGCGCCGCTGAAAAAAAATCATCAAAAAAAATTGATGCTAAAGGACTTATCGCCTGCCCAGGTCTAGTAGACATACATGTTCACTTCAGAGAACCTGGCCAAGGTCATAAAGAAACCATCGGAACAGGCTCCCGTGCAGCTGCAGCAGGTGGATTTACTACGGTTGTGTGTATGCCAAATACCTCACCTCCTGCGGATAATACAGGTACAATCCAATTCATTAAGGATGCAATTGAGCGAGATGCAGTAATTAAGGTACTTCCTACTGGTTGCATCACTGTTGGCATGAAAGGACAGGCTTTAGCCCCTATTGGTTCACTTAAACGAGCAGGTGTAGTAGCGATCACCGATGACGGTGACTGCGTACAATCGAATGAAGTCATGCGCCGCGCTGCAGAGTACGCCAAAATGTTTAATTTGCCGCTTATGGATCACTGCCAAGATTCATCTATGACTCAAGGCTCCGTAATGAATGAAGGCATCATGTCTACACGCCTTGGCTTACGCGGGTGGCCAAATGCTGCAGAAGATCTGATTGTTTCACGCAACTTAATTCTCTCGAAATACACCGGCGCGCATATTCATTTACAGCATATCTCATCAGCGTATTCCGTTGAGCTAATTCGCCTGCATAAAAAAGAGAAAATTAAAGTCACTTCAGAGGCAACACCGCATCATATAGCGCTCACTGATGAAGCGCTTTCAAGTTATGATACGGCCTTAAAGATGAATCCTCCACTGCGTACAGAAGCAGACAGAAAAGCAATCATCGAAGGCTTAAGAGACGGAACTATTGACTGTATCTCTACAGATCATGCTCCGCATACTGACTATGAAAAGGATCGTGAATTTGATTACGCTCCTAATGGAATTCTTGGATTAGAAACTGCTCTTGCTGTTTGTTTAGACATACTTGTTAAAAAAAATAAGTTCTCGTTATCTAAAGTCATTGGACTGATGACACACAAACCAGCTGCAATTTTAGGTCTTAATGCAGGAACACTCGCCGTAGGTGCACCAGCTGATATTTGTCTATTTGATCCTACTGAAAAATGGACTTATGACGCCAAGAAAGGCTTTAGTAAGTCCGTTAATTCGCCGTGGCATAATTCGTCTTTTGTGGGTAAAACAAAAATGACGATTGTAGACGGTAAAGTCGTCTACAGTTCTGGCAAGATTTTAGCCTAAGCTGTTGTGGACAATACATTCCCAGCCGTTGGGGCAGAAGTAACACTGGTTTTTATCGGTGCACTTCTGCTGCTTAAGACCTTTGCACGTTATAAGTCAAAGCCTGCTGAGTTTGATAGCCACTTAAACCACTGGGAAATCACAATATCTGATTTTATCTTATACTGCTTTATAGCGATTGCTGGAGCTTTGTTTTTCCAGGTTATTTCAAGTTTTACTCTAAAACACACATCGATAGATTCCGATAGCCGACTGGTTTTAACAGCAGCAGGTATGGATTTAGGAATCCTCTGTGGTGTTTATGTATTTCACCACTTCAAGGAAGAACAGTTTCCATTATTTATTCATAAAGGCTTCAAAACTCTTACCTCAGGATTAGTCACATTACTTATAGCACTACCACTTGTTTTTGGCGTAATGTTTATTTGGCAAGCAATTCTTAATGCATTTCACATCCCGATTGTGAAACAAGAGATGGTAGACTTGCTGATGAATTCAAAGTTTCCTTTTGCTCGTAATACATTAATTCTAGTAGCTGTTATAGCTGCACCATGTGCAGAGGAATCTATTTTTAGAGCTGGTTTGTTTCGATATTTAAGAACACGTGCACCACGCTGGGTAGCACTACTTATTCCTGCCTTACTTTTTGCAGCTGCACATGGCAGTCTTACGTATTTCCCTCCCTTAGTTGTCCTAGGAATTGTTTTTGCCTTGGCCTATGAACAGACAGGAACCATTGGAACTACTATTGTTGCGCACGCCCTATTTAATCTAAATTCAATTCTTATGGTTATAGGTGGAGTCGGTGGATCATGAAGACCAATATTCCATTTACTTTAGATACGAAAAAAAGTATTAGTGCCTTAGGAGAAACCGCATTAATTAAGCAAATAAAGATTTGGCTAGGTAAAACAAATCCTAGATCACCCTTTGGTGTTGGTGATGATTGTGCCGTACTTCCGGCTTCAAAGACTTCACAGCTAGTCACGGTTGATCCAATTATCTACGGAAGGCATTTTGACCAGTCTGTTACCGCAGAACAAGCAGGTTCAAAATTACTTAAGCGCAACATTAGTGATATTGCAGCTATGGGTGGGAAGCCAACTTACTGCGTAATTTCACTTAGCCTCGATTCTCATGTGAAATTAAGTTGGCTTAAATCGTTTTACACTGGCTTAAGAAAAACGGCTGAAAAATATTCTATTCTTATTGTAGGCGGTGATATAGCAGAAACCAAAGGAGCATGTTCGGCTACACTGACACTCCTAGGCAAAACTGCATCTAAACGTTTCTTAACAAGGCATTCAGCAAAACCAAATGATTTCATTTTTGTCACAGGTAAGCTTGGTTTAAGTTTACAAAGTGGACATCATTACTCCTTCACACCAAGGCTTAATGAAGCGCTTTGGATTAGTAAACAAACAGCTGTTAATAGTTTAATGGATCTAAGTGACGGTCTAGCTAAAGATATCAACTGTCTTGTCCCTAAAAAAGCAGTTGCTTGTATTTACTCAGATAAATTACCCCTTCGCTCTAAAGCCTCAATTAAAGAGGCACTCTGTGACGGTGAAGACTACGAACTACTCTTCACAGTAAGTAATAAGACAAATCCTGAGCATTTTAAATCCCAATGGAAAAAGAAATTTCCAAACGTAGAACTCAGTTTAATCGGCCATATGTGCCCTCAAGGGAAACGGCCAAGTAATGCTTTAAATCTTAGTGCCTTCCAAGGCTATGAACACTTAAGCAAGCAATGAGCTTACTGGATAAATTAAAACAGGGAATAACCACTCACTCTGCTGAAGACACCCGCAGTATCGCACAAGAACTTGCTCATTTATTACCTCCAACTGTAACCCTTGCCTTACATGGTGATCTTGGGGTCGGAAAAACTACCTTTGTTCAAGGACTAGCACTAGGCTTTGCAATTAAAGAGCCTGTCACGAGTCCTACTTTTTCAATCTACACGCTTCACTACGGCACTAGGCTACTCGCCCATTTAGATGCTTATAGACTCAATCGTCCTGAAGAAATTGAGCCACTATTACTTGAAGAATTTCTCGTAGCGCCCTACTGCCTGGCCATTGAATGGCCAGAGAAGTTAGGAAGTTGGGTGCCTAAGCAAGCACTCAACTTCGATTTAGGTATTTCGGGCAAAACACACTCCCTAAAACTTAGAGCGTAGCGGGAGGTGTTTGAGACTCGGGTGCAGGGGCTACCTCAGCAGCAGGCGCTACTTCAGCAGTCACCACAGGTACAGCAGGTTTATTTTCAATTACAGCTGCAGCTTCAGGAAAATTCTCAGGATCATTTTCCTCAGCTTCAGCTTGTTTCTTACGTGATTCAACCATTGGAGGTGAAGCGTAAAGCCCACCATCAATAAACTCAGTCACGTAACCCTCGCGCACAAGCCACAGAAGATCACCTTGAAGACGTGCAAGTTTTTCACGTTCTTCCATGGAGAGTAAACGTGATGGCGCTGGAGTACCCTCAGCACTCACTGGTGCATCAGGAGCTGCTTCAGCGATACCTAGGTACCTCTTAGCTAAGTCTCCTGCTTTGACCATAGGATTTGCCTCAATAAAGCTTATTAAAGCTCCGATACTGTCAGCAAAGGTTTGTCCAGGAACACGGAATTTACGCTTAACTGCACAAACATAAGAAATGCCCTTCGAGCCTTTCTTGAAAATAGTGAAATGCTCACGACGTAAACGACCACGTAGTGCATTTGCTGTATCAAGTGGAAAACGACGTTGGCGCTCAAGAGCTCCTTCTATTGCACGTCTAATTTCACCATCAGGTAGCGCTTCGGCATCGCGGCCATGAACGCGTACTTGAGCAGAGAAACGAATTAATTTCTCACGGGCTGCGGTAAGTAAATAATTACGCGCATCGTCAAATGAATCGAAGGTAATTAAAGGCACTTCTTCTACAGAAGCAGCTGCAGGCGCTGCTACAGGTGTTTGCTCTGTGACTGCTGCTTGCTCAGGTGCTGCATCAGCGACTTCAGGTGCAATTTCTGCAACCGTTTCAGATTCTGCTACAACTTCTTCAGCAACTGTATCTGCACTGACTTCAGCTGCCTTAGCAGCATCAGCTGCTTTAGCATGCTTGCGCTGAAATGATGGATTTTTCCATGTATAACGGGTCACCTTCTTCATCTTCTCTAACCACTTCGCAATCATTTCAGGATCACGAACAGATTCTATTTTAGAGCGGTACGCATCAAATGGAACGCGAATATTCGCAGCTGTGTAATGCTGCTGAACAATCTGAGCGTATCTGTGGTAATTAGGAGGTCCAAGAAGTTCGCCAGTCATTCCACAGCGATTAACCACTTGGAAATTACCCTTAGGTGGTTCTACTTCGACTTCTTGTTTATCAAAATATTTATCGAGGTGCTTACTTAAAACATGCGCGATTGCGCTGTCTTCAGAATCAAACGGTACACCATCTGGAATGGAAATGATAAATGCTTTACGTTTAGCTTCTGGCTTAGCAGTACCTTCTACTTTTACTTCAGCAGTTTTAGTAGGAGCCTGCACTTCGCGAGGTGTAACAAGTACAGTGAAGCGCTCAATCTTACCAAGTACAGTGCGTGCAATTTCGAAAAGTTCGATTGTACGACAAGAAGCACGAATCGTTTTAACTAGGGCATTAAAACTATTATCTTCTGGATAGAAAGCTACGGTACAAACCTGACTTTCGTAAGGCATGCGGTCACGTGGGTTTTGATAATTACCACGATCTTCCTGAGGACGTCCTCCACGATAGTCTTCACGTGGACGATTATCGCCTTGAGCTTCACGTCTAAAATTAGATTGAGGCCTATTGCCTTGGAACCTACTTGGACCTCCGGGGCCACTTGGGCCACCTGGACTAGAAGGAGCTCTTCGCTGCTGATCAGGTGCACGGTAGCCTCCTTGATCATCTCCTGGTCTGCGTGTAGGGCGCCTATCACGACGATCATCACGTTGTGGCCGAGGCGCACCGCGTTCTTGACCGTCCTGGGGGGCGGATTTTTCTTGGCTCCACTGTGTGCCGAAGCTAAAGCCAGAGAGCTGGCTTAGATCGAGCTTATTGAAAGCCTGGGAGGGATTCTCCTGGGCAGCTTTGTCGTCCATGTAGTCGAATAGCGGTGAAAGTACCGCGAGTTGTGCTTGGTGTTACTGGCCTAAAATGATCACTTCTAGCATCTGAGGAATCTTGCCTCGGCGCAAGAGATTTCAGCAGGTTGTATTTAGCTCTCTTTACGACCCTTAAAAGCCAAAAAAAGCATCAAAACGCCAAAACCTAGCAAAAAGATACCCCAATCTAAGTTAATATTATAACCTAAAGAGCGTGCGTACTGTGCTTTATCAGAGAAAAAACCGTAAATAACCAAAATAGCACCAAATAAGGAGAACATCAGGCCAATAGGAAGGCGTAGGTCAAAATTCATGGGGTATGAGGTTTAAAGGTTACCAAAAAAGGATGTTAAGAATAAGGGTTACACCTAAGACAATGACACCAAGTACGACGGGACGTTTATACCAGACCTCAACATCTGCCTTAGGACGTTCAGTTAGTGAATATACAAGACCTACTAATTCTTGATCTGTTTTATTCCGTTTGGTGAGTAAAGAGATAACAAAGGTTAGCGTAAAGCAGGAGGTCCATGCAACGATTGCCATCCAGAAATTTTGCGCCATTTCACTGTGGAATATAAATTCAGGCGCAATCCATCCGCCTTTAATTCCAGGATGAGCACCTGCTGATAAAGCTAGGCCGTGAAATAATGCAGCGCCTAGTGTACCTCCAAGCAGTCCCCAGAATGCACCATTACCGGTAGTTCTCTTCCAGAACATACCCAAAAGGAAAGTTGCAAATAAAGGAGCGTTCACAAAACCGAACACGAGTTGCAGCATGTCCATGATGTTATTGAACTGACGAGCAAGATAAGCGGCACCGATACTGAGGATAATTCCTGCAACAGTTGCGAATCTACCCATCGCTAAATAATGACCATCTGATGGTTCTGCTTTGCCAGCAGAGCGGCGTAGTGTCTGATAAATATCATAAGTCCATACGGTATTAAATGCAGTCACGTTACCTGCCATACCCGACATAAATGATGCCATCAGTGCGGTAAACCCAAGCCCAAGAAGTCCTGCTGGGAAATACCGAGCAAGTAAAACTGGGATTGTCATATTGTAATCAGGAGATCCATCTGCACTCAGCGGTAAGAAATGCCCCCCACTGGATTGATGCATAGCAATAGCGATCATTCCTGGCAAAATAACAAGTGCTGGGAAAAGCATCTTCGGGAATGCTGCAATTAGTGGAGTTCTACGAGCTGCAGACATGGAATTAGCTACCATAGCGCGCTGTACGACTAAGAAATCCGTACACCAATAACCAAAGGAAAGCACAAAGCCTAAACCCATTACCATCCCAAACCACTCTACACCCATTGGATTAGACGAAGCAGATCCTACATGCACCCAGGAATTTGACCAAGTGCCAGGAGCAAAACCTTGGCTTGTAGCCACAGGAATTAATTTCTGCTTCAAGACTTCCCAACCACCTACGTCTTTTAAAGCGAGGTAAACAAGTGGTGTAAACCCAAGTACAATCATGAAGAACTGAAGCACTTCATTATAAATTGCTGAGGTAAGTCCACCGAGGAAAATGTAAACTAATACGATTGTAGCAGAAACAAAGATACAGAAATTATAATCCCAGCCCAGAAGCAGTTCTAAAAGACGAGCGAGTGCATGTAACGATATGCCCGATGAGAACACAGTCATCACTGCAAATGAGATTGCATTAAAGCCACGTGTTTTTTCATCGAATCGTAATTTTAAATATTCGGGTACTGATCGCGCACGTGATCCGTAATAAAACGGCATCATGAATATTGCCAAAAAGACCATCGCAGGTATTGCACCCACCCAATAAAAGTGACTCGTCATGATACCGTACTTGGCACCCGAGGCAGCCATACCTATCACTTCTTGAGCACCTAAATTAGCTGACAAGAAGGCAAGGCCTGTGACCCACGCAGGGATCGAGCGGCCTGACATAAAGAAATCAGAGCTTCCTTTTACTTTCCGCTTTAGAACCCAGCCAATGCCGAGGACAAATAAGAAGTAGATAATTAAGATGGCGTAATCAATGGTACCAAGCGAGAGCGTGGGATGTTGCATAGGGGTTCTCTTAAAATCGTGATTATTACTCGCTTTTCAAACTTAAAAATTACCCCTCACACAAAGGTGCGATCTAAAGCGAGTCTTTGACTTTTAAGGTCGAGATACTCCATCATAGAGGAAGCTCATCCACTTTAAGCCCGTGAAAGTCCCCATCCTAGAACTTAAACCGACCTATAAAGAACTCTCCGCAGAGTTAGATCAGGCATACCACCGGGTGATGGATTCGGGACATTATTTATTAGGCCCTGAATTAGAGAGTTTCGAGAAAGAGTATGCACAGTTTTCAGGATCTAAGTTTTGTATAGGTGTAGCCAACGGACTTGAAGCATTACAGCTGTGCTTAATGGCAAAAGATATCGGCCCAGGAGACGAAGTAATCGTTCCTGCCCACGGCTACATTGCAACCTGGCTAGCTGTAACGCATGTGGGAGCTACCCCAATTCCGTGCGAATGTTCAGAAGTTACCTATAATTTAGAACCCAATAAGGTAGCCCAATTAATCACTGCTAAGACAAAGGCTATAATTCCAATAGATTTGTATGGTCAGACAGCAGACTACCCTGGTTTAAAAAATATCTGCGCTGGGAAAAATATTTTTATCCTCGAGGATGCGGCTCAGTCCCACGGCGCTAAGTGTGGAGACTTCAGTGCTGGTAATTTAGCAGATGCTGCAGGTATTAGTTTTTACCCAAGTAAAAATCTAGGCGCATTTAGTGACGCAGGTGCCGTGACAACAAACGATCCTTTACTTGCAGATAAGGTGCGCACGTTAAGAAATTACGGATCAAAAGAGCGCTATAAAAATGAAGTCATCGGGCTTAATTCACGTTTAAGTGAACTCCAAGCAGCTTTCTTACGAGTCAAACTTGCTCACTTAGCGGAGTGGAATTTAAGACGTAAAAAGTTAGCCGCCATTTATTTTGAGAGGCTTAAAAATACGGGTGATCTTATTTTACCTTTTGTCCCAGCATGGGCAGATCCGGTTTGGCATCTATTTGTAGTCAGAACAAAAAAAAGAGACGCTCTGAAAGCATATTTACAAGATAAAGGTATTGGTACTCAAATCCACTACCCTATACCGCCTCACTTGTCTGAGGCCTACAAAAGTCTAGGGTACAGAAAAGGAAGTTTTCCACTGGCTGAAACTCTCGCTAATGAAATCTTAAGTCTTCCCATAGGTCCACACACCCAGAGTTCTGAAATTGAATACGTGTGCGACAGTATTCAAAGTTTTTACTCAAATCGTAGCTAGAACGTTCTGCCAAAGCACTGCCTCACCTACGTGACCATGCTGATTAAGTAAGCCAGTAATTTCTTTTTCAGTAGGTTCAACTACTACGTGTTTAGGGTCTGCAATAAAATTTGGATTCAGTTTTCGCACTAAAGCCCAACACGCCCAGCCGCGGGCTCTCCTTACTTCACGCCTAGGTTCCAGCAGTCGATCCGCGTAATGCTGAAAATGAACTCTAGGATTACCAATAAATTCTTCCTTAGGCACATACTTCAGCATCCAACCAAGTGCAGCATAAGGAAGTGGCCATTGAAGCAGTACAGGATCATTTTCTGAAACATCAGCACCAAATGCGCGGTCTAAGCACAAAATTGCCCGTGCAGTCTGATCTGAGTTCCACAAAAAATTCCCGTATTCTAAGCAGTCTTTATAAAACTCACTCCCACGCTTCGTCTTTCTGTGGACATTTAAAAAACGCCAATCCAGTCCAGTTCTTGGAGGGGGTAAAGTTGGACAAAGAACTTTCATCGAGTAATTTAATATACTAAAGCGCTACTCTGTAGCGATTGCCAAACCAAGATTTATAGGCTTCACTGTTTAAACATTCATGGGCGACCCAGATCAGACAATCTATTTTATTTCTGGCTTAAGGCGCATGATCCTTCTGCCATTAGCTGTATTAGTAAGACTTTGGGGAAGAACGCTTCGTTTTGAAATCACAGCTGAAGCAAAACTTGTTTTTGAGCGTCAGGATAAGCCTGTTTCATTTGTCTTATGGCATAATCGTTTATTTTTAACTCCTCAATTTTACCGCCGCTACCGAGGGAAACGCCCCATTTACGGCCTAGTCAGTGCAAGTAAAGACGGAGCATGGCTAGCCGCATTTTTCTCACTGGTTGGCATGAGGGCCATCCGTGGTTCAAGTAGTCGCATGGGCAAAGAAGCAGCCCAAGCCATTATATCTGTTTTAAAAGATGGTAATGATGTTGGAATAACACCCGACGGACCTCGTGGTCCGTGCTATTCCTTCAAAGCAGGAGCAATTGTCGTTACCCGCAGAGCAAATGCAGCTATGCTTCTAGTGGGAGCTGAATTTAAATCAGCTGTGCGACTGAAAAGTTGGGATAAATTTTACTTACCACTCCCTTTCTCAAAAGTGATCATTCACTGTGAAGAAGCACCTCTAAAAGCTGCAGATCCAGAACATATTGCTGCACGACTAAAAGCACTTAATCCTGACTAGCAGTTAAAATATGGGTGCAACAGTCACGTGAGAGCCAGGTGAAGCAATATAGTCTTCCCCGATACTCCATCTCTGATCATTCACAAGGAGTTTGAATACAACTCTGTGATGACTTGGTGGTAGCGCAAGTGTCCACACATCTGCTCCCTGATTAGTTAATTCAATACCCTGATCCCAAGAAAGTCCTGGACCTTGCCCACGTAGATAAAGTGAATTTCCAAATCCAACATCAATGGTCGCTGTGATCAAGGTAGGTGCAGGCTGTAGGCTTACGTTACTTACCTTACTTGGCGGTAATTTTACAACGACTAGTTTCTTTTTTACTTTTATTTTAGGCTCAGCTTTATGCGCGGCCTTTTTCACTGATTGCTTAGGCTGTACGGTTTTTGATTTAGTTTTCTTAGTTGCTGGGGCAGGCAACTTAACTTTTTTAATAATTTTTTTCATAACGAATATTGTGGTGATCGGTTTATTAACGCCCTGTCTTACACCTATTACTTAAGCAGGAGTAAGGCCAACTCACAAGATTTCAGATACTCAAAAACGTTACAATTTCGTGTACGCCAAACTCAGTAGTTACTGCCTTACTTAACACGTTGATTGAGTTTAAGTAGAGCTTGGCCTGTGAGTGAACGATTATTCTTTTGTATATCTTTTACTGTTCCTGAAAAGACGAGTTCCCCACCCATTTTACCCCCACTTGGACCCAAATCTAAAAGCCAATCAGCCAGACGGATTACGTCCAAATTATGCTCGATAATAATTAAGGTATTTCCCGCGTCCCTTAACTTAAACAGCAGATCCATCAGGCGCTGAATATCTACCCAGTGTAGACCAGTAGTTGGTTCATCTAAGATGTAAAGAGTACCACCTTGTTGTCTACGGCTTAATTCTAAAGAAAGTTTAATCCTCTGAGCTTCACCTCCAGACAAGGTTGGAGCAGGTTGTCCTAATTTAATATACCCTAAACCAACCGCTTCCAATGTATCTAGTTTATCAATGATTCTAGGAATAGCTTTAAATAAAATAATTGCCTCTCTAACTGTCATATTCAGTACATCAGCAATTGATTTTCCGTGGAATAAGACTTCGAGTGTTTCCCGGTTAAATCGCCGTCCTTCACAACTTGGGCAAGGTGCGTATGCATCAGCCATAAATTGCATATCGAGTTTAATTACACCGTCTCCCTGACAGCGTTCACAACGACCACCCCTAACATTAAAAGAGAAGCGACTTGCCTTATAACCACGCACTTTTGCCAGAGGCACTTGAGCAAACAAATCACGCAGCAAGTCCAAAAGTCCAATATATGTGCCTGGATTAGAACGTGGACTTCTTCCAATAGGCTCTTGGTCAACTTGTACAAGTTTCTCAAAGAGATCTAGATTTTCAATATGCCTGTGTTTACCTGGAATAATTTTAGCGCCATTTAGTTTACGTGCTGCTGCTGCAGCTAAAATATCATTCACTAAGGTACTCTTGCCTGAACCCGAAACTCCAGTAACACAGGTTAAAAGTCCTACAGGAAAGCGCGCATCAATAGATTTTAAATTATGATGTTTTGCTTCGCGTACCGTAAGCCACACACCGTCAGGCTCTTTAGTTGCCACATCCTTTGTCACACGCATCTTATGACTAAGATAGGGACCCGTTCTTGAATCTCTAGCAGACATTAAAGCACAGGCTTGCGGAGTGCCCTGAAATAATAACTGGCCACCTTCTGTGCCAGCCCCTGGCCCAAGTTCAATAATTTCATCAGCAGAGCGCATGGTTTCTTCATCGTGCTCAACTACGACAACGGTATTACCGCGGTCTCTTAAGGAATGCAGTTGGCTAAGTAGCCTCTCATTATCATGCGGATGCAGGCCAATACTTGGCTCATCTAATACATAGATTACGCCGCTTAATCCCATTCCTAATTGCGTAGCAAGTCGTACTCGCTGCGCCTCCCCTCCGGATAAACTTTGGTAATCTCTATCAAGGGTAAGATAGCCTAAGCCTGTTTGGAGTAAAAAGTTTAATCGCTGCTCAATGCCGTCTATAATATCACGCAGCGTATCATTATCATTCTGCACTTTCTTTAAGCTAAGTGCCATCTGATAAGCACTCGCTACATCAAGAGCTAAAAAGTCTGGAAAACTAAGATCCCCTAACACTTCCTTTTGATTAGGAAGATTCAACTTCACTGAAGAGCTTCGTGGATTAAGTCGTGTGCCATGACATTCCGGACAATCACCACTCACCATGTATGTCATAAGTCTAGCACGAAACCCTTCACTATCAGTGTGATGAAAACTCTCATCTAAATCGGCAATCATTCCAGAAAAAGGCATCGCCTTAGCTTCTCTTGCACGGCGCATCTTAAAAGCAAATTGCCTATCAGCTGAACCATATATAATCACATCCCTGGTAGCTTCGGGTAGTTCATTCCACGGCACTTCAGGATCAAAAGGCAACTGTGCAGCTAACTGCTTTAAAAGCGAGTTGTGCTTCATGATCAGATTTTTTCCACCAATTCTCCATGCCTTTAAGGCTCCCTCATGAATTGATTTAGTGGGATCTGGCACAATGAGTTCTGGCACAAACCTTAACTTGCGCCCCAAACCTCCGCACGTATCACACGCACCTTCTTTATGATTAAATGAAAAGTGACGCGGAGTGAGTTTTTCAAAAATATCTCCGCATATCTCACATGCAAGTGACTGACTAAGTCGTAATTCTTTCCAGCTAGTTTTATCTTTTGTTGATGTCACTTCATACAGTAGACTTGCTTTGTCTTTACCTTCACGGAAAGCAAGTTCTAGTGAATCAGCTAAACGAGATCTCTGTTCTTTTGAGGCAACAAGTCTATCAATGACAACATCGACAACAACGAGTTTAGTTCCTGTAGGAATAAGCTGAGGGGCATCTAACTCCATTACTTCACCGTCGACTCTAACGCGCTGAAACCCTCGCTGCCTAAGACGAGGAATCTCATCTCTTAAGACTGCAGGCTTAGCAGTCATAAACGGCGCCATTAATATTACTTTGCGACCAAGACACTGCGAGAGAACAAACTCTACATTATCATCTAAAGACCTCTGCTTCACTAAGCCTCCATCCTTAGGGCAATGCGCTTTAGCTGAAAGTGCCCAAAGCAGTCTGGCGTAGTCAGCAATTTCAGTGACAGTAGCAATGGTTGTACGCGGGGAGGTTCCCCCAATACGCTGTTCAATGGCTAAAACTGGGGAAAGCCCATGAATAAAATCTACATCGGGCCGCTTGAGTTGATCCAGCACCTGACGTGCATGCGTGGATAAACTTTCCATGTACTTGCGGTGTCCCTCGGCGTAAAGCGTGTCAAAAGCAAGGGAGGATTTACCCGAGCCACTAGGACCTGTAACAACCACGAACTTTCCCTTAGGGATGCGTACCTCAACATTTTTGAGATTATGCTCCCGTGCTCCTTTAATATGAATGTGCGTAGCTGCCTGAATCGACATTGAATAATACATTAAACTATATACCGATTAATTGCCAATTGCCTTTGTGCTAAGTTTTCAGCATCGAGGTAAGCTTAATTTAGATAAGTGAAACCTTTTTTCATAGTTTTAAGTCTACTCTTTACAGGTGCAGCAGTCCACGCAGCACCCCCTCTTGCCCTTAAAGACGGTGAAGCACTCGAATATAAGGTAGATTGGGCAGTTCTGCCAGGAGCAGGGCTTATCAATATCCATGCTAAAAAGATTACTAAATTAAATGAAGCCCCAAGTCTTTCCATTCTTACTGAGACATCCACGCGCAATCTAGCACGTACATTTCTAAAGTTTGATGCAAAATCAGAATCTATCTTCGATTTAGCATCAGGCCACTTAATGTATGTTTCCGAAAGTAGTTATGCCCGCGGCCGAAGCCGCTCTCATAGCGTAACTTTTTCCTATAAAGATCATACCGCTTTATATAAGGATGATGTATCCCAAACACTACACGTTCCTGAAGGGTTTCCAACCGATCTAATCACCTGCCTACTCTCAACGCGCAACTTAAACATGCGTCCAGGACAAACCCATGATGCCTTGGTTTTATTCGGGACTGAATTTTACGATTTAACAATCCACGCCATAGGCTATGAGGAACTAGAAACTCCTTTGGGCGCCTACCGAACACTTATACTAGAGCCTAGAATGGAGCATTCCCCACCAAAGGGAATGTTTAAAAAAGGAACCACCGTGCGCGTTTGGATTTCTCAAGATTCAAACCCACTACCTATACGCTTCCGCGTTGATTTTAAATTTGGTGCTGGTCTAGCTAACTTAGTCAGATACACGCCGCCCCACTCTACTACTACTTCACTGAAGCCGTAGTAAGATTATGCACACGTTAAGTGCGTAATCAAAAAACGACTATTAAAGAGGTTCAAATAGAGGCTCATGAGAGCGCATGCTTTAATAAGTCAGGATGACCAACTCAGTACCAATAATTCCAATCATTAATGGAGATTCTGCTACCTATTGTATCCCGCATTTATCTGCATTGTACTTTGTGAGTAAAACAGAATATTTATTGATCGTTTAGTTTATTGGAACGGCCACGAAAGAAAATATTTTCTACAAAGAAACTTAAACCTAAAACACCACTTAGTGTCCTTAGATTACGCATCGCGTATATCACATCTTCAATAGGACTAGCGGACTTCTCAGTTACACTTAAAAGAATGAATGCGCTAATAATTGCGAAAATTGGCTGCACTAAGAAACATAGATGGTAGACAAAGAATGTATTTCCCGTGTGAAGTAAGCCCCAATTAATAGCAATACCACCTAGAACAGGTGCAATTGCAGCAACCAGTGAAGTGACTGCTAAATTAAATCCAATCGCTAAGTCCTTAGCTTGAGCAGGCATAAGTTTTAGCAGCAAAGTAAATTGTCCTAGAAGAAAACCTGCACTGGCAATACCACCAAAGGTCCACATCGGATATAAAAGCCAACGATTATGTGGCTCGAGAAAACACCATAAAAAGTTCTGCAACTGCCATAATACGAGTGAAAATACCATTACCGATTTATTGCCATGACGATCAATTAATCTGCCCCATGCAGGTAGTGATAAGACCCCACCTAATTGGTAAAGCGTATTCACTAAACCCAGATCCCAGCCTGACATATTAAGATGCTCGGTCATGAACACTTGGTAAAATGGGCCAAAACAATAGGCCGCAAAAAAGTATAGCACACCAGATAAGGTGAATAGAAGAAATGGACGAGATTTTTTGAGCAGCTGCACTTGCTCTGAAAATTCAGGCTCCTGTGTAACCGCATGCTTATGTAGCTGAGTGGGACAAGCGATTTGCATCCCGATTGAAATTAAACGAAAAAAGATAGCTCCAAAAATAATGGCCTGAAAAATCTGTACCGAGTAGTCCCACTTATACAGTAAGAAACCCATAAGTAGCATAAACACCAAAGTCGCCAGCTGGCCTAAGGCATTCCTAAAACCGAAGTATTTTCCGCGTATTGCTAGTGGGAACCACTCCTGAATCCATGAATTCCAGGTAACTGAGCAGAGTGCCCAGCAGAAACTAGAGATTAAAAACCATATACATAGCCACTTACCTGCAGCATTTGGATCATGCCTAGGAATATGCGGAAACATTAGAGCTAACCATAACCAGGTCAGGGTGTTTAAAGCAGCAAAGACAATAGTGAGTGCTTTGGAGGACTTAAATTTGGAAATAAGGGGTAAAGCGGCTAATTGTAAAAAATTAGCTACAAATGGGAGGGCTGAAAAAAGCCCTATCATAGGATTAGAAAGCGGGTAAACTTTTGTAACTAAAGCAGTTACAAATAAGTTCATCGGCATAGCGATTGTTACAATAGGCTTCGCAATCAAACATTCCCATGTCGTAAGACGTAGACTTAGGTACAGGTCGGCTTTTCGCTTAAGCACCTGCTGCCGGATCGTCATTTGAGAGCTAAAGTCTGAACCCATATCGAATTACGAAATTTAAAACCTAGACGCCCGATTGCGTCAGTATAAATCTCTTTGGGAAGCTCTTGATCGACAAAATCATGCAAAAATCGCTCTGAAGAACAGTTAATGTAAATATACATCAACTTAAGCCTTGCGTCCGCCTTCTCTACCCTGCTTATTTCTCCCTTTTGCTCATGAAAGCGACGATCAAAACACAAGGCCAGCAGTTCACAGTTTCAGAAGGCGATATCCTCATCGTTAACCGTTACCCTAATACGGTAGCAGGTGCGACTGTGACTATCACCGATGTACTCGCCGCTGGCGAGGGAGCAAATTTCAGAATCGGTACGCCGAAACTGACAGGAGTCAGCGTTTCCGCTGAAATTCTCGAAAACAAGCGCGGTGACAAGGTCATCGTCTTCAAGAAGAAGAAGCGTAAGGGCCACGAGCGCAAGCAAGGCCACCGCCAAGAACTTTCTGTTATCAAGATCCAATCCATTAAGGCTTAAGGAGACTATTTCGTCATGGCACATAAGAAAGGTCAGGGAACATCTACTAACGGACGCGAGAGTCACTCAAAGCGTCTCGGAATTAAAATGTTTGGCGGAGAGAAAGTAATTTCCGGCAACATCATCGTTCGCCAACGTGGCACTAAAATGCACCCTGGTAAGAACGTAGGCGTAGGTCGCGATTGGACCTTATTCGCTCTTAAGGATGGCGTCGTTAAGTTCGACAAGATCCACCGTAAAGTATCCGTAGTATCAGCCTAAGGCTTAACTACCACCTCATTTATAACCTAGGCTAGAAAGCCTAGGTTTTTTTGTGCCCATTGGTTAGCTCTTCAATCGATACGCTAAAGTCTTGAAGCCTAAGGCGTGTACAATGCAGACTAACTAAGTCATGTCGCGCGCCTTTGCACGCTTTGTACTCCTATTTACCGCGGTTTTCTTCGCGGTGTTTTTTTTCTGGCCACTTATCCAGATTCTAAAAGGCGGTTTTATCAATGCAGACGGTAAACTCTCATTTAGTGCTGTGTATGCTTTGCTGGGTGAACCTTTGTACCTCAAAGCAATGCTTAATTCAGTACTACTTGCTACTACAGCAACTGTCTTTGCATTTATCTTAGGCCTCCCCTTAGCCTACATAGCTGAAAGGTTTGAATTTGCAGGTAGAAAATTATTTTCAAGCTTAGTACTAGTCCCTCTTATTTTACCTGCCTTTGTAGGTGCAATCGGAATTCGTCAACTCTTGGGCCAAGCAGGTGCCCTAAATTCTCTGATTGTTGCCCTTCATCTAGCTCCACACGGTTGGAGTTTTGATTATTTAGGATCAAACCGTTTTATAGGCGTAGCGCTTGTAGATGCACTCTCTCTTTATCCACTGATCATGCTTAATGCAGCAGCTAGTTTGGCACAAATAGATCCATCATCTGAAGAAGCCGCAGAAAATTTAGGCTGCACAGGGTTTCGTCGTTTTTTCAAAATCACTCTGCCTTTAATTAAATCCGGGTTGTTTGCAGGTGGCACTCTAGTCTTCATCTGGGCCTTCACTGACTTAGGGACACCTCTTGTATTTGATTATTTTAACGTAACACCAGTTCAAATTTACCAAGGCTTAAGTGACTTAGGCAGTAACCCTTATCCCTATGCGCTTGTCGCAATAATGCTAACTGCATGCCTTATTCTGTATAGCTTAGGGAAAGGTGTTTTTGGCAACTCACGTGGCGTAATCTCAAGTAAATCCAGCGCTCGGTATACACGTAAAACTTTATCACCACTTAAAGCTGCAGGATGTACGGCTTTATTTTTATCTGTCACATTACTTGCGATACTCCCCCACCTCTGCGTTGTATTGATTGCATTCTCCAAGGACTGGTACGGCAGTTTACTACCAAGCCAATTTACCACTGGTAACATCAGTGCAGCCCTTAGCCACAATCTCGCCGTCTCCTCAATTGCCAACAGTCTAAAGTATGCAAGCGTTTCCACCTTTATAGATCTTTGTTTAGGAGTCTCAATTGCCTATGTGATAGTAAGATCAAAAATTTCTGGACGTAAATTTTTAGATCTCATTTCTATTTTACCACTGGCAGTACCAGGGCTTGTACTTGCATTTGGCTATCTTGTTATGGCCCGAGAGGGAAGTTTCTTTAGCGCTCTTAATCCAGTACGTAACCCTACTTTATTACTCATCATTGCCTACTCTATTAGACGCTTACCCTACGTGATTCGCACTGCAGTTTCGGGCTTTGAACAGACAAGCGAAACCCTAGAAGAAGCAGCGCAAAACTTAGGCACCCCACCACTACAAGTAATGCTTAAAATCACACTGCCCTTAATTTCAGCTAATTTAATAGCAGGCGCAATTTTAGCGTTTTCATTCGCAATGCTTGAAGTAAGCGACTCACTCATCCTCGCCCAAAAACAAACTTTTTACCCAATTACAAAAGCCATAATGGAGCTATTCCAGCTATTAGGAGATGGTAAATATATAGCCAGTGCACTTGGCAGTTGGGCTATGTTGGTTATCTCACTTGCAATCATTGCAGTGAGTGTAGTACTGGGTAAAAAACTTAGCTCTGTATTAAAGTCTTAAGCGAGATCTTCATTAGCAGCAGCAACTAAAGCCTTAAGTCCAGCCTCAGCCTGAAGTGGATCTTTTGCTTGTACCATAAGACGTAATTTGTCCTCAGTTCCAGAAAAACGAACAAGCACTAATCCCTCATCTCCTAGTCTAACTTCGAGTGCCTTAATACACTGTTCCAAGCGTTTAAGTTCGGACAGTGGTTTTTTTACTTTAACAGGAAGTGCAATATACGCCTGCGGTAGTTTATTCATAACCATACGGAGCTCAGATAGTTTCTTGCCCGTTTTTTTCATTACAGCAATAACATGCAAGGCGGCTGCTGCACCATCACCCGTAGGACCTAGTGCAGGTGAAATAATATGGCCTGAGGATTCACCTCCAAGTGCAGAACCTTCTCTCTGCATTGCTTCAGCTACATGACGATCACCTACAGGCGTACGAATCACTTTACCACCAGCCTGTTTAATAGCGAGATCAAGACCGAGATTACTATGTACGGTTGCAATCAGTGTCTTTTTACTAAGCTTATTTTCACTGAGTAAGTGCATGCCTAAAATAGCAAGAATTTCATCACCATCTAAACTATGGCCTAATTCATCACATAAAATACAGCGGTCTCCATCACCATCATGAGCAATGCCGAGCTGCGCGTGAGCTTTCACTACAGCTTGCTGCAGTTGCTGGGGATATTCACTGCCACACTCAAAGTTAATATTCGTACCGTCTGGATTGTCTCCTAATCCTATGACTTTAGCACCTAAGTCTCTTAAAATAAGCGGTGTGGTTTGCCATGTTGCACCATTGGCTGTGTCTACACAGATAATCCAGCCCTTTAAATGTCCTGCTACTACACTTTTAAGTGCCTCAAAATACGCATCAGTAAAACGAGTCAAATTAAGCGTATAGCTAGCAGAACTAACTAAATTTGATACATATTTATTTTCTGAATCACTAAGCAAAACAGCCAAAATATGAGCTAGGTCTTTCTCCTGCTCATCCGTTAATTTCCTGCCACCAAAGCCTAAACATTTAAAACCATTATCAGATGCAGGGTTATGCGAAGCAGTCACCATAATCCCTAGCATTAGGTTTTCATCACGTACAATACGTGCAATAAGCGGTGTAGGCACTACCCCTAAATCCTCTACCTCTACTCCTTTAGCTTTGAAACCATCGGCTAAGGCCTGAACTAAACAGATACCTGATTTACGCGTATCACGACCTAAGACTACACGTATTTGCTTAGATGAATTATGTGTTAGTAGCCATGTTGCAGCTGCTTTTCCTAAATTAAAAGCAAACGATTCGTTAATCAAAGCACTTCCATATGGACCACGAATTCCATCGGTTCCGAATAAAGTTTTGTTCATTTTTTAACGAAAAAATTCACGCGTTGCTGCTATTTTTTGTTTCACAGCTCCACCCAGTAAAAGATCTTTTGCCAATTCAAAACCTTCAATCGGCTCATCTGTTTTACCTAAAATCCAAAGCCCTAATGCAGCATTTAGAGCAATAGTATCAACAAGCCCCGAGGGCGCTTTTCCAGCTAAAAGGGAATCAACTATTGCTACATTAGTTACTAAATCAGAGCCCTTTAATTCTTCAAAACTAGATTTTTTTAAACCAAACGTTGATGCACTCCACACGGCATTAACGTAGTTTAACTTTCCAACCCCTTTTACGTGATTAACCGATGCTGTAGTTAATTCATCAGTACCTTGGCCATCTGCTAAGGCACCGTGAACAACTAGCCCAGCATTCATCCCCAAGGCGTTTAAAGCCCCAGAAAGTTTTTCCACCCAGGGTAGTGAATACACACCAAGCATAATGTTAGCCGGACGTCCTGGATTCATTAAAGGTCCAAGAATATTAAAAATTGTACGCTGACCGTTAGCTGCTAATTGCTTTCTAACGGGTACGATATGTTTGAATGCTGGATGAAAAGCAGGTGCGAAGAAAAAAACATATCCTAATTCCTCTAGAGCTTTACTGAGCACCTCAGGAGAAGCATCTATTTTAAAACCTAAAGCACTTATCAAATCCGCACTGCCACACTTTGAAGTAATACCGCGATTGCCGTGCTTCATGACAGGAACACCTGCTGCGGCGAGTGTAAGGACAACTAACGTAGATACATTAAAACCACCGGCGTGATCCCCGCCCGTACCTACAATATCGATCGCATCAGAAGAATAGGAGGAAACCTTGGGATCAATTGCACGTGATCTAAATTCTTTTGCAAAAAAAGTTACTTCCGCTGCTGTTTCACCCTTTTTTGCTAAAGCGGTTAAAAAATCAGCCTTAGGTAAGTCAGCTCCAGGAGAGGCCAAGAGCTCAGCTGCTTGGGCAACATCTTGAGCACCAAGGGAAATCCCCTGGTTTAGGCTTTGGGTAAGTGCTTCTAAGCTTAACATGAACGCTAAACCTGAGGCCCTACCAAGGCTTGTCGCAATTTCATTTTTTAGCTAATTTAAGGCCTAATTTGAGGTTTTCTGAAATTAAGTCCTTTCATGACTAAATCTATCTCTTGACGACAGGCCTCTGGCACTGTACTTAAAACCCTTTAAATCGATCTACTACCGACCTTTAACTTAGGTAAGTGGATCACCTACATCCCTCGCTACCATGGCAAATCCGAAACGCAAGCAGTCCAAACGTCGCAGTGCTAACCGCCGTGCTGCCAACGCTTTCCAAGCTCCTCAGTTCGCTACCGATAAATCGGATGGCTCACTTTTTAGACCTCACCGCGTCAATCCAAAGACCGGAATGTACCGTGGTCGCCAGGTTCTTAATATCGAAACCTGATTTAGCCCCAATCGGCTGAATCATTAAGCAATGACTTCCGGAACTACCGGACGGATTGCAGTGGATATGATGGGGGGCGATTTAGGCCCCTCTGAAATGGTTGCTGCGGTGTCACTTGCCTTTGAGGCAAACGCCAACCTCAATCCGCTTATCTTAGTGGGTGACGAAGCTGTGCTTAGTCCTCTGCTTAAGCAAGCAGGCCTAACACTCAACGAACGTCTATCCCTTTTCCATGCCAGTGAAGTAATCACGATGGATGATAAGCCTTTAGTTGGGCTTAAACAAAAAAAAGATGCCTCGATGGTACGCGCCATCGAGTTAGTTAAATCCGGTGAAGCCGCTTGTATGGTAAGCTGCGGAAATACGGGGGCCTTAATGGCTGGTGGTACTTTAAAATTAAGAACCCTCGAAGGCGTTTCTCGCCCCGCTCTTGCTGCAATTGTTCCACGTAAAGATGGGCATTTTATTTTAGTTGATGCAGGTGCAAACCCTGAAGCTAAAGCAGAGCACTTGGTGCATAACGCAATTTTAGCGAGTCACTTTTGTAAAGTAATGCTTGGAATTGCTTCCCCTCGCGTTGGCTTACTGACAATTGGTACCGAAGAAGGAAAAGGAAATAGCTTAATTACAGAGACAAACGTGCAGCTTAAAAAAGTAGGCCATTTGATAAATTATTCAGGACCTATTGAAGGCTTTCATGTATTTGCTGACCATGTTGATGTCGTCGTTTGCGACGGCTTTGTAGGCAACATTATGCTCAAAAGCTGGGAGTCACTGGTTCATTTCTTTACTGAAATTTTAAAAGAGGAATTAAAAGCAAATCCTATGCGAGCGGCAGGTGCTTTACTTTCTAAAGGGGCTTTCAAAGCTGTGAAAAACAGGATTAGTCCTGAACGCTATTCTGGAGCACCACTTTTAGGCTTAAATGGACATATTTTTAAAGCACACGGTTCATCTAACCGCAGAGCGATTCGTAGTGCTATTTTTGCAGCATCCCAAATTATCGAAGCAGATATGAATCATCTTGCTGCAGCAGATATTGAACTGGCCAACCAAGCCATGGCTCAAGCCTAAGGCCTTGCGTAACGTCTGGCCTGACTATGTCTATACTTTCTACGCTCATTCTTGGAACAGGTTCATATGCACCTGCACGTATTCTCACGAATGAAGAACTCTCTAAAACTGTAGAAACTTCCAATGAGTGGATCTTTACTCGTAGTGGTATTAGAGAGCGTAGAATAGCAGCTCCTTTAGAATCCGTATCTGATATGGGAGCTGAAGCAGCGCGCCGAGCCCTAGAGGATGCCAAAGTAAGCGCATCAGAAATTGATTTAGTTATCGTTGCCACAGTAACACCGGATGCTCCTATGCCGGCAGTTGCATGCCATATTCAGCACAAACTTTCGATTCCTTCGAATGCCGCTTGTTTCGACTTAAATGCTGCATGCTCAGGCTTTATTTACGCCTTGGATACAGCTTGTGCCATGATTTCATCTGGGCGCTACAAAAAAGCCTTGGTAATCGGGGCTGAGAAGCTCTCTTCTGTAGTCGACTGGAAAGATCGCACTACATGCGTACTCTTCGGAGACGGTGCTGGAGCTTGTATTGTAGGAGCAACCTTAGAGCCCAATATTGGCCTATTAGGGACCAAATTAGGTGCCTTTGGGGGTTCTGCTGACCTGTTATACATCCCAGGTGGTGGGTCAAATAAGCCAGCCACCCCAGATTCGATAGCCTCAGGGGATCATTTTATTAAAATGAAGGGCAAAGAAGTCTTTAAATTGGCGGTTAGGGTGATGGATGAGGCAGCCCGCGATATTTTGGAACAACATGGTTACAAAGCGGATCAGATATCTTTAGTGATCCCCCATCAGGCAAATCTTCGTATTATTGAGTCCATTTCCCAGTACCTAAAACTGCCTATGGATCGCTTTTTTGTTAATGTAGACCGGTATGGAAACACTTCAGCAGCATCCATTGGCATTGCTTTGGATGAGGCAAGGAAGGCCGGTAAGGTCAAAAAAGGAGATTTAATGCTCCTGGTAGCCTTCGGCGCGGGCTTGACCTATGGTAGCGCCCTGATTCGCTGGTAACTACGTCATGCCTCTTTTGAAAGTCCGCTCATCGCGCCCCCTCCTTATCATTCTTGCTTTACTCACCTGTTTTACGGGTGTTGTAAAAGCTGACCTTACTTGGACACCCCAAGAAGGCTGGCACATTGAAGGCGGTATGCTTTCTGGACTAACGGGAACAGAAGGCCGTGATGCTTTAGATCTGATGAATAAAGCACGTCAGTCTGAAGAAGGTAAAAGTTACCGCTCAGCAATTAAGAGCTACACGAAGATCACGGATAAATTTCCTACTTCAATTTATGCACCTGAAGCGTTTTACCGTATTGCTCAAATTTACATCGCAGAAAAAAACTTCTATAAAGCGTTTGATAACTATCAAGCAATTCTCTCACGCTACCCTAACGTAAAGCGTTTCAATTTAATTATTTCTGAAGAGTATAAAATTGCGAGCGCTGTACTTGATGGTGCACGCAGTCGCCTTTGGTTTGGAATACCTGGCTTTACAAACCGTGAACGCGGCATCGGATTTTTTGAACAAATAGTTCAAAACGCTCCCTACAGTGATTACGCTCCATTAGCATTAATGAATGTTGCAAGGGGTCATGAATTTCTTGGTAACACAGACGAAGCAGTTGATGCCTTAGATCGTTTGATCAATAGCTACGGTTCAAGTGTACTCGCACCAGATGCTTACTTACGTTTATCCAAATTACATGCCCAGTTAGTAGAAGGCTCATTCTACGACCAAGGTGAAACCAAGCAGGCAATCACCTACAGTGAAGACTTCATGCTTTTATTCCCAAGTGATGCGAAGATTGCTGAAGCCGCTAAAAATCTGGACTCGATGAAAAAGATTCTTGCTGAGAGTAAGGTTAAAATTGGTGATTTTTATTTCTTTAAACGTGATAATTACACAGCAGCACGCGTATTTTATAACGAAGCGATTACTTCTTACCCTAATTCTGACGTAGCTAAATCAGCACGTGCTAAATTAGTACTTGTTGATGCCAAAGCTTCCAAGACAGCTACACCGAGCACTCAGCCTGCTAAAAAGAAACTGTTTTACTTCTTTTAATCGATGAAGAATGCCCTAGCCCAGGCTACGGGCCTTCTTATATTAGCCCTTTGTCTTACCTCTGGCTGTGCACATTACACGTTAGGGACACAAGGTAAGTTGTCCTTTACGACACTTTACGTTGAGCCTGTCAGCAACAAGTCTACTCTACCTCAGGCACAAGAAATTCTAAGTCAGCAGCTACGCGATATTTTTGAAAAAGACGGTCGCGTAACCTTAGTTAATTCCCCTCAGATAGCTGATGCTACCTTAACGGTAACCATTAAAACATACCGTAGAGATGTCTCTGCTGTAAGAGAATCCGATACAGGCCTAGCTAGTAAGTTTACACTTACGTTAGATTCAGTGTGTGCACTATCAGATAATAGAACGCATTCGGTTTTATTCCAAAATCGGTTAGTTGAAGTACAAGCTTCAGCGTTTACAGATAATGGTATTCCTGCACTTACTGGCCCTGGCAACCAACAGCAGTCTGAATACAATACAGTACCCATTCTAGCTAGAAAACTTGCCGATAAAGTGGGTCACGTAGTCCTAGATGTTTGGTAAAAGAACGTTGTTGCTAAACAAAATCGTATTCTAAACTCCATATCAGTGCACAAGCCAATCCTAGCCCCTTCATTACTTGCTGGTGACCATGCAAACCTTGGAGCCAGTGCAGCCTTCGCTTCTAGCCTTGGTATTGAGTGGCTTCATTTGGACATCATGGATGGACACTTTGTACCCAATCTATCTTTTGGTCCGGAAACACTTTCAGCACTGCGTAAAGCAGGATCAAAATTATTTTTCGACACGCACTTAATGCTATCAGAGCCTCACCGCTATATTGAAGCGTTTGCTAAAGCAGGTTCTGATCAAATTTCTATTCATATCGAACCTGAATACAATCATCTAGAAACCTTAAACAAGATAAAGGCCCTAGGCTGTAAATGCGGGATAGTGCTTAATCCAGGTACACCACCAGATGCAGTGTTTCACTTACTTAGCAGCGTTGATCTGGTTTTAGTGATGACCGTACAACCTGGCTTTGGGGGACAAGCATTCAGAAAAGAAATGCTACCAAAAATTTCAGTGCTTCATGAAGAGCGTAAAAAAAGAAATCTTTCTTACCGCATTGAAGTAGATGGTGGAATTGATCTAGCAAATGCTAAAGAGTGCCATGCAGCTGGAACAGATACTTTCGTTATAGGAACTTCTTTTTTTAAAGCACAAGATCCAGCTTTAGTCGCTAAAACGATTTCTACTTTATAGGTTCGAAAAGAGACTTTACGTTTAATTGATTAAGCAGAAATTTAATCATGAGCTATTACTTATCTGCTGATGAAATTTCTAAAGCCTTAGCATAGTGGGCTCTAAAATAAGCCCCTAATTCTGAAACAAGTCGAAGTTCTTCAGTTTTATTCTTTGATTCTAGACGCTTACTTATTGCATTCTTTACCTGAAGATAACTTACGGCATCTAGATTTCTAATTTCATGTAATGCTCGACTCCTCGCGGGTTCCGGTGCTTTCAGTGCAGCCTCTACCGCTTGTACTAATTGATCATGGGTATCTTCACACATCACTCGAACAACAAAAGCTATCTCTTTAAATAAATCGCTCGTTCTTTCAGGATGATAAATGAGCACACTGGCATCTGAAAATGGATTAATAAAAGGATCAGAACGAACACTCATTAGAGATTGATCAGAATAAAAATCTTTCCTTATAGGCATTCGTCTTAAGGCATAGTCACTGGGTCCATTGACAGCCCCTGTCTTAAGTCCCCATAAGGCTTGGCCTTCTTTAGACAGAGAATATTCTAGGAATAATTCAGCTAAACTTTGATGGGGTGCCCCACGCAGTAGCCCAATAGGATCAACTGAGTAAGCGGTACCTCCATTAGGAATAGACAAACCGATACGATCACTCTTTGCGCGGCGTTGAACTGCTTCTGCTTGTTGATTGCCATAAAAATCTATCACAAGTCCAGCAGCACAATCTCCGGCAGCTACATCGATAGGCACTTTCTGAGAGGATCCAGTAAAATAGCGTGCATTACTACCTATGGACTGTATCAGGCGTAAGCCAGCCACCCAACCTTCAGCAATTGCTTCGGCTTCACTTTGGTTTACCGCACGTGTAGACACTTTAAGTTGCATCTGCTGCTGAATAATATTTTCGAACGCGGTGGTCATCGAACCACTGCGTGTAGGATCACATAAAGCGATTTGGCCTTTATAGCGTGGATCCGCTAAATCCACCCAAGCCTTCGGAGCTTCTGCAATTCCTAATCGTTTTAAGCAATCACGATTATAAATAATTCCGTAACAACTAATGACTGAACCAAACCATCTTGCCTTAGGGTCATAATATTTTTCTCCAGAATACTGCTGAGGTATAATCGCATCTGAAAACCATTCTGAATGTGTTTTCATAATAGAACTCTGCACTAGCATCCCAGCAGTAGCCATCTCGTCATAATCGTAAGCGTCTCCTCCAAAATAAAGATCTACCCCTGCTGTTGCCTTAGAATTTAAAAAACCACTGTGTGCCTGGTTTAAATCTTTATCACTTTCAGAAATAACCCTTCCCGATAAAAGTGTCGCCTCAATTGAATGACTCCACGTATGTCCCTGGTGCTGCCAAATATCTTTAAATGATTCTATATATTGCCCCTTTAAGTAACGGGTGATTTCGCTGGTACCACCCAGTACACGCCAATCCACAAATACGCTCCTGCCAGTCTTATTTTTATACCAAGTTTGAAAGCCGAGTGCATACTCATGCCTTATCGCTTCATTATGTGGCGTGACAATAACAAGTGTATCCTGAGCCTGTGTCACTTCAGGACGAGTAGGACGAATCCAAAAGGGCAAACTAACCACTCCAGCTAGAGCGATTAAAAAAAGGATTCGTTTCATGCGTTTATTTAATCCGGAAGAATCACAACATCTTCTACATTCGCATAAGCACTCAGACGTGAAACTTTAGTTGTTTGATTAAACTTAGGATTTAACTCGAAGAGTTTAAGTTTCACATCACCTACACTAAATTCATGTTGAGCAATCTCACCTAAGTAAAGTGTCTGTCCAACACTACCCTCTACTCGATTAATGCCAGGGGCTTTATCTTCACTAAGAATCCAAGATTCTGGACGAATGGATACTATCGCTTTTTGCCCTACACTTAAAACTCCCTCCTGACTTAAAACTCCCTCAAATACACCAAGCGCAGTTTCAACAACTGCTCTGAGTGCTTTTATATCAATCACTTTACCCGAAATAAAATTAGACTCACCAATGAAGCGAGCAACGTGTGTATTCTTAGGCCTACAATACATCTGCTTTGGAGTAGCAATTTGAACAATCTTACCTGCATCCATAATCGCTAAGCGATCTGCTATAGATAATGCTTCCTTTTGATCATGGGTGACATACACGGTTGTGACCTTGTGCTCTTTAGCTACGCGTCTAATTTCAGTACGCATTTCGAGTCTTAGATGAGCATCTAAATTAGAAAGCGGTTCATCTAAGAGTAGGCACTGAGGTTTAATCACTAAAGCCCTAGCAAGGGCAACACGCTGCTGTTGTCCGCCAGAGAGTTCACTAGGCATACGTTCGGAATAGGCACCCATACGCACCGACTCGAGGGTTTCAGCTACTTGGCGCTTAATTTGAGCCTTATCGACATGCCTTTCCTCAAGACCAAAGGCTACATTCTGGGCTACTGTCATATGAGGCCAAAGCGCGTAGCTTTGAAACATCATCGCTGTGTTACGTTTGTGTGGCGGTTTTTTCGTCACATTCTCTTTATCAAAGTAGATTTCACCCTGATCAGGTACATAAAAGCCAGCTAAAGAGCGTAAAAGCGTTGTTTTACCGCACCCGCTAGGCCCTAAAAGAAAGAATAACTCACCGGGCTCAACCTGAAGATTTACTCCATCAAGTGCCATTACAGCACCAAAAGCCTTAGAAACGGACTTAACCTGAATGGAGATCATAGAAGGAAGACTAATTTAGGAGTAAAGGGATACCACAATGAAAGGCGATATTTGAAAGTTCTATGAAAACAGGTTGCCTCAATAGCGTTACTTTGTCTGCCTAAATATCACTTACACATGCCTGCTAAATTAGATAAAAAAAAGCTAATACACCCTGATCTTGAAAGTGTCCTTTTTACGGAAGCTCAAATAAAGGCACGCGTCAAAGGCTTGGGCAAAGAACTTAAGGCATGCTACGGAGATTCAGAATTTACTATTATCTCCTTAATTAATGGAGCTATACTGTTTACCGCAGACTTAATGCGAGAAATTGATAATCCTGTACGTTTAGATTGTATCCGCATTTCAAGCTATGGAGAAAAAACTATTTCTCAAGGCACCCCTCAGATCATGCATAGCATGACACTTGATATATCAAAACGCCATGTTCTGTTAATTGATGATATCCTAGATACAGGAAAAACACTTTCCTTGGTCGACGGACTTATTAAAAAACTAAAACCTGCGAGTTTAAAAGTATGTGTTCTTCTTGATAAACAAGGTAGACGTGAAGTCCCGTACGAAGCTGATTTTATTGGCTTTAAAATTCCTGATAAATTTGTTGTTGGCTACGGTTTGGATTTTGCAGAACGCTACCGCAACTTACCGTGTATTGGCGTGCTGAAGCCAGAGCTTCAAAATCCACCCGAGTGGGTTTAAGTTATTTTTTTTTAGCTTTATAAAAAATAGGCGCAGAGGCTTCTTTTCCGCGCATTGCCTTTGCTTTAGGTTTGACCTTCTTTTTAGCGATTTTAGTAAATTTGCCTGACTTTAAGGCATCTATCTGATCACGAATTAAGGCTGCTCGCTCGAATTCTAGTTTAGCTGCTGCTTCTTGCATTTCTTCTTCTAGTTCTGCAATGACACTAGCCACATCCTCAGGGCTTGTTTGCTCACTCGGCTCGTCATTTTTCATAATACCCGTGCCGTCATAAATATGCAGACTGGATTGAGCAGTGCGCTTAACACTCTTAGGCGTAATATTGTGCTCTAAATTATAAGCTGCCTGTTTTTCGCGTCGTTTACTGGTGATTTCGATCGTGCGCTTAATTGATTCTGTCATTCGATCTGCGTAAAAGATAACGCGTCCATTCTCATGACGCGCTGCACGACCTGAGGTTTGAATAAGACTGGTCTCACTGCGCAAAAACCCTTCTTTATCAGCATCTAAAATAGCAACTAAGGCAACCTCGGGTAAGTCTAGACCCTCTCTAAGCAAATTGATACCCACTAAGACATCGAAATTCCCAAGCCTTAAATTTCTTAAGATTTCAACGCGCTCAATCGCGTCAATATCGGAATGCAAATATTCCACCTTAATTTTAGCTTCTCTTAGGTAAAGCGTGATATCTTCAGAAAGTCGTTTCGTTAAAGTTGTGACTAAGACTCTCTCTCCAACATGAGTGGCTTTTTTAATTTCACTGATCAAATCCTCCACTTGGCCCTTTGTAGATCGTACCGTAATGATAGGATCTAAAAGTCCTGTGGGACGAATGACTTGTTCAGCTATGACTTTAGCATGCTGAAATTCAAATGGCCCAGGTGTTGCAGAAACATAAAGGGTTTGCTGAGAAACTGAGCGAAATTCATCAAAACTTTGCGGTCTATTATCAAGCGCTGAAGGAAGCCTAAAACCGAAATCTACTAATGTTTTCTTACGAGCTTGATCTCCATTATACATACCGCCGATTTGAGGAACACTTACGTGACTTTCATCAATCATTAATAGGTAATCTTTAGGGAAAAAATCGATTAAACAGGAAGGTCTATCGCCTGTTTTTCGTCCCGACATATGCAGGGAATAATTTTCTATACCACTGCAAAAACCCATTTCTTGAAGCATTTCTAAATCATACTGTGTACGCATGCGAATACGCTGAGCTTCCAAGTAGCGACCACTCTTTTCAAAATAGGCAACACGTTCTTCTAATTCCGACTTAATGCCACTGATTGCAGGGACTAAACGCTCCTTAGTTGTGACATACTGAGTGGCAGGATATAAATCAAATTCTTGGATCTCCCGAATCACTGAGCCTGTAACTGCTTCAAACTCAGAAATCTTTTCAATCTCATCTCCAAAAAATTCAACGCGTAAGCCATGCTCCAAATAAGCCGGCATAACATCTACCACATCACCTCTTACGCGAAAACGTCCACGGTCTAATTCAAAGTCATTTCGCTCATAAATATTATCTACAAGTCGCTCCAGGAATTTATCTCGAGCCATGGAGGTTCCTTTTTTTAAAGTAATACGCATAGATGAGAAATCCTCGGGAGAACCTAACCCGTAGATACATGATACGCTCGCGACTACAATTACATCTCTTCGACTTACTAAGGCACTGGTTGCAGAAATTCTTAGCCGATCAATTTCATCATTAATAGCCGAATCTTTCTCAATAAAGGTGTCACTAGACGGCACATAAGCCTCAGGTTGATAGTAGTCGTAATAGCTAACGAAGTATTCGACAGCATTCTCTGGGAAGAAATTTTTGAATTCAGAATACAACTGCGCAGCCAGAGTCTTATTATGCGACATGATCAGAGTAGGCCGATCAAGCTGTGCAATCACATTAGCCATTGTGAAAGTTTTACCAGAGCCCGTCACTCCCAACAGTGCCTGATCTCTATTTCCTGAGCGGATAGATTTAACTAATTTATCTATAGCCTCTGGTTGATCACCTGTAGGCTTATAATCTGACTTTAATTTAAATAGCACGGGATAGAACTTATTTACTAAGCACGAGCAATTTCACCCGATGCAATACGTTTAAGAAATGAGGACGCGATCTGTGAACGACTGACAAGACTTGGAAGTTTAATATATTCGTCAACACTATGGAGATGATCTCCCACAGGGCCTAAGCCATCTAAATTAGGTAACCCTACAGCAGTTATCAGATTACCGTCACTGCCCCCACCGACATGCTGCCAGTCTAGACTTTCGCCACATTCAATTGCACACTGTTGCCAATACTTAAAAAGCACTTCTTCTTTAGGCGAACTCTCCTTAGGGGGACGATTAAATCCACCCTCAATAGTTAAACGGTACCCATCTTTGGTATTAATAAATTCGGAGAGATCATTGAGGCGTCTGCGCACAGTAGCTTCATCTGATTTCTGGGTAATACGGATATTCACTTCAGCTGACGCAAGATCTGGGACAACGTTCACTACCCCACCACCCTTGATAAAGCCTACATTAACCATAATTGTAGTATTCTCAGTGGCTAATTCATTAAGTTTAGGGAGGCATTCACATAGGGCGAGTATTGCATTTCGGCCTTGCGCTGAATCTCTTCCAGCGTGCGCTGCCTTGCCATGAACAGTAAGTGTAAAAATGCCAGTACCTTTGCGTGATTTAACGATATCTCCATTGGCCCGTGCTGGTTCAAAAATTAGCGCAAATTCGAACACTTGTGATGATGCTTTAGTCTCAATAACTGAGCGACTACATACAGAGCCCGTTTCTTCATCCGGAGTAAGTAAAACTTCATAGCCTAGGTTAGATGCATGGGGATCTGTTTCTAGTTCTAAAAGTGCAGCGAGCATGACAACAATCCCACCTTTCATATCTGCTACACCTGGACCATTTAAATAACCCTCTTTTGTCACTGTAACTGTTTGAAAACGGTGACTCAGTTCATAAACCGTATCAAAATGACCACTCAGTAAAATCTGACGAGGCGCTTTAGGACGAACACGAATTGAAATTGCTTTTGCCTGCGTGCCTTCCAATGCAATTTCTTCGACATGAGCACCTTTAATTTTAGAGAACGCGTCACTAAGCGCCTTGCCCATAAGCGCTAATCCGGTCGTGTTACCGCTACCTGAATTAATGCTGGCCCAACCAGTAAGAAGTGCCTGAAGCGCCTTAAGATCCATAGAAACGTATTTCATACAGGCTTAAGACGTACGGCAAGACTACGCTAAAAGTTCAGAAAAGAAGTTGCCTCTAATCTATGCTCATGAAGGCTGATTGGTATCCCGATGCAAGCACCTCAAGCGAATAAAGGCAGACAGATCTTCGCTCGTAAATCAATAGATGGCCTCATTGCAGACTCTACCCTAGCGGGCCATAAACTTAAGAAAACACTTGGGCCATGGAGTCTTACTGCTTTAGGTGTGGGTGGAATCATTGGTTCAGGAATATTTGTTTTAACAGGTACTGCTGCTGCAGGTGAGCACTTCACTGTTCCCTCCATCTTGCATGCTCCTGTGATGGATCTAATTTATAACTTCATCCACCAAGGGCACTGGGTTACAAGTTTTGAGCACGGAAGACCCGCTGCTGGCCCAGCAATTGCAATTTCATTTATTTTAGTAGCAATCGCCTGCAGTTTTGCAGGACTTTGCTATGCTGAGTTAGCCTCAATGATTCCGATAGCGGGCAGTGCTTACACATACACCTATGCTACCTTAGGTGAACTCATTGCTTGGATTATCGGATGGGACCTCATCCTAGAATATGCCGTTAGTAATGTCGCAGTCGCTGTTGGGTTTGCTGGCTACTTAAAGGCCCAACTCGTTGCCTTTGGGATAACCTTGCCCGATCAGTGGTCAACCTGTGTGTGGGCGCAGGGTAAATGGACAGGAGCTTACTTTAATTTTCCGGCGTTTTTTATCGTCTTTCTTTTAACTGTTATCCTTGTGCGGGGTATTAAAGAGTCCGCTCGTGCCAACAACATCATGGTCTTAGTCAAGATTGCGGCCATTATGATCTTCTTAGTTGTCGGTGGAATGCTTGTTCATCCTGCTAATTGGCACCCCTTCTCTCCTTCGGGCTTTTCAGGAATTTTAAGTGGTGGAGCAATTATCTTTTTTACCTACATTGGATTTGATTCGGTTTCAACTGCCGCAGAAGAAACAAAGAATCCACAAAAGGATGTACCCTTTGGCATCATCGCATCGCTGATTATCTGCGCAGTGCTTTATGTCGGTGTAGCACTCGTACTACTTGGTATGATGAAGTACCAGACCTTTGAATCAGGCGCTGCTGCGGATGCTCCTGTGGCCTACGCTTTAGCGACCCTTAAAGCTAATCCCATTTACCAATCCATTATTTTAATAGGTGCCTTAACTGGCATGGTATCTTCACTTCTAGTGTTTCAATACGGCCAAGCCAGAATATGGTTTGCAATGTCACGGGACGGCCTACTGCCTAAAATATTTAGCGCAGTGCATACAAAGTACCAGACGCCTCACTGGTCCACTTGGATCGCAGGACTTGCTGTTGGATTACCCGCTGGCCTACTTGATATTGGGGACGCAGCAGATCTCTCCAACATAGGTACTTTATTCGCGTTTGTATTAGTTTCTATTGGCGTAATTTTACTTAGAAAGAGACAACCCGAACTTAAGAGAGGTTTCCGTGTTCCTTTTGTACCACTCTTTCCTCTGATCTCAGCAGGCCTTTGTTTAAGCCTAATGACAGGATTAACAGTCATTACCTGGATTCGTTTTTTCGTCTGGTTAGCTATCGGTTTAGTTATCTATCTTGCTTATAGTAGGAAACATAGCTCATTCGCTCTAAAAAAATAATTAGCCTATTTCAGATTACTAATAGGCTAATAATGCGCGTCTAAGTACGTTGCTTAAGTACTCATATAGGGATAAGCTTTTACACAAGATTAGTTATTCGAGGATAAACCCTATGTCTAAAGCAGTTGTCTCTCAGCTTTACGATTCCGAAGTCTTTCGCATGGCCTGTAAGCAGTTCGATAGTGCTGCAGATGCGATTAATTTGCCCGATAATATTCGGGATAGAACAAAATATCCCAGACGCTGTTTGGCTGTTTCTATTCCAGTAAAACGCGATGACGGAAGTATCACAATTTTTGAAGGCTACCGTGTTCAACATAATCTCTCGACTGGACCTGCTAAAGGCGGAATCCGTTTTCACGAACATGTTACCTTAGGAGAAGTTGCCGCTCTATCGATGTGGATGAGCTGGAAGTGCTCACTGGTGGGACTACCTTACGGTGGAGCTAAAGGGGGTGTGATTGTAAATCCACGCGAACTCTCCCTGCGAGAATTAGAGCATCTGTCTAGGCGTTACATGCAAGAGATGATTCATTTTCTAGGACCAGACATTGACGTAGCTGCTCCTGATGTAGGGACTAACGAGCAAATCATGGCCTGGATGATGGATACCTATTCTAATCATGTTGGCTACTTAGTGCCGGCAGTAGTTACTGGAAAACCGCTTTCAGTAGGTGGTTCAGAAGGAAGACGGGAAGCTACAGGTGCCGGAGTTGCGTATCTAATTAAGCATTACTTAATTGATATGAAGTTACCCATTGAGCAGGCCACTGTTGCTATACAAGGTTTTGGTAATGTGGGCAGTGAAGCAGCACTTGCTTTAAGTCAGTATGGGGCAAAAATTATTGCCATATCTGATTACACGGGAGGAATATATAACCCTAAAGGAATAGACCTTAAAAAAGCACTCGCGTATCTTAGCTACGCAAAGGTGCTTAAAGACTTTGATGGTGGTGAAGCAATAAGTAATGAAGCACTGCTTGAATTACCCTGTACAGTGCTTGTACCTGCAGCCCTTGAGCGTGTAATAACGGAAATAAACGCTCCAAAATTAAAATGTAAGCTCTTAGCTGAGGCTGCTAATGGCCCGACTACAAATGCGGCTGATAAAATCATTGAGCAACGAGGTGATATCGAAATCATTCCTGACGTACTCTGCAATTCAGGAGGCGTAATTGTCTCGTATTTTGAATGGCTACAAAATCGCCAATGCTATTACTGGAGTAGAGAAGAAGTGCTTTCTAAATTAACAGGAATTTTAGATAAAGCGAAAGCCAGTGTGGAGTACCAAAAACGTAAATTTAAATTTAGCCGTAGACTCGCTGCCTTAACACTCGGCATTGCCCGCGTGGCTGAGGCCAAGGAAAGCCGAGGCTTATTTCCGTAAGTTTTTCTCTATCACTTCAGGCAACTGACTTAAGGCAGTAATAAAGGCGTGAGCTCCTTGTTTTACTTTCTCGCGAATAACTACCCCACCAAAGCCAACAAACAGATCCACACTTGCCTGTGTTTCTAAATCACTGACCCCATCGCCTATCATCACGATTTGCTTAGGGTTAAATTCTTTTCTTAAACGCTCTATAACTTCAGGTTTACCACCTGAGCGAGTTGTTGGGTAATCCTTATTAAAGCCCGTGTAGTTACCCTCCTTATCAAAATACAAATCTACGGCCTCAATACGTGAAATTCTAAGCGCCTTAGCTAAAGGCTCAATAGCCTGCTTAAAGCCGCCGCTAATTATCAGCGGCGTCCATCCCTGAGCCACTAAAGCCTTAAGACAGTCTGCTACGCCCTCAACTTGAGTCTGAAGGTAACAAGTACCCACCGCCTGAACATCACTTCGTGTAGGCTTTATAATGTCTAGGCGCTTTCCAAATACTTGCTGAACGGGAATTTTTCCGTCCATAGCCTCGTGCGTCATAGCCTCCACTTGCTTGAAGACTTCAGGACCACGTACCCGAGCAAGCTCATCAATGCCTTCGATAGTACTTAGGGTACTATCACAATCAAAACAGATCAGTTTAGGCTGTGAGGTCATAAAAAAACCCGCCTGTTTATGGGGCGGGCTTTGTAAAGAGATTTAAGCAGCTTACTTCTTTGTAGAAACGCGCTTGAACTTCGTTGTGAACTTTTCAACCCGGCCTGCTGTGTCAACCAAGCGCTTTTCGCCGGTATATGCAGGATGGGAGTCCATGGAGATGTCTCGGATTACTATGAAGTAATCTTGGCCGTCGATTTTTTCGACACGAGCGGACTTCATTGTTGAGCGGGTCAGGAAACGTTTTCCTGTACCGACATCAAGGAAGCAGACATTATTAAGAGAGGGATGGCCTTCAGCTTTCACGTATTATATTGGGTTAAATCAACCTTGCCGCGCTTTATAGCGAGGATCGGTTTTGTTGATCACATAGATCTTGCCACGACGACGCACGACTTGGCAGTCAGGGTGACGCTTCTTGGCGGATTTGATCGAAGATACGACTTTCATAAAAGGTACAAAAAAAGAGATACACCCCCCCCTCTGTCAATGCAAATGCCCTAAATAACCTTAATTATCCTGCGGATCCTCAGGCTCTTCCGCAAAAAGCCTCCATTCTTCCCCCTTACCCTTCAATACGTTACGCCAAAGGGTCTGATCGGGATCATAAGTAAATAGATCTGAGGGAATTGGGGATACAATCCAGGTACTTGCCTTTAATTCACCCTTTAACTGGCCCTTACCCCATCCAGAATAGCCCAGATAGGCCCTAACGTGGGTATTCTCTTCCGTGAGTAGAGCAGTTGCCTTCTCAGGGTCTAAACCTACATGAAACTGAAACCCGGTCGTTCTAACCTGCCAGGCTGCCAGTATCAGCTGATTCGTTTCTACCGGACCACCTGTAAAGACAGGTACGGAGGTAAGTTCGCTAAGAGCAAACTCACCACCCAATTGACCCAGTGTTTTTCCACAAGGACGATTTAGGACAACCCCAAGAGCACCCTCGTCACTATCTGAAGTCATAAGCACTACCGTGCGCTTAAAATTAGGATCCTTTAAAATAGGATGTGCGATTAGCAGTGATCCTGCAAGGCACTGAGGTGAACTTTTTATACCTTCGCGCATCCCGTTAAAATTGATGAGTAAAAATTAAAGTTTTAAAATCTTAACACCAGACTCTGTGAGCAGTGGAGCAACAAGCGTGTCATTATGATAATCGGTATGATACCGAACTTCTGAAATACCAGAAGCAGCTAAAATTTTAGCACAGTTAATGCAGGGGTAATGCGTCACATACGCAACGCAGCCTTCAACAGAACTTCCACGGCGTGCTGCATCGGCAATTGCATTTTGTTCAGCATGTACCGTTGCTTGTTCGTGACCATCGCGAAGTCGAGATACGTGAGGCGTGCCTGGTAGATAGCCATTATAACCTGCTGCAACGATTCTGTTTTTACGCTGGCCACCCGTCACAATTACACAGCCTACATGCAAGCGCTCACAGTTAGAACGTGTAGACATCAGTACAGCCGTAGCCATAAAGTACTCGTCCCAAGAAGGACGATGAGGAAAGCTTTTGGCAGCTTCGATGATTAGTTTAACTGGGCTCTTTTTCTTCTTCATACGCTATGGTTAAATCTTGGCTCGGCGGTTTACATAGCGCAATCAAATGAAATCATTGATTTTGCCAGTCCACTCAGAGCGTTTCGGTGTCTGCAACTAATGCTGTCTGCAATTCGCACCTTTTTACTACATTCACCTTTATTTGAGGTTATTGATACACATTCATCCGTAGAATTAGCAAAGTAAACAAAATCACCTTCTTTTATTCGTAGTAAATCAACTAATTTAGCAGGTAGTCTAAAAACCAGTAAAGTCTGTATTGTAATGACTTTCGATCCAATAAACATGTGTGTAAATTAATAGCATGAAATGAGTTTATCAAGGTGCTTTCTAATGATGAAAAACATGCAACCTAACGATAATCCCAATCCTTGATCCGCTTGCCAGCCGATGTATTAAACGCTTAAGTCAAGAGTATGCCTACACTGCATGACCTTGTCTCTTACTGTGATACACGCACAAACCGTGCAGCCTTTAAAGACTATCCAGGCGCATTAAACGGCCTACAATTCTCAAATAATGGCAAGGTAACTAAAATCGGTGCAGCTGTAGATGCAGGTGTTATTCCCTTTCAAAAAGCAATTACTGAAAAAGTAGATTTTTTAATCGTACATCATGGCATGTTCTGGGATATGCCGCGTCCCATCACTGGTCCTGTCTATGAACGTTTCACAACATTGATGGCTGGAAATTGCGCCGTGTACTCAAGTCACCTCCCCCTTGATGCACACACAGAGATTGGCAATAATGCGCTCCTTGCCAAGCAACTTAGCCTAAAGCCAAGTCGTGGCTTTATACCAAATGAAGGTGGAGATATTGGTCTTATCACAGAGAATACACTCTCACGTGAAGAATTAAAACTTCGCCTTCAAAAGCACTACACTCACGTCACTGCAATTGAGTACGGCTCTTCTACTCCAAAAGAAATTGCAATATGCAGTGGCAGTGGTTCCAGTGCGCTACCTATAGCAATAGCTTCGGGAGCAGATACCCTAATCACAGGAGAATTAAGAGAAGAACATTTTAATTTAGCTCAAGAAGCTAAGCTAAACCTTTATCTATGCGGTCACTATGCTACTGAAGTGCATGCAGTTAAAGCACTGGCTGAAGAACTCGCCAAGAAGTTCTCCATACCTTGGACTTTTATATCCACCGAAAATCCGCTTTAAGTTTTTATAAAAATAGAGATACTTTTAAGTTATGAAGAAGCTCGCAGTGCTCAATGGCCCTAATCTCGATCGCCTCGGCAAAAGAGAACCAGAGATCTATGGCAAAGAAACATTAGCCGATTTAGAGGCAGCACTGCGTAGAAATTTTTCGGGCAATGCAGAATTCACTTTTTTCCAGTCTAATCACGAAGGTGCTTTAATTGATCACATTGCAGCATTAGCGGAAGCCAAGTTTGACGGTATTATTATTAATCCAGGTGGCTTCACTCATACGAGTGTAGCACTACGTGATGCTTTAGCAGGTTCAGGTCTTAAAGCTGTAGAAGTGCATATTTCTAATATCTACAAAAGAGAAGAATTTAGGCACACGTCATTAACTGCTCCTGCCTGTGTTGCTGTTATTAGTGGCTTAGGCCTTGAAGGCTATCACGCTGCCATCCGCTATTTTTTAAGTCTTTAAACTTAGAAAAAAAGTCGGATTAGGTGGAGGCTCACGCAAGCAGCAAGTGCTGCTACTAAATCGTCTATAACAACACCCCAACCTGCGTTAAGTTTTTGTAATTTTGTAATCCCAAAGGGTTTTAAAATGTCGTAGATCCTAAATAGGATAAAGCCTACGAGTAGAACGATCCACTCAGATGTCGCACCCTTTAGCGAATTGTACCCTAAAAAAACTAAAGGCATTGCAACAAATTCATCTAAAATTACTTCCCCTGGATCTGATTTGCCGAGACGAATTTCTGCTTCACCACAAAAAGCTACAGCTACATACGAAGCAGCAGCCGTAAGTAGTATCGTTTGCAAAAAGTCTAAGTGAGAAAAAAAGAGTAAAAAATAAAATACCCCAGCAAGTGAACCCCAGGTACCAGGAGCCGGCAATTTACTGCCTAGTGGTCCTAAGCGTGCAATGGAAAGAATAACACGGCTTGATAAAACGCTAGGCCACTTAGGTTGGACAAGCTTCATTGCACTTAAGAAGCAAACACGACACTCCTAAATTTAGAAATATATCTCCAACCAGACCACACTGCTAAGACTGTACCTAGTATAAATATATATTCACCGATATGCTGAATGACTGCAGTACTTGCATCACAGTTTTGCCCAATAAGGTGTGCTAAATCACGTCCAATCATCGGAGCACCTAGCAAAAAACCTAACGCAATTAATTGAGTTAACGTTTTTGATTTTCCGCCGCTATCTGCTGAAACGATTACACCCTTTGCAGCTGCTACCATTCGCATACCAGTGACCATAAATTCTCGACACAAAGTAATTAAGGTAAGAGCAATTGCTATTTCATGTTTAGGTTCAGGAACAAACTGTGCACTTCCCACAAGAGCTATAACAAGCCCCATGACCATAATTTTATCAATTAGGGCGTCCATTAATTTCCCGAATGTTGTAACTTGTTGCCACTTACGAGCCAAGTAACCATCCAGCCAATCACCTACTGCAGCTAGAATAAATAAAATGAAAGCCAATGTAGCCGAACCTATCCAATCACAGTACATTAAAGCCGCTATTATAAACATCAGCGGTATACGTGATAAGGTGATCAGATTAGGCAGATTCATCTATTTGGCTAAGCGTGAGTTTTACCCGACAAGAAAACACCCTTAGTGGCATTAAAGGCAAGTATAGACCAGAGTTGCGAAGCAGTTCAGTTTATGTTCTTATATACGTGCTCGCATGAAACACTGCATCTATCCTGGAACTTTTGACCCCATTACTTATGGGCATCTTGATGTACTCTCACGTGCAGCCAAACTCTTTGATCAAGTCACAATCGCAATAGCAGATAATGCAGGTAAAGAGCCTATATTTAGCGCCAAAGAACGCTTCGACCTAGTTAAAAGTAACGTAGCAAAGTTTCCAAATGTTAAAGTTGTTGGCTTCAAAGGTCTTTTGGTCGATTTAGCTAGGGAGCAAAATGCAGACGCTATCATACGTGGCTTAAGAGCACTTTCTGACTTTGAGTTTGAATTCAATATGGCTCTTATGAATCGGCATTTAGAGCCTAAATTAGAAACTCTCTTCGTAATGCCTAACGAGCAGTTTAGCTATACTAGTTCAAGCTTAGTTAAGCAGGTCGCTAAATACGGCGGTGACGTGAATCATTTTGTACCGCCGGATGTAGCAGCAGCCTTAAAAAAGGCCTATAAAATTTAGTGTCACTTTTTGTCATCTCTGCCGTCTAAGAGGTTGCAGGCGTATAGGTTTGGGAAAACTCAAGCTAAAGGCTTAATAGCTATAGCCTGCATTTTTCACTTTTACACGTATGGCAAAATCTCCAAAATTACTCAGCTTGATCATCCTTACAGTTTTTGCGCTGTTGGCTGCTCTAGGTGGTTTATATTTATGGCAATCTTCTAAACCAGCTCCACCGCAGTATTACACAGCTACAGCTGACCGCGGTGATTTAATCGAATCAGTAACAGCAACTGGTGTAATTAAACCATTTTTAGACGTTTTGGTAAGTAGTCAGATATCAGGATTAATAAACGGTCTGTACACTGACTTTAATCAAAAAGTAAAAAAAGGCCAACTTCTAGCAACTTTGCTACCTATTAATTATCAAGCAGCCTTACGCTCCGCTCAGGCGAATTTAGAAAACGCAAAAGCTAACAACACACTTCAAGAGATAAACTTAAAGCGTTATAAAACCCTTTTAAATCAAAATTTAATTTCGCAGTTAGCCTACGACACACAACAAGCCCTAGTAGATCAATCCCGGGCTCAAGTTGAAATAACAACCGGCACTGTCGATACTGCTAAGGCCAATCTATCGTACTGCCGTATTCTCTCACCGATTGATGGAGTGATCATTAATCGACTTATCGACGTAGGTAATTCTGTGGCAGCATCTCTTAGTTCACCTACGCTCTTTGAAATAGCAAATGATCTAACAAAGATGCAAATTGATGCAGCCGTAGCAGAGGCTGATATTGGCTCAGTAGCTGTTGGCCAAGACGTAACTTTTTTAGTAGATGCGTTTCCTAATAAGCAATTTCACGGGAAGGTACGCCTCGTACGTAATTCTGCGTTAACAGTACAAAATGTAGTGACGTATGACGTCATGATAACCGTTGATAACGATGAATTGAAATTAAAACCAGGTATGACAGCTAACGTTTCTATCATTGTAGCACGCCGCACCAATGTAGTACGCATTCCAAACGGAAGTTTACGTTTTAGAATGCCAGATAATCTTCAGTACTTAGTAGTGAAGTCACCTAAAAATAATAGTTCACCGCAGCAGCTCCCAACTACTGTAAAGAAACTTTCTCCAGAAGAACGTAGACGTGTTTTTCAGCAATTAATGCAAGACGCAGGTTATGACCGCAGCGGTGGCCCTCCCTCGCCTCAGATACGTGAAAAATTAATAACGTTAGCTAAAGAACGTGGTATTGAATTACCCGCAGGATTAAGCGGCAATAGCGGAAGAAAACCAGGATCAGACCCAGATGCTCCTGTGTACCGTACAATCTACCGCTTACCAGGAGGTGATCTCGATGCACATCCCGAAGCTGTGGTAGTTAAATTAGGCATTAGTGACGGAGCACAAACTGAAATTAGTGAAAATATTAATCCAGGGGATGTACTCATCACAGGTGCACTTCAAACCAATACCATTACAACCAGTCCGTTTGGTAACCGTGGCATTGGTAACATTGGTCGTTAATTAATAAAGCTAGTCTTCGCTTCTGATGCAACCGGTCGTTCAACTCGAAAACATTCATAAAGTCTACGACTCTGGTGAAGTAAAAGTGCATGCTGTAAGAGGAGTCTCTGCAACAGTACACGCGGGAGATTTTGTTGCTCTAATGGGTGCAAGCGGTTCAGGGAAATCAACCCTCATGAATCTCTTAGGCTGCCTTGATAGACCTAGTAATGGAAAATACTTACTGGATGGTGTCGATGTTTCTGGCCTTGACCGAGACCAATTAGCAGACATTCGAAATAAAAAATTAGGATTCGTATTTCAGGGATTTAATTTACTTTCGCGTACTACAGCGCTTGAGAATACGGAACTGCCTATGCTATACGGCAAACGCAACTTATCGCGTTCAGCAATGAGAGACAGAGCCATGCACTGTTTGGATATTGTAGGCTTAACTAAACGTGCAGACCACTTCCCTAGCCAACTCTCTGGTGGACAACAGCAAAGAGCAGCTATAGCAAGAGCTCTGGTCAATGAGCCTCAAGTTCTGCTTGCAGATGAACCTACGGGAAATCTCGATACCAAAACTTCAATGGAAGTTATGGGTGTATTTCAAAAACTAAATAGCCAAGGCATTACCATTATTATGGTAACCCACGAACTCGATATTGCGCATTACTGTAAGCGTAATTTGGTACTAAGAGACGGACTTCTTGTAAGTGATGTACAAATTAAAGACCGCCTAATTGCTGAAGAAGAAATTAAGCGTATCAAAGAACAGGAATCGGCTGCTAAATTAACCGCCTAATTCAATGCGTATTTTAGCCACTTTTTTCGTAGCACTTAGAGCTCTTCGCCGAAACAAGATGCGGTCTATCCTCACCGCACTTGGAATAATTATTGGCGTCGGAGCTGTTATTGCGATGGTGAGTATTGGAGACGGAGCTAAATCTCTAGTCGAAGCCCAAGTAGCAAGCTTAGGACAAAATGTTATTCTTGTCTTTGCAGGCAGTGCAAATTCAAGCGGAGCACGCAGTGGCTACGGAGGTGCAGGCACTCTCACTATTAAAGATGCGGAGGCTATTAAATCTGAAGTAAGAGATATCCAAGGTGTAAGTCCTGAAGTTGTAGGAGGTGCCCAAGTATTTGCTAATGGGCTTAATTGGGGTACGCGAATCCGCGGAGAAAGTGAAGACTACCTATCTATTAGACAGTGGTCATTAAGTGAAGGAGCCATGTTCACAGACCAAGACGTACGTGGTGGCGCAAAAGTTTGTATCATTGGACAAACGATTCTTAATAATCTTTTCCCTGAAGGGGACGCAGTGGGTAAAACGATACGCATAAGAAATCTGCCTTTCAAGGTGCTTGGTATACTGTCAAGCAAAGGCTTTTCTGTCCAAGGCAATGATCAAGACGACGTTGTGGTAATCCCTTACACAAGTGCGATGAAACGATTTTCACGGCAGACCTATTTAGCCGTTATAAATGTGCAAGCCGTACCCAGTGCAAGTATTCCTTTAGTTGAGCTAGATATACAGAATCTTCTGCACGCAAGGCACCGAATTGCTGAGGGCAGAGATGACGATTTTAATGTACGTGATCAGCAAGAAATTGCAGAAGCTGCGACTGCAACAACTCGGACGATGACCTTTCTACTAGGCACAATTGCATGCGTATCCTTAGTTGTTGGGGGCATAGGAATCATGAATATAATGCTCGTCTCTGTAACCGAGCGTACTCGCGAAATTGGCATACGCATGGCTGTAGGTGCCCACGGCTCTGACGTACTTACGCAATTCTTAATAGAGGCAGTAGTATTAAGCCTAATGGGAGGCCTTATTGGAATAGGCATGGGGATTTCTGCAGCTAAACTCTTATCTTACTTTAATCACTGGCCTACCCTTATTTCACCTACAGTCTCCCTTGTTGCCTTTGTGTTTAGTGGTGCTGTAGGTGTTTTCTTTGGTTATTATCCGGCGCTGAAAGCGGCTAAGCTAGATCCAATTGAAGCCTTGCGCTTCGAATAAGGATCAGTGAGCAGTCAGTTGACCTGTGGCTACTGACAGTGCTAGCGTAGTTTCATTGAAAACTACAGACGCTCGCACCTCATTTATAGATTCGCTGCGAAGCGCAATAACGGATGAGGCTTTCCTAAAACTCACTCTATCGCGTTACGTGGGTAGTGATAAAACAATTAAAAGTGTGTCTATACGTCCTGTACTCTTAAAAGCAGGTCATAAATTTTCATTTGTTTGGAGACATCAAACAAACGATATTACAAAAAATCTAAGTGCTGAGGAAGCACTGCAAAGTTTAACGGCTTTAATAGGAACAGACTTTCTAGATGCTCACCTCTTTATTCCTGGTGAAACGCTTCAACTCGAATGCAAGGCAGATGGATCTGCTCGCTTAAGTCGGTCTGAAGTAGCTTACGAAAAACCGATCCTAGGTGGTAACGACCGTGAAAAAAATAGAATTATAAAACCTACTTCAACGTGGCTTGAAGCATTGGGTATCACCAGCTCACAAGGTCGTCCTAAAGAAGGCATGGCCTCAAAGTTTAAACAAATTCAAAAATTTTCAGAACTCCTCTCAGATCTTTTACGTGAAGCAGAATTAGATAAGTCGACAAAACCGCTTAAGATAATCGATATGGGTTCTGGCAAGGGTTACCTGACATTTGCTGTAGCTGAACTCTTAAAAGAAAAGGCTCATGTAACAGGAATTGAATTAAGGCCAGAACTAGTGGAGCTCGGTAATTCTACTGCACAAAAAACAGGTTTAGCTTCACACTTAACCTTCAAAGCAGGTGCAATCTCGAGTACTCCAAATGAAGCGATGGATGTACTGATTGCACTTCATGCCTGTGACACAGCTACCGATGATGCCCTAGCTCAAGCAGTAGCTGCCAAGGCTAGCTTAATTATTGTTTCTCCCTGCTGCCAAAAAGAACTCAGATCACAGCTAAAATCGCCTGAGGTCTTAGCTGCTAGCCTTAGGCATGGAATCTTCCAGGAAAGACAATCTGAGTTCGTCACGGACGCCTTAAGAGCCCTACTGCTTGAATGGGCAGGCTATAAAACTAAGGTTTTTGAGTTTATATCGACTGAGCATACCTCGAAAAACCTCATGATTACTGCAATTAAACATTCGGCTCAAAAACCAGAAATTGCCCCTTCTATACGTGCTTTTGCCCAATTTTACGGAATTTCCCATCAATCTTTAGCAAAACAACTAGGCTTTAGCCTTCAATCAATCTCCTGAGGCTTGACTCAGGTGCAAGGCATAAGAAGATAGATCCTTTAGAAACACAAATCATGAGCAAACAGTACAATAAGGTCATCAAGAAGAAGCGCCGCCTTGCCTATCTCAAACGTAAGCGTGCCAAAGTTTTAGCAGCGAAAAAGAAGTAATTGATTAAGGTCAGCCTCATTTCGCTAGGCTGCGCCAAGAATCTCGTGGATAGCGAGATTATGGTAGGCCACCTGCATCAAGCAGGAATGCAAGTGACCCCCGATGCCGATCAGGCAGATGTGGTCATTGTTAACACGTGCTCATTTATTGATTCCTCCAAAGAAGAATCAATAAGTCACATTTTAGAAGCGCACGCCCAGCGTGGCTTAAGAAAGAAACGTAAAGACCAGAAACTTATTGTTGCTGGCTGCATGTCACAGCGTTTCTCCAAAGAATTACCTGCGGATTTACCTGAAGTTGATGCCTTCATAGGCTTAGATCAAATTACCCAGGTATCACCTATCATTGATGGGCTTTTAGGACGTCCTGTTTCAGCGCAAGTAACGGCCACTACGAGTACCCCTGCACCTCACGGCCATACGACTAGTGAGGGCCCAGTTAGTTTTGTTACCCCGCGCTCAACTTACATCCCAGATTACAACACACCTCGTTTTAGGCTCACCCCTAAACATACCGCATATATCAAAATTGCGGAAGGCTGTAATCACCCCTGCACTTTTTGTATTATTCCACAAATACGTGGCCGTCACCGCAGCCGTACGGTTGAGAGTGTCGTAGCAGAAGCAAGAGCTTTAGTTAAAGATGGCGTTAAAGAAATTAATTTAATTTCTCAAGATACAACTTTTTTTGGTATGGATACGTGGGAGGAAAGACCTAACCCTCGTACGCCTGTTGATTCATCCAAGGGAACAGCACTGACTACTCTACTTCGTGAATTAAACGCAATTGAGGGTGATTTCTGGATACGCCTTTTATATACTCATCCTGCTCATTGGAGTGATGAGTTAATTAAGACGATTGCAGAATGCCCTAAGGTAGCTCGCTATATTGATATTCCGCTGCAGCACATCAGTGACCGCATGCTTAAGATCATGCAGCGTGAAACAAGTGGTGATTATATCAGAGATCTTCTTAAACGAATTCGCGCTGGAATCCCAGGGATTGCAATACGCACAACCTTCATCGTTGGTTTCCCAGGCGAGACCGAAGCTGATGTTGAAGAACTCGCAGAATTTATATCTGCAACAGAATTTGAACGTTTAGGTGTTTTCCGTTACTCCCAAGAGCAAGGAACACGTGCTGCGAAGATGGATGACCAGATTGATACAAGAGAAAAAGATCGCCGCTATCGCCGCTTAATGAGTCTTCAAAAAGCAATCGCAGCTAAGGTGAGTGCTCGTAGTATTGGAACTAATTTAAAAGTACTTGTTGAAGAATTGGGTGTAGCACGCGCCGAAGCAGATGCTCCTGACATTGATGGACGCGTATATGTAAGCGATGCACTCCCTATAGGGGCTTTTGCTGAAGTAAAAATTACTGGCAGCAAGGACTACGATTTACTTGCTCTAGCAAAGGGTGATAAACCTAAAGCATTTAAAGTAGCTAAAGTTGCCCAGTAAGTAATCAGGCTTTTGCAGTACGTGCAAAGTCACTGATTATACCGTCAAAGCTTCCGTTAGAAAAGAATGTCACTACACGCTCACCACTTAAGAAAGTAAGTGTGTCAGCTTTTAATTTTAGGAGTAATTCTCCATTCGATGGAAAAGCCTGGGCGAAACGGCCTTGTGCATTAAGCCTGGATGCAACAGCCCGCGTATCAAAACGGTTCGCTACTTCAAGTTTATCAATTCGGTGCACAGGACCAAGATAAACTTCATCAGCCTGAGCAAACGCACGCTCGAATTCTGCTTCAAGTGTTTTAATACGCGCTGTATTACTGCGTGGCTCGAACACGCATGCTAATTTTGCATTTGGGTAACGTGCACGTAACGACTTAAGCGTTTCTAAAATTGCTGTAGGATGATGCCCAAAATCTTCAATTACCTTTAAGTGAGTAGTATTAACTAGAATTTCTTGGCGCCTCTGCACGCCTTTATAAAGAGCTAAACTCGATAAATCTAAGACCGTGGGATCGCTTGAATTGATAGCTAAGCCAGCGGCCGTAGCTGCCATGGCTGCATTGCGTGCATTATAAATTCCCGGCAATTGCCATTCAACTTTACCCCATGCCTTACCTCTAAATGAGAGTTCAAATGAGACACCAGTAAGTGATTCACTGAATGAAGAAATTTTAACATCATTTGAATCATCTACACCCACACGTATGAGTTTTGTCCACGAACAATCTGCTAAACTCTTTAAATTATCATCATCCCCGTTCATTACGATGAAACCGTTACGAGGAACAATACGGGTCAAATGTGTAAAAGTACGCTTAACATCCAGCAGATCACGAAAAATATCAGCATGATCAAATTCTAAGTTATTAAGTACAGCAATATGCGGAAGATAATGAATAAATTTACTTCTCTTATCAAAAAAAGCACTATCGTACTCATCTCCCTCAATCACAAACGGATCTTTCGTAACACCTAGATGACAGCCTTGAGGAAGATCCCGCGGAACCCCACCAATAAGATACCCAGGATCTCTGCCATTTTTTAGCAGTAGAAAAGCGCTTAGTGCAGTGGTGGTTGTTTTACCATGGGTTCCGCAGACAACAATATTACAGCGATCATTTAATACTAATTCTGCTAAAATTTCAGGAAGTGAGGAGTAGGAAAATGTGCGCGTATCAAGGAGCCATTCTACCTCACTATTGCCACGACTCATCGCGTTTCCAATCACCACTCGATCCGGTTTAAGAGCATTAAGTCGCAGCGGATCGTAGCCCTCAAAGGTCTCAATACCTGCCTCTTTAAGGACATTACTCATGGGAGGATAAATACCTGTATCTGAACCCATTACTTCATGGCCAGCCGAACGCAGCAGCAATGCTGCGTTACCCATTGCCGTACCACAAATACCCATGAAGTAGATTTTCAATGCTTAAATGAGTTAAAGGCTCTTACTAAGTCGGAAATTGTCCAATCTGCAAACCAACAAAAAAGCCTCACATAAAAAAAGTGAGGCTCGTGTATATGTATTAGTGTTATTTTACTTTTTAACAGGATCTGCTGGGCCTGAATTTGCCTGAGGCGTCACTGTATCGATATTAGGAGTAAGGTCTATATCTACACGACCTGTCGCCCAATTAAGAGCTCCTACTATTAGTCCCTGATACATGGAACTCATCCAGATATCATCACGGTGACCCAAGTTGGTGTAAAATACCCTTCCCTTGCCATAGCTATGCACCCAGGTGGATGGATACTGTGCACGTTCATATTGAAAACCCTGCATGCCAGCTGTATTTTGAACTAACAGGACATGCAAATCTGAAGGAAAATTCTTCATCGAATACCATTCTTCAGTAATGCCAGTTGCTGGCATTGCTTGAACGCCTGGAAAGGTTGTATCGATTTGAGTTAAAACAGAGGGTTGTTGTTTGCCATGTGAAACAAACTCTCCGCCAATCATTTTAATATACTCATCAGCATTATCGCCGTCGGATTGGAAATGAGGAGCTCCTTTAGGAGAATTAGAATGGAAGGTATCGGTTGCACTATGAAGTCCTACAAAGCCTTTACCGGATTTAATATAATCAAACAGAGCTTGTTTACCCGCTGCACTCATTGGTGGATTTTTATCCGTACCAGAAGTTGTCAAATCACCGGTTGTGTAAAATACAACAGCGTCAAACTGAGCAAGGTATGCTTCTGAGAACAAACTGCCGTCCTTTGAAAAAACAACTTGTATGTTATTTTTCGCAGCGATTGCTTTGATTATAGGAAACGAAATTCCATTCAAATCCCCACCTAATTTACTCGGGTGAGTGGCTGGATCCTTGATGGCAGAATGCTCAAAACCGGACGATTTAGTAAAATAAAGAATCTTTTTAGGTGCTAACTTAGCATCGTTTGTATCGGCTGATAAAACAGGTGTAAGGGAGGCTACAATAACGGACAAAACTAGACCATAGGTCAGACGAATCATAGGAATATGGGGTTAACGGTAAAACGAGACTCTTTGTATTGAGAGCAGAAGTAGAGGTATCTGCAAGACGTGAAAAAGCCATTATAACAACAAAGACGGCCTATTTAAGGTGCTAGTTACCTACTTAAAACTTATCTTTTAAACCAATAAAAGCTTCAGTTTCTCTTGCCTCCCAAGGCTCTACGTTAACACTAATTAAGCATGATTATTAAACCTCGGGTCCGCGGCTTTGTCTGTATAACCGCCCATCCTATTGGCTGTGATGCACACGTCAAAGAATGGATTTCACACATTAAATCCAAAGGTCCGATTAATAACGGCCCTAAAAAGGTTTTAGTCATCGGCTCCTCAACGGGCTACGGTCTTGCTTCTCGTATTGCTGCAGCATTTGGATCCAACGCAGCAACCCTCGGTGTATTCTTTGAGCGACCTTCTGAAGAAGGTCGTCCAGCAACTCCAGGTTGGTACAACACAATTGCATTCACAAACGCAGCGCGGGCAGCAGGCCTTTATGCGCAGAATATAAATGGAGATGCGTTTTCTAACGAAATTAAGCGACAAACCTTAGACCTCATTAAAAAAGATTTAGGGAAAATTGATTTGGTGATTTATAGCTTAGCCTCACCACGTAGAACTCATCCAACCACAGCAGTCACTTCACGTTCGGTTTTAAAACCAATAGGAACAAGCTACACAAATAAAACAGTAGATACCGATAAAGGAGTGGTCAGTACCGTTGCTATTGAACCAGCCAGTGAGCAAGAAATTGCAGATACCATTGCAGTAATGGGTGGTGAAGATTGGGAAATGTGGATGAAGGCACTCTCCGATGAAGGCCTATTAGCACCAAAAGCACAGTCTGTTGCGTATTCCTATATTGGACCTGAAGTTACATGGGCCGTTTATAAAAACGGAACTATCGGCATGGCAAAAAATGATCTAGAGCGTGCCGCTAAAGCAATTAATTCAAATCTTGAAAAGTCAGTCGGTGGCCGTGCATACATTTCGGTCAATAAGGCGTTAGTGACTCAAGCAAGTTCAGCCATTCCTGTGGTTCCTCTTTATATAGCGATTCTTTACAAAGTGATGAAAGCTAAAGGCGTACATGAGGGCTGTATTGAGCAAATGCAGCGCTTATTTGCGGATCACCTTTACGCAACTCAAGGTCCACGTGTTGATGAATCAGGTCGCATTCGTATCGATGAACTCGAGATGCAAGCCGAGATTCAAAAAGAGGTTGCGGCAATCTGGCCACATGTGACCACAGAAAATTTAGGTGAATTAACCGACATTGCTGGATACCGCACCGAATTCTTAAAGTTATTCGGTTTTGGCCTTGCAGGAATTGATCCTGAAAAAGACGTTGAGCCGCACGTAGCGATGCCTTCCTAAGTCTAAATTAACATAGCCTTTAATTTCCAGAATCTGGAACGCTTAAAGATTTTCCGTTATCCTTAGCCCCTAGTTTTAAAATAAATGGAGCAGCAACAGCTGCCCAGGCTTCTGATTTTTGGTGTCCATCTGCACCTTCGCCAAAACACTGTCTAAGCATTTCAGTATCAATTGTACCAGGATTAAGAGGCACCGCAGCCATTCCTTTTGGCAGCTCTAAAGCAAGGGCTTGTGTTAGGCCTTCTATTGCCCACTTCGATGCACAATAAGGAGCAACTTTAGGCGATACACTACGTCCCCAGCCTGAACTTAAATTTACAATAACTCCTTTTTTTCGCTCTAGCATTGAAGGTAGTAACGAGCGAATAACGTTTGCTGTGCCATTAATATTAACGGCCATTAATTGATTAAATTTGTCTGCTGATATTTCCCACAAAGGAGCTGGGTCATTCATAAGCGCTGCATTATTAATCAAAATATCAGGTGCTCCATTCGCGAGTACCCTTTCCGCCCATATGGATACTTTCACAGGTTGAGTCACATCCAGGACTTCAAATAAATGGGGTTCAGGATGATCGAGACGCAAATCAAAGATAACTTGCCCACTGCGTCCACAACCAGCAACGGTGTGACCATTTGCAATATACCAGGCTGCTAAGGCTTTTCCTAGGCCACGGGTAACGCCCGTAATCACAATATACATAGTACTTTGCAGATTGGCGTTATTTTTAATCTACCGCAAGGCTTAGCCTGAACTGCTAAGCTTTAAGCCAATCACTTAACGTGACTGGATACTAACCCGACTTAGTCCAGCTTTACGGCAAGAATCCCATACGAAAGCAAGTTTCTTAAGCTGTGTGGTTTCATCTGCTTTGATTAATATAGGGGTATCTTTATTCTGATTTTGCACCTGAATAAGTTGATCCACTAATTGTTCATCGGTCATCCTTCTGCCGTTGTAAGTGACACTACCGTCTTTTTCGATAGCGAGTGTAATATTACCCGTAAATTGATTTTTACCTGCTGTAGATATTTTAGGCAGTGTAATATTTAAAGTCTGATTGGTTTGAAAACGCATCGTAACGAATGCGAATAAAACGAGCATGACTAATACGTCGATCAGCGGAACTAAAGGCAGTTCCGGCCTACGTCTACGCTTGGCTGCAATACCGGCGCTCATTGTGAATCAATCTCATCGTCTCTTTCATGACGTACAAGCATGCGCTCTAAGAGCACATCTAAGCGCGCTGTGTGGTGATCAATACGGCGGCCTAAATAGCCATTACCTGCAAGAGCTATAATCGCAACACATAGGCCCAGCAGTGTTGCAGACAAAGCATAACCAACACTTTCAGTAAATTTGATTGGATCAGGCATTTTAGTTTCTGGATCGATCACATTAAATGCAGCTAAAAGACCAGATACAGTACCAATAAGTCCTAATAGAGGAGCTCCCGTATAGATGGTATCTAAATAACTTACACCACGTTCCATCTTCATAACTTCTAAACGTGCATAAGCCTTAGCTCCTTCTGCATCTCCTGGATGGCGCTCTACGAAAGAAACAATACGACCTAATGCCGAATGGGCTCCACCCGCAGTTCTCTTTCCTTGCAAAACAGCTTCTGCTAAATCGGAGGGCAAAATTGCTCCATCACGAAGAGCGAACGCACGTTCACAAATAATGTAAACTGAGCAAATAGAACATAGCCCAAGCGGGTATGCTAAAAAGCCAGCTTCTCTGATAATGCGGGTCCAATCAACGAGTGCTAAAAACATGGGTTATAAATAGGTCTGACGCTATAAGGCTTAAAATGTTCTATTCTTTTTAGGATAAGTTTACCGCATGATATCATGTACCTGATGTAAAATACATTAGGTACTCTAGTACAATAATTTACATCATACAGCAAGATAAGGTAATTGTGCAGCCCTAGCATGTGTCGAAGGTAAACCTTCAAGCAGTTCTGCAATAGCGTCCCAGCGACCATTAACAAGCGCGTCACGAGCAGTATCACGAACTGATGCCTTAACCTTCTGATTGCCAAAACGTATTTCTTGAGCAGCTACGTCAACTATAACTTCAAGTGCTGGATTAGCAGCCACTGCAGCAGAGATCAAAGCGATGTCTTCCCGGGACGCTGTAAAGCAGGGAATACCTAAGGTCGTGCAATTGCCAAAAAAGATTTCCGCAAAACCTTCTGCAACGACTGCTTTGAAGCCGTACTTCTGTATTGCCTGAGGTGCATGCTCACGAGATGAACCACAACCAAAGTTTGCTCCCGATAAAAGAATGGTCGCTTGTTTGTATTTAGGATCATTCATGGGATGCTCTTTATTTGAGCCGTCCGCATTTTTACGTACGTCATAAAATAAGAATTCACCTAAGCCATCAAAGGTAATGCATTTCATGAAACGAGCAGGAATAATCCGGTCAGTATCAATATCATTACCAGGAACTGTAACAGCTTTACCGCTGATTGAAGTAATTTTTGCGAGTGACATGGTTACTTTTAGTTAGACGATTTTACATTGAATACTTCACGAGCATCAGCGACTGAGCCAGTGATTGCAGCTGCTGCTACCATGAGTGGACTCATCAAGATTGTACGGCCCGTAGGGCTGCCCTGTCTGCCTTTGAAGTTACGGTTAGATGAACTTGCACAGAGCTGATCTCCAATTAATTTATCTGGGTTCATCGCAAGACACATTGAGCATCCCGCTTCACGCCATTCAAAGCCAGCGTCACGAAATACACGGTCTATGCCGAGTTCTGCACAAAGAATTCCAACACCTTGAGAACCTGGAACTGCGATTGCTTTTACACCTGCAGCGACTTTTTTGCCCTTTAAATATTTAGCGACTTCTTGGAAATCACTGAGTCGTCCATTGGTACAAGACCCCATGAATGCGACATCAATTTTAGTGCCCTTGATTGCAGCACCTGGAGCTAATTTCATATAAGCAAGTGCTTCTTCAATCGAAGACTTTTCGTCAACCGAGGTTGCAGTCTTTGGATCAGGAATGTTTTCAGTAATTGAAATACCCTGCCCTGGATTAATTCCCCACGTAACTGTAGGAGCGATATCAGCAGCATTGATTGTGACGACATCATCATAATGACATCCAGGATCACTTGCCGTTGCTTTCCAACTCTCAACAGCCTTATCCCAAGCAGCACCCTTAGGAGAGTATGGTCTTCCTTTTAAATAAGCGAAAGTCGTTTCATCAGGATTTACATAACCTGCGCGAGCGCCACCTTCGATCGACATATTACATACAGTCATACGCTCTTCCATCGTAAAACGATCGAACACTTCACCACCGTATTCGTATGCAAAACCTGTACCACCGTTTACTCCTAAGACACGGATGATATGTAAAATGACGTCTTTAGCATAAACGCCAGGAAGCAATTTCCCTGTGACATTAATGCGGCGTACTTTCAAACGACCTAAAGCCATCGTCTGAGTTGCAAGTACATCACGGATTTGGGTAGTTCCTATACCAAAAGCGATCGCACCAAATGCGCCGTGCGTACTTGTGTGTGAATCTCCGCAAGCAATCGTAGTACCTGGCTGAGTAATACCTTGTTCAGGTCCAACGATATGAACAATACCTTGTTTTCCTGTTGAGCGATCGAAAAAAGTAATACCAAAGTCAGCGCAATTTTTACGCAGTTCCTTGATCATCGCATCTGCTAATGGATCAGCATAAGGCTCTAAAAATTTATCTGTAGGTACGATATGATCAACCGTAGCAAAAGTACGGTGAGGCATAAGTACTTTAAGCCCTAAGTCACGCACCATGCCGAAAGCCTGGGGACTAGTCACCTCATGAATCAGGTGTGTCCCGATGATGAGTTGAGTTTGGCCATTAGCCAGGTTACGAACTGTGTGGGCGTTCCAGACTTTATCGAAGAGCGATTGAGCCATGATGTTTATGGGATGCGAAAAGGTTAAAAGTAGTGATTGTATACGTGTGCGCAACCTTTTCGGTAGCTTTTCGACTTCTAAAGCACTGCTTAAGACATGGTTATAAATATCTATATATAGCATGAATATGAATAACTTACGAAAGTTGTGATTACCATACCTACCACTTGATAAGTAACGTAAGTAAGCTCATATAAAATTTACTTCGAGTAACTGCACTAACAAGTCACCGTCTAACAAATAAGCCATACTTCAATTATGCCAAAAAATACTACCTTCATTCTGACCCTCCTACTTGCCTTACTCATTTTCTGTAATGTTAAGGCAGATGAAAATATCTTGGGAGCAACTCCGCCTATGGGTTGGAATAGCTGGAATCATTTTAAACGTAAGACAGATGACGCAATTGTAAGAGCTCAGGCAGAAGCCATGGTTTCTAGCGGCATGCGCGATGCAGGCTATGTGTACATCAATATCGATGATGCGTGGGAAGGAACACGTGACAGCAGTGGTGAAATCCGGGCCAATAGTAAATTTCCGGATATGAAAGCCCTAGCAGATTTCGTCCATAGCAAAGGACTTAAGCTTGGCCTTTATTCCTCACCTGGAATGAAAACCTGCGCAGGTTTTGAAGGAAGCTACGGTCATGAAGAACAAGATGCCAAGACGTATGCTAAATGGGGAATCGATTATCTTAAATACGATCTGTGCGGATTACGCGTACAAATGAAAGCTGCCGGTTCAGATGTAGTTGCTGAGAAAATGATGAAGGATGCCTACGTTAAAATGCGTGATGCACTGCTTAACAGTGGACGTCCTATTTTTTATAGCCTTTGCCAATATGGGCATAATCAAGTCTGGCAATGGGGAGCAAGTGTCGGTGGTAATGCGTGGCGTACTACAGGCGATATTAATGATAATTTTAAAAGTATGGTCTTAATCGGTTTTCACCAAGCGGGGCTTTCTAAGTATGCAGGCCCAGGGCACTGGAATGATCCTGATATGTTAGAAATTGGAAACGGTGGAATGACTACCAGTGAATATCAAATTCACATGAGTCTTTGGGCGATCTTAGCTGCACCCCTACTCGCCGGAAATGATCTCTCTACGATGACTCAGGCAACTAAAGACATTCTCTTGAATAAAGAAGTCATCGCAATTGACCAAGATAAACTCGGCAAACAAGGTGACCGCGTTTACGCAGAAGGTTCTGTTGAAATATGGTCGCGTGATCTAGCAGATGGTTCAAAAGCTGTGGGTATATTTAATTTAGCAGATACTAAATCGCACATGAGCCTTGATTTTCAAAAACTAGGTTTACATTCACCTGTGTCTGCACGTGACCTTTGGCTGCATAAAGATCTTGGCAATCTTAATTCAGGCTACACTGAAGAGCTAGCACCACATAGCGTAGTTTTAATCAAGCTCTCACAGTAATCAGTCAACGCAGATAGCCTTCTACCATCAAAGGTGTGCAGGCGCATCGAATAAATCAGCAAAAAGAACAAGTGATGTGCACTTTAGTACCTGGCAGCTGAAATTCTTCAGCAATGAGTAGAACTTAAGATGATCGATAAGATAAAATTTAGCTCGTTGGGCTTAAATTGACATGTCTTTTCTTCAATCACCAAGACTTACTACGTCAAAATATATCAAAGCATAGCCTAGGCTTTCTTAACGAAGCACGCCTTCAGCGCTATAGACACACCTTCGATTTTACAATCGATCTCGTGATCTCCATCCACTAAGCGGATGTTCTTAGCTTTAGTACCTGACTTAAGTACCTGAGAACCACTACCAAGCTTTAAGTCTTTAATAAGTGCGACAGTATCACCAGCAACAAGAACGTTACCATGTGCATCTTTAACAACACGTGGACCGTCTGCAACAGCCTCCTTAGGCCATTCATTACCACAGGTAGCACATTCCCAATGTTCGGAATGCTCTAGAACATCGGTGAGTGTACAGGCCGGACAAGCAGGTTTCATAAACAACACTACCCAGTTATGCTGGGTAATGCAAGATACACTAAGGCTCTATAACTTAAACTTCCTTAGGCGCTGCTTCTTGAGGAGGAGCAGACTGAGTGAAAGCAAGTTTTTCGCCATCAAGAGTAACCTTAACAAGTTCATTTTCGCGGATATCACCACGAAGAATTGCTTCTGCTAAAGGATCCTCTAGATAGTGCTCTACTGCACGGCGCAGTGGTCTTGCTCCGTACTTCTCGTCATAGCCTTTATCGATAAGTAGCAACTTAGCTTCATCTGTAAATTCGAGTGTAATTTTGCGCTCAACTAAGCGTTTAACAAACTTAGCGACCTCAAGTTCAACAATCTTTACTAGATCAGTTTTATCGAGAGGTCTAAAGAAGACGATATCTGAGATTCGATTTAAGAATTCTGGCTTAAATACTCGTTTTGCTTCTTCAAGCACTTTCTCACGCATTTTCTCAGCATCATTAAAACTGCTTGCTGCTGCTGCAAAACCCATTGATGTCTGCCTTTGCAAGAGTTGAGCTCCGATATTGGAAGTCATGATGATAATCGTATTTCTAAAGTCGACTGTGCGACCTAAGGAATCAGTTAATCTGCCGTCTTCTAAAATTTGAAGTAGGAGTTGAAGTACATCAGGATGAGCCTTCTCAATTTCATCAAATAAGATTACAGCGTAAGGCCTGCGTCTTACAGATTCTGTTAATTGACCACCTTCTTCGTAGCCAACGTAGCCGGGAGGTGAACCAATCAAACGAGAGACAGCAAACTTCTCCATATACTCACTCATATCAATCTGAACAAGTGCGTCTTGGTTACCAAACATTTGAGCAGCTAATTGCTTTGCTGTTTCTGTTTTACCTACACCTGTTGGCCCAACAAATAAGAAAGATCCAATAGGTCTACGCGGATCTTTAAGATCTGCGCGCGATCTCCTAAGAGCACGTGCAATAGCACTGGCTGCAATTTCTTGTCCGATAACGTGCTTTTGAATTTCTGCTTCTAAAACAAGGAGCTTTTCGCTCTCTTTTTTCTCCATACGAGAAAGCGGAATTCCAGTCCATTCCGCTACGACTTGCATAATCAAGGTATCGTCAATGGCTACGCGGTTTTCTTCACGCATACGTTTCCATTCAGCAGTTACCTCTTCATGCTTTGCACGTAACTGTTTTTCGTTATCTCTAAATTTAGCAGCCTCTTCGAATTGCTGCTCACTGATTGCCTTTTCTTTTAGGCTACAGACATCTTCAATTTCTTTTAATAGTGACTCTACGTTCGGCGGACGACTTAAAGCTCCGATACGTGCACGTGAGCCAGCCTCATCCATAACATCGATTGCTTTATCAGGTAAGAAACGACCTGTAATATAACGATCGGAAAGTTTAACAGCAGCCTCAATTGCTTTATCACTAAAGGTCGCCTTGTGATGATCTTCATACTTAGATTGAATACCATGCAGAATCGTAATTGCATCCTCAACTGATGGTGGCTCTACTTTGACCGATTGAAATCTACGATCTAAAGCAGAATCCTTTTCAATATATTTACGGTATTCGTTTAAGGTAGTAGCACCAATACACTGTAATTCACCACGCGATAAAGCTGGTTTAAAAATATTGGACGCATCCATAGCGCCCTCTGCAGCACCAGCTCCAACAATAGTATGCATTTCATCGATGAAAATAATCACGTTCTTAGAACGCTTAATTTCATCCATTACAGCTTTAATACGTTCCTCAAATTGACCACGGTACTTGGTACCCGCAACCATAAGAGCCAAATCAAGCGTGATGACTTTTTTCTCAAGTAAGATTTCTGGAACATTACCGGCTGCAATTTCTTGTGCTAAGCCTTCAACAATTGCTGTTTTACCTACCCCTGCTTCACCAATTAAAACAGGATTATTCTTACTGCGTCTGCAGAGTATCTGAATAACGCGTTTAATCTCATTTACTCTACCCACAACAGGATCCATCTCTCCTTTGCGTGCAAGTTCAGTGAGATCACGTCCAAATGCTTTAAGAGCAGGTGTTTTATTTTCCTTGGATGCTTCAGGTGCACCTGCAGGACGAGCAGTTTGGCCACCGGCTGTGGGATCCTGAGGTTCGGCTGCTTCTCCGCCAGAAAACTGTGGATCTAATTCTTTTAAAATTTCGTTTCTTGTGCGCTCAATATCAACATCCAAGGATTTAAGAACACGAGCGGCTACTCCTTCACCTTCACGCAATAAGCCTAAAAGAATGTGCTCTGTACCTACATACGAGTGACTGAGCGTTTTTGCTTCCTTGCCAGCAAGCGCCAAGACTTTCTTAACACGAGGAGTAAATGGAATATTTGTCTGAGTTTTCGTTTCTTGACCAATACCCACTTCTTTTTCTACAGCTGATCTTACTGTTTCTAGATCTAAATTCATCTTCTGCAAGACACTCACGGCAACACCTTGCCCGAGTTTTATAAGCCCAAGTAAAATGTGCTCAGTACCCACGTAGTTGTGATGGAAGCGCTCGGCCTCTTTACGCGCAAGCTGAAGGACTTGTTGAGCCCTAGGTGTAAAATTATTCATCGGTTCTGGGGGCATGGTGATGTCCTTTTATGTTTAATTTTTATCCGACGCACTCACTGAAAAATCTGGCTTAGTAACGTTCGCAAACTCAGTGCGCAATTTTGCAGCACGCAAGAAGTCGCGCTGCTGGGGATCACAGGCTCCTTTTTGAGCATACTGTAAATGTCCTGGTTGAGCTTCAATAAATAAGCGGTCGATAATCGAGCGGCAACTCTCAGGGTACATTTTAAGATCTACACCGAGTCTAACTAAGGAAAGTAAATTCATTGCCTCACCCGAGGTCAGTAAATGGCTATTTTGTAAAATGCCGTATGCTCTACCTAATTTATCGAATAATTTTCCTGAATCTGTTTCGATTAATTTTTGACGCGCATTCATCTCATGCTCAACTATGGACTGAAGAACGCTCGATAAGCGTTTAATAATATCTTCCTCAGTTTCACCCAGAGTCATTTGATTAGATATCTGAAAAATACTGCCACTTGCATCCGAGCCTTCACCAAATAAACCACGAACAACCATACCTAGTTGGTTTACAGCTCGTACGACTTTTTCCATCTGGCTAGAAATCACCAAGGCTGGTAAGTGCATCATAGCAGAAGCCCTAAGACCTGTGCCTAGATTAGTTGGACATGCTGTGAGGTATCCAAGCGATGGAGAGAATGCGAAATCTAAGGCTTCCTCTAAAGCACTGTCTAAATCATCAATTTGGTTCCACGCCTTTTTTAAATGAAAGCCCGATCGAAGTACCTGAATTCTTAAATGATCTTCTTCATTGACCATGACAGAGAAAGTCTGATCACGGCTAATAATAACACCACTACCCTGGGTTGACCCACTGAGTTCACGGCTGATTAAATGACGCTCTACTAAATTTAATTTTTCAAGTTCCGAGAGTTCATTAACTGAAAGACTTAAACCCCGCTTTAAAGGACTAATCGACGTCACTGCTTTTTGACACTTATCTAAAATCAAATCTCTTTGAGCAGGACGTGCCCATCCCGGGAATGGCTGTCCTGATAAATTACGGGCAAGACGAACACGCGTCATAAGCACAATAGCAGTCTTACTGCTTGTGCTATCTGTTAATTCAGAGGCGGAATCCAAAAGAGTCGAAATTGTCATCTCTTTTCCTCCAGCTTAGGAGCTGCTGATTGCTTTACCTCATTAATCTCATCTCTGAAACGTGCAGCTTCTTCATAGCGCTCTGACTTAACTGCCTCGGTTAATCCGGTTTCAAGTTTTGTTAAACGCTCGTAAAGTGATTTACGTGTTAATGCTAATTTAGGAACCTTACCCACATGCGTTGTCCCCTTGTGCATACCATCAAGCATCGCATCAAGCATGTCCTTAAATGTCTCGTAGCATGAAGGACATCCAAAACGCCCAGTCTTCTTAAAATCAGGCTGGGTAAAGTTACACTTAGGGCAGCGAGTTCCCGTTAGAGCCTTCTCTGGATTAAGGGAGGCCTTTAAAAGTAAGTCAGCTAAGGAAAAACCACTCGGATCAGTAACCCCTTTTTTCTGAGCACACTCTTCACACAAATCCACTTTGTGAACCTTATTGTTCACAATTTGGGTAAGGTGTACGGTCGCAGAATTAACGCAAAAATCGCACTTGAGTGGACTGTTCATAGTTTGGCCTCTAAATCCATTGCAAGTAATGTGCCACGCTTTTGATCACTGGCAAGTGCCAGTGAAGGATTTACATACTTGTGCCATGCAGTCCCAAAGGATGTCACACTTGGGACACCAGTGGCACCCTTTTGAGCGGAGGTAAAGTGCGTACTTAAAGTGGTCAAATCCGTGTTCCTTCGATGCGAACGCGTTTACGGAAGGCCTCAAGCACCTTGGCTGTAATCTGACCTGGACGGCCAGTCCCAATAACACGGCCATCTAGCTTGGTAACCGGGATAACTTCAGCTCCTGTACCCGTTAGAAAGCATTCATCTGCACACCAAATATCATAGCGCGTGAGTGATGTTTCCTTAAATGGAATGTTTAATTCTTGGGCTATTGCAATGATTGCACCGCGAGTAATTCCCTCTAAAGCACCCTGTGAGGAAGGCGTCGTTAAGAGTACTCCTTTATGAACTATAAATACATTGTCAGCCGTACATTCAGCCACAAATCCCTGCTCATTGAGCATGATAGCTTCGAGTGCTCCAAACTGCTTAGCCTCAATTTTTGCTAAAATATTGTTTAAATAATTGAGCGATTTAATCGTTGAGGGCAAAGAAGCAGGCCCAATACGGCGCGTTGGAACCGTGACTATGGCTAGACCGTTGTCATAGTGCTCCTGAGGATAAAGAGCTATTTTATCGGCAATCACGAAAACAGTAGGTTTAGGACATAGCCATGGAGCTAGACCCAGATCTCCTGGACCACGAGTAACGACCAAGCGAATATACGCATCCTTCAAATTATTAATGCGGCATGCTTCACATGTAATATCGCTTAACTCTTTCCTAGTTAATGGGATAGACAATAAAATAGCCTTAGCGGAATACTCTAGGCGCTCGAGATGCTCATCTAGGCGGAATATATTACCATCATAGAGGCGAATACCCTCAAAGATACCGTCTCCATAGAGAAGACCATGATCAAATACGGAAACTTTCGCTTCCGACTTATCGACAAAGGCGCCATCGAGATAAACCTTCATAATTTATAACCTTATTAGCTCTCCTAAAGCTTTGTCGAGAATACTCATACACTCACTTTTGGCCTTTCTTACAGGCCAAGAGCAGGTCAATCTGTCAAATCTAGTATGAATCAAGAACCAACAGCAGCATCAGCCAATCCGACCTACGTTATTGGCCACAGAAATCCTGACGCTGACTCAATCTGTTCAGCCATTGCCTATGCGGCTTATAAAGAAGCTCGGGGTGAGAAAGGCCATGTGGCAGCACGCTGCGGAAATTCTAATGCACGTATTGATACCATTCTAAAACGCTTCAATCAGCCGCTACCACTTTACCTAAGTGATGTTTCACCACGGGTTAGAGACTTAATGGTCACCCAAGTTGTTTCTATCACCGAAAATTCGACCTGCGCTGAAGCTCTAGAACTGATCGACCGTCACGATATCCGCATACTACCAGTCCTTAATGCACAAAAGAAAGTCGTTGGAACGATTTCACTGACTCATTTAGGCGGAATTTTTATTCCTAGAGCAAGTGAGCCAATGCTCATGCGTAAAGTAGAAACTTCTCTTTCTAAAATTGTGAGCGCATTAAAAGGCTCAGGATTACACTTGGTTAATCCTGATGCTCACGAAGAGCTTTACGTGCGTATTGGCGCTATGGATATACGCTCTTTCGGCAGAGTCTCTGAAACCGATAAAATTCCTTCCGGCAAATCAGTCATTATCGTTGGAGATAGATGGGATATTCAGCGTAGGGCCATTGAGCTAGGGGTTCGCGTTATTATCGTTACAGGGAATTTGCCTATTGATGATGAAATTATCACTGCCTGCAAACAAGCGCAGGTGAGTTTAATCAGTAGCCCCTTTGACTCAGCCACCACAGCTTGGGTTGTAAGGACAGCTTCTACAATTACCCGTGTTGTTGAAACAACCTACCCATCGATTGCTCCTGACGTACGCATTGTAGATATGCGTAAAAAAATAGCGGCTCTTACTGCGCCTGCATTCATTGTCTTAAATGAAGACAAGTCTTTAAGCGGAGTACTCTCAAAGAGTGATGTGATTAAACCTGTCCAAACCAAACTTATCTTAGTTGATCATAATGAACTTACCCAGGCTGTAAGTGGCGCGGAAGATGCCTGTATTACTGAAATAATCGATCACCATAGACTAGGACCGTTTAGTACGCCGCAGCCTATTTTATTTATTAACGAACCTGTAGGCTCTACCTGTACAATCATTGCTGATTTGTATAGACGCGAAGGCTTAACACCTAAGCCAGAAATTGCAGGGCTTATGATGGCAGGACTTATCTCAGACACCCTGCACTTAAATAGTCCAACTACGACTCCTAAGGATGCAGCGATTTTAAAATGGCTTGCTCCTCTTGCAAAAGAAGATCCTACCAAATTAGCGGAAGCTATTTTCTCCTCAGGTTCACTTATTTTGGCAACGACACCTGATAAAGTAGTACGTTCTGATTTTAAGATCTACAACGAAGAGAATGTAAAATTTGCTGTCTCTCAAATTGAAGAGCTAGGCTATGATAACTTCCTTAGTCACTCCAGTGAGCTCAAAAAAGCAGTGGAGAGTTTACGCAAAGAGGAACGTCTTGATTTTACAGCACTCTTAGTCACCGATATTAATACTCAAAATTCACTCCTCTTAATCAGCGGGTCTCAAGAGCTCATCAAAAAGATAGCTCATGCCCATGTAGAGAAAGATGGAGCTTTCGAATTACCGGGTATCGTAAGCCGTAAAAAACAACTTATTCCTTACCTCACCAGTCTACTTAAAGAAATTAAAGCAGAAGGTATTTAAGCTACGTGCGCTTTTTTTTAGCGCACGTAACAAATTCGTATTAAATGTGGATTGCCTCGCCTGAGGTAGCAGCGGCTGCCTCCATGAGAGCTTCGCTTAAAGTAGGATGAGCGTGTATCGTTTTATGAATTTCTTCGACACTTGCTTCAAGTTCGATTGCGAGACAGTATTCAGCAATGAGTTCAGTTGCTTCAGAGCCAATGATATGAGCTCCGTAAACTTCACCTGTTTTTGCATCGCTGACGATTTTCACAAAGCCTTCACTTTCAGCGGATGCTACCGCTTTACCGGAAGCAGTGAATGGGAATTTACCGATCTTAATATTAAGACCCTTATCCTTTGCTGCCTTCTCAGATAAACCAATACTTGCTACTTGAGGTTGGCAATAGGTACAGCCTGGGAAATTACGTACGCGGGTTGACTTACCGTGACCGAACATAGCGTTAACCGCTGTTACGGCCTCAAAGGTAGCTACGTGCGCTAACCAAGGCGGTCCAATAATATCACCTGCAGCATAAACACCAGGTACATTGGTTTGGTAGTCGTTACCTACTTTTATATAGTTACGATCGAGATCGATTTTTAACTTAGCAGAAATAACGCCTTCAATATTAGCTACTACACCAATAGCGGAAAGTACCGTTTCTGCTTCAATGGTTTGTTTTACACCGTCTTTAACTAAGTCTACAGAAACGCTTGTCTTAGAAACTTTGAAATTTTCACACTTAGTTGAAAGATGAATTGCTATACCTTGTTTTTCAAAGGAACGCTGTAGTGTCTTAGATACTTCTTCATCCTCTACAGGAAGCACATTAGGAAGCATTTCAACTAAAGTAACCTTGGAACCGAAGGCATTATAGAAATAAGCAAATTCAACACCGATTGCACCTGCACCTACAATAATCACCGATTTAGGAAGAGTCTTAGCAGCTAAGGCTTCACGCGATGTCATAACACGTAAGCCATCGACTTCTAGATCTGCAATGCGGCGCATCTTGCAGCCCGTTGCGATTAAAATCTTCTTAGCCTTAAAAGTTTTCCCTTTGCTCTCACCTTCTGTGATTTCAACTAACCCAGGGGAAGCAACTTGAGCTTTGCCTACAACATACTCGACTTTATTCTTACGGAATAAAAATTCAATTCCCTTAGCCATTTGGCCTGCAACACCACGTGAGCGCTCCATGATTTTAGCAAAATCAAAGGATACATCTTTGACGGTGATACCAAAGGTTTCGGACTTCTTAATTTTTTCGTACAGTTCAGCACTCTTAAGAAGAGCCTTCGTTGGGATACAGCCCCAATTAAGACAGGTACCCCCTGCACGTTCTTGTTCGATACAGACAACTTTCTTTCCAAGTTGTCCTGCACGAATTGCGCCTGCATAGCCTGCAGGACCGCCACCAATCACTACTAAATCGTATTCTAGGGAATCAGCCATCACACCAAGGTGTGGAACCAACCAAAACCGTCAAATTTAAATATGTGCCTAAAAAAGGCTTAAATATCGATTACGTTAGGATCAGCCTTAGGTTTAGAAGGCTTTGAAGGGGGCGGCGAGCGGCCTGAAAACCCGTTAAGAATCAGGTTTGTGATACTTAAAACAATAGCTCCACCCACTGCAGACCAAAATCCAGCGACATGAAAGCCGTCCACTAAATGTCCCGCCATCATGAATAAAAGGGCATTAATAACAACCATACCAAAGCCTAGGCTTAATATGATAAAAGGTAGGGCAAAAAGGACCAAAATGGGCTTAATTAAGGAATTAAGAATACCTAGTACGCAGGCGACACAAAAAAGCGTAAAAGCATCCTCACAGCGTATACCTGGTATAAGTCGAGTTGCCAGGGCGACACCTATAGTCAGACCTAACCAGCGAAACATGAGTTGAAAAAATCTCGATTGCATCTCTACTTAAGTCTCAGACTAGTCTGGCTTCGTGCAATGAAAATAATTGTTATCCAAGATCACCTAAGAAGCGGAGGAACCGAAAGGCAATCGGTATACTTAGCACGCGCTTTTTTTAGATTGGGTCACGATACCACACTACTGACATTTAGACCAGGTGGCATCTTAGAGCATCTAGATGAGTCCACACTTTTTGAGCCCACGCATATCCACTTACAAAGTTTTGATACAGGTTTAGATTGGCTAGCTCTTGGTTTAACCCATACAGTGCGTAAACATAAACCAGATATAATTCTCTGCCACGGCCGTATGGCAAATTGCTATGCAGGGCTTTTACAATCTGCACTCCCCACCTCTGTTGTGATTGGCACCTTGCGAACCGGTAAAACGCTACCCTACTTATTTAGAAAATCTCTGAAATCAGTTAAGGCCGTTGTTGCTAACAGTGAAGATACTAAAGAAAGGTTAATTAAGTCGCTTAACCTTCCTCGTGAAAAAATTACAGTTATTTATAATTCACTAATTTTTAAACCCGCAGATGCTACCCCTCATAATCTTGAATTTAGAACCCAAGTCGGTGCAGGAGCAGACACCTTAATTCTTGTATGTGTAGCCATGTTTCGTCCTGAAAAAAGACAACGTGACTTAATTGAAATCGTTTCAAAATTACCGAAACACCTAGACTGGAAGTTAATTTTTGTGGGTGACGGCTCAGAACGTCATAGCTGTGAGCGCTTGGTAGAACAAAAAAAGCTCAAAGACCATGTCGTCTTCAGTGGTTTTCACTCAGATCCAACAGCGCTCTACGCTTTATCGGATATAGCTGTACATGCATCAGAACGTGAATCTCTTTCAAACTTCTTAATTGAAGCCCAAGCTCATGGTTTACCAGCAGTTGTTTATCCGGCCCAAGGAATCACCGAAAGCATGATTGAAGGTCAAACCGGTTGGGTGATTAAGCGAGGTGATGAAGATGCCTTTAGGACCAAGATATTAGAACTTTTTAGCGATAGCCCTTTGGTTAAAAAAGAACGCTCAGAGACAGCCCGCAATTTCGCTCGCAACCGCTTTGATTCAGAAAAACAAGTCGAGCGGTATGTTCAGTTATTTAATTCATTATTATCATCCTAAAAAACAGCTCTACAGATTTGACAAATGCTGCTCTTTGAATGCCCGTAGTACCTGTGTTAAGTCCTCATCCTAAACTCTCTGAAGCAAGTGCTAACTCCATACGACTTAGGGGTGTAAGGCAAAATAATCTCAAAGGCTTTGACCTAGATATTCCTCTAGGCAAATACACGGTAGTCACAGGCTTAAGCGGCGCAGGCAAAAGTTCGCTCGTTTTCGACACCCTGCATGCCGAAGGCCAGAGACGTTATGTTGAAACCTTTAGTGCTTACACACGCCAATTTTTAGATCTGCTTGCTAAGCCAAATGTCGATTCGATTGAAAACATTAGGCCTTCGATAGCGATTGAACAAACGAACACCGTTAAGACTTCACGCTCCACTGTAGGAACGATGACTGAATTAACGGATTATTTTAAAGTCTGGTTTAGTCACGCAGCTGAATGCTTCGATCCAGCAACTGGTGAAAAAATAGAAGATGATAATCCGCTTAAAATTTGGTCTAAAATTGAAGCCCCTTATTTAGATGAAACACTGATTGTTACTTTCAAAGTAACTAAACCTGAAAACTTAGCCTGGAATGAAATTCTTACGAGCCTAAAGGGCCAAGGTTACCTAAGGTGTCTTTTGAGTGACGAGGATCCTATTTTAAAAGGTGAGTTTTTAGAAACCCGCATTGATGACTTACTTGGAGAATCCAATAAGTTACTTAAAAAAAATACATGGCTTCTGATCGCTCAAGACCGCTTAAAGATTAAGCAAGAGATCAAAAGTCGTTTTATTGAAGCTGTAGAAACAGCATTCCAATTTGGCTCAGGCCAAGTGCGCTTATTTGAAGAAAATCTTACTTTAGATAAGACGCGTACCTTTAGCCAAGTAGCTCATTATTCTAAAGGTCTTCATTCACCTAAAACCGGCAAAACCTTTCGTACCTCCTCTCCTAGCCTGTTCTCCTTTAATTCGCCCTTGGGAGCTTGTCCTACATGCCGTGGCTTTGGACGAATCATCGAATTAGATTTACGCCTAGCAATTCCAGACCAGTCCCTATCAATTGATGATGGAGCTATTAAATGCTGGGAAGGCGAAGTGTATTCATCTTCTAAAGATGACTTAAAGGTTTTTGCAAAGCGTAGAAAAATTCCAACAAATATACCTTTCGCTGAACTCTCTAAAGAGCACCAAGTTTTTATTATTGAAGGTGAACCTGGTTACGGTGAAGAAAATAATAAAGAGTGGCCTAAATATTGGTACGGAATACGAGGATTTTTTAAGTGGCTTGAAAAAACAACGTACAAAATGCATGTACGTGTCTTCCTATCACGCTATAGGGCATACAACATGTGCCCAGACTGTCATGGCGCAAGACTACAAAATGAATCATTATGCTGGAAGTGGCAGACCCTTACACTACCCGAGTTATATGCGATACCCGTTAGTGCTTTACTGAGTAAACTTAAAGCAGGGGCTTCATTTACAGCACAAAGTAAACGCAACCCTCAAGCCTCAGATCTTGCGCTTGAATCAATTCTAACTCGGCTGCGCTATCTTGAACAAGTGGGCCTAGGTTATCTTACAATAGACCGTACTTCACGCACACTTTCTGGGGGCGAAGTCGAACGCGTAAATCTTACCACATGCTTAGGCACCTCCTTAGTAGATACCTTATTTGTTCTCGATGAACCAAGTGTTGGACTACACCCCAGAGATGTTGATAGACTCGTTGAAATTATACGCTCTTTAACCGATATCGGAAATACTGTCATTGTTGTTGAACACGATGAAGCAATGATTCGAGCTGCGGATCACGTGATTGAAGTGGGTCCTGAACCTGGCTCTAGAGGAGGTAACATTGTTTTTGAAGGTAGCGTGAAAGCGATGCTTAGAGATAAGGCTAGTATCACGGGCGCTTATTTTTCAGGAAGAAAAACAATTCCTACTCCAGAGGTAAGACGTGAAGTATATCCTAAAGGCGATTGGCTTAGCTTTAATTCTGTTACTAAGCACAATATTACAAATCTTAGTTTCAAGATACCTCTTAAAAAACTTGTCTGCTTAAGTGGCGTTTCTGGATCTGGTAAATCAACCTTGCTTGATAATGTAATCTATCAAGGTCTACAGACACAAAAACATCAGTTAGCTGAAGACCCCGCTCACATTGGCTCAATTGTAAGTGATGAACCATTTACTGATTTAGTCTTTGTTGATCAGTCTCCATTAAGCAGAACTCCACGCTCAAATCCAGCACTCTACACAGGTGCCTGGGAACTTATAAGAGAGCTCTATGCTCAGACTCTTGCAGCTAAAGCCGCAGGCTGTACAGCAAGTGACTTTTCATTCAATGCCGGTGACGGACGCTGTCCACACTGCTCGGGTCTTGGTTTCGAAAAAATTGAGATGCAATTCTTATCTGACGTATTCGTTCCTTGTGCGGTATGTGAGGGCAAGCGCTTTAGACCACAAATACTTTCCTTCACATTCCAGGATAAATCGATTGCCGATTTACTCGAAACGACAGTCACTGACTCGCTGGTTTTTTTTAGTGGTTATGAAAATATTCGCTCACGGCTTTCTGGTTTAGTCGAAGTAGGACTGGGTTATCTTAAATTAGGACAACCTATCAATACATTAAGTGGAGGTGAAGCACAGCGACTTAAATTAATTCGCTACTTAGGAGGCTACGCAGGTGAATCTGCCCCAAAACCAGGAGCTCTACTCTTACTGGATGAACCAACAACAGGGCTTCATCGCCATGATGTTAAAATTTTAATTTCCGTTCTCCAAGCACTCGTCGATCAAGGACATACCTTAATAGTGATAGAACACAACTTGGATGTACTTAAGTCCGCTGATTGGATTTTAGAAATAGGTCCGGATGCAGGTGTAAATGGAGGTAAAGTTATAGCAGAAGGTCCACCCGAAGTAATCGCCAAATCTAAAACACAAACCGCTTCTTTTTTACGTAAAGCACTTGGATCAGAGCAAATCTTAGATGAGACACTAAGTACCGCAGTGAAAATCCAACCTAAACGAGTTCATGCTATAACTCTCACTGGAGCACGAGAAAATAACCTCAAAAATATTTCAGTTAGTATTCCACACCATACCTTAACTGTGGTTACAGGAGTTTCAGGTTCAGGAAAATCCACCTTAGCGTTCGATCTAATTTTTGCAGAAGGTCAAAGACGCTTCATGGAGTCGATGTCTCCGTATGCTAGACAATTCATGGAGCAGCTACCGCGTCCTGATTTAGATCGCCTAACAGGGATACCTCCTACTGTTGCTATCGAACAGCGAATCACACGGGGATCTCGTAAATCAACGGTGGCTACAATTACCGAGGTGGCTCAATACTTAAGACTTTTATATGCCCGGCTTGGTATTCAGTACCATCCTGAAACGGGACGTGAAGTTGTGCCACTTAAGCCTGAAGCTTTAAATGAATTTCTATTTAAAGTACTTCGTACAGCAGAGGCTAAAAAAGCAAAACAGCTTTATTTATGTGCACCATTAATTCGTAGCAGGAAAGGCCATCATCAGCCTATCGCAGAGTGGATCAGTAAGCAGGGCTATAGCCTAATGCGTGCAGATAAAAAAGTGCTCAAGGTAGAAAGTTTTCAAAAACTAGATCGCTATAAAGAACACGATATCGAAGTAATCGTATGTGATTTAAAACTAGAAACTAAACAAGTCGCTCAAGTCAAAGCACTCACCCTTGCATTAAGTCTAGGGAAAGGAACCTGTTTTCTTTTAGCAAACCCTGGTAAAGTACTCTCCTACTTTTCTACCACACGAACTGATCAAGAAAGTGGTGAATCTTTTCCAGAATTAGATCCAAAGCATTTTTCCTTTAATTCACCGCAAGGCTGGTGTCCTGCATGCCGTGGTCATGGACGAATTTTCCCATGGATGCTCACACCCGAAGACGAGGAAGATGACGAGGCTCATTTACGGCAGTACGGAATCGATTTAGCCGACATCTCTGACCTAGGAGAGCCATGTCCTCAATGCCATGGAGAACGTCTAAGTCGTATTTCGCGTGCAGTTAAATTACCGTTTAAAGGAGGAAAATATTTATCACTACCAGAGTTACTCTCTCAGACGCCTTTTAATGTCTGCACATTAATGCGCAGTCTTGTAGTAGATAAAAGAGGTGCTCTGATTATACAGGACATTGCGCCCCAGATTGAAGAGCGACTCGCATTCCTAGACCGAGTAGGTTTGGGTTACTTAGCGCTAGACCGCTCTACTGAAACACTTTCAGGCGGAGAAGCTCAGCGGATTAGATTAGCGGCTCAACTTGGGTCAAACCTATCTGGAGTACTCTATGTACTTGATGAGCCAAGTATTGGCTTACATGCACGCGATAATACTCGTCTCATTAAAACCTTAAAGGAACTACAAGCTAAGGGAAACACGCTGCTTGTTGTTGAACATGACGATGAGCTAATGGAGCATGCTGATCATATTATTGACCTAGGACCTGCAGCAGGTATCCACGGTGGAGAGATATTAGCTGAAGGCACCCCAAGTCACATTAAACATAGTGATAAATCGCTAACAGGACTATTTTTATCTAAAGGCATAAAGCATCCTGTACGTGGAGAGTACCGAACTTTAATTAGTACAAAACAAGCACCTTTAGATTGGATCGAACTAAGCCAAGTGAATTTTAGAAATATTAAAGATGTTACCCTTAAAATTCCGACTAGGCGCTTAGTGATGGTTGCAGGACCAAGTGGTGCTGGAAAATCAAGTCTCTTTAGGGACGTACTTGCTCCTGCTGTAGCTGAAGCCGTAAAAGAAAAAAAGAAGTCAATTACTGGCAAAACATTTACTGAGGCAAGTGGCTACAAGCGTGACGACAAAAAATCAACGTCTGATCAAAAGACTATATTTAAAGAAGTCACAGGTCTAGCAGGTCTGCGCTCAGTAATTATCGTTGACCAATCACCAATTGGCAAAACACCGCGCTCTACCCCTGCGACGTACCTGGGTATATTCGATACTATTCGGCAGTTCTTTGCATCACTGCCAGATTCTAAATTACGCGGCTATAGTGCGTCTCGGTTTTCATTTAATACAAATCAAGGCCGCTGTCCTACCTGCGAAGGTGCTGGTAGAATTAAACATGAGATGGCATTCATGCCAGACACCTATCTACCTTGCGAAGAATGTCATGGGATGAGATATAGCGCTGAATTAGCTGAAATTAAATGGAAAGGCTATAATATCGGCCAAGTCCTTAAACTCACCTTTGAAGAAGCGGCTACTTTCTTTAGTTTTCACAATCACTTAGGTGCTGTGTGTAAACTTATGGTCGATTGTGGTCTGGGATACTTAACTCTAGGACAAAGTTCCCCAACGCTCTCCGGTGGTGAAGCGCAACGACTAAAACTAGTCACTGAACTTTCCAATGGCCTAGCCACTCTAACAGATGCACGCAGAGGTTCGGCTCCTATTAATCTTTATCTACTAGAAGAACCTACAATTGGTTTACATCTCAGTGACTGTGAAAAATTAATTCACGTACTACATGCTTTAGTCGAACAGGGACACACCGTTTGTGTCATTGAGCATAACATAGATCTCTTAGCTGAGGCAGACTACATTGTTGAAATGGGTCCAACGGGTGGACCCGAGGGCGGAAAGCTTTTATACCAAGGGGATCTTCAAGGCTTACTTAAGGAAAAAAAGAGCCCGACGGCACCTTACATCAAAGCTAAGTTTAAAAAGACTTAAACTTTAGAAGGTAAAGCTGCATGAGCTTTAGCTACTTCAATATATTTATCAGCGGATAATTTAAGTGAAGCCACTTCATCCTCTCGTAGAGGCCTGACTATTTTAGCAGGAGATCCAAACACAAGAGAGCGTGGTGGGCACTGAAAGTTTTGGGTCACAAGACTGCTTGCCCCTACAAGCGATTGATCACCAATCACTGCACCATCAAGGACGGTTGCACCCATTCCAATTAGACATTCATTTCCGATTGTGCAGGCATGAATAATTGCTGCATGGCCGATCGTGCAAAAATCACCAATTACTGCTGCATGACTATCAGAGTGATGGATGATGGCATTATCTTGAATATTAGTACCCTGACCTACCCGGATCTCATTAATATCAGCCCGTAAAACAGCACCATAAAACACACTGGAATTCTTACCTAAAATTACATCGCCAATCACAGTGGCTGACTTAGCCACAAATAAGGCATCTTTAGTAACAGGCAACTTACCGAGATATTTGTATAAACGTTCTGCGTGTGTCATACCAATAGAGTGTTAATTTTCTTTTTCGTAAGGCACGCCAATAGCCTTAGGTGGTTCAGGCCGTGCTACAAATCCCGCTAAAAGAATTACGGTCATCAGATACGGTAAAGCGATAATAAACTGAACAGGTATAATACCTATGAGTGGCAGTGGCACACCTTGAAGACGAGTGGCCACTGTATCTGTGAAGGCAAATAACAAACATGCTCCTAAAGCCCTGTAAGGCTTCCAATTACCAAAGATAAGAGCTGCTAGGGCCAAATAGCCCTTACCTGCGGTCATATCAGGAATAAATCCAGCTCCGGCCGCTGTCGCTAAATAAGTACCTGCTACGCCACTTAAAACACCTGAGATAAGAACCGCTTGAGTTCTGATTTTTTTAACAGAAATACCTGCTGAATCTAAAGCATGAGGATTTTCACCGACAGCACGCACTCGTAAACCAAACCTAGTTTTATATAGAATAAATGCACTAAGCGGCACTAAGAGTGCTGCTAAATAAACAATGACACTGTGCCCACTAATGAGTTCAGAATAAATAAGTCCTGGGAATGGATGCGTGCGTGACACCTTAGCCCAAGGTAGTGTGATTTCCAAAAACCGCTGTGCAGAATTTGTAAGCCCTGGAGTTTGATTTCCCTGATTAAACCAAGCAAGCGCAAGTGTAGGTGCCAATCCAGATATAGTAATATTAAGTGCAATTGCCGCTACCACTTGATTTCCCTTTTTAAAGACGCACGCAAATGAAAGTACAGCTGCAATTAAAACCGATACACTTACACCCACTAATAGGCCAATCCAAGCGGAGCCGTAAATTGCAGAGGCTGCAGCAGAGCCAAACGCAGCCCCAAGCATCATACCCTCTAAGCCAAGGGCAACTACACCTGAGCGTTCACTAAATAAACCTGCCAACGCAGAAAGAATGAGTGGAGTTGCCACACGTATTGTTCCTGCCAGTAGCAGAATAATGACTGTGTAATAACTTAGTGTCATACCGTGGTCGTAAAGATACGCCTAAGGGGCTTCTTAAGTAACTGATCTAGTGCCCCGCAAAATAAAATCACTAAACCCTGAATTACGATCACTAGGGCATGACTAATATGCGGCATTTCAAAAGCAAGTTCTCCGCCACCCTGCACAAGGGCTCCAAAAAGTAGGGCTGAAAAACAAATTCCAATAGGATTGTTTCGTCCCATGAGGGCAACTGCTATTCCAATAAACCCAGCACCTGCAGGGAAATCTAAGGTGAGACGATGCTGAGAACCCATTAACTCATTTAAGCCTAAACAGCCCGCAAGAGCTCCTGATAGAAGCATAGCTTTAAGCATAAAATTTTCAGGTGATATACCTGCGTAACGAGCAGCCGCAGGACTAGTCCCAGCAACACGCAGCTGATAACCAAAACGGGTTCTCCATAAAAGAAACCAAATAGCAACTGCTGCTGTGAGTGAAATAAGAAGTGCTAAATTCAGCGGGCTTTGTCCCAAATTAATACCTGCATAACTAAAGAGTCCTTTCAAAGACGGCAAAAAAGCATGATTTGAAAATTCGCGACTCTCTGGTGCTTGCTGTCCTGGCTTAATTAAAACTACCACTAACAGCCAAGTCATAAGTGCTGAGCCAATAAAATTAAACATAATTGTCGTAATAACAATATGACTACCCTTACGCGCTTGAAGCCAAGCTGGGACATATGCCCATGCAGCGCCGAATAACGCACCAGTAAGTATACCAAGTATGATAACACACCACGCAGGTAGCCCACCTAAATAAAGCCCCACAAAACTAACACCTAATCCACCTACGTAGGCTTGCCCTTCGCACCCAATATTAAATAGGCCTGCATGGTAAGCGACCGCTACAGCTAAACCTGTAAAAATATAATTTGTAGAATAGAAGAGTGTATAGCCAAGCCCTTCTCCTGAACCAAACGAGCCTTGAAAGATTACCTGAAGTGCTTTGAGAGGATTTTCTCCAATACTAAAAATAATCAAACCAGATACTAAAAGCGCTAAACCAAGATTGAGGACAGGCAGTAAAAAAGGCTCCAGACGTAAATAAAGTGCTGAGCGTGACTGGCTCATCGTATACCCCCTTTATCTGCTATACCAGCCATCATTAAGCCCAGTCCATTCTCACTTGCCTTGCTCGATGATACTTCACCAGTAAACACACCTGAAGTCATAACTAAAATTCGATCTGAGAGTGATAAAATTTCGTCTAGCTCTACAGAGACAAGTAATATTGCAACACCTTTATCCCGTAGTGCCATAAGACGCTTATGGATCACTTCAATAGCACCGATATCAACACCCCGAGTGGGTTGGCCAACCAGCAATATTCGAGGTTCAGAATTAATTTCACGACCCAAAACAATTTTTTGCTGATTGCCACCTGAAAATGAATCAAGTGAGAGCATCGGTTCAGCAGGTCTAACATCCCACTGATCCATGAGATTTAGGCACTCACGAGTGATCTGTTTAGGATCCGTTAAAAAATGATCTCCCCCTGCCTTATCCTCATAACCTAGTCTTACATTGTCTTCTGCACGCATACTAGGAACTACACCCAATTTAAGTCTATCCTCAGGTATATGAGCGATACCCAGATTATGACGACTTCTTGGTCCATTAGTAGCATTGGTAATGTCTACCCAATCATCTACTAAAGCTGCTTTACACAATAAAGAGCCCTCGTTGGGTTTTACTAAACCTGCCAGAACTTCTAAGAGTTCTGATTGTCCGTTGCCCGATACTCCCGCAATGCCAACGATTTCTCCTGCAAATAAATCAAGAGAGACTCCATTTAAACGTGCAACTCCACTTAAATCAAAGACCTTCAAAGCCTGGGCTCGTAAAAGTAATTCACCTCTCGAGGCAGCAGTGCGCTTGATATCTAGCAAAATTGGGCGTCCGACCATACTTTCTGCAAGCTGGGCTGCAGAGGTTTCTACTGTGGCAACATTTAGGACCACTACACCTTGCTTCATTACAGTCACTCGATCTGTGACCGCCATAATTTCTTTTAATTTATGTGTAACTAATAAAACTGTTTTACCCTGACTTCTTAAATTGCGAAGTAATTTAAAGAGCTCCTCTACTTCAATTGGAGTTAATACAGCAGTGGGCTCATCTAATATTAAAATATCTGCCCCTCTGTATAATGCCTTTAAAATTTCGACACGCTGCTGAATACAGACACCTAATTTAGACACTTTAGAATCCAAGGGTACCTCTAGTCCGTACGCCTTCACTAAAGCTAGAATCCCAAGACGGGCTTTATGAAGACCTTCATTTAAAAATATCCCACCCTCTGAACCTAAAATTACATTTTCTAAAACACTTAGCGACTCAACGAGCATGAAATGCTGGTGAACCATGCCAATTCCACATGCAATTGAGTCCTCTGTAGACTTAAAGTTTACGGGCTTTCCCCTGACTAGGATTTCTCCAGAATCAATCGGATGAAATCCTGTAATGCCATGCATCAAGGTAGATTTACCAGCTCCATTTTCTCCAACAATACCGTGTATTGAGCCCTTTAAAACGGTGAGATCCACCGATTTATTCGCGTAAACAGATCCGAAGCGTTTTTGCACTCCGCGCAGCTCTAAAGCATGCGATTCAATTTCCATTACTTGTACTCCGGTACACTAATTTTCCCAGATATAATATCGGCTTTAGCCTGATTTAAACGTGCCTCAATAGCGGGTGTAATTAGTAAGCGATTGTATTGATCTAAGCTATAGCCTACTGCGTCACATTCTAAGCCAAGTTGTTTTGGACCACCCTTCCAGGTATTATTCTTAGCATCCATAAACGCTGAATATACAGCAACGTCGACACGCTTAACTGCAGAGGTAAGTACACTACCAGGATGAACGCTATCTTGATTTTTATCACAACCAATACTCAAAAGTCCTGCATCTTTAGCAGCTTGCATAACGCCTAAGCCAGTACTGCCAGCAGCATGAAATACAACATCTACACCTTGACCAAATTGACTCTTTGCTAATTCACCACCGCGAATAGGATCATTCCAAGCAGATGGAGTTGTGCCTGTCATATTCACGATGACTTTAATTGATGGATCTATTAGTTTAGCTCCTGCTGTATATCCCATAGCAAACTTGCGGATGAGTGGAATATCCATACCCCCAACAAATCCAACTTTATGTGTTTTTGAAACCAGTGCTGCAGCCATGCCACATAAATAAGAGGACTGCTGTTCTTTATAATTAACCGACTCTACATTAGGCAAATTAACAGTTCCATCTACGATCACAAATTTAACTAGTGGAAATTCACGAGCCATTTCTTCAACTGCAGAAGCTTGGTTAAATCCAATTGCAGCAATAATATTTACCCCGTGACGTATCAATTGACGCATGAACTGCGTACGCTGTGCATCGTTGCTTAATTCAAATTCATGACAGGTGATGCCTGTTTCTTTAACAAACCTATCTACTCCTTCTGCAGCCGATTGATTAAAGGAGTGATCGTACTTCCCCCCCATATCATAAATGATCCCAGGTTTTATTGCATCTGCCTTAGCAGCTAGTGCCAAAGCAGAGACAAAAACGATAAAAACAAAACTATTAAGAAAACGGGGTAAAGTTACCATACAGCAGAGTCTATACTATAGGAACTGCTGTCTGATTCCAGATCTGTTTTGCATATTCGTGAATGGAACGGTCGCTAGAGAATTTACCCATACGTGCGGTGTTAAGAATAGCTTGTTCAGCCCAGGTAGACTTATCTCTATAGGCTAAATCAACTCTAGCTTGTGCATCACAATACGCCCTAAAATCGGCAAGAACCATAAAGGGGTCTCCGCCATCTAGGAGGCTATGATGCAAGAGTGAGAATGCCCCTTGTTCAGTTGGCAACCAATAGTCACTACCTAGCCAATCTATAATAGCACGCAGCTCTTCGTCCTGAGTATAGTAATCCCATGGCTTATAGCCCTTAGCATTCAAAGCTTCCACTTCATCTACAGTCATTCCGAAGATGAAGATATTCTTTTCCCCTACTTCTTCTAGAATTTCTACGTTAGCGCCATCCAAGGTACCAATCGTTAGCGATCCATTTAAGGCCAACTTCATATTACCAGTACCTGAAGCTTCCTTGCCGGCAGTCGAGATCTGTTCAGACAAATCTGAGGCTGGAATAATTTTCTCGGCTAATGAAACCCGGTAATTTGGTAAGAAGACTACCTTAAGCTTATTATTAATACGCGTATCTTTATTAATGCGGTCCCCAATAACATTAATAGCACGAATAATATTCTTTGCTACGTCATAGCCCGGTGCAGCTTTAGCTGCGAAAATAAATACACGAGGTACAATATCTAATTTCGGATTTTGAATCAAGCGCCTATAAAGCGCCATAATGTGCAGTAAATTTAAATGCTGCCTCTTGTATTCATGCAGACGCTTAATTTGCACATCATATAAAGCATCGGGTGAGACCTCAACTCCACACTCCTCTAAAATAACCTGGGCTAAATCAACTTTGTTAGACCGCTTTACAGCCATGTATTTTTTCTGAAATGCCTTATCATGCGCAAATTTTTCAAGGCCTTTTAACCTATCTAATTCACGGGGCCAGGTGGAATCACCCAGACTGTCCGTAATTAATTGCGCTAAATGCGGATTACATTCCAAAAGCCATCGTCTGGGAGTAATACCGTTTGTTTTATTTTGAAACTTACCTGGATACAGTGAATCAAATTCAGGGAAAAGCTGTTTACGTAGTAAAGTTGTATGAAGTTCCGCTACCCCATTGACTGCATGTGACCCAACAACTGCAAGATTAGCCATACGAACATACTTAGATCCGTCTTCTTGAATCAGCGAACAGACACGCTTCTTAGTGATATCACCTGGCCACTTAGTTTCACAGACCTTCATCAAGCGTTCGTTGATTTCGAAAATAATTTGCAAATGCCTTGGCAGTATGCGTTCAAACAGTGGCACACCCCATCTTTCTAGCGCTTCGGGCAAGAGAGTATGATTAGTATAGGCAAAGGTTTTAGTCGTAACCTCCCACGCTTTCTCCCACTTGATACCTTCCTCATCAACTAAGATCCGCATGAGCTCAGTAATAGCTACAGCTGGATGTGTATCATTAAGCTGAATAGCTGCTTTATCGCTTAAATTATCCCACGTATTTGAGGCATCACGAAAATGTCTACGGATCAAATCACGTAGAGAACAAGCGACGAAAAAATACTGCTGTACAAGCCTAAGCTCTTTTCCGTTTTCTGTTTTATCATTAGGATAAAGCACCTTCGAAATAGTTTCACCTACGGCCTTATCATGCACCGCGTCAACATAGCCACCGGAATTAAAAATATTTAAATCGAAATCTTCATTCGCACGAGACGCCCAAAGACGTAGTAAATTAACGGTCTTAGTTCCATAACCAGCAATTGGAATATCATGTGGTACACCAAGGACTGTTTTATAATCCACCCACTTAGGTTTAGAATTTCCGTGGTCATCAAACACATTTATAACTCGACCGTACAGACGAACTTCCTGTGAATATTCTGCTCGAACAACTTCCCAAGGATTACCAAATGGCATCCAACGATCTGGAAATTCAATTTGGTGTCCGTTAGAAAATTCCTGTTTAAAAAGTCCGAACTCATAATGAATACCGTAACCCAAGGCTGGATAGTCCAAAGTTGCCATCGAATCTAAAAAGCACGCTGCCAAACGACCTAGTCCACCATTACCTAAGCCCATATCAACTTCAGCTTCACGTACCTTAGCGAAATCAACTCCCAAAGACTTCAGTGCTTCATGCGCTGTTTCAGAAAGCCCACTTGCGAGTAAATTATTTTCAAATAAACGACCCATCAAATACTCGAGCGAGAAATAATATACACGACGTACATTTTTAGCATTATGCACAGCCTGTGTCTGAATGAGTCTGTCATGGATCGTGTCCCGAACAGCTAGTGAGGTTGCTACCCACCAATCCCGTGACGTTGCTGAGGCTGCGGGTCTAGCCAAAGTAGAGATCAAATGCCGAAGAATTAAGGCCTTAAAAGCCTCAGAATTAACCTTTAAGTCACTTGAAGATGATGATGAAGCTTTTTGCGTTAAAGTGGTAGGCATACGTAAAGTGTACAGCAGCGAATGTGCCGGAATATGATAACAATCGCCTCGATAGAAAAAGCCAAGCTCCGCAGCTACTGAATATTGAAGCGACGATTCAATTCTGCGCGGTCGATTTCAAAAAAAGTGGGCTTACCCCGCGGTGTGATTAATGGGCTAAGTGTCGTGAATAGTTCATCAACAACAGTTTGTGCATTTTGCTCAGGATTACTAGTACGTCTATTAACCCTTCGAACTGCTGCCAGCAGTGCAAAATGCTCCTGAATCGCGTTTTTATTTGAAGCAGGAAAACTTTCCTCCCTGAGTGCTGCAATGAGTTCACGCAAGAACTGTTCAGCATCATTTACTTCAAGCCATGCAGGAATTGCCTCCAAGCGGTAAAAATGACGTCCAAATTCAGCAATCTGAAAACCGTAACTCTGAAACACGGCACTATGATCTAATAGTAAGGCTGAACTAATCGGATCAAATTCAAGTGAAAGAGGAAGAAGCAAAGTTTGACTAGGCACTCCGTCTTTCGAGCCTTCATTTAAAATACGTTCATACCAGATACGCTCTTCAGCTGCTTTATAATCAAGGACTACAATACCAGCAGAAGTATCAAAGAGGAAGTAACCTAACTGTGCGCTGCCTATAAAACGCCATGCTGTTTGGTTAGGCACTGAGAGCTCATGCGTTAACTGAGGTTTAAATTCAGACTTAGTCTCAGCTGTAATCTTTGGCTGGTAAGAAGCTTGCACTTCACGAACTACAGCAGATGGTGCAAACGAAGCAGAAAAAGGATTCCTAAATTCACCTAATCCCACTTGTGGTTTATTACTGGTTAGGTTCGTGATAGGCGTTTTTTTATCCGCCCAAGATTTTAAAAGACCTAAGACTGCACGAATAACAAAAGAGCGCACCTGACTGTCATTCTTAAATTTAACTTCACGCTTTGCTGGATGCACATTTACATCCACATGCGCAGGATCGCATTGAAAAAATAAGATTACTTGAGGATATTTTCCTTTAACTAAAAATGGACTGTAGGCCTCAATAAGCGCAAAATTTATTGTACGACTATCCACGGGCCGACCATTAACAAAAGTAAGCATGTCATGACGACTTGACTTACTCTCACTAGGAAGACCAACAAGACCTTCTAGTTTCATTGCTTCATCGACGTAACTAAGATTGAGCATCGAGGAAACAGAGCTATAGCCGAGTAGCTCTCCCGCTCTCTGTTTAAGGCTTAAGCATACTGCAGAGCGGAAAACAAGTTTAGCGTCCTCTTTTAAACTAAAAGCTGCATCGGGCCTTGCTAGAGCATACAAACGCACCGTTTGAATTATATGCGCAGCTTCCGTTGCATCCGTTTTTAAAAATTTGCGCCTTGCAGGAACTGGATGAAAAAGGTGAGCAATTTCTAATGTTGTACCAGGAGCTCTGCCACATGCTCTTACTTGTAAAAGTTTACCTGCATCCACACTAATATGCGTTCCTTCAGAACTTAATTCAGATTTTGTCTCGAGGGTAAAATGTGAGATACTCGCAATCGATGGAATTGCTTCTCCTCGAAATCCAAAGGTTGAGAGTTTATCCAAATCCTTAGTGAGTGAAATTTTACTCGTTGCATGCCGCTGCAAAGCTAGCAGAGCGTCTTCACGAATCATACCGCTACCGTTATCTTCGATTCGGATGTATTCCCGACCTGCTTGTCTAAATTCAATTTCTATTCGAGTTGCCCCCGCATCGAGTGAATTTTCTATCAGTTCTTTTACCACAGCTGCGGGACGTTCAATCACTTCCCCGGCAGCAATCTGATTTGCTACAGCATCCGCTAAAACATGAATCGATGGAGACGTACTCAAGTCTTAAGCAAATACAGAATTCCAGCGTTTAATCTGTGAAAGTACTCCCTTGTGACTTGGCATTCCAGTACCAGTGCGTGCTTGCATCGCATGCTCGAGATTAAAAGCCTTAGCCCAGTCTTTTCCGAAACGCTTATTAATTTTCATTACATCCGCAGTGGAAAGTTTATCTAATGCAACTCCCTGCTTTTCTGAAAGCGCTACAACATGGCCAACCGCGTGATGAGCCTCTCTGAATGCGACTCCATTTCTGACTAAGTGATCGACTAAATCCGTTGCAAGTAAGGCAGGATCTTTAGATGCGTCTCTACATTTTCTTGCATTGACCCTTAAGCCGGCCATGACACCAGCAAGTACTTCGCTACAGAGTAAGGTTTGATCCAAACTATCAAATAGTGGTTCTTTATCTTCCTGCATATCCCGGTTATAGGTCAAAGGCAGACCCTTCATTAAAGTAAGTAAAGTCTGCAAGTTACCCTGTAGTCTAGCTGACTTACCCCTTAGAAGTTCACATGAGTCAGCATTCTTTTTCTGAGGCATCAAAGATGAGCCTGTCGAGAAAGCATCTGAAATTTGTACAAATCCAAACTCAACACTACTCCAAATAACTAAGTCCTCTGCGATACGGGAGAAATGAACACCTGCAATCGCACATACGGATGCAAATTCTATACACAGATCACGGTCTGCAACTGCGTCCATGGAATTCTGAGTTACTAGGGCTTTACCCTTCTTATCTACAAATCCAAGCAACTTAGCCGTGTACTCCCGGTTTAAAGCAAGTGTAGTTCCAGCAATAGCACCAGAACCAAGTGGACACACATTAGCATGTGAAGCGACTTCACTTAACCTAGTAATATCACGCTGCAACATTTCGATCCAAGCTAAGAAATGATGTGCAATATATACAGGCTGGGCTCGTTGCAAATGCGTGTAACCAGGAATAATTATTCCTAGGTTACGTTCCGCAGCAGCAAGTATTTCAATTTGAGCGAGCCTTAATTTTTGACTTACTTTAGAGCAGGCATCTTTTAAGAATAACCGAATATCAGTTGCTACCTGATCATTACGACTTCTACCCGTATGCAATTTTGCTGCACAAGGAACAAGCTTAGTGAGTGCTTGCTCAATATTCATATGTACATCTTCAAGGGATGTATTCCATTTGAAGGTACCTTTCAAAATTTGCTGACCAATAGCGTCTAGTCCTTCAGCAATCGACTTAGCCTCTTTTTTTGTCAGTATTCCGACGTGCGCAAGCATAGCTGCATGCGCTTTACTTCCAGCAATATCGAACGGAGCTAACCTTTGATCAAAGGAGACCGATTCACTGAACTTAAGCATCAATGCGTCAGGAGCCGCTGAAAAACGACCACCCCAGGTGACTTGCTTAGACTTAGACATGTTGTAATTTTGACTGGTAAAGGCCTAGTCGCGCAATGAGATATTTGCTTTGAACTAGGCCTCAGGGTGGTCAAAATCTCTAAAAATGCCACTTTCTCTGCGTTCTCTATGCCTATTATGCCTGCTGTCAATTGTAGGGCTATCCCACGGACTTTGCCACGAGCTAACCGAGCTCAACCGTGTGGATGTAGCACCAATCACAAAATGGTTTCATATCGCGAGTGTGACTCTAACCCCAAACTCGTTTATTCGGACTACAAATGCGTTTACGGCTGACTATAAAGCGGAAATAATACCGTTTTCATTTTATGATGAAGTAGGAACCCTGCGCATTTCTATCGTAGATAGTGATCTCAAAAAACTATTAAATAATGAGTCTATTAGTTTCAAAGGAGCTGCTACAAATTCAGAGAAAAAAATTCATCTTATTACGGGCGAAGTAATTCCTAAAACTATCTCAAACGGAACACTCAAAGTTAAATTATATTACAATAGTTTAATTACACTATCGTTCGTGACTAGCTATAGTCTACCACTGCTTAAATCTGAAAAGTAAGAAGAGCTTAAGCCCAATTAAATTCGATCACTTGCTCAACATCAGACGCTAAACTTAAATGCACAGGACAATGTTTAGCAGTCGTTTGCATCAAACCTTCAGGAAGTAGTTTAGCTGATTGAGGCATCCAAAGTTTTAATACTAAACGTGCAATTTTTCTAGGAGCACTTTGGGCCATTTCTTTAGTCACTTCATAGCGCACACCGTCAAGTTCTACACCGTGCTTACGTGCCACTATAGCCATTGTAGTGACGACGCATGTTGCTAGGGCAGTTGCCACAAGATCCGTAGGAGAAAAGGCTTCTCCCTTACCCTGATTGTCCTTAGGCGCATCTGTTGAAATCACAGTTCCAGATGGGCCATGCGTTGCATTACAATGAAATCCGCCTTCGTAAGATCCAGTAATAGTAACCATCCATCAAAATAAAGCTAAAATTTAATTTCTAGCAACCTATCAGTCATATCTAAGGCTTATTATTTTACCTAGCTTCTCAGTTGCGTAATTGACTGCTTTAGGACTTAATAGACCTATGCATTATCAACAAGTTAGGTCTACCCCACGTTTCATCCTTTGCATGGCAGGTGCTCTATTAAGCACACATTTACTTCATGCACAAAACAGCCAAGTAGTTAGAGATAATCCACTACTTCAGGTCAGCAACCTGCAATACGAATTTCCTCGTTTTGATTTAATTAAGAGTACGGATTTTGCACCTGCTTTTGAAATTTCAATGGCACAGCACTTAGCCGAAGTTGATGCGATTGCAAAAAATCCTGAAGTACCAACATTTGATAATACGATTATTGCTCTTGAAAAAACAGGGCGAAATTTAAATCGCGTAGCTACCACATTTTATAATCTATCAGGGGCTAATACAGACCCAATCATCGATCAGACTGAAAAAGACATCGCCCCTAAGATGTCAGCACACTCCGATGCTATTAATTTAAATCCAACGCTGTACGCACGGATTCATACTCTTTTTGAGAACCGTTTATCGCTAGGCTTAGATGAAGAAGCTATCCGTTTAGTAGAGCGGTATGAAAGAGATTTTGTAAGAGCAGGCGCTAAATTGAATCCAGCCGAGCAAGAAAAGATTAAAAAAATAAACGCTGAACTCGCTACCCTAACAGCTCAATTTGGACAGAATGTATTAAAGGAAAAAAATGCTTCAGAGTTAATTATCGATACCGAAGCAGAACTTGCTGGACTTACACAAGAGCAGATTGCATCTGCTGCAGCCTTTGCAAAACAAGAAGGTCATTCTGGTAAATATATTATACATATCCTTAATACGAGTGGACAGCCACTTTTAACCTCACTTAAAAACCGCTCCGTAAGGCAGCGCCTCATGGAGGCTTCCTTAGCTCGTGGCATAAGAGGTGGTGATTTCGATAATCAAAAAACGTTAGTACGTATTGTTGAATTACGTGCAGAACAAGCGAGCGTTTTAGGATATCCTACTCACGCAGCTTACAAAATAGAAACTGAAACAGCTAAAACAGTTGATTCAGTAAATACACTTTTAGCACAACTCGCCCCTCCTGCTGTTGCTAATGCAAAACGTGAAGCCGCTACGCTACAAAAAATGATTGATTTAGAGAACGGTGGCTTCAAACTCGCATCATGGGACTGGGCATATTACTCAGAAAAAGTACGTAAAGCTAAGTATTCATTTGATGAATCCCAGCTCAAACCTTACTTCGAACTAAACCATGTCTTAACAGACGGTGTCTTTTATGCAGCTCATGAACTCTACGGCATAAGCTTTGTAGAAAGGCATGACCTTCCCGTATACGAACCCGATGTACGTGTATTCGAAGTTTTTGATAAAGATGGAACATCCCTTGCCTTATTCATGGAGGACTTTTACTCCCGCGCTTCCAAGCAAGGCGGCGCTTGGATGAATGAATACACAACTCAATCGTTCCTATTAAATCATCATCCTGTTGTTGCTAATCATCACAATATTCCAAAACCAGCTGCAGGGCAACCTACCTTACTTACCTTTGACGAGGTCACAACGCTATTCCATGAATTTGGTCATGCTCTGCATGGTATGTTTTCGCACGTTAAATACCCAACCTTTGCAGGTACAAGCGTTCCACGGGATTTCGTAGAATTTCCATCCCAAGTTAACGAGATGTGGGCTGCGTGGCCTCAGGTGGTTAGCCATTACGCTAAGCATTATCAAACGGGTGAGCCTATGCCGAAGGCATTACTCGCAAAGATGCTTTCAACTCAAAAATTTAATCAGGGCTTTGCAACTACAGAGTACCTTTCTGCATCACTCATCGATCAAGCTTGGCATCAACGTAAGGCAGGAGATGTACCAACTGACGTCCCTGGTTTTGAAGCAGCTAGTTTGAAAAAAGTAGGCTTAGACTTTGCAGCAGTACCACCCCGCTACCGTAGTGCTTATTTCGCACATGCATTTTCAAATGGGTATTCGGCTGGATATTATTCTTACATCTGGGCTGATGTGTTAGTAGCCGATAGTATTGAATGGTTCACAAATCATGGCGGCTTACTACGCGCTAACGGAGATCATTTCAGAGATACCCTCTTATCCCGCGGTGACAGTAGTGATCCGATGGATCTATTTAAAAATTTTACGGGTTCAGGTCCTGATGTAGGACCGCTGCTTAAAAAACGCGGTTTAATTCAGGAAAAACAAGTTTCTGTAAATGATCTAATTGGGACAAAAACACCGCATTATGGAACCTGGGGTTACGATTCAAGCGGCCAAGATACAAACGTTAAACCGGGCGCTGATTTTTTCTTATTCGCAAACGGTAGCTGGCTTAACAAAGAAAGTATTCCATCTGACCGCACACGCTATGGTAATTTTGATAAATTAACTGTGCTGTCTGAAAACCGCACACGCAAAATCATTGAAGATGCTGCAGCTCATCCAACAACTGCAGCAACAGAGCGTATTGCAGCAGCTTATCTATCCTACATGGATGAAGAACGAATTAATAGCTTAGGAGCAACTCCATTGGCAGGTGACCTAGCAGCTATTCGATCACAGAAAACACTCGAAGATGTTGCAACAGCAATGGGTGCTAGTAGATTTAGGATCTCGAATACTTTATTTTATGTCATGATTTCAGGTGATGCTAAGTCACCTAATCAATATGCAGTGCATATTGCACCTGGTGGACTTGGCCTACCCGACCGTGATTATTATTTGCAAGCATCTTTAGCACCGAAAAAAGCTCAGTACCAGGCCTACATTGAGCAGCTATTAGGTCTCATTAAGTGGGAAAATCCTAAGGAAAGCGCTGAACAGATTGTTGCTTTCGAAACTAAGATTGCCGAAGCAAGTTGGACACGAGCTCAAATGCGTGAGCGTGAAAAGACTTATAATCCAATGACCGTAGCTGAACTACAAACTTATGCTCCTGGGTTTAACTTTAGAGCACTCTTAGATAGTTCAAAGCTAACCTCAACTCAGCGCATCATTGTTACAACCAATACAGCATTTCCTAAAATTAGTGCACTGATTGCACAGACACCTATCACTACACTTCAAGCATGGCAGGCTTTTCACTTAACAGATGAAGTCAGTGGAGCACTTTCCTCAGATTTTGTTAACGCTGAATTTAACTTCAGAGACAAAGCTCTCGGTGGACAGCCCGAAATGAAACCACGCTGGAAACGTGGTGTAGGATTTGTAAATTCTATTTTAGGTGAACAAGTAGGTGAAACCTATGTTGCAAATTACTTTCCACCTGAATCAAAAGCTCGTATGGACGCATTGGTCCATGACCTCATCACCGCAATGCATGCACGCATTGAGAAACTAGATTGGATGAGTCCTGAGACAAAAACTAAAGCCTTAGAAAAACTGGGTAAGTTTAATGTTAAAATCGGCTATCCTACTAAGTGGCGTGATTATTCCTCGCTACACTTATCCAAGGACAATCTTTATGATAACTTAATTCAAACCAGCGCCTTTCAATGGAACTACCGGTTGGCTCGTATTAACAAGCCTGTAGATAAATTAGAATGGAGCATGACACCGCAAACGGTGAACGCCTACTACAATTCAATTAACAACGAGATCGTATTTCCAGCAGCTATACTACAACCTCCTTTCTTTGACCTAGAGGCTGATATGGCCATTAATTACGGCGGAATTGGTGGCGTTATCGGTCATGAAATGACCCACGGCTTTGATGATCAAGGTCGTAAATCAGATGGTGACGGCGTACTCAACGATTGGTGGACTAAAGAAGATGCTACGCGTTTTAAAGCTCAAGCAGATCGCCTTGCTGAGCAGTACAACCAATTTGAACCCGTTAAAGGTTACTTCGTAAATGGACGTTTAACGATGGGTGAAAACATTGCTGACATGGGTGGTCTACTCTTAGCGCTGGACGCCTACCACGCATCACTCAATGGCAAACCAGCACCTATCATTAACGGTTTAACTGGAGACCAGCGCGTATTTCTAGGCTGGGCACAAGTATGGAGAGATAAAGTAAGAGATGATGCAGCAATAGTTCGTATTAAGAGTGACCCGCACTCACCTGCTCACTTCAGAGTCAATGGTCCAATGCGCAACAATCCAGGCTGGTACGAAGCCTTTGGAATTTCACCAAGTGACCCAATGTACTTAGCTCCAGAAAATAGAGTACATATCTGGTAATACGCATTCTCCCACAAGTTATTTACTCACAAGTAAGGTGCTAAAATTAGCACCTTACTTTTTTTGTTTTTCTCGCTCGATATGAGAGACAATTAAAATAAAGAAAACTAAGACTAAATTAAATAATACGATCTGCAGTGGTAGAGGCAATGAATAGACAAGACATACGACTGGAACCCAGATAATTAAATTAGCAATCAATGTGGGTAATATTGTTCTACGGTACCATCCGCCAGATTTTATATCTGCTAAGATAGGACTTAGCTTAAGGCCCGAGTGATTAAAACTCACCCCTAATACAGTTAGAGGTACAGCAAAAAGCGGACAATATATAAACTGATCACATAGCATTTTTAAAAACACGGTAAAAACATGCGTACTAGGTCCGAAAATAATAGCCTGCAAACGGTACCAAGCCTCAATTTCAAGTCCCTTGTAAGACCAAAAAAGTAAAAGAAAGATACAGTTTTTAAGCTGATATTCGCTACGCAGTTGAGTATTTTGTCTTAAATATAAAAAAGGTAAAAGCCCCCCACATACTGCGGTAATCAAAATGGGGAATAATAACCCAATCTTACTGCGGATAAAATTTAGGTATTCAAATCCGGCATGCACAAAAGGGGATTTATAATAACCTAAAACCAGACCAAAACCGATACCCCAAAGCACTAAGCCAGGAACAAGATTTGCTTTAGCAGCACGTATACTTGAACGCCAGGGAGCTTCATTAGTATTGGAAATATAGATTTCAGATTCAGTCATTATATGTGGAGCAATACATCAACTCGTCTCCACGGGTGTGAATCCTCGTCTAAGCACGTTCTCAACGATTGACTTAGGAAATAGAAAATTCTGCAAGTATTCATTTCCTCCAGCCTTAGTGCCACCACCCGACATTTTATAGCCGCCAAATGGGTGCCTTTCAACCATAGCTCCCGTAATAGATCTATTTAAGTAGAGATTGCCCACATGAATCTCATTGATCGCTCTGTGTAAGGCTTTAGGACTGCGAGAAAATAAGCCTCCAGTAAGTGCATACTCAGAGTCATTTAAAATACTAAAAGCTTCTGTTAAAGATTTTGCTTTAATGATCGCAACAACAGGACCGAATATTTCCTCTCTAGCGATTCTCGCACTCGCTTTCACATTCACAAATACGGTAGGAGGAACATAGTAACCTTCTTTAGGCGTAATACCCTGAAAAGCTATTTTAGCTTCCGTTTTTCCTACCTCGATAATATTGAGAATCTTTGTTTGAGCTTCCAAATCAATTACAGGACCAATTACAGTACCTGGCATACTCGGATCACCTATGGGATAAGATTCACATGCCGCAATAAAGCGTTCAACGAAGCGCCCGTAGACTTCTTCTAGCACAATGAGCCGAGACAAAGCAGAGCATTTCTGACCACTAAAGCCAAATGCACTATAAAGTGCTGCGGGAATCGCCTCATCAAGATCGGCATCGTTATCAATAATGAGTGCATTTTTACCACCCATTTCACAGACTACTTTTTTTAAGTTCTGTTGCCCTAATTGCACCTTGCCAGCTGCTTCCCAAATTTTGCAACCCACGCTGCGCGATCCTGTAAAGGCGATAAAATCGATATTCTCGTGAGCTACCAAGTGAGCACCGACTTCTTCACCAGCCCCTGGTAAAAACGCAAGAACCCCATCAGGTACACCTGCTTCGGTTAAAATATCCATAAGCAGTGAAGCAATCCCTGTTGTTTGCTCTGCGGGTTTCATAATAACTGCATTACCTGCTACAAGTGGCGCAACGACCAAGCCAGTTAATATAGCTAAAGGAAAATTCCAGGGGGCAATAGCAACACCTACTCCACGTGGAGTCCATAGCTGTGTGCATCTTTCTCCAGGAACATCTTGCGTCAAACGTTGAGTCTGAAGTGTTTTAATTTCTTTTGCATAATAACGGCAGAAATCAATCGCTTCAGATATATCCCCATCCGCTTCTAACCACGGCTTACCTGCTTCATAAATTTCCCAGGCATTTAATTCAAAGCGGCGCCTCTCCATAATCTCCGCTGCTTTAAGTATTATTTGTACGCGTTCTTCAAGATGTACTTGGCTCCATACTTTAAAACTTGCGCGTGCTACTTCTACAGCGTGATCAGCATCCTTACAGGTTGCCTTAGCCCAATAACCTATAATCTGACTTGGCTTAGCAGGATTGACCGATTCAACCCAGATACGATCTGTAATTTTTTTCCCATTAATAATAATCGGCCATTTTTTACCTAAAGAATTTAGTACCTCTGAAATTGCAAGCTGCTGCATTTGCCTTGAGCTTTGTTGAGTAAAATCTGTATTCGCTACATTAACGAACGCGTCTGTTTTAATTGCCGACCTCTTTAGTGGTTCATGAGCACTATCAATTGCATCGTTAGGATTACTAATTAACTGAGCAACCGAGGCTTCTTCTCTGTTTCTAAGCCTAAGAAATCCTTCGTTTGATGTATTTTCAAGCAGACGTCTGACTAAATACGCCATTCCTGGCAATAATTCTCCAACAGGACAGTACTCCCTTACCCTGTGCCCCAACTGTAAGAGCGAGGCTTTAAGTTCATCTGCCATACCATAAAGTGCCTGAAACTCATAAGCCTTCGGATCAATCCCACGTAACTCAGCTTGCACAATAGCATGCGCACAACTTCGCACATTATGAGAAGCAAAGTTAGATGTAACTAGATCACTATTATCAAGTAATAATAAAGTGAGCTTTTCGTAATTAGCATCAGACTGTGGTTTCTTCTGCCACACAGGAATTGGCCAACCTTTCTGTTGGGCAAGTATCGTCTCTGAATCCCAATAGGCTCCTTTCACAAGACGAACACTGATGGCACGCTTGTGCATTCTTGCCCAGGCGATAAGTTGAGTAAGATCAACTTCACTTTCACGCAGATAAGCTTGAATCGCTATTCCAATGTCTGGTTTCTGAGAAAATTCAGGTTCGATAAAAATGGATTTAAATAATTCTAAGGTCAGATCCTTGAGCTTATAGCTCTCCATATCAAAATTGATGAATGCACCCACTTCAATCGCTCTTCTTAAAATAGGTCGAAGCCTAGCTTTAAGCGCATGAATCGAAGCCTGGGGATCAGCTGGGTGAACATCAGGTGTTAGTGCAGATACTTTTACTGAAAGATTAAGCCTGGGCAAACTACCGTGAGAACCTATATCACTAAAACACGGGATTAGGTTTGATTGGTAATAGTTCGATACTGAATCCAAAACTTCAAGATTACGCTGTAAAAAAATATCTGCCTCAGAGGCATTAATCACAGTTTCGCCTAAAAGATCAATCGTCGTAGCGATACCTAAACTTTCATTCTTCTTAATTTGTTTAATTAACTCATCACCCGTACGTGCAGCGACAAACTGACTTGCCATATCTACAATCTGAGCTTTTACAGGCGCAGCTATAAGTGCAGGTGCAAAAGAGGAAGCAGCTAAGCCAGCTTTGAGAGCAGGATTAAGCTCAACAGCTTTATCTCCAAGGTATTCTTGAAGATGGCGAACAATTTCTGAAGAAGAATTAAGAGAGGGTAAAACATCTACGAATCTAAACAGATGTGTTTTAAAAACAGGATCCTTCATAGACCAATCCATGATGCGTGCATATGCACCCTTCTTTGAGAAAAGAGCAGCCTGAGGCTGCTTATCTATAAGCGCAAAGAGTGCTTCAGCTTTGGCGCGAATTAAGTGCTCTACTTTCGGATCACCAGAAACAATAACAGGCATGGGGTTCCTTTATGATTAACGTATCCAAAGATAAGTTATATAGCAAGGCAGCCTCACATTTTAGTTGTGAGCATGAAAGCACCTACCTCTTAATCCAATGCATACATAATTATCTTAAAATCTATAAGCACATCCCGCTGAAAATAGCCAAGGGTCTAAATTTGCTCTCGTTAGTTCAGAGCCACCTGGTAAGTAAACTCCTGTCTCAATGCCAACTTTTTTAATATCTAAATTTAGATAAAAACTATGCCCTATATCAATATCAACACCCGCTTGACCTACGAGGCCAAAACTATGTGTATCTAGTGCAAGCGGAATTGTCGTAACCATTAAATTTGAATCATAAATGAGTGTGTAATTAAGTCCTACTCCGATGTAAGGATTTAGTAAATCAGTAGGTAAAAAATGGTATTGTACTGCTAAAACAGGGGGAAGATGCTTGAATGTGCCTAGCTTACCTACTCCTGCTAAAGTAACAGTTTGAGTTTGTGGGATTGTTAGTACTAGCAGTGTTGAGAAATGAGCATTAAAATTATACATATAATCTAATTCTGGGATTACTTTACTATTAATACTCAAAGCATCTTCTGAAAAATTGATCCCTAAGGCAGAAAAAGCTTCCGATTTATTAGCCATCGATAGGTAAGTGGCACCCACTCGCAACTCTCCACTGCCTGGAGCAGCTAGCAAGATCATCTTAGTGAGAATAAAGGCTACCAATACTTTTATATACACTGTGAGGGTGAGTCGTTTCATATATAAACGTTACACCCAGTCTGAAATCTAAGCTCTGCACCCTTTGACATATGACATGCAGAATTTGGCAGTCGCTATTCATGCACTAATATGAAGTCTATAATAATTCTGAATAAGTAAATTACATCCTCAGAAATAGATTCCCTTTGTTTAGCAATGAGCCACCAAGCAAACAATTAAACGGTAAATGAATAGAATGTTAAATTAAGTACCTTAAAGTAGCCTGTATATAAATCTCCACATGATAATCAAACAGCGACTATATCGTTCATCTTTAATACTGCTATTACTGATACCAGTTCTTCGCACACAAGCTGACTGGCACCCAGCTGCTGCACCGTTGACAACGCCTTGGACTAATAAGGTTGATTCAAAAAAACCACTCCCAGAACATCCCCGGCCAGATTTCATGCGCGATTCTTGGAAATCACTCAATGGGCTCTGGGATTACACTTTAGAACCTGTAGAATTCACATCAAAACAAGGCTTTATTGAGCATGACTCAATGACTAGGGGCTTACCTCCGGCACACTACATAGGGAAAATTCTCGTTCCTTTTGCAATCGATGCTCCCCTTTCAGGTGTGATGCATATTTTACACCCCAATGAGCGGCTCTGGTATCATCGAGATTTTGAAGTGCCCGATAAATGGACTAGTGAACGTGTGCTATTACATTTCGAAGCCTGTGATTGGGAAACGAGCATTTACCTCAATGGAAAACGTATTGGTCAACATCGAGGAGGCTATGATGCGTTTCAATTTGATCTTACCGATAATCTCAAATCAGGCAAAAATACACTCGTTGTGTGTATCTGGGATGCCACAGCAGAAAATGACCAACCTATAGGAAAGCAGGTAATGCCCGAAAATAAACGCGGGTTTCATTATCAACCAACAGGTGGCATCTGGCAGACAGTTTGGCTTGAGGCTGTACCTGAAAAACGCCTCGAATATTGGAGAGTAGTACCAAACTTAAATGGATTTAATTTTACAGCTAAACTAAATACTTCTTGCCCTACAGATGTACTACGTATTTTGATACCTGGCCAAAAATCGTTCGAAGTTACCTGTGGCAATTCAGAATTTGTATCCGGATCCTACGCAATTGAAAAACCGAAACTTTGGTCTCCTAAAGAACCTAATCTATACGATCTTAAAATTGAACTAGCTGATAAAGGCGAAGTAATCGATAGAGTGAGCAGTTACGTAGGCCTTAGAACGATTACAAAGGATTCTAGTGGACGAATTTTACTCAACGGCAAACCCGCACCGTTAATGTTCGGTCCACTCGATCAAGGCTATTGGCCTGATGGAATTTTAACTCCACCAGATGACGCTGCAATTTGTTTTGATCTCGAATACATAAAATCGATTGGGTGTAACTTAGTGCGCATTCACATGAAAACGCAACCCTCTCGCTGGTATTATTACGCTGATCGCCTGGGTCTGTTAGTTTGGCAAGATATGATAGGTCTTCCCAAAAACGGTCAGATAGTAGATCAAGCAGCTTCAGATAACTGGCGGCATGAATTTAAGTCTGTGATAGAAGCCTTCTATAATCATCCCTCTATTATGCTTTGGGTGGTGTTTAATGAAGCATGGGGCCAACACAGAACAATACAAAACACTGATTGGGTCTCTTCCATAGATCAGACGAGGCTCGTCACTGGTGCAAGCGGCTGGAACGATTACGGCTCAGGAGACGTACTCGATGTACACAACTATTACGGGTACCCCAGTGCACCGGTAAGTGACGGCTTTGGCCACAATCGTGCCTTAGTCTTTGGTGAAGTCGGCGGTAATAATCTACTCATCGACGGCCACCTGTGGGTGCCTAACGAACAAAAAGGCAAAATACTACCACTTGAGTTAGCAGACAAGCGCATGACGTATAGCTCAATCAGTGATATGGCTTTAAAATATCCTTTTTATATTCGGAATTTACGCCACTTTGTAGCACGACAAAACTACCAAGCAATTGTTTATACTCAGCTTTCAGACGTCGAACATGAATGCAACGGATGGCTAACCTACGATCGTAAATTTTCAAAACTTCCTGCGGAAACTTTACTTAGCATTCATAAGTCGCTATCTATACCACTCACCTATCATGAGATGTTAAGTGATACGAAATGGCTTGCTGGGAATATAGATGCAACGCCATCCGATGCCACGACCTATAACGCTTCATGGGCAAATCTAGATTCTCTACCCAAAGCATTTCAACTAGTAGCGCTACCTCACACAGGTGACTTTAGAAGCACACAACCTGTAAAAGAGCTTCCGCTAGGGCTTAGGAAAACTTTTTCTGTCACAGATAAACCCGATCATGCAGTGCTTGAGATTCGTGCTATGCATATTAAAGCACACGCAACTCCACCCACTGAAAGACTTGATGGCATGCGAGAAGCAATACGACCAACTATTATAGTCACAACCTATCTAGATGGACATCTACATCGTCACACGCGCATAGCAGATATAATCGGCCAAGGTGAAGCGGTAACATACCTTGAACTCACAGATAACGAAATAGACAGACTTACCCCTGGAAAACATACCTTAGGTATCGAAATAGATGAACCTAGCTTGGTTGCGTCTTTCGATGTTCATTTACTGAGCTACACTGAAGATATAATTATACACTGAAACAGAAGGTGACTGAGGTAATTTAAAGACCATAAAACACCTAAAATTAGACTGTTTATAAGTAAGAACTAATACCATAAAGGTATATAGCCTAAAAGTGCTATAAGGCTCATGAGACGAACCAATCGTATAAATGGCCTATGTCTAAATAAATTATATTTTAGATATCTTCGTTGCTGATTTCTAATCTGGTAACTAGAATTGGGATACCCGTTAAAGCTGTGCTAACCCCTAAGCAAGAATCTACTCGTTGGTTTGATGAGGAAGTACGTCCCCATGAATCTTCTCTGCGTTCCTACATACGAGCTGTATTCCCACAATTACCTGATATTGATGACTTAGTTCAGGAGTCGTACGTGCGACTCATTAGGGCTAAAGAAGCTGGCCCTATTATAAGGGCTAAAGCTTATTTATTTACAACAGCACGTAATGCAGCACTCGATTTTTTTAGAAGACGTAAAATTATTTTTATCGAAAACGTAGCCGATTTCGAGAATTCAAACGTCATAGATGATAGCCTCAATGCATCCGATGCACTTAACAAACAACAAGAACTCGAAACTTTGTCTTCTGCCGTTCGCAGTCTACCCCCTAGATGCAGGCAAGTCATGACATTACGTTTATTGTATGGAATGCCTCAAAAAGAAATAGCCCAAGAACTTAAAATTTCCGAACACACCGTTAAAGCTCAACTAGCAAAAGGCATGAGAAAATGCGCTGAGTATTTTGATACGCGTGGAATTAAAACTTATAAGACATAAATAATCTCAAAGGAATGCTTTCAAGTCATAAAGAAAACTTTTCAGATTTAGAATCTATTGAGGCAATAGCTGCTGCATGGATTGCTCTGCGCGATGATTCGATGTCTATTGATGACGAAGAAAAATATGCGATTTGGTTAAAAGCAGATATTCGCCACGCAGCAGCAATTAAAAGACTTACCTTAGTATACACGGCACTACAGGATTTACGTAACTACAGACCTTTAGCTCAACGCCACCCTGACAGTGATTTACTACTCTCCTTAAAACCCGGAACTACTATATTTTCTAACACTAGGGTAAGACTAGTACTAGCTGCCTGCATCATAGCAGCTTTTTTAAGTGGATATACTTATATAAAAAATAAGCCTACTTCACATACTACATACACAACTACCGTAGACGGTTACCAAGTCGTCAATCTTTCAGATGGTTCTGTTATTCAACTTAATTCTAATTCGAGTATAGTAGTGGAATACTCAAAGCTAGAAAGAAGAATTACACTCGATAAAGGTGAAGCAAGCTTCCTTGTAGCTAAGAATCCAGCTAGACCTTTGTGGGTGTTAGCAAACGGTATAGGCATAAGAGCCGTAGGAACAGCATTTGATGTACGTCTAACTAATTCAAACGTAGCTGTTCTCGTCACAGAAGGTAAAGTAGCAGTAAGTAAATTAGGTAGACACACATCACTATTTTCAGGGACTACGGATAACCCTAAAGGGGAGCTCTTAGATAAAAATGCTCCACTCAATCGAACATTACTGATTATGGATCAACGTGCTTTATTTTCAGTCCAGTCTTCACAAGAGCCTAACATTGAAAATTTAATGCCAAAAACAATACATGAGGCGCTGGCATGGCAGTCTAAAAAATTAATTTTTGTAGATACCCCGCTTTCCGAAGTCGTGAATCAATTTAATCAAAATAATACGATTCAAATATCACTTAGTGATTTAAGTATAGCAAACATCCCAGTAGGGGGAAGTTTTAGAGCAGATAATGTCGATGCATTCCTACGTCTTTTGGAATCTAGCAACAATGTCTTAGTTGATCGCAAATCAGGTGCTCAGCACATAGTGCTACGGCATAAATAGATTAGTTTGAGATAACCCATTTTATATTTCTGTACGTCTGAATAGTGGAAGAAGTCTGGTTATTAGATTAACCCCTCTTCATTCATGAATGGCTAAGCAGTTAACCCTAGTTATATATCACGTGTGCAGATCATTTGAAGCCACTAGAAGAGCTATACTCTTACTTGCATGTACGGCATTAGCATCACTTACACGTGCAAGTGATACAGCTATTACACACCATTTCAATATAGCCCAGGGAGATGCAGCTCAAACACTGTGGCAGTTCATGGAACACTCAGGTGAACAGGTCGTATACCTTGTCCCAAACGTATCGGCTATTAGGACAAACTCTGTAATTGGAGATTATAATTCTAAAGATGCTATCGAGTTACTTATAGCAGGTACAGGACTTACAATTGTAGAAGATAAAATCAGCGGTGCTTTAATGATTCAGTGCTCACCAAGCGGAGTAAATACCACGAAGAAAACAGATAAAATTTTAACTAGCCAAACCCCAATGACCTCAAATATGAAACCTACCCTACCAGTCATCTTATCATGGCTAATGTTTACAAGTGTATCAAATTCTCAAGTACCAACAACTGTATTAACTAACACTTCTGCAGAAGATACAGTTATCTTAAGTGCATTCGACGTTAAAGCTGACAAAGATGACAGCTACGGAGCACTCAACTCCAATTCAATTACACGATTTAACACTGAACTAGAAAAGATGCCTATTTCAGCAGATATCTTCGATTCTACATTCATGAAGGATGTGGCAGCAGATTCAGTTGAAGCCATGATAGAAACGTATTCGGCTGGAGCTGGTTATAGTGGAGCTGATCCAGGCGCAGCTGCTGCAACTGAACAACCAGGAGATCGTATAGGTAATGCTTTCATTACACTGCGAGGATTTCAAACACCTGCTATATTACGCGACTCGTTTATGCCATCAGGTGGAACAGGGACAGGAATAACATCAAACTTTGACCTTGAACGTGTAGAAATAATCCAAGGCCCTCAAGCACTGCTCTATGGATACGGTGGTGCTGGTGGCGTCATTAATACAGTTTCTAAACAAGCACGTATCGGAGAACGTAATTTTGGTGAATTAAGTTTTCGCACAGATAAATACGGTTCAAAAGATGCCTCAATTGACTTAGGCTATGGAAATAAAAATGTAGCTCTACGTTTGTCGTTCTTAAACGATTCAATTTCTAGTAGACGTATAAATATTGGTGGCAGCCTTCAAGGTTACTACGGCCAATTGGCATTCAAAATGTTCAACACAATTGTAAGGATCACTGGTGAACAAACCGATTTTTTCAGAGTTTTCCCAAATAGTCCTACATTTACAGCATTAAGTACTGCCAACGATGCTCGTAATGGTCAGAAATTAACCTACATACTTGCAACCAATCAAGTATATGCAGCAGCTAATGGTGGCGCTAGTGGTGCTGGCCCTATACTTAATGGAAATCTTAATTGGGATAATGTAAATTCCTATACAGGTCAGTTCTCAATGGAATTTACAAATAACACATTTGGTGATTTGACCGCTGATACAAAATGGAACAGCTGGCTATCCACACAGTTAGCAATTGGCTATAATGATTACGCTGACTACTGGAGTAATCAATCAACGAAAATATATGCAGCCAATAGTACAGCTGGAATCCCAGGTGTTTGGTCAGCTGCGTTCTCTCCAAACGAAAGACCTGAACCTATGCACACAAAAGGCATACGCTTTACGGCTTTGATGGATAACCACTTTTTTCACAATGCAGTACACAGCCAGACTGTGCTTGGTGCTGATAATATAACAAATTGGTCTTCACAGACAGCGAGCACCTACTATCAAGCCGATGCGAATTTTAACCCAATTTATAATTCAGCAGTAACAAGTAACAATGGTAGAGTAGCTATCCCAACCATTGCATACTCTATTAACAACGGTCCAAATTTATACACACTTCCATTCACTCCACGTGCACAAGGTATTACTTATAATGGCATCAACTATACCTTAATGCCAAAAAACCCGAACAACGCCGCCATGATCTCGGCTTCAAATCCACTTGGAGTTACTTTAGGTGGGCAAGCAAATAGCGCAGCACGAACAGTAAACAAAGGTGTATTTGGTGTTAATTATAGTCAGTGGCTTGATGGTAAGATTGATACACTTGTAGGTGCTCGTTTAGCACAAAATTACAGTTATCAAGAAAGTGCCGGCAATGCAGCTCCCTACCCTCCCGCGACCTACACGGAACAAAGATCAAATAATTTTAGTTTTAATATTGGATTAGACTATAATCTAACACCACTACTGCACCCATACATATCAGCTTCAGATTCATACAATCCACCAGGGGGTGCTTCAACAGATCCTATTGGAAATCCTACATTAGTAGCACATGGCCTAGGTGAGGAAGTAGGATTAAAATTCAATAATGCGAGTAACACCCTATCAGGAGCTCTTCTTTATTATCATACCGTTTCAACTAATGAAAGCATGTCAATTAGTGGTTCACTCACAACATCTGTTAATCCTAGTGGTCTAAATGGCCAATATAACACTCCCGGCGGTACAATTAACATTCAAAGAGAATCAGGTGGCGTTCAGTTACAGCTTACCGCATCCCCAACAAAAAATTGGAGGATCCGTATCAGTGCCTCAGAACTTGCTGGTAAAATCGGCAATACAGTAAGTTGGTCGCAGCTTTATAATGATCAATTTTATCAAGATACAAAAGGTAATGTAACCTATGCAGATGGTAATGTTGTTTACGTAAGTCCAACCTATAACTCAAAACAACTTACTGTAGCACCAACCGCTAATGGTGCAATTCCGCTCACGCTTGCACTGATGAACACATCTACAAGTCCATACTACTCTAACCCAGCGAACGTCAGCGGTCAGATTGGTATTGCTACAGCAGTTTGGAATATTCTTAAAAACGGAACTGATCCACTCGTTCCTGGATCTGGCATGTTAACAGGAAAAGTAGGACTACCTATTTCGAGTGCACAAATAAATACTGGTGTAAACCCAACCGTAGCAGGATATATAGCACCCCCAGGTGTTATCACAGCAACTCAGTCTGGAGACATCACGACTGGTTATCCTAAATACGCATTTAACTTCACTAACTCATTCCTCATAGATCACGGGCCTCTAAAAGGCCTACAAATAGGTGGAAGCATGCGAGTTTTTGGACGTTATTCCCAGTACTACTACTACGTAAATGGAATATCCCCTACTTCACCACGTATTCCTTTCTATATGCCAAACCTTGCACAAGTAGATTTACTGCTTGGTTATTCAAAGAAATTTAAGCGTGTCACCTTCAGAACACAGTTAAACGTGACAAATCTACTCAATCATTATAGCATTATAATACTCCCTGGCGAGTACACAGGCTATACACCAACAGGGTCTGATGCTACTTTCAATACCCAGCCCCGTGCACTGGTTTCAACAAATACAATTAGTTTCTAATAATTATTTACTCTCGCGTGATAAAATATCTGCACTTTAAATAATATTCTCATGATTAAATTTATTCATAATCGTTTACTCATACTGTTTGTATTGAGTGCAAGTGCAGTAATTACAAACAGATCACTGAGTGAATCAGTCGACTATTTTACAGATAATGGTTTTGCAAACGCAATATCAACACTTCAGCACCCTACTGCTGAATTCTTTAAAGGCACTACCTACATCGCATACCAAGGTCCTAATCAAGATGCTTATGTATGTGCATACAATCATGTAACTCAAAATTGGACTGGACCTTTTTTAGCAGGTCTAAGTCCAATGAGAGCAAAATCAATTCCGATTGATAACAGCAAGGTCGATAACCACGGGAAACCAGCGATGTTTGTAGACACTAAAGGGTACATTCATCTTGTTTACGGAGCACATGGCGGAAGTGCAATTATGGGTAGTGATTCTTTTGGAACACCAGGGAAAGGAAAAATGATACATATAGTATCCAAGTACCCCCAAGATATAACCTCTTGGGTTGAACTAGATAATATATCTCACTTCGGAACATATACACAGTTTGTTAAATTAGATAACGGAACTGTTTATCTATTTTATCGCCACGGTTCGCACCGTAGTGATTGGGTATATCAAAAGTCTACGGATGATGGCCGTACATTTGCACCTGTTGTATCAATACTAAAACACAAAGTGACCAAGAAATCATCAGTCCAAGATTCTTGGTATGCATGGTTTGCAAAGGGTAAAGGCGATACAATATCAGCAGAATATGTTTACCACCCTTGTGCTGATGCACCAAAGCATTCAAACGGAAGATTCAACACTTATTACATGCGCATGGACTGTAAAGATGACTCATGGGACAACGTCCAAGGAGTTAAAATGATTACACCACTGACAAAAGAATATGCTGATAAAAATACATTAATTGAATATTCAGGAAAAACGAAAACTAATCACGGCGTGTGTAGGTACGATGAAAATGGTTATCCTCATTTATATTTTTTCCATGGCAAAGGACAGCTCGAGTACCAACAGTGGACTGGCACAGCATGGACTAAAGCAACTACTGTCATGCCAAGTGGAGGAGGCTCAGGTGATATAATTGTCGATTCTCCAACCTCAACACGATTACTTCTCATTTCAAGTCCTGCTAAAAATACAGCTGAATTAGGTTGGTGGAAAACAACCGACAGTGGCCTGACTTGGAGTAAAGGAAGTGTTATATATACGGTAACAGACGATGCATCTGATGGCTTAGAAACTGGCACATTAGTTCAAAACTACACACAAGATGGTATGATAGTATTATCACAACGTGTGTCTAAAACTAATCTATTTAGAAAAATGAGCCTTATGGGTGTAAATGGAGCAGTTAAAAGACCTTTGAATGAAGCATCTCAAATTACCGATATACTTAAAGAGATGGGCGATCTTCCAGAAAATGCATGGAGTGCAAAAGGCAAAATAAAAGCAGCACAGAGTAAGATTAACGTAGATAATCCAGAACCTTAAAAGATATCTCAATTACGTGAGTACGTAGTATACGTACTCATTCTTTAATCTATAGATTTTAATGCTATGAAATTTCTACGTTTAATAACTGCGATAACTATAATTACATGTGTAACAACTTGTCTGTTTAGTTCACCTACTCATCCTAATGTTTTAATTATTGTAGCGGATGACATGGGGTATGGGGAATTAACCTGCCAAGGCTTTAAAACTGACATTCCCACGCCTTTTATTGATAGTATAGCGACAAACGGGATTAGATTTACAAATGCCTATGTAAGTGCCCCCTATTGTAGTCCATCACGAGCTGGATTATTGACCGGCAGGTACGCGACACGTTACGGTCATGAATTTAATCCAGGCCCAGCTGAAATAACAGCACCCACAATCGGACTTCCAATTGAAGAGAAAACTATTGCTGATCGCTTAAAAGCAGCAGGATATATTAGCGGATGGTTTGGAAAATCACATATGGGATACGCGCCACAGTTTCATCCTTACAAACGAGGATTTGATGAATACTTTGGATTTCTTGGCGGCATGCATGACTACCTTAACGCCGAGGCTGATAAAAATGATATGATTTTAGAAGGGACTGAGCAAATTAAAGATTTAAGTTATACAACTGATTCGTTTGCGCAAAAAGCAGCTAATTTTATTCAAAAAAATAGTAAATCAACTTGGTTGTGCTACCTTGCATTTAATGCTGTTCATATGCCACTTGAATCTACTACTAAATATTTGGCGCGTTTTCCAAATATAAAAGATCAAAAAAGACGTACTTACGCTGCTATGGAATCAGCAATGGATGATGGCGTTGGACTCGTTTTAAATAAGCTTCGTGAGCTTAATCTTGAGGAAAATACATTAGTAATCTTCTTAAGTGATAATGGCGGCCCTACCCCAACAACTACATCAAGCAATGGACCGTTACGCGGTTTTAAATCCCAGACATGGGAAGGTGGAATAAGAATTCCATTCATAATTCAGTGGAAAAATCATCTTACTGCTGACCAAATAGATAAACGCCCTATTATCGCTCTAGACATACTCCCAACTGTACTAGCTGCAAGCGGACTGGAAGCAAAACCCGAGTGGAAACTAGACGGAGTTAATTTGATACCTTATTTAACGACTAAAACAGATCAGGCACCCCACGAAGTTCTATTTTGGCGATTTGGTCGTCAAATTGCCCTTCGCAAAGGTGAGTGGAAATTAGTTAAAGCCCCACTAAATGGCGTAGAAGCATTAATACGTGGAGGTAAAGGTACTACCCAGAATGCACAACTCTACAATCTAGACCGTGATATTGGTGAAACAACTAATCTGGCCTCTACTTATCCAGATAAAGTTAAAGAGCTTTCTAAGATTTGGAATCAAATCAATCAAGAGATGGTGCCAGCTAAATGGGGCCATAACAGTAGAAAAGCAGATGAATAGACAGAAAAGTATTGGGGTGGTTAAGGCATAATTAATATGAAAAAAATTGGATTTTTATTTGTTTTGTTTTCATCAATAGTTTTTTCGCATGCCGCTGATACTTATAGTAAGCCAAATATTGTAATACTCTTAGCCGATGACTTCGGCTGGGGCAGTCTAGGTTGTTACGGTGCAGTTGGTGTAAAAACACCTAATATTGATAAGCTAGCCAAAGAAGGACGTAAATTTACTCAAGCCTATGCTCCGGGCTCTGTTTGTTCCCCATCCCGATATGGCCTAATGACGGGACGCTATTACTGGCGTACATCCATTAAAGACGGAGAAGTACTAGCTCCGAATTCTCCCCTACACATTGAGAGAAACCGCCTTACTTTAGCATCCCTTGCAAAAAGCCAAGGCTATGCAACCGCTATCATTGGAAAGTGGCATCTAGGAATGACAAAAGGAGGCGTAACAGATTGGAAAAAACCACTTAGTCCGGGACCACTACAGGTTGGCTTTGACCATTATTTTGGAATGGCAGCTAATGTAAGTAACCCTCCTAGAAGTTTCATAGATGATGAAGAAATAAGTGACTATACGCCATGGAAACCCGATCACATCATGGAAACTTTAGTCAAGAAGACTACCCAATGGATAGAGGCAAATAAAGACCATCCGTTTTTTCTATACTACGCTCCTAATGCAGTGCATGAACCTGTTGTACCTAACCCTAAGTTTCGCGGAAGCTCATATGGTAGCTATGGCGATTTTATCGATGAATTAGATTCAAGCGTTGGACAAATCTTAGCTACGTTAGATAAGCTAAACCTAAGTAATGACACGATTGTCATATTCACTAGCGATAATGGAGGTGTCATAGATGAAACAAATAAGAATTCACAAACAGCGATTAAAGCAGGTCTTGCAATTAATGGTCCACTTAAAGGAGGTAAGCACACCGAGTGGGAAGGAGGTTTTCGTGAGCCATTTATCATAAGGTGGCCGGGTAAAGTGCCTGCAGGTACGTTAAGTAATCAAGTAATCTGCTTAACAGATATGGCTGCTTCAATTGCTCATATCATACATGCTACACTGCCAAAAAATAACGCTGAAGATAGCTTTGATGTAACACGTGCATTTTTTGAAACCACACAGGGTGTAGCCGTACACAATCCACTTATTCTTCAAGCTGCAGATGCCACATACTGCATCCGTGTTGGCAACTGGAAGTTTATAGAACGTGCTAATGTACCAGCTTATGATTCAAGTCGTACAAAGCTTACTATTGCAGCTGCAAAATTAAAACAGCAAATCGGTCCTCAAAATGATGAATTATACAATCTAAAGGACGACCCTTATGAGACGAATAATGTGATTGCTCAAAATCAATCTGTTGCAAGAGACCTTAAGCTGATGCTTATTAATTCACGTGATAGTGGTTACACCCGCTTAGGTTCAAAGTAATACAATTTAATACCCCCCAGTTATGCCCAAATTAAACTTACCCCTTAAGTACGTCTTCGTTTTGTTACTCATTAAGTCGTCACTCCTCTTGAGTGCTCAACCAAACGTAATATTCATCATGACGGATCAGCATTCTGCCACCGCACTAAGTTGCCGTATGGGAGATAAATACTTAAAAACTCCAGCCCTAGATAGCCTTGCAGCTCGTGGCACGATGTTTACACGAGCTTACACTCCTAATCCACTTTGTATGCCAGCTCGTAATTCTATTTTTACGGGTCGCCACCCTCATGAAACAAAGGTGACCGATAATACACAAATGACTATTGATCCTGCTGAGTTTATCTCGATGGGAACTTATTTTCAGAACGCAGGATACCAGACAGCCTATTATGGCAAATGGCATTTATGCTATCCTGTTGCTAAAGAAGAAACGCATGGCTTTGCAGAAACTCAAATCGGTGGAATTGATAAAACAACGGCCGAGTACGGACTAGAATTCCTTTCCAAGAAACATGATCGCCCTTTCTTGCTTGTTTTAAGTTTTCTTAATCCGCACAACATTTGTGAAGTAGCTCGAGGTCAAAAACTTAATAACGGCCCTATAGGAACACCACCGCCCGCTCCTGATTTACCTCCAATACCGGAGAATTTGGCACCACCACACAATGAGCCAGACTCAATGACTCTTATGCGTTCAGGTTATCATGCTAATCCTGCTTTTCCTGTAGGAAATTTTAATCCAAAGATGTGGCAGGGTTTAAGATGGAGTTACTACCGCCTGATTGAAAAAGTTGATACCCAAGTAGGACGTGTACTGCAATCTGTGCATGATTTAGGATTAGAAGAAAACACTCTCATTATCTTCACAGCAGATCACGGTGAATGCGCAGGAGCACACGGCTTTAATCAAAAAACGGTATTTTATGAAGAATCAGCCAATGTACCTTTAATTGTAAGTCTACCGGGACAAAAAACTGCACGTAGATCTGAATTATTTGCAAGTACTGGACTAGACATTTTGCCAACAATGTTTGAAGTTGCCGGAATAAAAGGTAATGAAAAACTAACAGGCAAGAGTTTACGTGCTGCTGCAAATGGCGAAGAAGTAAAGAGTTGGCGCGATAGTATCGTTGTAGAAAACAATATGACTCAAACCTGGAAAACCGGAAATACCGTACCGATGACTGAAGGACGCATGATACGCACTGATCAATATAAATACTGCGTCTATGCCTACGGAAATAATCGTGAATCCCTGGTAGATCTACAGAAAGACCCAGGAGAAATGAATGATCTAGCACGTGATCCAGCCTTTAAATCAGTGCTACTTGAATATCGCACTAAATTAAGCTTATATGGTGAAGCAGTACATGATCCCCTCATATCTGTTATCCTTGCCGATAATGTTAAACCTAGAGCATTTCCTATTGTTAATAAGCCTAAAAGTTCAATCGAAAGGTAAGATAAAGCAGCCAATCATAAGCGTATTTAACTTAGGTGTGTTAATTTTTAACATTTCATGAGAGGCCTTATATTCATTATTAGCTACTGCGCATTGTTTATATCCTGCACTTTTAGCGCACCCACAACTACCGCTTTTCGTAATCAACTTGAACTAGACTTAAGACATTCTGTTGAGCGACTACACACCTTAGCAGAAAAAGAACGTGTCAAAAACATTAAGCCCTCTGATTTTTATTATCCTTATATTTTATCAGGTATAATTAATCTTCACAGAAACACTAACGAAGCGGTCTTACTTGATTGGGCAAAAGAGGATTTAATGTGGATAACACATTGCTCAATAGACTCTCGCGGGAAAGTTACCCCCTTCTTTGATGGATTTCGGTTTCTAGCTTCCTACTGTGATGCTTATCTTTATTTAAAGAGTCATAATAAATTATCCTTAAAAGAATCATCAGAAGTAGATGATCAAATTATTGCTAGTGCTAATGGACATTTAAATCGCGCTGATTTTGGTGCTCAAAATCGTGGTCTAATCTACGGAGCAGAACTACTCTTCTGCGCAAACGCGGTTCCTCATGCCCCTCTAGTCGAGCGCTGGAAGATGCAAGGAGAAGCATTAATCACTGATAGTGTACACGGCTGGGACGTAGAAGACGCATCTATATACGAACCTTTTTGGCTAAACTACGTACTTACACTAGCAGAGATGAAAGGCCAATTAGATGATCAAATGAAAGTCATAATGACTCGCTACTACTTTGATCATGCTAAAGCACTGCAAATGCCTAATGGCTTACTCCCTGATTGGGGCGATGGAGACTGGATCTGGAGCTGGATGTGGAATGTAGCTAATCTTGTCCTCGCTGGTAGTCATTATCATGATGGAACCTATCTCGATTCTGCCAGAAGACTCTACGAAGCAAGCCACGCTTACTATAAGGAACTACCGTCAGAAGCAGTAGGAGCATTAGGGATTGCCCTACACTGGCTAAATACATCTGTACCTTTAAATCCAGTCAAAGAAACAAAGTCTAATGAAGTAGTTGATGATCTAATTTCAAAGAAGATAGTGTTTCGTGGTAATAATAGCACATACGTATTATTAAACTACCGTGATGCAGGTCCATTTGGAAATCTTACACGTGAGTATCAACATGCTGCTCTTGAAGCCTATGAAGAAAAACCGCATCATGGACACGCTGATGAAAACGCAATTGGCTTATTTGCTCAAGACGGCACAATTCTTTTAGACGATGGTGGTTACCGCTCATCACGCCTACACGGCTGGAGATCAGATATTTCTCATAATAGGCTTGTTGCAAGAACAGGATTCCCACTCGACGGTGATATTTTTGATTATATCAAAAGCGATACTACCTATCATGATGTTACGACTGAAAAAGTACACTTTGGTACTTTCGGAAGTTTAGACTATTCACGTACACGACTAGTGGATGAACAACGTGGATACACAAGTGACAGAATAACACTCTTCGCACCTGAAAACGGTATGATGATCATTGTTGATTCAGTAGTCATAGACCGAGCTGGTAACAAAGTATTTTGTAATACATGGTATCCTGAGCATATACTAAAAAAAGGTGATAATTGGACACTCTCACACCCTGATTATATCCAAATACGGACTGAATCTTGGCCTAATCCACATACTCGAGATTTACTCACTCAATTTATTGGTAACCGAGATAAAATAGCAAATTCTCGATTAGTTGATCGTAGGTACGCTACTTCAGAAACGTTCTATCAGTATTTAAGGAATTATTTCTTCAAAGGTCAGCGCCTCTTATTTGTCACTGTTTTGCGTCCAGTGCCCATTAATTCTTCACCTGAAAAGTTACTAAGCGATGCATCCCTAATTACAGATGAACATGATGATAATCGAAGTATAGGCATTCATTTCACACTGAATAATGAACCCGTTACAGTGGGACTGAAACTAGATCAAACTATTGGCCTTACAAATCTTAGAGGTAGACCTATGTTTGATGTCAAAACAGGATCAATCACATACGACTCACTAATCTCAGATGCTGACTTCTCATTTGTGCGTGAACATAAAGACGGAAGTATAGAATTTGGCTTCCAGTATGCCTCTTTATTGCGATTTAAGGGCTCTACACTATTCAAACAACCTGTATGGAAAGAAATGTATCAAGGTGCACCAGGCTTTTCAGTCGTTGATAGAAGAGATAAAATGCCTAGATGGCATGAAGTTGTTGGGAATAAAACTAGATAAATTTTTCGCGATGTTTCCCATTACTCAGTCCAGACACTATATCCTGCTGATCCTTTTTTTTGTTGCATCGACGCTAGGCGCTAAAGAAGACAAGCCTCTTTTATCCCAGGAGGACTGGGTTACAGAACAAAAACCAGGTGGATCAGTAGCATTTAATACCACCTCTCTGGAGATTAAGGATACAGCAGGCTCTACTATTTGGTACCGAACTAAATTAACTAGCCCACTCGAAATAAACTATAGTATTTCTGTTATAAATGATGACGATAAAAACTACAGGGTGTCGGACTTAAATTGCTTCTGGATGGCTAATGAATCAAACGAAGATGTTGCACCATACCAGTCTCACACACCTAGGCACGGCGCATTCTCTGAGTATGACTCGTTATACACGTACTATGTTGGCTACGGTGGAAACAACAACTCAACCACACGTTTTAGAAGATATGACGGCACTAAGAATAGGCCCCTACTCCCAGAGAATGATTTAAGAGATCAAAAGCATCTTTTAATTGGTAACCACACCTATCACATTAAACTAATCTGCAAAAATAACCTTACAGAATATTGGTGTGATGGAGAAAAAATATTTTCATTTCACGATCCAAAACCTCTTAAGAGTGGTTGGTTTGCTTTTAGGTTACTTAAAAATCATGTAGTTGTTACAGACTTCAAGGTCTCAGAAAATTTAAAGCCTTAATCAATGAATGACTCACGTCGTAATTTTTTAAAATCTATTTTAGGTGCAGCTGCAGGCGCTGCACTCATATCAGACACTGTGGCTGAACCCGCCTCGTTTAAACGGGTAAAGGGATTAGATAAGATGACCACCGTTAAGCGTCCTAATATAATCTACATTAATTCTCACGATACAGGTAGATTCACTAGTCCATACGGCCATAGGGCTGCTACACCTAATCTGCACCAATTAGCCATGGACGGAGTGTGCTTCACACAAGCACATTGTGCTGCCCCTACGTGCTCCCCTAGCAGGGCATCTCTAGTCACCGGACAGTGCCCTCATAGTAACGGTATGCTTGGTTTAGCGCATCGTGGCTTTGCTTTAAAAAATTACGGACACCATCTTCTCCACACGCTACGTAAAGAGGCAGGCTATAACACCCATTTAATCGGGCTACAGCATATTGCTAGAGATAAGACCATTATCGGCTATGATAGTATATCCGAAACAGTATCTAACCACGTTAAAGACGTTGCTCCTGCTGCTATTTCCTATCTTAAGAATTACTCAAATTCTGCACCCTTTTATCTCGAGATAGGGTTTCAAGAAACGCACCGCGAATTCATCAAGGCCACAAAAGATGACGATTCACGCTATACTGAAAATCCAAGTCCACTTCCTAATGTAAAAGAAGTAAGAGATGATCTAGCAGATTTTAATGCAACGCTTCGTGTACTCGACAAAGGAGTTGGAGATATCTTAGCTGCGCTTGACGAACAAGGACTTGCTGAAAACACCCTTATCATTTCTACCACAGATCACGGCATAGCCTTTCCGATGATGAAGTGTAACTTATATGATACAGGTACAGGCATACATCTTGTCATGCGTGGTCCAGGCGGATTCTTTGGTGGCAAAGTGTGCGATGCACTTATTTCTCAAATTGATATTTTCCCTACCCTATGTGATTTATTAGAGATACCAAATCCGGAGTGGTTAGAAGGAAAATCGTTTCTTCCTATAATTAAGGGGAAACCAGAAGTGATTAATAATGAAATATTCGCCGAAGTGAATTTTCACGCATCTTACGAACCAGTACGCGCTTTAAGAACTAGCAAATGGAAATACATCTCTAGGTTTGGCGATAATTTAAACCAAGTATTCCCTAACTGTGATGATAGCCCGAGTAAGCTATACTGGCTAAAAAACGGATGGGCTAATCATAAGCACTTACCAGAAGAGCTATACGATCTAACGTTTGATCCAAATGAACGTAATAATCTAGTAAGTGATTCTAAGTACTTCTCCATTCTCTCAGATATGAGAGCTCGGCTTAAGTCATGGATGGTTAAGACTAACGATCCTTTACTTAATGGTCCTATTAAGCCACCCAAGGGCGTTGCAATCACCCCCGCAGACAAACTTTCCCCTACAGATAAGGCGTTTATTTACGAAGGATAGGCATCTCTAGGCTTAAGGTACTTTGGCGCTGCTAGGACTGCCTAATAGCGGGCTAGAGCTGATAATGGCGCAAAGGCTGACTTCTAATGCAACCGCATGTGATTGTGGGCGTCTTTAACTTGTTATCTATACATCTGTTGCACAGACAGAATAGAGCATATACCTTCACACTCACTTTACATGCATCGTCGCAACTTCCTGTTAAGCCTTGTAGCTCTTCCTAGCCTCGTATCAGCAAGTACCCTAAAGGGTGCGGCAAGTACACCAGAGCTACTAAAGCCCTTACGCTTAAAGAAAGGCGAAGGACTTAATTTCGTTATCCAAGATTTTATTGAGCATCCGCTTTATTGGTGGCCACGTACGCTACTGAGTTATCCATTCGAATATGCAAGTGATATAGATTTAAGCACCTTAGTTCTTACCTCGATTAAAACAGGTCAGACTGTACCGGTTCAATTTTCTGAAATAACAGCTAGTAAGTCAGGAATTAGCCACGCAAAGCTAAATTTCTTTTGTGAACTTGCTAGTGGAAGTAAGCAGGAATTTATACTTAATACATCCTCAAATCGTTCAGCATACACCTCTGAGGTAAGTGAGACTGTAGAAGACAATACGATAATCTTAGATTCAGGTCTTATGCGTGTACGCATACCTGCAAGTCAGAAAATTCAGTCCATTGTCCCTGGTCCAATCATGCAGGTGTCTCGTGGACAAAAATGGTTTGGAGAATCCAGTCTTAGTTTCAAAGACGATCATGTATCTGAGATTACAACGAAACGTGTTGCCTCAGGCCCTCTATTCATCAGTTACCAGGTAACCTATACCACTGAGAAAAACGCTCTCTACAGTGCAACCATTACCTGTAAAGCGGGTATGGAGTTTGTACATTTCGAAGAAAATATGGAAGGACTTCCAAAGGGAACTCAGGGAATTCTCACCACAAACTGGTCTAACTTTGATGCAACGCATCGTCAGGCGCCTAATCACCCTTTCCCTTTATCCGATACAATCCAAAGCTACGAAGACTATGCATGGGAAAAAATTGACTCCACCTTTGTATTTGATCGTAACCCGTCACCAGATGGCAAATTTCCTTTTACTTTAGGAACCTACGAACGAGCACCTGCTAACTTTCACTCAGGTACTTTTGCAAATTTTTGGAACGATAAAACAGATGATGCTTTAGGTGTCTTCATAGATGATGTAAATGGGTGGCAAGACCATCAATATACCTACGAAGTTGAATCAACACTGCTTCAAGTACGCTACTTTGCCAAAAACGATAAATTTTACTGGGAGTGGCCACTCGCTAGAGGTACACGCTCAACATGCATCACCTGCTATGATCATGCTAAAGATAGACAGGCGATGAAAGACTTGGAGAGTAAGGCAACCGTATTTGCGACGACTAAAGCCGCCTCACGCTTAACTATTCCCCTCACCTTTACATCTCATACCCTTTTTCTTCAAAACCGGTACGGCTCAATTAACCTAAATCGAATTAAAGATTGGGTGCTTCATTACCCTGAAACAGGTCGACCACCGATGAAGGAGATCAGTAATGGCAGAGAACAAGATCCCGATCAATTTGTAGATCGAATCATGAATTCTTCCTACGTATGCACACTTCCTCTTACAGGAACACGTCAAATGGCAGGACACGGTCCAATACCCGGCAGATCTATTATAAACTTTAGCCCTGTTCCAAGTAGGCAAATTAGAGGTTGGGTTGAGGGCTATAGCTCATGTGCAGCAAACCTGAGTGCACACCAAAAAAGCCGCATAACTGCAATATTTCTGCTACTTGCTTACATTCATGCTGATGATGAATTTATGCCCTTAGTTAACATGCTTGCAGGGCATCCTAACTTCCTAGCGGACGTTAAGGCTGTTTCACCTTCGATAGCCTTCCTATTCCCGGACCATCCTCTCGCACCCACTTGGGCAGATATGTGGGAGAAGTGTCTTGAAGTTAATACCCGATTTAATACACGTCCAGAGGTAAAAACTTGGGACGCACGCGGTGGCCGCTGGACTGAAAATTTAGGGACTTACGTCTGGGCTTTCATAGGGCCTACTTCAAGAACAGATTATCTACTTAAATGTTATGATAATAATGAGCGCATGCTCTCACCTGAATTAGCACAAATGACTGAGTGGTTAGTCAATGTACTTAGTGCTCCCTTTAATGGTGAATCAGAAAAAGCCTACAAAAACTTAATGCAAGTGGACTATGGTCGCGAATGGGGTGTTGTTGCTCCTGGTAAAGGACCACGGCGAGTCGATCCACCTCAAGGCGCACACTCAGAACAGCGCATTTCACCGCGTTCAATGTGGTACCTAGCTTACTGCTTACGTAATTACGCCCCTATGGCTTCAGAGTATGGCATGTGGGCTTCAAGCCCATTTGATAACGATGCTGAAAGTAAAGAATTTCGTGAAAGTACATGGTACCCAAGTAAAGACAACCGAGGCACAAACCCACACTTAAAGAGTTCTAAATTTACGGGATACGGTATTGTGCTGCGCTCAGGAGTGGAGACAAAAGAAGAAATTTCTGTTCATTTACAACAAATTGACGAAGGACCTAACTACCGCTGGGGCCGAGCAGGTGAAGGTGGTAACGGCATGATTTATTTTTATGCTGGTGGAAAATCCTATAGCTACACAGCACCAGAAGACGTAGGTGACCGCGACGACCAGGATACTGATTTTTGCACAACCTTTGGTATTTATAGAGAAGGACACTTCCGTACAATCGGCATGAATGGACTCACTCGCCCTATGTATAATTTAGGAACAGGTCAGTATGCTGAATTAGTTCCAAGACAAGGTACAAACGCCTATGCCTCACCAGAGTATATAAGCCGTAGCGTTTTATTAGCAGGCAATCAGTATTTTATTCTTTATGACAGTGTATCTGACCAATCCTTGGTTCATCGACTATCTTGGTTTGTGCGTAAAGGCGATTCACTTCCTAATATCCAATTACTTCTAGGAGCATCTGGAAATAGGGAGACACAGAAAACAGAAATCAATACCGTTTCTAGTACAGGAGTATGGTTTGATGGCATTGGAGATTCCTTAGCTGTTATTAGTCATAGAAAAGATATCCAATCTGAAAGCACTAATTTTGGATGCCGCGTTACGCTGCCGGGCATCGAAGATCTCGTTTTCAGAAAACCGCATACCGTACATTTTAAAGAAAATAATTTAATTTTTTCAGGCACAGCTGGATTAATTCGCACAGAAGGCACTCGCATCGAATTTTCACTTTTCCATGGAACACGAATTGCCGTCCGTGGTTTATTATTTGAAACAAACGATGAAGATCTAGGCATTGGTGGTAGAATTCAAAACGGTAAAGAGCCAACAGGAAAATTCTATGCGTATAAACCAAGCGAACTAACACTAACTACCCAAGGGCTTGCTCAAGGAACACACCTGTTTGTAGACGGAATCTCACATGGTGAAATAACAGAAAAAAGCTCACTCACTGTACAACTAAAGCAAGGCGAACACAGTTGGGAATTATCCACTACTCTACCCACCCCGTGCGCACCAAGTATTATACGTACTGAAAATTACACAGGTGGTGCACGCATTATAGGAGCACCTGTAGCTTCAGCCACACACTACCGCTTAGAGCTCAGCTTGGATAATGGTGTCACGTGGAGTAAAGTTAAGACTCAGGCTAATCCTGTATTTACAATCGAAGGCTTAAAAAACGAAACTAAGGTTCACGTGCGCTTTTCTGCACTAAATGAAGTACACGAAAGTCTACCTGGAGCAGAATATCCCCTGTATGTAAGTGATAAACCACCGCAGACACCTGACGGATTACGCCTTAAACTAAAAAAAGGTCAGGCTAAGTTAAGCTGGGGTGAAATTCTTGGAGCATCCGAGTACCGACTGTATGGACGTACATGTCCAGACAAAGAGTTTAAACTGCTCTACAAAGGAATAGAGTGCTCCCTTACGGATAATCGTGAGATCATTGAGGCCTCAAATGCAAAACCCTCTAATACACCTGTAAACCCTAAAGCCGGCGTTATTGAATACTGCGTTACTGCTGTAAATGATAATGGAGAAAGTAAGCGCTCACGCATTGCAAATACAGATCCAGCGTCCTGGCGAAATTGGGATCCTAGCCCAGGCGAAAGATTTCGTAGACTCACTAACGTGAGTGAGGACTATATGCATCCAAATACAGATGCTCCAAAGTACTATCCCATTTAATCTAAGGTAAGTCGTGCCTAAGTTCTAGTTGTATTTAAGTCATATTTTCCATGGCAAATAAAAGTCTGACTATTCTCACGGCACTAATAGCTCTTTATTGTGTAGAGCCTCTAAATGCTGACCTCCTAACTATAGACTTAGCCAACCAGACACGTGAGCAGTTCCTAAAGATAATTGATAGGCCAAAAGTCGAGCTGCTAGCAGAATCAAGCACAGTCTCCTCTCAGGAGGGTTTCACTCATCTTAAATTTAGTTACAATTCAGATTCTAGAAATCGCGTTCCAGGTATAGCTATTACACCATCTATTCATGGCAAGCGCCCAGTCGTTATAGTCATGCACGGCACAGGTGGGAATAAAGAGCGCATGATTCCTGTCATGACTCAATTAGCTAAACTTGGATTTTACACAGTAGCTATAGATGGACGGTACCACGGTGCTAGAAAAAACAGTAATCAAGGAAACAGTGATTATAACAAAGCTATTTTAGATACCTTTACTACAGGCATAGATCATCCCCTGTATTATGATACCGTTTGGGATGCAATGCGCCTAATTGATTACCTGCAAACACTTCCTGACATAGATTCTAGCCGCATAGGTGTTATCGGTTTTTCTAAAGGTGGTATCGAAGCCTATTTTCTAAGTGCAGTAGATAATAGAGTTAAAGTTTCTATTCCTTGCATAGGAATGCAAAGTTTTCGATGGGAATTAGATCATAATGACTGGCAAGTAAGAGTTGGAACTTTTAACGCGGCTTTTACTGCCGCTGCAAAACAAGAAGGGATTAAAAATCCCGATGCGGCATTTGTTCGTAAGTTCTATGACCGTGTAGTTCCGGGAATTTATGGTCCCTTTGATGGTCCAATAATGATCCAATTAATCGCACCTAGACCTTTATTAGTTATAAACGGTGAATTAGATCATCATTCACCTCTACCTGGCTTAAGTGAATGCGATGAAGCTGCTCGTATTGCGTATGGAGCTGCTAATGCAGAAAAATTCGTTCAACGTATAGAACCCAATACCGGTCATAGCGTTACTGCTACCTACCAAATTGAGGCCAATAACTGGCTGGTAAGATGGCTGAAACCTTAAGAGATAAATTATCAACAGTTTTGCAAATACTGGCTTTGCTGCTAGGCAGAATCCTAATTAGCATAAATAATGTCATCCAACGTATAGTGGTGATATATAAGCTCTAGATATTCGTGTAAGTTTGACAGTGAGACAAACTACAAACATTTAAACCATGTACATAAAATGCTTAAAATTATTTCGCCCCTTGTTTTAGCTAGTTTATTATGGTGCATGAGTTCAGCGTCTGAAAAAGACCTAAATGAAAGACCTAACACATTGATACTGCGTTCAGACGCCCTGCTTAAGGTTAAACAGTCATTAAACACCAGTACTAGATATACAGCTTCACTCAAACAACTACGCTTAGAGGCAGATGTTATACTTAAACACAAGCCATCATCTGTAATGGATAAAAACCTTGTGCCTGCAAGCGGCAGTAAACACGACTATTACAGTTTGGCCACGTATTGGTGGCCAGATCCTTCCAAAGCAAGTGGTTTACCCTATATAAGACACGACGGTGAACGAAATCCGGAAATTTATAAAGGTACTGATTATGCAGCATTCTTAAATCTATGCAGTTCCGTAGAAACACTGAGTTTAGCCTATTGGTTTACTCGTGATGAGAAATACGCAAGTAAGGCATCTGAGCTACTGCACGTATGGTTTATTAATCCATCCACTCGGATGAATCCAAATTTACAATATGCTCAAGCAATTAGGGGCATTAATGACGGTCGCGGTATAGGCATCATAGAAACACATTATCTCATTCCACTCATTGATGGTTTAGCACTCATAGAAGGCTCACAAACATGGTCGGCAGCCGACAAAACAGCTATGCACGACTGGTTAAATAGCTTTTATCTGTGGCTTACCACCAGTCAAAATGGATTAGAGGAAAAAGCAGCCAAGAATAACCACGGTTCGTGGTGGGATGTACAAGCGGTCGACTTAGCACTGGCTTTAGGACGTAATAATGAAGCTATTAAGCTTCTAGAAGAAGCAAAATTAAAGCGTATAGCCTACCAAATCGAACCTGACGGTTCTCAACCACTTGAACTCGAGCGCACGAATTCTCTGAATTACTCAATTTTCAATTTAGAGGCACTTGTAGCGCTCTCGCGCTTAGCTGAAAACGTGAACCTAGACTTGTGGAATTTTACAACACGTGATGGCAGGAACATTAGTAAAGCGCTAGCCTTTATTGCGCCATACCTTGATCCTGAAAAAAAATGGCCTAAAAAAGACATCGTAGAAGCTAACCGAAATCGAATACCGCCCCTACTTATTGAAGCCCTACACCATGAAGATAATCAGATATGGCATGAATTACTTATGAAATACTCGGATAAGCCTGACGTAACTGAACACTGGAAATTAACTTGGTTAAA